>LNFM01000277.1_pt1 | contig 157984 bp, 155 predicted proteins | sample 596031 | NCBI WGS metagenome assembly LNFM01 (sample SAMN04254537, study PRJNA301005) | activated carbon metagenome | isolation source: dual media filters at the Ann Arbor, Michigan drinking water treatment plant | place: USA: Ann Arbor | reverse complement strand
GCTTTCGGCGGGATCATCAAGGAAAAGGCTTCGGAGTCGAAGCCCTGGTGGCCGCCGCGCATTGTGCCACCCAAGGGCGCTCCCAACGTGCTGCTAATCATGACGGATGACCAGGGTTTCGGTGCGCCGAGCACGTTCGGCGGCGTTATCCCGACTCCTGCCATGGACCGCATTGCTCGGGAAGGCTTGCGATATACGAACTTCCATTCGACTTCCCTATGCTCACCAACAAGAGCGGCGCTCATCACGGGCCGTAATCATCACTCGGTTGGGTCCGGCGTGGTGGGTGAAATAGCGACGGGGTTCCCGGGGTACGACTCGATCATTCCAATCGAGAAAGGCACCATCGGCACGATTCTCAGGGAGAACGGCTACGCAACGTCGTGGTTCGGCAAGAACCATAACACGCCCTCTTACCAGTCGAGCCAGGCTGGGCCGTTCAATCAATGGCCGAACGGAATGGGCTTTGAGTATTTTTGGGGCTTCGTCGGCGGCGATGCCAGCCAGTGGCAACCGAACCTGTTCCGCAACACGACAGCGATCTACCCATTTCAGGATAATCCCGGCTGGAACATGCAGACCGCGATGGCGGATGAGGCCATCCAGCACATGAAGCAGCTGAAGGAGATCGCCCCCGACAAACCCTTCTTCGTCTATTACGTGCCGGGTGCCACCCATTCGCCGCATCATCCGACGCCCGAGTGGATCAAGAAGATCAGCGATCTGCATCTCTTCGACGAGGGTTGGAACAAGGTTCGTGACACGATCTTCGCCAACCAGAAGCGGCTGGGCATCATGCCCGAGAACGCCCAACTGACGCCGTGGCCAAAAGGACTACCAGAGTGGGACAGCCTGAGTCTGGCAGAGAAGAAGCTCTTCATCAGGCAAGCGGATGTTTATGGAGCCTACCTTGCCTACGCCGACCATGAGATCGGGCGGGTTATCCAAGCGGTCGAAGACCTCGGCGAATTCGACAATACCCTGATCATCTATATCGGTGGCGACAACGGCGCGAGTGCCGAGGGCATGCTCAACGGAACACCGAACGAGTTCACGACCTTCAATGGTATTCCCGTGCCTGTGAAGGACCAGTTCCTTTGGTACCCATTCTGGGGATCGGAACGCACGTTCCCGCATTTTGCAGCAGGGTGGGCGTGGGCGATGGACACGCCGTTCCAGTGGGTGAAGCAGGTGCCGTCGCACTTCGGCGGAACTAGCCAGGGCGTGGCCATGTCGTGGCCCGGTCACATCAACGATGTGGGCGGAATCCGCCGCCAGTTCAGCCATGTCATTGACATCGTGCCGACCATCCTCGAAGCGACCGGCATCCCGCAGCCTCAGATGATCAACGGTATCGAGCAGCACCCCATCGAAGGCGTGAGCATGCTCTACACGTGGGACAAGGCGAACGCCAATGCACCCACCCGGCACACCACGCAGTATTTCGAGATGCTCGGCAACCGCGCCATCTATCACGACGAGTGGGTGGCCGCCACGACGCCCGCGACACTCCCGTGGGAATTGAGCACCAAGACGCCACCGGATGTGATCACAGGGTACAACTGGGAACTCTACAACATGAAAGAGGACCCGACCCAATTCAACGACCTTGCCGCCAAGATGCCGGACAAGCTCAAGCAGCTGCAGGAACACTTCTACGCTGAGGCGAAGAAGTACAATGTGTTGCCGCTCGACAATACAACGCTCGCACGTTGGAACACGCCGCGCCCGAGCCTGACGGCGGGTCGCACCGAATTCACGTATTCGGGCGAATTGAGTGGAGTGCCCAAGAGCGCCGCGCCGAACATTCTCAACAAGGCCTACACCATCACGGCAGAAGTCGAGATACCCAAGGGCGGTGCGGAAGGCATGATCGTTACCGAGGGCGGCCGCTTTGGTGGCTACGGCCTGTTCCTGAGCAAGGGCGACTTCGGCATTGGCCGGGGCAAGGTGGTCTTCCTCTATAACCTTCTCGACCTCAAGCGCACGATGTGGGAAGGGCCGGAACTCGAAGCTGGCAAGCATACGATCGTGTTCGACTTCAAGCCTAACGAGCCGGGTTTGGGCAAAGCCGGGACAGGCGTGCTGTACGTGGACGGCAAGGAAGTGGCGAGAAACTCGATTGAACACGGCACGCCAGTCACGTTCCCGGAGGATGAAACCTTCGATATCGGGCAGGACAGCCGCACCGGCGTCGCGCTCCTTGAGTATCGTTACGAGACGCCGTTCAAGTTCACCGGCAAGATCGACAAGTTGACGTTCAATCTTGAACCGGAGCCGAAAGCGGATGCGAAGCCGTAGTCGCATCCGACCATTGTTTGTCCACTGGTCGGGCTGAGATGAGGGGCGCGATGCAAAAGGCGTTGACGTTCGCCGCTGTCGGCGAAGGCGCGACCGGATTGGCGCTCGTGCTCGTTCCGTCGGTGGTTGGGAGATTGTTGCTCGGGGAGGATCTGACAGGGATCGCAGTCCCAGTTGCACGTGTGGCTGGCATGGCCCTCATTGGTCTTGGGATCGCCTGTTGGCCCGGCCCGCCACTTGTCGGCATGTTGACCTACAGCGCATCGGTTACGCTATATCTCGCCTTCCTCGGCTTCGTGAACGGGATGACAGGTGACTTACTCTGGCCAGCGGTCGTCCTACACCTGATCCTCACGGCGCTCTTGACGCTGGCTGTCACCAGTGGCCACAAAACAAAAACGTAATGAAGATCCCCGACTTCGCCTGCGAAATAAAATCATCACATCGTTAAGTTGATTGTTCGACAACCGCAAACTCTAACGGCGCAAACATTCAAACGCCGTTCGAAGGAGTCCTCACATGACAAACCGCCGAACTTTTGTCGCCGCTCCCCTTCTCGCAGCTTTGGCTACTCCCTTTCTCTCACGACTTCTTGCTGCCGAGGAAAAATCAAAAACTGCCGACTTCCTGTTTGTGCAGAGTGCCAACGGAATGACGTTCGACAAAGCAGCAAACAAGCTGACCTTGACGGGCGTCAGTCCCGTGACGGTCTTCTTCGCAGATCGGCCTGAGCGGATTGCGGGCAATATGAAAACAGCGTCATTCATTCCGTTCTGGAGTGAAGGTAAGGACAGCTTCAAGTCAGACCCGCCGAATGCCGACATCTCTCTTCTTGAAGACGGCAAGCTGACGCAGATTGTTGCCGTCCTCCAGGACCCCGTGCTGAGCGGCAGCGATCTTTCCTACACGGTCAAGGTGCTTCAGGGCGACATGCCGCCCGTAGGCAAGGATGTCTCGGTGTTCATTGATATTATTGGTCGGCCGCTGACGCCTTTCTCCTATGCTGGCGTCGCGCGGCGCAGTTATAGGCGGGCATTCTACTAGCGCTGAAGGCGCATGCTGTAGACTACAGCCTCTGCGCCATTTTACCGTGGAAGTCTCTCGTGCATATTGGACGAGATGCTGAGTCTGCCTGTGGCCCGTCGCAGACCTTGGTGACGTGAACGAAATGGACCGCTGTCGAATGACGAGCGGTCATCGAGGCTCGGACACTGCCGCTCTGGAAGGTTGAGCAGACTACGGCGGCACTTTTCGGAAACGTCGATCTTGACCCAACTCGGACAACACCGCTTGCAGCCTGCGGTATCGCGTTTCCGGCGCTGCGGAGCGCGGTGCATGGCTTCAGGTCTTGGGCGGTGCTGCCGACAACTCGACAGTTGAGCAGCCTTCTTGAGGCCGTCATGTCCGATCCCGCCAACATCGCCGTTGCGCGGCGTATTTGGCCTGGCAATCCATCCCCCTTCTCACCCACGTCGCATCGAAACCGACCCCGCGGCGATATCGGCGATGGCCAAGTTAAGCTGGTGTGTAAGTGGCGTTTCACCCGACGAAGTAAAATCGCTCTGGCGATCAATGACGCGCGAACAAACCGCCCTCTCGTGCTTAGGTAGGATGGCCGTCAATGTTTCAATGAGCACCTCGGGCCGGCATGGTTTCTGAAGAAAGCGCGCCCCGACAAAAGGACTTTTCAACTGTTCCTGCGAGTAGCCGGACAAAACGATGCAAGGCAGCCCGCGCGCCGCCAACGCCATCGCCGCGGGATCTGCACACACACCCGCCAGGTTTGAATCGACAATCGCTGCATCGCAGGCGCCACTTTCAATCAGCGCCAGCGCGTTTTCGAGTTTGGTAGCCACGCCAGCGATTGCAAAGCCAGCGTCGAGGAGGATATCTTCGATGCCGAGCGCAATCATGGGCTCGTCCTCGAGAATGAGGACGCGGACGATTCGCTTGTCAGCGCCGGTTATCGGCTGTGGAAGGTTCACTTCGTCCCCTTTTCGGTTTCCAGTGCGTCGGTAACACGCGCACTCAATTTCCAAGACAATCCGATTTCCCGATAGTCGATTTCAACCCTGCCATCGACCGCTGCTTCAACCATACGTCCGATCACAATCTGGCCGAAACCTTTCCGGGTTGGGGTCTCGACCAATGGCCCATCCTCCTCGTGGCAGCACATTGAAAACGTCGGAACTGGTGCGTCAGCGACCTGCCAGGAGATATTGACCCGCCCGACTTTGTTCGAGAGGGCGCCGTACTTGCTGGCATTAGTGGCAAGCTCGTGCAACGCCATTCCGATGCCTTGTACGGCCCCTGGTTTCAACCGAGCATGTGGCCCCTTGAGGTGCACACGTTCCCCTATCAGGTCTTTGATGTGTGCGAGTTGACCTTCGACAAGGAGCGATACTTCCACACCTTGCCAATTGCTTTTGACCAACAGATCCTGGCTGGTGGCAAGACCGTCAAGCCGGTCGCTGAGGCGCGCAACAAACGTCGACGGGTCGGACTCCTTTGCCGTCTGCCGCGCAATGGCCTGCACGACGGCGAGCAGGTTCTTGGCGCGATGGTTGACTTCAGCCATTAGGAGTTCAGTATGCTCCTCCGCGCGTTTCATCTCGGTGATGTCGAGGTTGGTGGCAAAGGCCTTCAGAGGCTTTCCATCGGCGTCTCGCTCGATCGACCAGACGGACTCGATCCAACGCTCGATCTGATCGTCACCGCGCACACGGTAATCGATTTTGCCGAGGTGCATTCCGCTCAGAAAGTCCTGGAGTGCTGCCTCGACACGTGGCCGGTCAAGGGGAACGATATGGTCCAGCAGAAGCACGGCACCCGCAGCGGTATCGGTGGCCTTTTCAATTGGCGACGCATACCCCATGACCGATGCGAAGTTCTCAGCAGTTCGCATTCGACGGTTTGTGAAGTCGACTTCAACGTAGGTTAGGCCAGCTGCGTCCGCCGCATGACGCAAACGGGCCTGGCTTTCGCGCAAGGCTTCGTCGGCGCGCGCGCGATCGGTGACGTCTTCGATTGCCAGTATAATCAGCGGCTCGCGCTCAGCGGCCGCAGCGAAGCGTTGCGCATTAAGGACCATGATCCGCGTGCCGATCGTCTCGAAATTGTGATGGACTACGTAGTCGTCAATGTGCCGGCTTCGCGGTAGCAATTCTTCGAGCAGTATCCGCAATGCGGAGATATTCCATTGCCCATTGCCAAGATCGTATATGAGCCGTCCCTCGGTCTCCGCCGGATCAACCTGGAAGGTCTCGTAAAACGCAGCGCTCGCTGTTTTGACGCGGAGCCTGGCATCCAGCACCACGAGTGGACTGCGCATGCTGCTGACAATGCTTTCTGCGTAGTCACGCGCGAGTTGCAGCGCACTATTGAGCCGGCCGAGCTCCAGGTTGCGGCTATTGAGCTCGTCGTTGACGGTGGCGAGTTCTTCGTTGCTGGACTGGATTTCCTCTTTCGAGGTCTCAAGCTCTTCGTTGACGCTCTGCATTTCCTCGTTGGCTGACTGTGCCTCTTCATTGGCAGATTGAAGTTCTTCGTTCGCAGCTTCCTGCTGTTCGATGACAACCTGAAGATACTCGCGGGTGGCAGCGAGCTCCTGGGTAAGCCGAACAAGTTCGTCATTGGTGACGGCCATGAGGTGATCTGAGGCGGTCGCAGCTGCTGGACCGTCTAGAGCGCCGAGCGATCCTTCAGCCGGCTTACCGCTTTCCTCAAAGAGGACCAGAAAGCCGCTTTGTTTGCCGTCGCCGGCTTTGATCGGGATCACCTCGACCGCCAGTTCTCGAAAGCCGGTCTCGCTTTTCACGCGCAATCGCTCTTCGCGGACCGTGCGTCCTTCAGCTCCTGCCCGCAGGATTGCTGCGCGCACGCCGACGAGTAGCCCCTCACGCAGCATCTTGAACAGATGTGGGCTCGGCGCGCCGGCCGCCGGGGCAAGATAAGCCCCGGTATCTCCGCGAAACTGGACGATGTCCATAGCGGCTGAGATAATCACGCCTGGCGGTGCGTACTTTGCGAGCAGGATGCGCTCGGCTTCCTTGTTCAGATCGGCACGCGGGGCGGCCTTGAGTTCAGGCGCCGCTCTCAGAAATGGATCAACTCTGACGCCGCCGATCGCGGGGCGGAATGGGAGAGTAGGCGCCCTGCTGCCTGGTCGGCGCACGAAGATCTTATGCCGGGCGTCTTCCACGTCGAACAAGGCCCGTGAGGCGCCCGCGGTCTCTGACCTGCCGAGCCATAGGTGTCCACCGGGCTTCAGCGCATAATGCAGCAATGCCATGACTTGTTGCTGGAGCACGGGCTCCATGTAAATCAGCAAGTTCCGGCATGACATGAGATCGACCCGCGAGAACGGCGGGTCCGCAAGAACATTGTGGCGCGAGAAAATACAGCGCTCACGAATGTCTTTGGAGATCCGATAGCCGGCCTCTTCCTTGCAAAAAAATCGCTTGAGCCGTTCCGGCGATACGTGCTGTTCGATGCTCGCGGGATACACGCCGGCTCGCGCCTTAGCCACGCATGCACTGTTGAGATCGGTGGCGAAAAGCTGCAGCGGGACGTCGCTGCCCGCAGCCTCCGCACATTCCGCGAATAGCATTGCCAGCGAATAGGCTTCCTCGCCGGTCGAGCATCCGAGCGTCCAAATTCGCACCGGCTCCGCCCGCGTTCGTCCCGCGAGCATCTTCGGGAAAACCGTCTTCGCCAGCGCGTCGAAGGAATCCGGATCGCGAAAAAAAGTCGTGACGCTTATGAGAATATCCTGAAATAGCGCCTCGATCTCTGCTGGGTCGCGTTGGAGATAATCCTCGTACTCTTTCATTGTCCTGATCTTGAGCAGAACCATGCGACGGGTGATGCGACGTAGCAGCGTGTTTGTCTTGTAATGAGCAAAATTGCCACCCAAAGCGCGATGAACAATTTCTGCGATACGCGCATGGCTTGACGGCTCGGCGCCCAACGCCTCAGGTTTGGGTGCCGGTGTCACGTGAGGATGGCTTGCGATGCGGGCGAGTTCGTTTGCGATCTCGCTTGGTGGTAGTACGAAGTCCACGCAACCCGAGGCCACAGCGCTGCGTGGCATGCTGTCATGTTGGGCGGTGTCATTTTGTGCGAAGGTGATGCCGCCCGCCGCCTTGATCGCCTCGAGTCCGAGCGTCCCATCGCTCATTGCACCTGAAAGAATGACGCCTATCGACTTGTGCCCGCAATCTTCGGCCAGTGAGGCGAAGAATTGGTCGATGCAGTGCCGCCGAGCATAGCGGTCTTGTGGCATCAGCTTCAGCTTACCGCCGGCAATCACCATGTTGCGACCCGGGGGGATGACATAGACGCGGTTAGGCTCGACCTCGGGCTCATCGCGTACTTCATCGACCGGCATCATCGTCGCTCGCGACAAGATCTCCGCAAGGTTGCTCGGATGGTCTGGCGCAAGATGCTGGATGACAACGAAGCTCAAGCCTGTATCGATCGGCAGTGCCTGCAACAGTTGCGTCACCGCATCCAATCCGCCTGCGGACGCACCAATGCCGACGATGGGAAACGGCACGCCGGTCCCAGGGGAAGCGATTTCATCGTCTACGCTTAGGACATCGGATGGCGATGAAACCAGGGAAATGGGCACTGGGTCAGACGCATCGGCTCGGTCCAGAACGCGCTTAGTCATGCCGACTTTCTGTACGCTGTGTTACTTGCTCAGGGGCTACGGACGAGCAGTCGTCAAGGCTCCATCGTTCGACTGTTACCCATACCACAAACCGAAGTGCCGCGTGGTTTGATTGATGCCAAAAGCTCACCTGCCTCTGCGCTGAATGCTTCGCGTGGACCGTCAAAGAATAAATCGCTTAACTCTGCTTCGGCACAGCCTGGCTGAATGAAGAGATAATTAGCCGCTCGCTACGGCATCGCGTATGCACGCGAGAGGGCCTATGGTATGACAATGACGGACCATTCCGAAACCCCCGCTGTCATTGAACCGCCGCCGGATGACCCGCCACCCGATATGACGCTGCGGTCCCTGCGCCAGCGTATTCTGCAACAGGAAATTCTATCCGAGCTTGGCGTAGCGGCGTTGCAAGGTCGATCAGTTGATCAATTGCTTGCCGAAGCGGCATGCCTTGCCGCACGCGGTCTGGGTGCTGAATTTTCCAAGGTCCTTGAGCACATTCCTGCCGAAAACCGGCTGTTTGTTCGCGCCGGGGTGGGATGGGAGCCTGGTGTCGTTGGTGTTGCCAGCGTTGGCGCCGATCTCGAGTCTCCAGCGGGCTTTGCCTTGCGAACCGGAAAGCCGGTCATCTCAAACCACCTCGAAAATGAGGAGCGATTTCGAACTCCTAACGTTCTCGAGTCACACGGTATCCGCCGGGCGATGAATGTCATCTTGCAGGGTGACGGCAAGCCGTTTGGAGTACTTGAGGTCGATAGCCGGTCGGATAACATGTTCGTGGAGCAGGATCTCGCCTTCTTGCAAGGCGCGGCCAACATTCTCGGTATGGCGATCGAGCGGGAGCGCTATGAGCAATCGCTCAAGGCAGCCGTCACCCGCCACGAAGCGCTATTGAAAGAAATCAACCACAGGGTCAAGAACAGTCTCGCGCTCGTCGTTAGTATGCTGCGGCTGCAGGCCAGAGATGATGAAGATCCCAAAGTCACGGAGCGGCTTGAGGAGGCCTGCACACGTATTATCGCCGTGGCTCGGGCTCACGATAGGCTGTACCAAACTAATGACGTGGAGAAACTGGATATTGGCATTTATCTTGAGCAGGTGTGCAAAGATATGGACGACGCGGTATCTCAGTTAGAGGTCCAAATCGATGCCGAGCATGGAATTGCGATTGCAACGGATCGCGCCATCTCGTCGGCACTCATTGTATCCGAGGTAATGACGAATGCCGCCAAATATGCTTACAAAGAGCAGCCGGGCGGAAGGATCTGGGTGACCGTCGCTCGATCACCGGAAAACTACGTCGTTCTATCCGTCCGAGATGAGGGACCAGGTCTTCCGGACGGTTTTGATCCTCAGAGTGCCACAAGCCTGGGCATGCGGATCATCACTGCTTTTTCACGGCAGCTAAATGGGCACATAGCAATCAAGTCTTCATCGGCAGGCACCGAGTTTGTCTTGACCATTCCCGTCGATGCCGACTTGTGACGGCCAGCCGAAAAACCTTTGCATGCGGGCGTAGTTCACAATGTGGAAAGCCTGAGCTCGATCTTTTTTAAAACCCGGCCTAATTCTTGTCTCCCAAAGGGTTTGGCAATGAAGTTCGCATCTCTGGACAATTCTTCTTGAGCGGGTGTACGGTTCGCCGAGCAAATGACGATGACGGTCCGGGGCCAACGCTCCGGGACGTAATGAGACAGGGCGAGACCGTCCATCGAACCCGGCATCTGAATATCCGTGAAGACAACCCTTATCGCAGGGTCCTGTTCTAAGATTTCGACGGCTTCCGCTGCGCAGGAAGCTTCGCGCGTACGGTATCTGGCCGCCTCAAGCATCTCGACCAGGTCCATTCTCACCAAGGGCTCGTCGTCGACGACCAGCACTGTCACCCTATGCCCGTCCATCATCGTAAGAACCTGCAATTACGCTATTCTAGTGAACTCCCCTTGTTGGGTTTAGTTCAGAATTGAGTTGCGGCCGGAACTCAGAACAGTTCCTCGACGCTCCCAAGCCGCAGCAGAACCGTCGCGCGCTGGTTGTCGTTGTCGGTCACCGCATAAATAGTGCCATCGACGGCCAGTGCCAAACCTTCGACCTCCTTCTCAACCTTCCTGCCCGACGCGAGGAATAGCGGCACGAGATCGAGTGCGCGGCATTTGACGAGCAGGGGCGGTATCTGATCGGGCGCGGCTCCGGGCTCAGGGGCTAGGTCAAACGTCGTTATCCATTTAATCGAACTCTTTCCGCCCTTGCCATCTCTCTCGATCGCCGCAAAGGTTTTGTCGCGGAGGTGGAGGATTTCGCTCAAGCCGGTAAGATCACCTGAGTCCGTCCGGTCCAGCGGGTAAAAATAAAAGCTCCAGTTCCCGGTTTTGGCATCGACTACGCCGATGCGTGCTAAATTTTCAGGATCTCCATCGAGCGGCGACTGAAACGCGACCACAAGGCGCTCACCGGTTGCTGACCGTTCGATCGTAACACCCTCAAGCCCCTTTTTTTCCATCCTCGGCGCAAGAGATGGCGGCACGTCGATCGCGCGCAAGATTTGGCCCGCTGAGCCAACTTGAAGCAGCCTATTTGGCGGTAAGTTCCCCGCGCCGCCCTCGGACGCGAGCCAGAACCCGCCGTCTCGCGCGGCAACAATGCCCTCGGGATCAAGATCGTCGTCTGCGCTGCCGGTCACGGTGATCTGACGGCGAACTTTGGCTGCCAGCGGCGCAAGTTCGATTTCAACAATGCGAATGGGCCGCGAATCCTGGTCGGTCACCGCGTAGAGCCGGTTGGGGTCCGAGGGATGAGCGGTCAAGCCGGAGAGCGTTCCCCATGCTGGCCCAACCCCGGCTTCGATCTCGTGAATGCTCCCCAGCGCCGGCGGAATGTCCCACCTGACGTCAGCCGCAGTCCCGCCCGCCAGGATCGTAAGCGCGCTCCTGAATAGGGACACCAGAGCGCTGACGATATTCTCGAACATGGATTGCCCTTTTTGCCGATTAGCCGGTCGCAGCTGCTTTATCGCAGGACTGCAGATTGACTCCTCCAACGCTCCAGAGTGGTTGATGTTCAAATCATTCGACGCCGTGGATCGAGTTTAAATTGATGGTCTAGCCATCGTGGGCCGCACTGTGGCTTTTGCCAGAAGGTACGCTAACAGGGTCGAATGCCGTTGCTGCCGGTACGACTCGGGGAAGCTGTGAGCATCCTAGGTCTAAGCGCGCCCAATCTTAGTCACCTCGATCTCGGGCAGTTGGACAGCTATCGAGCACCGCAGACCGCCAGCATCAAAGGTCCGAGTGATTGTTCCGCCCAAGGAACGCACCATGGCGTCAATAAGCTTCGTACCAAATCCGCTTGATGGGACGGCTGAGATCGGCACCGCCACTGTACCGATCTCGCGCCAATTAAAGATTAGGGCGTCGCCCGACGGTTCCCAGTTCGCCAGAATTTTCCGCCGGACTGAGCCAGAGCACCATATTTTGCCGCGTTCGTCGCAAGCTCGTGAACAACCAGAGCCCAGGCCCGCGCGTTACTTGCGGCAAGCACGATGTCGGGCCCGATGACCTCGTGACGTTCCGAATCGTAAGGCCACAGCTCGCTCTCAACAATCGTCGACAGTTGTTCCCCAGCCCCACTCTCGCGTACGAGCAGATCGTCAGCCGACAACAGTGCTGCAAGTCGGCCGTAGATAACGGATGCCGTCGCCGGATCAGCCTTAAGCGAGTTGTCAATGATCGTTTTGGTGACAGCGAGATTGTTGCGACTTCGGTGCCGAAGTTCTCCTAAGAGAACTTCCCGCATATTTTGGGCGTCCCTCAAGTCATGCACGATGTTTCAGTGAATATTCGCGAGCCAGACCATGAGCCCGGAACTGATGGCATAGAACCCGACATTGATCAGCGTTTCTCGCGCTTCAAGTTCGAAGGCGAACTCCGTTGGCAGAAAAACCAGCCAGACGACAAACACAGACAACGCAATGGCAAAGAGTCCGGCCCGGTACCCCGATAGCAGCGTCACCAACAGAACCGCGGGATAAAAGGCTGCGAAGTCCAGAATGTCCTTCTCAAAGAAGTGGAGGCCATACTGCAGAAACGTAGCCAAAACGACGAGACCGATGGCGACGCCGTAGGCGCGCCAACCGTCGGCGGAGTACGCAAGCATTCCAGCCTCCTCACCCCTCTCAGGGCAGAGTTTACTCGCCGGGCAAGTGAATTGAAAGGTTTGGCTTAGGCGTACCACGACGTAACAATGGCGCACGAGCCGCACGCAATGTCGGATTTCAACACCCGTGAGACAGAACTAGCGGCCGGACGACCAGGCAACGATATTCTGGTCAGTCGCGACGCAAGCCAGGCAACGGGCCAGGAGTAACAACTACGCTGGTGGCTTCAGTGTCGACTTACTAACCTGATCCATATCGCGGGCAAGACAGTGCTCCACGGCCTCAGCAATGGCCGCTTTGAGCCTATCTTCACTGAGGTCTTCTATTGGGACGCTAATTGTCGCTATTTGATCATGAGCGGTCTCAATCGCACAGGTGAATTCACCCGACGTCTTCAAACACAGTAGGATTTTCGAATAGTCCCGCACGCCATGCGCGAACTTCAGGAGGACCCTATCGATATCTGAGTGCTTTGTTTCAAGTTCACCCGTGACAAGACCGGCATATCCATGCTGCTTAAGCATGTCATCGATGACCCGCACGATTGTCGCGAGCGCCGCCTTTCTTTCTCTCCAGATCGCTAAAGATCTCTCGCGCTGGTTCTCGCGGGCGGCGAGCTCATCGTGGAGCTTCTGGCATTTCTGGTCGCGCTTAAGGGCGGCATTGACGATGAATGCCTCCAATTCCGTTAGCGGGTCATTCGATAGTTTCATCATCACGCACCTCACATGTTCGTGCGGAACTCGACCCGCCGACAGCAATTAACGTCTAGTCCAATCGGATGGCCCAAAAAATTGCCCCAACTTTTGGTCAGGGCACTCTCTTTCAAGCGCTCACACTTGTTCCAATTTAGTGGCCGTGACGATGACCGCCATAGTGGCCGTCGTAGCCGCGGTGCCGGTAACCAGGACCGAAGTAGAGGTTGATGCCCGGACTGTAGGTCGCCGGCGATGGCGATTTCTCATGGCGCGAGGTTTGCGGCGTCGGACAAGTAGCGACTTGCTCCAACGTCAAGGATGGTGCGAGGCCACAGCCGCCGTCATTTCGCCAGTGAGCGCTCGTGTAGCCGAGTGGGCGACATCTCCGAGGCTCAACATTCCGACCAGCCGCTGCTTGTCGTTAAGTACAGCCAGCCGACGCAGCTTTTTCTGCTCCATGATGCGCAGTGCATCATCCAGGTCGTCCGTTTCGCGACAATGGATAATGCCTTCTGTCATCGCGTCGCGTGCGGTCAGCTTTGTACAGTCCTTGCCGGTTGTAACACCCCGGCAAGCAATGTCGCGATCCGTGATCATGCCGATCAGTTTGTCGTTTTCTCCGATCGGGATCGAGCCGACATCGAGGCCTCGCATCTTTTTGGCGACTTCGGGCAGCGACGTATCGGGGCTAACCCAATCGGCACCTTTGTGCATGGCATCTTTGACCTTCATTGGGTCTATCTCCATTGGTCCAATAAAAACGATCTCTTAGTCTAGAATAGCCAATCTGCCAGTGCGCTGATCTGAGTTAACGTAGGAGTTGATGCATGCCTCCCCGAGACAAAGCAGCCGAGGCATCCCGTCGATGCCTCGGCTGTCAATAACTCCGAATCCTGAATCAGTTGACGCTGGCGGCCTGCCACTTCCACTCGGGAGCCGACTTCAGCTGCTCCTTCGTGACATTCACCCGGGCCAGCGGTGCGTTGTTCTTATCACGTGACAGCTGAACCGAACTGAATTCGACGGCGGCGTGGCGCTCACCCATACCGAGAAAGCCGCCGACACCGATGACAACAGCGACGACCTTGCCGTCGTTGTCGAACAGGATTTCGTTGATGTCACCGATGGTCTCGTTAGCCACGTTTGTAACCTTCAGGCCCATCAGATTGCTGGAACGCCAATCGCCGCGCTCAGAATAGAACTTCACCGCAGGAATGGTAGTTGTCGCGGCTGCTTGTGGGGCTGCTTCAGTCTTGGGAGCCGTGGTCGCGGTCTCAGCATAAGCGGGGACGGCGATAAGCAAGGCTAGGGCCGTAGCGGCCAAAAGAGTTTTCATGAGTGTTCTCCAGTGAATGAACGTTGATGAATTTTCAGATGATCTTTTCGTTCCAGTTTCTGTTCGAAAGTGCCCGTGCCTCAGAGCGAGTTCGACCAAGTATCGAGTTCCTTCTTGATCTGATCTTTGCCGTAGCCGTAACGTTCCTGGACTTTGCCTTCTAACTGATCGCGCTTGCCGTTGATCACGGCGAGGTCGTCATCCGTGAGCTTGCCCCACCTCTCCTTGACCTTTCCGGTCAGCTGCTTCCAGTCACCTTCGATGCGGTCCCAGTTCATTTGGGTCTCCTTTATGATGATTTCGATTTTGCGGGATGCTTCAGTCCGCTCCTACTGCGAGCGTGTTTGGTGCTATGCGCGTTAAAACCGGTGAGGCTTCTGCCTCCAATCAGGAGACGCGGAGATGGCACCGATTGTTCCAGCTCTTGGACAATTTAATGTACTCGGGGTCGAACGTTGCAGACTCGGAAAATACTCATGCGGCAGTGATCCAATGGCCATGACCCAGGACTGCGCCAGCGCCCACTTACCTCGTGTAATTGTTCAGGCTGCAGTGACCGCAGATTGCTGTGTGCATAAGGGCGGCCATCGACCTCGAGCCCGTCCTCGCCGCGATCGCGGCGCGATGATTGTCAACGGTTCGCTGACTGATACCGAGGTCAGCGGCGATGTTCTTGGCGGGGCTCCCGGCAAGGATGAGGTTCAAGATTTGATGTTGTCGATCGGTCAGACTCGCCACCCGAATGGCCGATAGCTGCAGAAATTCTGTGATCCTTGCGATCCCCTCGAATGAACCGAGAGCCCGCTGGACACTTGCAAGGAGCTCTTCACGGCCGACCGGCTTTTCGATGCAATCGACAGCTCCGACCTTCATCGCGCGAACGGCCATAGGCACGTCGGCTTGTCCACTCACCACGATCGCGGGAATTGGATCACCCATTCTTCGAAGCCGCTGGATCAAGTCGATGCCGCTCATCCCGGGCAACAGCGCGTCGACGAGAAGACAGCGCGGATCGTGAGGTTGGTACGATGCCAGAAAACGTTCACCGGTCGCGTAGGTCTCCACGGCGTAACGCGACGGGCGGCTCCGATGAAGCCGCGAAGTTCAAGCGGTAAGATAAGGAGGGGCGCTACCGCTCAACAGCGGCGCCGTCTCTAATTGGCGCAACATGCAACGTTTAAACAGTGCTTCGGGTCCCGAATGGACGCATCGGCTGGATAAGCTGCGAGCGCTTGGCTGAGGCGTCCTCCTTAGAAGGCGGCATTTCATCGCCCTAACGGGCCGCTTTATCGCCGCCATTCGAGCCCTGATTTCGTTATGCGAGAAAGCGAGCACTACGCGATCTCCAGCTCATAGGACCAACATCGCCAATGCCGCCGCCGCCATCACCGCCGTGGCGAGCCAGCCGACGACCATGAGCCCGCGCGGGGCGACGAAACGACCAAGATGCCTGCGGTTCGAGACCACGATCATCGTGGCCACCATCAGCGGCACGGCGATCACGCCGTTGAGCACCGCACTCCAGAACAGCGCCTTGATCGGGTCAATCGGCAAAAACAGCATCAACAGTCCCAAGCCGAAAGCCAGCGCGATGACGCCATAGAACGCCGTGGCGTTTTCTGGTTTTTGTTCGAGGCCAATGCGCCAGCCGCGCAATTCGCCGATCGCATAGGCGGCGGACCCAGCGAGAACCGGAAGCGCCAGCAACCCGGTGCCGATGATGCCCAGACTGAACAGCAGGAAGGCGAACTCGCCAGCGATCGGCCGCAGAGCCTGCGCGGCATCCGCCGAGGTTGCGATATCGGTAATCCCATTGGCATGCAGCGTAACGGCTGTTGTCAGGACGATGAAGAATGAGATCAAGCTGGAAAACCCCATGCCGATAAAGGTGTCCCAGGCGATCCGGTCGAGTTCGGCCGGTGCCTGCTGGGGGTGATCGAGGAGCGAGCCGTCGCCGGCCAGCATCTCGTCTTCCACTTCCTCGGCGCTTTGCCAGAAAAACATGTAAGGGCTGATCGTGGTACCGAATACGGCGACGATCGCGATCAGGGCTTCCCGCGAAAAGGCAACCTGTGGCCAGAACAGCCCCCGCACGACCGCGCCCCAGTCGATAGAAACGGTGAACACCACACCGACATACGCGAACAGGCTCAGCGTCAACCATTTGAGCACATGCACATAGCGGTGATAGGGCACGAAGACCTGCAACAGCATCGAGCCTGCCGCGAACGCGACTGCGAAGGCGGTTTCGCCCCAGCCTAGAACCAGCCGCGCCGCCGCGCCCATCGCGGCGAGGTCAGCGCCAATGTTCACCGTGTTGGCCACGAACAACAAGGCAACGATGACATGCACCAGCCAGCGCGGCAGCACGCGCGCCATGTTGGCAGCGAGTCCCTCGCCGGTGACACGCCCGATCCGCGCACAGATCGTCTGGATCGCCGTCATCAGCGGATAGGTCAGCGCAATCGTCCACATCAGGTCGAGGCCGAACTGCGCGCCGACCTGCGAATGGGTGGCGATACCGCCCGGATCGTCGTCCGCCGCGCCGGTGATGAGGCCGGGACCGAGCCGCCGAAACCATGAGATGCGCAGCGGCCTGGTTTCGCTCATTCCGCGGCCGCCTCTACATATGCCAAACGTGCCATTCACTAACGAAGAGCTTAGAAGCACCATTGCCTATATCATGCCGCTGCGAAACACCGGACTGACTTCAACGCAGCACCACTGTCTGGCGGCTTTTTCGGCTAGGGAGAGAATAGTAATGAGAAAATGGAAGACACACGTGGCCACGGCGTTGATGGCAACTGCTGTAACAAGTCCCGCCTTAGCACAGTCGGTTGTCACTGACCCCGGCAGAGGAAGGGAAATAGCGGAGAGCCTTTGCTCGACTTGTCACATTGTGGATGCCAGCCGGGGCAACATCGCCAAGTCTGATATTTCCAGCTTTTACTCCATCGCTAACAAGCCCGATCAATCTCAAGAGCGTTTAGCCGGAGCGATCATCTTCCCACATCCCGCAATGCCGAAGGTGTCGTTCACCAACAGCGAACTCCGAGATGTCATTGCCTACATCATGTCCTTGAGGACAGCGAAGTGATGAGGTCGCGTAATTTCGTTCGGTTCATCAGGTCTTTGCACATTGGCAAAGGGATATGTGGTGGAAAACTTACGAACCCTTCGATCAGTTGGACCCGGACGAGCCACTCGATGCTCCGCTGCCCGACGAGCTTCTAACAAGTCCCTTGTTACAGGCTGCCATCCACTCGTTTTGATCAATGGTGGCATCGCCGTCGGGGTTGGCGGCTTTGAAGTCACTTACATATGCTGCTGACTGCGACTTCGTCAAACCAGTGGCACCCGAACTGTTTGCCTTCTGCCAGAGGCTCGTGCATTCACTTTGGCTGAGTTTGACGGAACCCGCAGCGGGCGAAGGATTAGCAGGGGCTGTTGTCTGTGCAGCCGCAGCGGTTGCGCCGAGACAGATTGCGGTAATAGCCGCAAGCATGGTTGGTTTCATCGGGTGATCCTCCAAATTGTTTCATGATTATTATGTGTGCTGTACGTGTGCTCTAGTCGCCAGCACATCATAATGAACGCATTTAAGGCCTAGCCGTTCCGACATTTTAGTTTGAATGGTGAGCTAGACTCACCGAATTTTGTATTCGAACGAATGCTTGGCGAAGCGCTCGTAACGCATGAACCCCGCATTCACAGCGACACCATGATCGAGTCGCTGACCGTGTTCGTTTGTGTCCAGGTGCATCAGCCAACAAAGCTGCTTCGCGCGCACAAACCGCGCCCACGGTTCTTGTCAACGAATTAGACGTTCGCACCTTTAAAACTGTCGTTCCGGTTCGCATCCTGCTGCAGCGATTGAGATCTGCGCGTGCTACAATTATTTGAGAGGTGGCGTCGCCGTCCCAAGAATGCTGTCGATACCTTTCGTGTCTCTTTTCAACACGGGGCCTGGAAGCAAATCAAGGAAGCCCATTGGTCGAACGTCCGATGATCGGAAGGATACCACATTTGCGGCAAAATGCTTTTTACGGACAATCCGGTGGTGTTACCGCAGTCATCAATGCCTCGGCCTGTGGTGTAATCGAAGCTGCACGGCAGCAAAGCGCCAAGATTGGCAAGCTTTTCGCGGGGCGCAACGGGATCATCGGTGCGTTAAATGAGGACTTAATCGATACCACCGAAGAGAGGAACGATGCGATCGCTGCTCTGCGCCACACACCAGCGGGTGCGTTTGGTTCGTGCCGCTTCAAGCTCAAGGATTTCGAAGGCGACAGGCGCTCATACGAGCGTCTGATCGCCGTTTGTAAGGCTCACGATATTGGCTATTTCTTATATAACGGTGGCGGGGATTCCGCCGACACCTGCATTAAGATCTCGCAGTTTGCAGAGAGGGTGGGCTACCCGCTTCGATCGGTCCTCATTCCGAAAACCATCGACAACGATTTATTTGGCACGGACACCTGCCCCGGCTTTGGTTCTGTAGCCAAATATGTTGCGGTGTCGACGCGAGAAGCTTCCTTCGATGTGCGCTCGATGTCGCGCTCATCTACGAAAGTCTTTGTCTTTGAAGTTATGGGACGCCACGCTGGATGGATTGCTGCAGCGGGCGCTTTGGCGGCCGATGAAAACAACGACCTTCCAATCGCAATCGTTTTCCCCGAGATCGCGTTCGACAGCGCCCGGTTCATCGCCAGGGTCAAAGCTATGGTCGACAGCTACGACTATTGCACAGTTATTGTCTCGGAAGGCGCCAGGCGAGCAGATGGTCGGTTCCTCGCTGACCAGGGTACAAGCGATGCGTTTGGGCACAAGCAATTGGGTGGGGCTGCTCCCGTCGTCGCCCGAATGCTGAGTTCAGCCCTTGGGTACAAATGCCATTGGGCAGTTGCTGACTACCTCCAGCGTTCAGCGCGCCACGTTGCATCTCGCACGGACGTCGATCAGGCCTACGCGGTAGGCAAGGCGGCCGTCGAAATGGCAATCGCGGGTGAGAACGCGATCATGCCGGCGATCGTGCGGACATGCGGCGAGCCCTATACCTGGACAATCGGGAAGGTGTCCCTCGCACATGTTGCCAACGTTGAGAAGCTATTGCCGCGAGAATTCATTTCTGCAGACGGATTCGGCATTACCAGTGCGTGCCGCGCATATCTGCTGCCCCTGATTCAGGGCGAAGACTATCCACCCTACGAGAACGGTTTGCCGCAATTTGCTACGTTGATGAACAAATGTGTGCCAAAGCGGCTGGAGCCATTTGAACTTTAGTGCATTTCGACTTTTTAGAATTGCCTGACGAAGGTTAAACCGATCAGCGCCGGCTGAGGCAGGACGATCTCGCTGACCGGAACACATTCCATTCGCTTCGACATCCGGCCCTTGTCGCGAAAGGCAGCCGTAAAAGACGCAAACTCACCCGCTCGGCACCAGGCCGATGCCACACTGCCGCAGAGATTGACTCCGCCCCAAGCGCCGGTCGCCAATACGAAGTTGCCACAAACGCCCCCGAACAGTTCGCCGAATTCCAATGAGAATGCGGTCTGGTCAAACGGCTGGCTGGTCGCGGCGCTTAGAGCCAAGCCAGAAATTCTGTCTTCGACTGACACGGCACCCGATGTGGTGTGCTCAATACTGCCCCGCTGCTCCAAAACTCCTAACGTCACGTGCCCGGCTTCCGTCGCGACCGACTGCCAACCGGTGGTCGTTTGAAGCAAGAGGGCAGCGCCGAAGCCTGTCCCGACGTTCACGACGAGGCGGGGTCCGCTAGTCGGGTTTGACACCGCCACAACTGGTAGGAGGTCTTCTGAAGTCAGCAAAGGCACGGCGTACGCGGTCGCCTCCAGATCATTGAACAGCGCGACCGGCCTGCCGCCAATTACGGCGCTGACGGCATCGCGCTCTATCGTCAAGGGACCATTTGTAAGCGTGACGCTCCCCGACTCCACTGGGCCGGCAGCAGCAATTGCGGCGCCCAGCAAACTCTCGCGATCATCGAATTGCAGCCAGAATTGCTGCAACGCCTCCGGCAACGAGGTGCAGCGCGCGGTCGCTTCCAAGCTCAAATGACTCAACTGCTTTGGTCCGTCGCTGCGTGCGATGCGAATATTCGTGCCGCCGACGTCGCAAACGATACACCAACTTGTCATATCTCCACGTCCCACGAAGACGACAGCAGCCGTGCCGCGTTGATGATACCGACCATCGAATAGGTCTGCGGGAAGTTGCCCCATGCTTCACCCGTATCGGGCTTAATATCTTCAGACATAAGGCCGACGTGATTGCGGCTTGCAAGCAACGTCTCAAATATGGAGCGAGCATCTTCCTGCCGCCCGGAACGCGCCAGCGCCGTGACTCGCCAGAAGGCACAAATGTTAAAAGCGGTGTTTGGAGGACCAAAATCATCCGGAGCCTCGTACCTCATCATGAACGCGCCCCGCCCGAGGGTCTTTTCTAATACGGAGAGCGTCGAGACAAAGCGAGGATCTTTCGGGTCTATGAAGCCAACCTCTGCCATAAGTAGAACTCCAGCATCGAGAGTCTGGCCTTCGAAACACTCGACGAACGACTGACGCTTCTCCGACCATGCGCGCTGCAAAATGACCGCCTGCATCGCCTCGGCTCGTTCTCGCCAATATGCGTAGCGATCGTGCAGACCGATATGATAGGCAATCCGCGCAAGGCGGTCGCACGCGGCCCAGCACATGAGACTGGATGTTGTATGAATTTTGGCGCTGAAACGGAGCTCCCACATGCCCGCATCCGGCTTGTCGTAAAGTTCCATCGACTGAAGTCCCGCTCGCTCCAGCAGCTTGAATTCGATCACACTCGGCTGGTGTAGCAATCTGCGATCTAGAAAGGCCTGCGTCGCCCCCAGGACGACATTCCCATAGGAGTCGTGCTGAAAATGCTGGTATGCCTGATTGCCTCGACGAACCGGCCACATGCCGCGGTATCCTTGCAGGCTCGAGACGATGTGTTCAGTCAAATCGCTTTCCAATCCGACGCCATACACCGGCTGGATATGCCCGCCGTTGGTTGTTGCCACGACATTCATGAGCCAGCGGAAGTAATTCTCCATGGTTCGCACAGCCGAAAGACTGTTCAGAGCCCGCACGACGAAATATGAATCTCTTAGCCAACAATAGCGATAGTCCCAGTTCCTCTGACTATGTGGCGCTTCAGGTATACTCGTCGTCACCGCAGCGACGATCGCGCCTGTCGGCTCGTAGGTGCAAAGTTTGAGCGTGATTGCGGCACGGATAACGGCTTCTTGCCATTCGAACGGAATGGCCAAGCGATGAACCCATGCTCGCCAGTAGAACTCCGTGTGCTCAAATTCAAACCTCGCGAACGCGCTGACCGAATCCGTCAGCGACTCATCCGGGCCGAGCACAAAGTTCATGGGTTCGTGCAAATTGAATGTCGTGCCGCCAAGAATGTAATCGATGGGTGCATCTGTCGTCAGACGCACTGTAAAACGCGGGCCAACGTAGCGGATATGGTTGGAGCCATATGTAATCTCGGGTTCAAGCGCCCCGTATTCAAAGCTGGGACGTACCAAAACTGCAATGCGTGGCGTGCCAGATATGGGGCGTATGGTTCGAACGAGAGTTTGCGGCCGATAGGCACGTCCACGCGATTCGTACCGCGGAGCAAAGTCAATGATCTCGACGGCTCCACTCGCCCCCCTCAAAACGGTCCGCACGATGGCGGTATTCTCGATGTATGACTGTTCGACCTCGTGCACGTCCTCCATCTTGATGGAGAACACACCATCCGTTGGACGGCCCAAAGGCGCACCCAACAGCTTGTGAAAAACGGGATCGCCGTCAAACCGAGGCAGGCAGTACCAAACGATGCAAGCTTCGCGATCGATCAGAGCGGCAATACTGCAGTTGCCTACCAGCGCGAGATCCAAAATCTTACCCTCAATGTCCTTGAGCACTCAGAAGCGGTCCGACCCGACCCATCGTTGCATGCATGCGCGCCGATCTAACCCGTGCGTGCGATGCTTCGCATTGCGAAACGTGCAGCACGGCAAGTGGTTCGTGGCATCCGGCACGGCGCAGTTGTAGCACCTGTGTTCTAGACACCGGTATCGCGATCGCGAGTGACCCGCCTGTCAGGCAATTCGCATGCGGCGATACGGAACCTTAACAGTGGCCATGTCGTTTAGCCGGGGATGTTGTCGGGAGATCTTTATGCGGATTGCGCAAGTCGCCCCCTTATCCGAGGCAGTCCCGCCAAAGCTTTATGGAGGGACAGAGCGGGTAGTATCGTGGTTGACGGAAGAGTTGGTTCGCCGAGGGCATGAGGTCACGCTCTTTGCGAGCGGTGACTCTCAAACCTCCGCTCGGCTGGTGTCGCTGTGCCCACAGGCCCTGAGGCTATCGGGCATCAAAGATCACCTCCCCATGCATCTCGTGGCACTGCAGCAGGTCAAACGACTGGTGGCGGACTTCGACATCGTCCACTTTCACCTCGATCTCATTCAATATCCCGTGTTTGAGGAACTGTGCAGCAAGACTGTTACGACCTTGCACGGGCGCCTCGACATCAGCGATTATCAGCCCGTCTACCGAGCCTTCCCGCAAATGCCGCTGGTATCGATTTCCCAGAAGCAGCGCGAACCCATGCCAAAGACAGTTCGCTGGCTGGCCAACATTCCGCACGGGCTACCTGCCGATGGCATACCGTTTTCAAACAACCCGCAAGACTACCTTGCATTCATTGGCCGCATTTCTCCAGAAAAGCGACCAGACCGCGCTATCGAAATCGCGATCAAGGCAGGTATGCCGTTGAAAATCGCCGCAAAGATCGACCACGTCGATGAGGGCTACTTCGCCGACGTGATCAAGCCACTTATGGAACATCCATTGGTCGAGTTCATTGGCGAAATCTCGGAAACCGACAAGCCGGCATTTGTCGGTGGTGCAAAAGCGTTGCTATTTCCTATCGACTGGCCAGAGCCCTTCGGCCTCGTGATGATCGAAGCGATGTCCGCCGGCACTCCGGTGATCGCGTGGAAAAATGGAAGTGTTCCGGAGGTCATTCGACACGGGGTATCGGGCTACATCGTTGACTCCATCGAGGGAGCGGTTGACATGGTGCGTTCCATCGATCGTCTCGACCGACGCATGGTCCGCGATGAATTCGAGAGCCGTTTCACGGTTGCAACCATGGCCGAGCGTTACGAAGAGGCCTATACTTCGCTTCGTTCGGCCGGCACGGTAAAAGGGCGCGCAACCGTTGGCACTTCTGAGCCGGAAGACTTGGCTGTCGCCTGATTCCCGGTGGTAAAATGAATGTCGTTGATGGTGACCCCGAGACATTTGATATCGGTGCGGCTGCATCGCTGACAGCCCAACCGCCCAAGGTTCTCAAACACGATGATCTCTTCGCGGTCTTCGATCATTGGGGTGACTGCGGACGGCGGCGGAACTCACCGGAAGGCTTGTATTTCAACGATACGCGCTATGTATCGCGATGGGACCTACGCCTTGATGCCGACAGGGTGCCACTGCTGCTGTCGTCTATCCATGATGATGACGGTTCGGCGCTGACCGCGACCCTCGCCAATCCGACGATGCCCGACATGGCGAAAGACTTGATTGGCATAACGAGGACGAAGTTCCTGTGGTCGGGGTGCTGCCACGAGCGGATCAGTTTGCGGAATTACGATGTCCACCAGCACAACGTGCGACTCGATGTTCTATTCGAGGCCGACTTCAAGGATCTGTTCGAGGTCCGGGGCACGGCGCGGGCGCTGTCTCCCCACCCGGCCGTGTGTCGCACAACCATTGACGGGTTCGTTTTTGAGTACACCGGGCTGGACGAGGTCTGCCGGAAAACTGAAATAGCGTTTCGCCCGCATCCCGATAAGATTACACCGGGACGGGCGCGCTTTGACCTGACACTCCCTGCCGGCGGCACCACCTCTTTGGTCACCCGCGTCCGATGCGCAGATGATAAGTCTCGGCCCGACGACAGCCGAATTGTCACGGCATATCGCGCTAAGCGCCGCGACGCGCAGCGCAAATCCCAAGGCATCGCAACGGTTGCGTCGACCAACGGCGTTTTCAACAAGCTGATCAGCCGCTGCACCAGCGACGTCTATACCCTCCTCGCACGAACGCCACACGGCCTATATCCCCATGCTGGCATTCCCTGGTACAGCACGGTGTTCGGCCGAGACGGCATCATAACTGCGCTCTTCATGCTGTGGGTTGACCCCACGATCGCCCGGGGCGTCCTGCTGCATCTGGCGGCCACCCAGGCCACCCGTGTTGATCCACTCTCGGATGCAGAGCCCGGAAAAATTGTTCACGAGCAGCGCCTCTGCGAGATGGCCAACACCGGGGAAGTGCCGTTCGGAAGCTACTACGGGACCGTGGATGCGACGCCTCTGTTCGTGGTTCTGGCGGGGGCGTATTGGCGTCGCACGGGTGATCGTGCGACGATCCGACAAATCTGGCCAAACGTTCAGGCGGCCCTCGGCTGGTGCGAGCATCACGGCGATCGCGATGGCGAGGGTTTCGTCGCCTACCACCGCCGCACGCCGACAGGGCTCGTCAATCAAGGGTGGAAGGACAGCCACGACGCCGTGTTCCATGACGACGGCCGCACCGCGCACGGACCCATCGCGCTGGTCGAAGTCCAGGCCTATGTCCATCAGGCCTACGGGCAAGGTGCAAAGCTGGCGGAAATGCTGGGCAATCACGATGCGGCAGAACGCTACCGTTCACGCGCCAACGCACTCAAGTCCATTTTTCATGATAGATTTTGGAACGGCGAGCATGGCACCTACGTCCTGGCTCTCGACGGCGAGAAGCGCCCTTGCTGCATCACCGCATCCAATGCTGGCCAAGTGCTAATGAGCGACTTGGCGCCCGACTATGCAGCGCAACGTGTCGGCCGCACACTCATGGGTACGGATATGTGGAGCGGCTGGGGCGTGCGAACGCTTGCAACCGGCATGCCGCGATATAACCCCATGTCGTATCATAACGGGTCGATCTGGCCGCACGACAATGCCCTCATCGCGCTCGGCCTTGCGCGGTATGGCATGAAGCGGGAAGCGTCACGCATCTTCGAGGGGTTGTACGCCGCTCAATCCTATCAGGCGGACAACCGTCTTCCCGAATTGTTCTGCGGGATGCCCCGTCGTCGAGGCCGCGGACCGGTGTCCTATCCAGTTTCCTGTTCGCCGCAAGCGTGGGCGGCGGCGGCGCCGTTCGCACTGCTCTCAGCTTGCCTGGGGCTCGAGATTGACCACGACATGAACACTCTCACGTTCAAGCAGCCCTTATTGCCGGATATGCTGCAGGAGATTCGACTCGGTGGCATCCGGGTCGGAAACAGCATAGTCGACGTTCGCTTGCTGCAATCCGATGGAGGCGTGGCTGTCGACGCCACGCGGCGATTTGGCGATGTCGTGGTCAACGTCACGACATAGCAGGCTGATCGTACGTGATCCAAGGCGGCCGCCCACTACGAAATCCACGCCAGGCCACGGTGCTCGGCGCCGGCAGTTCCTGGTCCACAGCCGGAGCCATCATCTCGGTCCACGAGGCGAAGCGGTCCCGAAATTGCGCAGCGCATCGTCCTCGACCTGAATCCGATGCAACAGGAGCGACGCATTAAGCAGCGAGAACACGAGCGCGAACGTCCACAAGCCGAACGCCGCCGGCAGCACCAGGATCTCGGCGGACACCACGGCGTAGTTTGGATGCGACAGAAAGCGATAGGGACCACCCGTGACGAGCGGCGCTCCCGGCAGCACGACGATCCGAGTTGTCCAACGTGGGCCCAGCGTTGACAGGACCCATAGTCTCAGCACCTGAAGCACGAGGAAGACTGCGAGCCAAGCCCAAGAGGGCGACGTGCCGCTTGCCAGCAGCCACAGCCCCCCAAGCCAGGCGGTGTGCAGGCTAACGATGAGCGGATAGTGGGCAGCGCCGTGCTCCACGCCGCCTTGAGCAATCAGCACCGCTGTGTTGCGTCGCGCCAATAGGAGTTCGCCGAGCCGCAGCAACGTGACCAGCGCGAGCACGGCGACGGACAGTGGATCCAGACCTGTGCCTGAGAGCGTCATGCTGCTGCCTCGAGCGTCACAGTGCTCAGTGTGAAGCCTGGACCCAGCGCCATCAACAATGCGCGCTGTGGAAGTCCGCTGTCGAGCACCGTCTTAAGCACGAACAGCGCTGTTGGAGCCGACATGTTGCCATAGCGAGCGAGCACGGCGCGCTCCGCATCGAGGCTGCCCGTTGGCAGTGCAAGAGCACACTCAACGGCCTCGATCACCTTGCGTCCACCTGGGTGGCATATAAAGCGGCCGATATCGCGGCGTGACTGGCCCTGCCCGGCGAGGATGCGATCTACCGCGGCTTGCAGGTGCGCCTCCGCGAACGGTGGGATCGAGCGATCGAAGATCACACCGAAGCCGGTGGGATCGACGCTCCATCCCATGATGTCGAGGGTGTCGGGCCAGGTGTGCTCGCCGGAGTCGACGACAGTGGCAAGACCATTGGCGGGTTCAGCACGCACGACCGCGGCCGCCGCCCCGTCTCCGAACAGGGCCAGCGCAACGACGTTCGCCTTAGTTAGCTGATCGAGCCGGACGGCGAGCGTGCACAGCTCAACGGCCACGAGCAGAACAGTGCTGCCGGGCCTCGCGACAGCAAGCCGTGCGGCGATCGACAACCCGGTCACGCCGCCGGCGCAGCCGAGCCCGAACACTGGAACGCGAGAGACCCCCTGGGACAGCCCAAGGCTGGCAAAGGCTCGCGCCTCGATGCTCGGCGTGGCAACCCCCGTCGACGAGACAGTGACGACGGTATCGATATCAGCGGCCGTAATGCCGGCCTCCACGATGGCGTTGTGCGCTGCCTCGATGAACAAGTCGGTGGCTGCCTCGAGATAGACGGCCGATCGATCGCTCCAGTTGTGCTCAGTCTCGTACCATACCCCAGGCCTCACCGCGTGGCGCGTCTCGATCCCGGCCGTATCAAATACCGGCGAGATCCGCTCGAACTCTGGAAAGCGAAGTCCGAACATCCGCCGAGTGCGTTCGGCGATCTCGGCTTGCGACAAGACATGTGGGGGCACAGCCGTTGCCAGGGAGATAATGCGGGCGATTGATTGCATGTGTATCCCGAACCCGAACTGAGCGCCGCTTCTAAGGTCTAACGCGTAATCACACATCGCGATCACGTCGGGCGGCCGATGCAAACCGGCCGCCCTGGCACTCTTGATCGAGTATCTAAGCTAATTTGAGTTAGTTTGCTGGCGGCATAATCACCGCGTCAATGACGTGGATGACGCCATTTGACGTTTCGATGTCGGCCTTAACGACTTTAGCCTTATCGATCATGACGTCTTTGGTTGCGTCGATCGAAATCTCGGCACCCTGAACAGATTTTGCCTTCATGGTTTTGCCGGCAATATCAGCGGCCATCACTTTCGACGGCAAAACATGGTAGGTGAGAATGCCGACGAGCTTCGACTTGTTCTCCGGCTTGAGCAGATCTTCCACTGCACCTGCCGGGAGTTTTGCAAAAGCCTCATCGGTCGGCGCGAAGACCGTGAAAGGACCAGCGCCCTTAAGCGTATCGACGAGGCCGGCCGCTGTGACGGCAGCAACGAGTGTACTGAACCCGCCCGCTCCGACCGCTGTATCAATCAAATCTTTCATTACAAACTAAGCTCCGGTTGAGGCAAACAACGCCACGATAGCGGCAGTCATTGCAACACATCGCTCCATGGCTGTCGGTTCCCTTTGTGCAGACCAAAACGAAAACGTCCGGTTGACGTTACTGCCCCACGTGTGTCGCAGAAGACAGTTTGCGGACGTCAGCAGGAGATCGAACGGGTAGTAGTCGATGTTAGACCTGCTCAATGCGATTCCAGGGACGATGAAATAAATAAAAAATATTTATCGTCGCCTTTGATGGCTGGGCTCGAAAGGCGTGATAAGCGGCAATATTTCTGACAGCAAGGCATCTGCTCTGAACGCTAAATCTCACGACGTAAACACGCAGACCTTGAGCGAGATTAACTCCGAACTTGGTCGGGATCGGCCGGCGTGCTGCGGGTCCTGGGTCGCGTAATGACAGTCGCGAGCCAACCGGTCGATCTCTAAAATAAGAGGTTCGTAATCGAAGATGTGGGCCATGGAATCGTCTTCGATCAGGACAAAATCTGGATCGATGGCAAGGGTCAGGTCAAGGACATGCGCCTGCGGGACGACATCGCCTGGACGGTATGTTCCGATCTGCGTCTCGATCCTGAGGTTCCGCAACGCGATCGTACTGCGACAGGCCGTGGTCGATTCTCCGATCCCCATTGAGGGGACGACGTGCGCAAAAACCAGCGCATCCATCAAGCGCGACTTCGGCTGTTACTGCGACGGGTTTGCTTCACATGACGGAAGCATCACGTCACATCGTTGAACGGTCACACGCGGCAGGTCGATCATGCGGCAGGTCCTCCGGCAAGGCGGGCCAACACAAAGCCAGCAAGCACGATGTGGACCAGCGTGATCCCAACCGACAGCCCGTGCAGCACCTTGAACCGCGTCTTTGCCCCTATGTCGGTGGCGCGATTGATCGCAGGCATCAGGACCTGCCGGGTTGGCAGTGTGGTCACCGCAATGGCTGCCAGAAGTCCTGCCGCCAGTGGATCGTACGGCCAGGCGAGCGCCGCCGCCGCCGCCGCGGTGCCCATGACGAACAGATAGAACAGAGGAAACGCGCGGCGGATTGTTGGCCCGGCCAGATCCGGTGGCAGTGCGGTGAACAGGAAGGCCGCAAAGCCAAACGAGTAAAGCACTATGCCTCCGAACAGGAGCGCCGTGGTCAGAAGCGCTGCAGTCAGCATACATGTTCTCCTGGTTTACGCGCGATACCCATGTAGAGGATCGTGGTCAGTGGTAGCGGCCCGAACGTCAGATCAAATCGCCCATTCACTCCGCGCGGGCCAAGTCCGGTCATAGGGCCGGGCACCAGACCCGCGCCCTGCATCGCGACGTGTAATTCGCGCGGTTTGATGAAGAGTGCCGGATCATGCGTGCCGCGCGGCAACAGACGCAGCACGTCCTCGGCGAGAGTGATCGTCGCAAGGCGTGCGATCAGGGTCCGGTTGATCGTGTCGAAAAAGAATAACCCGCCCGGTCGCAAAACGCGCGTGACCTCGGCAAGCACACGGTTCAGATCGGATACATGCTCCAGCACATCGACACAGACCGCAGCATCGAACCCAGCGTCGGCGTAGGGCAGGTCCTCGCCCTCGCCCACGTCATACTGGATGGCCAGGCCCACGGCACCAGAATGGCGCCGGGCGGCCTCCACCGCGCCGGAAGCGGGGTCGATCCCCGTGACGCGCGCCCGCCTCATCGCCAGCGCCTCGGCCATGAAGCCCCCGCCGCATCCCAGATCGAGCACGTCCTTACCCGACCAGTCGATATGTCGGTCGAACCATTTCAGCCGACCCGGCACGAGATTCTTGAGCGTGCGCACCCAGCGTACCTCATCCGACCACCACTGGTCAGCCGCCCGGTCATAAATCGTCAGGTCATTGCGCATCGGCTCGAGTCCTTGGCTTGCGTCAGGCGACGTAGGGCACCGAACACGGTTGTGCAATTGTATTGGAACCCGTCTTGAGAGTGCGCATAAGACCGTACACCTGCGTTGAGAGGCCGGCCAGCGCATGCCGATGGCGTACGAATAGAACCTTGAACTGCGGCTTCTAATCCGACCCAGCAAAGCAGATGCGGCCACGCGACAGGTCAACGACCCAATGGTGTCCTGCGGCGTCACCCACGCCAGCACCATCACCACACCGGAACAACCCAGCGCAACAGCCATGGGACGCCATGCTTCCGGTCACTGCGATGCAAGTCAACATCTTCAGCATGACTGTTCAAGGCAGATCGCAGAGCGAGCGAAGCGCTGCAGCCAAGAACTTCCATGACGGCCGCGCTTGACCGTTTCCAGACTGATACATCGAAGAGCACCTCTGTGATCAGCACGGGCTCATCCATTCGACGCGTGCGAATGCCAAGCTGCGCCGCGCGGACCACGGAAAGCGCGTTTGGCTGATTGCTACCTGCGCAGATCGTCATTGTCCCTTCATCGAAATGGTCGGTGCTCTTCGTAGATTCAACGAGAGTCCTCGACGCCTTCCTTCATCTTCTGGTATCAAGAATTGCAGAAGGCTAAGCGCGGCCATTCGACGGCTTCCCGTCAAGGTACCCGATGTCTCTCATCGCTAAGCTTCAGCACCGACAACAGCCTTGCGGCTTCGGACTGATGCACTGGCCCAAGATCCGACGACCGCGCGGTCTGGCCTCGAACAATGGCCAATTTGGAATGTGCCGACCCTTAGGAGTTGAAGCTATGAAAAACTTCGTTGCAATCGCACTCGCCATCGCGGTGTCGGTGGGATTTGCAGGTTCTGCCTTTGCGCAAGATCCCGCTGCCGGTGAAAATGTGTTCAAGAAGTGCCGCGCCTGTCATCAGATTGGCGAAGGGGCGAAGTCGGGAGTGGCGCCCCATCTGAATGGCCTGATCGGTCGGCTGGCTGGTTCAATAGAAGGTTACAACTATTCTGCAGCCAACAAGAACTCGGGCGTGACTTGGACCGAGGATGCCTTCAAGAAATATATCGCCGATCCGAAAGGTTTTATGCCCGGCAACAAAATGGCATTCGCCGGGCTGAAGGACGCGAAAGATATCGACGACCTGGCCGCCTACCTGAAACAGTACGGTCCCGACGGCAAGAAGATCTAATCTGCAGTGGATGAGCTGCGAAGAGACTGCAGGTGGCCTGTGCCGACGATCAGCACAGTCCACCACCGTGAGGCTCATGGGCCACTGCGATGCGCCCGCCAAACGCGCTTCAGGAGGTCAGCAGTGGTGTGTTGATCCGAGACGCGGACGGATCAATCCGCCGCCACGTCGAGAGCGATGCGTCTCTGTCGAAGCAAGGCGCAAATCGGCATGTTTCGATAGGTCCACCGTGTTCGCCCATGGCGTCGTCCATTGGAGCCAAATTCCACATGACACCCCGGCGCAGAGCGAGCGAACTCGGGGCGGAGAGTGCCTTCGTCACGCGCCCGCTGACCTGCGCGCTCGTTATTCCCACGCTCAACGAGGCCCATACGATCGGCGACCTCCTAGCGGCTCCCACCGCCCACGGTTTCGACGAATTGATCGTTGTCGACGGCGGCAGCACCGATGCAACGTGCGCCCTCGTCGCGGCCGTCCCTGGTGTGCGCCTAATCCACTCCGCCATTGGCCGTGGCACTCAGCTCGATGACGGCCTTCGTGCCGCCCGCACCGAACTCATTGTCTTCCTTCATGCCGACACCGTCCTGCCGGCCGGCGCGCGCGACGCGCTCTCAGCGGCAATGGCCGATCCTCGTGTCATTGGCGGCGCCTTTCGTCTGCACTTCGATGATCCGCGGTTCTGGCTCCGATTCTATGCTTGGTGGACGCGTTTCGATAGCGCGGTGACCACGTTCGGCGACCAGGCCATCTTCTGCCGCCGTCAGTCGCTGGTCGACGCTGGCGGCCTGCCACACTGGCCGATTCTCGAGGATGTCGAGTTGCGCCGCCGGCTCCGCGCCGCGGGCCGCTTCGTCAAACTGCGGATGGCCGTCACCACCTCTGCGAGGCGCTTTCGCCGGCACGGCGTCGTCTGTCAACAGCTTCTGAACGCGCTGATCGTCATCGCCTTCTGGCTTGGTGTGTCGCCCGCGCGGCTTGCTGGCCTGTATCGGCCGCAGCGTATCGGCTGATCCGTTCACACGCGCCATGTGCCGCCCCGCCCAAACGACAGCCGCCTGATATGAGGCTAACGAGAACCTTGCCAGCTTGAGTTACCGACGGTCACGGCTGCCAGAGAGGCTTCGATCAGCGATCAGCGGTCGGCATATAGCCTGTCATTTCGAGATACCCGCGACCGGGTTTCGTTCCGTCGAAAGAGATCGGGCCCTCCCAATATGGAAATGCTGTTGCCATCCAAGCGTTCTCGTTGAGCGCCTGTATTGTGACATCGACCCCTTTTCCGGGAACTTCGACGCGCCAGCGGATCGGTAGCGAGCGCTGTGCGACCACGGCATTTCTGAGCGGCGTCACCGCGATCGCGCCTCGCTTCAAGGGCTCGGCGACGCCGTCTGCACTGATCCAGGTCCCCGAGGTGAATCCCGCTCCGCCATCGCGCAAGCGAAACCCCATCAACTTTTCGCCGCCGTCAAAATGCATCGAAAACCAGTCCCAGCCCACTTGATCGGCCGCCAGTGGCTGCGAGGACCACTCGCGATCCAGCCATGCTTGCCCTGTGACCGTCACGGGACCACCCGGTAGCGTTAATTCACCTGTCACACGATAGAACGGCTGCGAATAATAGTAGCTCGCTTGGCCCTTCTCCGATTTCAGCGAGTACCCGCCGTCGCCATGCGCAACGAGCGGGCGATCTGAATCGAGCTTTAAATCAAAGGCGAAGTCTGCGCCCGCAGCGCTAAGATCGAGTGCCGACAGCGCATCGGCGTTTGCAGCAGCGCGGCTTTTCATGCGCCACGCATCGATCCAGGCTTCGAACGGCGCAGCGGTGACGCCCGCCTGACCAATGCCGCCGCGCGCAAAGCGTTCGGCGACATGGTGCCCATCCGAAGTCGTGATTGCCGCATGCCCCATCCACATCTGCGGGCTTGCCCAACCTGTTGCGCCGTCTGTTGCCAGCGCTGATCGAAAGAGTGTCCATTGGATGCCGTATCGGGTTCCGTCAACCGCTTGCAAATTTGCAGTGACATACCACCACTCGATGCGGAAGTCGTTGTGCGCGCCGTGATCAGCGGGAAAGCTGAAACGCCTGCCGGGTACTGGCATTGTGAACCCTTCGGCACTGGTGCCAAGTCCAGCGAATCCTTGCGCGTGCACGGGCGTGGACAACGCCAAGCTGAGACAAAACAGCAATGTCTTAACGCTCATTTGCAAAGACCCTCAGCAATTCGGACGGTGCGAGCCTTGAAAGCCACCAGGCCGGCAGTGCGGCCGCAAGCGCGGTCGCAAGGATGGACAGGACAGCGAGACGTAGCCATTCGGCTGGAAAATAGTACATCGGCAAACGCCATCCAAACGCTTCGACATTGACGATCGCCAGCAAGATCCAAGCGAGGCCGAGTCCGAGCGGCAGGGCCGCGATCGCAGTCAAAATGGCTAGAACGAAGCTCCGCCAAAGTTCCATCACAGCCAACCGCCGCCGGGTGACACCCATCGCCCATACCGGCGCCACCTGCGGCAAGCGCATCCCCGCAAGCGTCAAGAGGCTCGCAAACATCGCGAGTGCTGCAACAGCGAGCGTCAGAACATTCAACGCGCCAGTGACTTTGAAGGTCCGCTCAAAGGTCTGCAGTGACAATTCCTTTGCGGTCGTCTGGTCGATGATGTTCTGCTCTGGAATCCCAAACGTTGAGCGGAGATTAGCTGCCAAGTCTTGGGCTTTTTCAGGCGAAACGCGAATCGCGTAGCGAAGCCGAGAGACGTCCGGAAAAAGCTCAGTCAACTTGTCGACGCCGATGATGACCTGGGCGTTGGGGTTGCCATAGTCCGAATAGACGCCTGCGATGCGCGTTTTATAACCACCTGGCAACGTTATGGTGTCGCCGACGTTGAGCGTCTTTCGCCGCGAGAGCTGCTCATTGATGAGAGCACCATCACCGCTCGCAACCACCTGCCAGACGTTGGGCGACGCTGTTAACATCGGCCACTTATCGCGATAGGTTGCATGGTCGGCGATGCCGAAAATGGCGGTCCGCATGCCCTCTACCTCGCCGTCGACGTTCCAGATCGGCAATACGGCATCGCTTCGGCTCGCGAGCCACGTGCGAACCGCGGAGGCTTCAGTGTCATCACGCGTCGCAATGTAAAGTTCTGAGGCAAGTCGCTGTTCGATCCAGCCGACAAATGTCTGGCGGAAACTTGACACCATGGTCCCGACGCCGATGTTTGCTGCTAGCGCCAGAAGCATAGCAGTGAGCGCCAGAGATAAACCTGGAAGCTGTTGGCGCGCATCGGCCCAAAACCACTGCGCAATTGCGCTCTTCGAAAGCGCGCCACCGGCGCTCAAGCCCGCCAGCAAAAGGGCTGGCAGCGCCATGGCCGCGCCAAGCAAAAGGGCTGCGAGCAGTGCGAAGCCCGCCATGAGCCCAGACCCATAGCGAGCGATAATCGCAGCCGCTGCCAACAGCGCAGCGGCGGCCACCAATTGCCAAATGATGGTTTGCCGCGAGGCCTGCGCCCAGGCGCGCGGCTGTGCTGACGCCAGCAATGGCAATCGCCACACTCCGAACAACCCTTGCGCCGCTGAAATTAAGGTGCCGAAAACGGCGATCGCCATACCCAGCGCCCACGTTTCGGGTCGGACCACGATCGCACCCGGTACGCTTGCGCCGTAGAGGCCGCGCAGCGTTGCCGCGACGTCCGGCAGCAGCATGGCCGCGATGGCGTATCCAAGTGCCACGCCAACCATTCCTGCGAGAACTGCGAACGTCAGCAGTTCTAAGCATACTACGCCCATCAGTGATCGTGCCGGCACGCCAAGCGCGCGAAGCGTCCGGAACATCGGGCGGCGTTGTTCAAAAGCGAGCCCGACCGCGGAATGAACAATGAAGAGACCAACAGCGAAGGCAAGAAAGCCAAATGCTGTCAGATTGAGATGAAAGCTGTCGGTCAGCCGCGCCAAATCACCTGTCTCGTCCGGAGCGCGCTCGATCAAGTCCGGCGCGATGTCGGAAAGCGCCGCGCGGCGCTGCGGTTGTTCCGGCCACAACAGCAATCGCGAAATCTGGCCCGGCGCACCGAGCAAAACCTGTGCCTGACCAATATCAGTGATGACCACGCCTGATGGGATGCCGTCGATTGCGCGAAGCGGTGGCGTCGCTTGTCCGGCAAGTTTCGTTGCAGTCTCGGGCGAGACGTAGAACACGCCCGGGGGCGAGATGAACTCTAGAAGTGCACCGCTCGCTGCAATATTGACGGCTTGAGCCTGCGGTGGCGTTGTCAATGGATCGATGCCGAAAACCCGTAGCCGGTGTTCGCCGAAGCGCTTGTCACCTTCGAGAACGGGCGAAACCAGCCATCCGGCCCGCCGCAGCGCGACATAAATCTTTTGATCAAAGCGGCTGCCGTCCTTTCGAAGCAGTGTCGAAAGCTGGTCCTGGCCAAGCGTGGCCGCGGCACGGGCATAACTCGTGCGGGCCTCGCTGTTGATGGCTTGCACGGCCGACCACAATGCAGTTGCGAGTGACAAACCAACCAGGAGCGTTGCCAGTTGCACCGGGTGCCGCCGCCAGTGCGAAAGAAGTGCGGTGAGCGCCGTCTTCATTGTTCAAACCGTCCAGCATGAAGATGCAGGCGCCGGTCCAGTCTTCCTGCCAAGCGTTGGGAATGCGTCGCCATCAGAAGTGCTGACCCGGTTTCCGACACGAGTGACAGCATGAGGGCGAGCACGGTATCACCGGTCGCCTCATCCAAATTGCCTGTTGGCTCGTCGGCGAGGATCAGACGCGGGCGTGCCGCAAGAGCCCGTCCGATGGCAACGCGCTGCTGCTGCCCGCCCGAGAGTTGTTCGGGATAGCGCCGCAGAATTCCGGCAAGGCCGAGGCGATCGGCGAGATGGCGCTGCCATTCCGGGTCATTACGGCCGGCAAGCCGCGCGTGGAACGCAAGGTTGGCGGCGACATCGAGCGACGGGATGAGGTTGTATTGCTGAAACACCAGCGCGACCGTCTCGCGGCGCAATGCGGCAAGCCCGGTATCATCGAGCGCCATCAATGCATTTCCATCGATGTAGATTTCTCCTGTATCCGGACGGTCGAGCCCCGCCACGAGATACAAAAGCGTGCTTTTGCCGCTCCCGGACTCACCCGTAAGTGCCAAGCTGACACCGCGATCAAGGTTCAGATCGATACCATGCAGAACATGGACGGGTCCTTCAGCCGTTGCGAACGACTTTTTGAGTTGCCTGACGTCTAGCAGCATGCGTCACGCACTTGGACATTGCGCCAACACCTCATGTCTCCGCAACCTCCCCTATGCGTGGCATGGCATGTGCGTGTTCCCGCGCGGCTGTCATGTTCAGGAGCAAGTCCGCTCCATAGACTTCGTGAACCCGTGCGATAGGTCCATGGTTTGCCGTCAAGACCGTCGCGTGTAATTCTAGGATCGGCGTGAACGCACGTACCGTGTCATCTGATGCCAACGTATTCTGCGCAAGCATGGCGCGTGCAAACGTTGTCCGGCGGGACGGACCAAGCGACTCGACGACTGCACCAAATGGAAGATCGGTAGAATGCAGCTGATTGCGCAATTCGTCAGGCAACAGGTACGCTCGATAGACGATGGTGGCCTCACTCAACACGCGTGGCCCGCAAACGAGGTGGACATGCCGGGTCGCAATAGTGCCTTTACGTGTCGCCCCGGCATTGTGATAAGTTTCGCTTATAACTTTCGCTCGAATGGTGTCGGAGCCCATGCCTCGAGCGGATATCCAAGCCGCCAACGCCGAAGTCGCGGTCGGAAAACTCATCAGGTGGAGATAGAGCAGACGGACGGGTGCGATCAGCCTCTTGCTCTCGGTGGTATTCGAAATGATAGCGGCCATCTCGGCTACCTTCAGCTTGACTAAGTTCGAAGTGCAGCGATGAAGTCCAGCATCCCACAGATCGGCGGTCGGCCGGAGCTGTCAATGCTGCCTGGAGCCACAGGTGACACAGTTTTCAGTTGAACGGCTTTCCGGAAGCTGCGGATGAGGCATCCATCGCCGCAGCCCGCAACCACCATGAATTCTAGTCTTCGGCTGGCCACTGGCGTTCCCTGCGCCGCTCAGCCCTTTCCTACGCGAAGAGAGCCGCGTCCACCATCGACACCGATAATTTGACCCGTAATCCAGCTGGCCTCAGGCGACAGCAGAAAGGCCGCCAGGGCAGCACTGTCTTCGGCATTGCCAAGCCGCTTTAGGGGATGCAGGTCGGCGATCGCCTCGGCTATTTTGTCCGATCCAGTGAGAGAGGCGGCCATCGGCGTGCGGGTCAGGCTGGGTGCGATCGCGTTGACGCGCACATGCGGCGCCAACTCTGCCGCGAGCGAAAAGGTCAAGCCAGAAACGGCGGCCTTGGCCGGCCCTATGACGGCGTGGTTTGCAAAACCCTGCGCAGCCGCCACGGATGAGAACAACACTATCGAACCAGCAGCAGCCTTAAGCGCGGGTGCTGCGTGCTTCACCGCCAGAGCCGCTCCGACCACGTTCAACCGATAGGCATTGATCAGGTCCTCTTCGGTCACCCGTGTCAATGGTTTCAACGGAATTGATCCGACTGCGTACACAAGCCCGGCGAGCCGGCCTTCTGGAGCGACTGTGGCGATCGCTGAAGCAATACTGGCCTCATCGAGTACGTCGGCCGCAATCGGCATCGCTTCGATCTCTCCCGCAAATGTGCTCGCTCTCTCCATGCTTCGTGATGTGATGGCGACGCGTTTTCCGGCTGCCGAGAGACGACGTGCCAGTTCCCCGCCGATTCCATCGACGCCGCCAAATATCAAAATGGGATCGCTGTCGGCGTGATCGGGCATAGATATTCTTTGAAGAGGTGAAAGAAAATTAGGGGCGTCGGCCTACGTCAATTGCGCAGGGTCGCGCGGAGCATCCAGGCATCCTTCTCATGCTGTGCAATCAGACCCGTCAGAAGGTCTGCTGTAACGACATCTTTGGCACTCTCCGCAGCTGCGATGACCTCGCGCATACGGCGCACCACCGTCTCATGCTGTCGCACAAGATCGCCGATCATGCTTTCGGCCGGCTGCGACTGCGGAAGATTGGCGACGCCCGTCGGGAAACCATTGACGTTGACTGCGGGCTTTCCGTCGAGGGCTCGCATGCGTTCCGCAATCTCGTCGACGGCAGCGAATAGGGCCGTGTACTGAACCTCTGTGAGTTTGTGCACGGGTTCGAACAGCGGCCCTTCGACATTCCAGTGATAAACGTGCGTGCGGATCATCAAGGAATACTCAGCGTCAAGGACGTCAGCGAGATGCCGGACGATGTCAATGCGGGCCACTTCCGCGAGGCCATTCTCGAAATCGGGCACCGTTGCTGCCATTTCGAAGGTTTCCTTTTTTGACGGGGCGATACTGGTCAACACGATGCCAATGTTTGAGCACCGCAGGCGACGAGCCAATGCAGTAGTAACGCTACCAGCCCCACACTGGATCGGACCAATGAAACCGAGGTGGCAAATCGCTGCGCTATGATGCTTGCCTGTCGAGTTCCTCCTGAAGGAGCGTGACGGAGCCATGCTCGGCGTGACGTCGAAAGATCATCCGCACAGTTTTGGCCTAGGCCTTGTGAATGGCCAGCTTCCGATCCCTGGCGTCGTATCCGAGCGGGACATTCCCGCCCATCCACATGCCCTTGGCCTTCGACGCCGCGATCTTGTCGCGGATGCGTTCGCCCGCGATCTCACGCTCGAACTGGGCGAATGAGAGCATCATGTTGAGCGTGAGACGGCCCATCGATGTTGTGGAGACCGCTGCGAGGGGCCGAGCGGACAAGTTACAGCCGACGGCCAACCGACGATTTTTACCAAGGCACAGTGCGGAGAAGTCACTTTATGTTTTTCATTTTGCTACTGCGCTTTGTCCAACCAGCCGACCTAGCTCCAGAACTGAATCAAAGTGCCGCGAAAGCCTGCGGTGATGTTTCGAGCAGAATGCGAATGCCTATCGCGCAGGTCGCCAATCCAATCACGACTTGGAGGCTACGGTTGGCAAAGGTTAGCGAGCGTGCCGTCAGCGTAATGGGAGCTGCGATGATGGCTGATAGAACCGCCATGCCAATCGCCGTTCCGGTGCCGAACGTCACAATGTAAGCGATACCCCACCACGGCGACTGAAGTGTTGCGGCCGTCAAGACTACCAGCGCGGCCGATCCCGCCATGCCATGAACAAGGCCGACGATCAGCGTGCGCCAAGGCAGCTTCTCCGCGTGGACGTGGGCATGATTGCTTTGAGCATGCGGCGTCGGATCGGCCTTATGACTATGGGCGTGAAAGTGCTGGCGCCCGCCGCCATGGCTATGGCTGTGAAAATGGATCTTGTCCGTCCAGACGCGATAGAGCACGTGCAGACCAAGTCCAATCAGCATCATGCCGACGGCGAATTCAAGTTGCGCCGCGACGTTGTCCGGCATCGACGTACGCAAGACGAGACAGGTGCCGCCGACAAGCAGCAAAGTCAGCGTGTGCCCGATGCCCCAGAAGAGGCCGTGCATGGAGATGGCGCGAACGCCACTTCTGCGGCTCGCGAGGCTGCTGACGGCTGCCACGTGGTCGGCCTCCGTCGCATGCTGCATGCCGATCAAGAACCCGAGACCCAAAGTCGAAAACAGCATCGCCGTGTTCCCTACAAACTCACGAGGGTCAGCTGCCGGCTGAGCCAAGCGTACCAGTCAGTCATGCCGGCGCCGGTTTTTGCAGAGACCTGGATGATCTCAACCGACGGATTCACTTGGCGAGCGTAAGCCGTTGCCTTGTCCACATCGAAATCCAGATGCGGCAACAGATCTGTTTTGTTGAGCAGGAGAAGAGATGATGCACGGAACATGTGCGGATACTTGATCGGCTTGTCTTCGCCCTCCGTTACCGACAAGATCGCCACTTTGGCTTTCTCACCGAGATCGAAAAGAGCCGGGCAGACGAGATTTCCGACGTTCTCTACCATCACGACGGAGCCGGGCTTTGGCTTCAACTCGCCCAGCGCGCGTTCGATCATGTCGGCTTCCAAATGGCAGCCGGTGCCCGTATTGACCTGAATGGCTTGCGCGCCGGCGGCGGCAATGCGTTCGCCGTCATTGGCTGTTGCCTGATCGCCTTCGATGACAGCTATCGGCAGCTTGCCGTTCAAATCTCGGATCGTGCGCTCAAGCAGAGAGGTCTTGCCCGATCCGGGCGAGCTGACCAGATTGAGCATCAAGACTTCGCGTCCGGCAAGCCAGGCTCGGTTGCGGGCCGCCAGCGCATCGTTCTTCTGCAGTAACGACTGCTGTAAATCGACACGACCGTGGACATGCCCGTGATCATGATCATGTGTATGATCGTGATCGTGGTGATGATGGTCGTGGTTGTGCGCGTGGCTATGATTTTGATCGCGCGAATGGTCGTGAATGTGCCCGGCATCGTGCAGATGGCCAACGATGCTGCGCCACACTTCGTGGACTTTGCCAGTTTTGAGGTTCGTGATGGTCGCCTTGGATCCATCGGAACACCCGCAATCGGTGCACATGATAGCTTTCCTTTCTAACGCTACGCGGAGGCACTTGCCCGGTGTTCACTGGTTTCGAACTCAAATTCTCGCACTTTGAGTTCTTCACCCGCAATGCGCTCGATATCGCGACACCCGCATGCGCACGGTGTGTAGAGAGCTGGTGTCGCGAACTGCGTGGCGCAGATACGGCACCGCCCTAGGCCTTCAATATCGCGAATATCGAGGCGAGCACCTTCGAGACACGTGCCTTGCGCCACGACGTCGAAGGAGAACCGGATAGCCTCGCTCATCACGCCCGACAAACGGCCAACGTCCAGGGCAACGCGGGTGACCCGGCGGCCGGCCGCGTGCTCGGCAACGATGGCGACGATGTTGCGGGTGATGCCGAGCTCGTGCATGTCAGCAAATCCTCGGCAATTGTTCGCCGACCAGCATGTCGACGATACGGGTTCCGCCAAAAACGGTCTTCATGGTCACGCGACCGGGCTCACCGGCTCGGACTTCGCCGATGACCGTCGAACCTTCTCCAAAAACATGCGTCTGCATCGCGGCAATTGCTGCTGCCGCCTGATCCGGCGGTACGATGGCGACGATCTTGCCCTCATTGGCCAGGTAGAGCGGATCAAGCCCGAGGATTTCGCAAAAGCCCTTAACTTCGGGCCGAATAGGCGTTTTCGTCTCATCGATCTCGATGGCGACTTGAGACGCGTCGGCAAACTCATTCAACACCGTCGCAACGCCCCCCCGCGTCGCGTCGCGAATGGTGCGTGTGCCCGGCGCTGCGGCGAGCAACGCATCAATGAGACCGTTCAAGGGCGCGCAGTCGCTTTCAATCGGACTGTCGAGCAGCATGTCGCCGCGCGCGCCGAGAATGGCTGCACCATGGTCGCCTAACATGCCGTTGACGATGACGATGTCGCCCGGGCGGGCGCGATCTGAACTCAATGCATATTCAGGCCGAATCACGCCAATTCCAGTGGTCGTCAAGAAGACCTTGTCGCATGCGCCCTTCTGGACGACCTTGGTGTCGCCGGTGACGAACTGAACGCCAGCGTCTCGCGCCGTTTTGGCCATCGACTTTGCGATCCGCCGCAGCAGGTCCAGCTCCACGCCCTCCTCGATAATGGCAGCACACGAGAGATAGAGCGGCTTTGCCCCGCCGACGGCCAGATCGTTGACTGTGCCGCACACCGCGAGTTTTCCAATGTCGCCGCCGGGAAAGAACAGCGGATCGACAACAAAGGAATCCGTTGTGAACGCAAGCCGGTCGCCATGCTTTGCAAGAACCGTCAGGTCGATGCGGGCCTGATCCTCCATAGGGGCAAGCAGACCGTTGTCAAAGGCTGACACAAACACGTCGTCGATCAGATCCTTCATCGCCTTGCCGCCACCTCCGTGAGCCAGGGTCACTTTGGCGACGTGAACTTCTCCAAGGCTGCGTCGGCGGGGCAGTGGCATGTGATTCATGACGCCGCCTCATACTTCTTCACGCCGCCATACTGATAGTAGGCCGCGCATGCACCTTCGGACGATACCATCAGCGCACCCAGCGGCGTTTCAGGTGTGCACGCGGAGCCAAACACCTTGCACTGCCACGGCTTGATGACGCCTTTCAAGACCTCCCCGCACTGACACGATTTAGGATCGGCGATCTTGATATTGGGCATCTTGAATTTCAGCTCGGCGTCGAATTCGGCGTACTTTTCGCGCACCTTCAGTCCGGAGTGATCAATCGAGCCCAGACCGCGCCATTCAAAGAACTCGCGCAGCTCATAGACTTCAGACACAGCCGCGAGAGCCGGCGAGTTGCCGTCTTCGGGCACAATGCGCGCGTATTGGTTCTCGATTTCCGCGCGGCCCTCCTGGATCTGCTTCAGCACCATCCAGATCGATTGCAGGACATCAAGGGGTTCAAAGCCCGCCACCACCATGGGCCGCTTGTAGTAGGTTGAGACGAATTCATATGGTCTCGTCCCGATCACCATGGACACGTGGCCTGGCCCCAGGAATCCATCGAGTTGCAGGTCGGGGCTATCCAAAATGGCCTTGATGGTCGGGACTATGGTGATGTGGTTGCAGAAAAGGGAAAAGTTTCGAATACCATCGGCCTTGGCTTGCAAAACCGTCAGAGCAGTTGACGGAACGGTTGTCTCAAAGCCGATGGCGAAAAACACAACCTCACGATCCGGATTCTTTTTAGCCAGTGCGAGCGCATCCATCGGCGAATAGACCATGCGGACGTCGGCGCCATCGGCCTTGGCCTGCAACAGACTGCCTTTGGAGCCTGGAACACGCATGGCGTCGCCGAAGGTTGTGAAGATCACCTCGGGCCGCTTGGCCACGGAAACACAATCGTCAACCCGACCCATGGGCAGTACGCAGACAGGGCAGCCTGGCCCATGTACGAGTTCAATCTCCTTTGGTAGCATGCCTTCAAGGCCGTAACGGAAGATGGAATGCGTGTGCCCGCCACACACCTCCATGATCGCAATTGGCCGTTCCTTCGCAATCGGGATGGATTTGGCGAGCAGCCGTATCTCGTGAATCAGAGACTTTGCTTTTTCAGCATCGCGGAACTCATCAACGTATTTCATGCGGCAGCTCCTTTGCTCGCGGCCGATCCGCGATCGTCGGCAAGCAGCGTGTGAACCAGATCCCAAAGAATGTGATAGGCAATGACGTGACACTCCTGAGTGCGGTGGATCGATTGCGACGGCACGACGAGGCAATGATCGACGACGCCCGTCGATTTCATCCGTCCGCCATCGCCACCCGCCAATCCAATCGTGATGATCCCCATTTCCTTGGCCTTGGAAAAAGCCGCAATGAGATTGGCGGAGTTGCCGCTGGTTGAAATGCCGATAAGCCCGTCGCCCGCGCGGCCCTGCGCGATGATCTGGCGGACGAACACATGCTCGAACCCAATGTCATTGCCGACAGCCGAGATCATCGCCATGTCGGCCAGCAAGTTTGTGGCCGCAAGAGCGGGCCGGCCGGCGGTGACCGGGTGCACGAATTCGACGGCAACGTGCGAGGCGTCGCAACTCGATCCGCCATTGCCCATCGAGAAAAGGCGGCCGTTGTTTCGGTATATGTTAGCGAGAGCCTTGGCGGCAGTGACGAGCACCGGCCCGCACGCACCGAAGAATTCGGCATTGGTTTCGCGGCTTTCGCGCGCTTTTTCCGCAACCGAATGCAGGAGCGCGGCGTCGACTTTGACCGGGTCTTGGGCCCGGCCATGTAGAAACGGATAGAGGCTTGAAAGTTCTTGTTCGTTGGCCATCGCGATCTCCTACCTCAAGCCCGATAGCCTCATGGCTTCGATTTCAGCTTGGGCTTCTCCGAGTTCGGTCAGGATTTTCATGGTCTGCGCCACTTCAGCTTCATCGATCCGGCTCATGGCGAAGCCGACGTGCACAAGCACCCAATCGCCGACACATGACGCAACCGGATGCTCATCGGAGACGATGCACGCGATGTTCACCTGCCGTTTGATGCCGCTGACTTCTACCGTCGCCAGTTTTTTCGTGACGTCGTCGATCTTTACGATGCGTCCAGGGATCCCGAGGCACATGAGATGTTTCCTCCAACGTCTTTGTTTTCTTTTTTGTCGAGCACTTGCGCAGCGGCGATCGCGACCTGGCCAAGTGCCAGGCCGCCATCACCGGCCGGAATTATTGATTGCGTCAGAACGTCGAAGCCTTCTGCCCTCAGGTGGGTCTCGGTCAGCTCGAGCAGAATGCGATTTTGGAAGCACCCGCCGCTGAGTGCGATCGTATCGAATCGAGGACCTGCCTGGCTATCGCGGTTTGCAAGCTTTACCGCCATGACCGAGATCGCGCGAGCCAGGCCGCGATGAAACCGTGCCGACATGACATGAACCGGTGTTTTGAGAATCAGATCGCCCAGAATGGCGTTCCAGACTGCCAGTGGCTCGATGTAGGGCAGATTTGAGCCCTTCAGCCGCGGGATTGCAAATGGATAGTCGAGCGACTCATCGCCATTTCTGAGTGTCGTTTCATCCGCCACCGCTTCGAGGAGCGCCGCGGCTTCTCCCTCGTAGCCCTGCTGTTCGAAGCACAAGCCCATGGCGGCCGCAGCCGCGTCGAAAAGGCGTCCACAGGATGACGCCTTGGGCGCATTCAAATTGTCGCGCAGCATGGTGTCGAGAAGTTTGCGCGGCTTGGCATTCAAGCGTTCGAATATGCCGAGCTCGGAAAAGTTCATCGAAAAATTCGCCCAGCCCATCTCGGCCATCAAGTGGGCATAGAGATTGCGCCAAGGTTCGCGCGAGGCCTGATCGCCTCCCAGCATGGCAACGGGCTTGAACGTCGCCATGCGCTCGAAGCTCTTGTAGTTAGCGAGCAGAAACTCCCCACCCCAGATTTCATTGTTTTGGCCGTAGCCAAGCCCATCCAGCGCAATCCCCAGAACGGGCTTTGCGTCGAGCGCTCGCCCATTTTCGACGAGACAGCTCGCGATGTGCGCGTGATGGTGCTGAACGAGACACAAGGGTGCAAGCAGCGTCCGCGTTCGTTTCGTCGCCAGACGCTTACTGCGATAGGCGGGGTGGAGATCGGCAACGGTAATCTGCGGTGAGGCGTCGAAAATGTCCTGGTACAATGCAAGTGCCTGCTCGAAATCGCGCAGAGTGGCCGCATTATCGATATCACCGATGTGCTGTGACAGGACCGCCGCGCCGTTCTTTGCCAAGCAAAACGCAGATTTCAAATCACCACCGAAGGCCAAAATCTCGGGGTGATGTTCGAAACCCGGCGGCAGGCGTATGGATGACGGCGCATAGCCTCGGGCGCGGCGGAGGACGCGCAAGGAGCCAGCCGCAACGCGTACGACTGAATCGTCCACGCGATTGATAATGTCGCGGTCACTCATCAATGCATACGGTGCGATGGCTTCCAGCTGATGCTTGGCATCGGCATCAGAAATGACTTGCGGAGAATTCGAAACATTGCCCGATGTCATCACAACTGGGCGGGTCATGCGTCGCAGCAGTAAGGCGTGCAGTGGTGTCGTCGGTAGCATGAAACCGAGCGTGTCGAGACCTGGCGCGATCTGCTCCGGCAGCCGCTCGCTTGTATATGACCTGAGAAGCACAATCGGCCCGGCTGGGCTTGTCAGCGCTCGTTCTTCTTGTTCGCTGACATTGCAGTAGCGGCGAATGACGGTCAGATCTCGAGCCATCAGTGCGAACGGCTTGCGATCGCGCTGCTTCAAATCGCGAAGCCGTTGCACAGCTTCTGCTCGCGTTGCATCGCAGGCGAGGTGAAACCCGCCGAGCCCCTTGATGGCGATGATCTCGCCTTTCTGGATCAGCCCCAAGGCACCATCGACGTCGTCGAGCATTGAAGATTGCTCGAAACTGAAGGCTTTGCCATCGAAGCGAATGAGGCGCGCCTTGGGTCCGCAGAAATGGCAGGCCGTCGTTTCAGAATGAAAGCGGCGGTCGTTCGGGTCGTGGTATTCGGTAGTGCATGCTGGGCATAGATCGAACGCGGCCATGCTGGTCGATATGCGGTCGTATGGCATGCGTTTAACGATGGTCAACCGGGGGCCACAGTTCGTGCAGGTTGTGAACGGGTAGCGGAAGCGGCGGGAAAAAGGATCGAAGACGTCATTGGCACAGTCGGGGCAAAGTGCGGCATCCGGTGCGATCTGAGTGTTGGTTGTGCCATGGCCGCTTTCGCCAATCTCAAACGATGACGGCAACGGACCATCGTAGTCGGACACTTCGAGGCTTTCGACCGATGCGAGAGGCGGTGGGTCTTTCTCCAAGCGCGCCAGGAAGTCCCGCATCGAGGCCTCACTACCCTTGGCGCGGATCAGCAGGCCATCGGCGTCATTGAAAACGATGCCTTCAAGGCCAAGGTCGCGTGCGTGTCGCCAGACCATCGGCCGGAAGCCAACGCCCTGCACACGACCACGGATACGGATCTCAACGGCGCAAGCAGCCGATGGCATCACGGGCGTTGCAGCAGTTCTCATGGCGCTGCCTCCCAAAGCAGCACCCTGTTGTTGCCGCTATCGGCAACGACGAGCGTATTTTGCGAAGCCGAAACACCATACGGCCAGCATAAACTGTTGCGCCGCGCGACACCCCAGCTGCCGTTCTCGGCCTTGTCTTGGAATGTCCGTTGGCCGGCAAGTCGGCGTGCCGGCAGGTTCATTTTCAGCTGTGCAACGTCATATCCAACGAGGCGGGAGTTCGCGGTGTCGGCCGTAATCAAGTCATCGCCGATAACTGCCAGACCATAAGGCATATTGAGCGCGGCGGACGTGGGGTAATATGCGACTTGATTGTGGTCGACGCCCGAGCAGTCGCTTTGGCCGAGAACGAACGAACACGGCTCGCCATTGCGCACCGGCAGGTGGTCCCACACCATCACCCGGTTGTTGCCGGCATCGGCAACGAACAAGCGGTCCGCGTGAACGGCAATGCCGTGCGGCCAGCGCATGCCAACAGCGTCGGGTGCGCGGCCAGCGTTCTCGTCTCGGGTCACGAAATCGGTTTCGCCCAGCACAAGATCGGCCGGCGCTCCGTTCGATCGGGGAATGCTGTTCCATTTGAGAACCCGGCGATTCCCGGTATCGGCGACGTAAAGCGCACCGCTGTCAATCGCGACGCCGTAGCACCAGTTCAGAGTATCGGCCTTTGCTTCGAGGGTACCGCGATTGGCGAGCACTTCTGAGAAGTTCGACTGTCCCAGCACGACATCGGCAGGTTGATTGGAACGTGTTGGGTATGTGTTCCAGATCAGAACCCGGTGGTTCCAGGCGTCTGCGACCGCCAATACGCCTTCGCTCGCGGCCACGCCGGTTGGCACGTTGAGGGAATGTGCGTTGGCGATTGCCTTTGCATTGCGGCCTTCCGACATGAAGTCTGGCTGACCAATCACAAGATCCGCTGGCGCACCATCTCTCGCGGGACACTGTGTCCAGATCAGCAAGCGATGGTGGCCGGTATCGCAAACGAAAAGCGGGCCGCCGGGGCCGGCAAGCGTTGCTCCGCGCGGACCAAAGAGCGAGTCTGCCGCCGGACGTATCGGATCCGCGAGCCCATCGGATGGTGACTTTTGACCCAGCACGACGCGCGCGCCACCCATTTCCAACAAGGCTTCAGGACTGACTGTCTCGTCAGCATTGAGCGTTCTGCGAACCGGGCTGAGTGACACGCGCATGGCTATGATTGCAACCTCACTTCAACCCGGTTGCCGATGACGCGCACCGAATGCGGCTGCAGTTGAACGGCCGGCGCGGTTAAGCATTCGCCGCTAGCCAGGTCGTATTGGAAGCCATGATATGGGCACGTGATGATGCCATTCACGACTTCCCCGTCGTCGAGGGCGAGACCCAGATGCGCGCATGAATTCTGGAAACATGTCACGATGGATCCCCGCCGCGACAACAGGATTTTCTCGCCGTCCAGAACGATCGCTTTCACGCCGCGTTCAGGAATATCTTGAAGCTTCACCGCAGGCTGCCACGAACCGCCCGACCCCAGCGCAAACGGGCTGACAAAGCGAACGCTCTCGCCTCCCTCCGTCGTTGCGCCGGTTCCCTTCACCTGCAGGATTTCGGTAATCTCAGGGCATGCGTCTTCAACGGCCTTTTTGACGCCGGCATGAAATGTGAGCTGAGAGGCGGGGCAGCCATCGCACGAGCCCGTGAATTTGACTTCGATGGAAGGGGGCGAAATCGACACGAGTTCGACATCACCGCCGTGCGAGGCGAGCATGGGGCGGATGCTCTCGAGTGCGGCTTCCACGCGCTCCGTCAAACTCGGCTTGATGATGCCGTGCCGGCGCAGCACCGCGTAGACAACCTCATCGCTGACTGCGGTTTTCATGGCAGCGAGTGCTGCCGGTTCGCGCTTCAACGCCGCGACCAGCCGCCGGATCGCTTCGCCATTCAGCGCTTCAATCGCCAGGCCGTAAGCCTTTACGGCGCCGCGCGGCGTATCTTCCCAACCCTCGAAAATCATCTCGAGACGCTCGATGTCGCCAGCAAGATGGGCGACGTCGTTCCGATCACTCGACATCGCTTCGGTGGCTGTCACAACATCCTCACCGGTACTTGAGATCGCGGAAAAGATAGGGCTGAACGGCACCGCCCAAGAACCCCGCAGCCGCGGCGGCGACCCATAGCGGCAGCCCCACACCTCGCGTCATTGCCAGAAAGCAAAGCACGGTGAAAATGATGCCGACCGCCAGTTGCAGGTTGGCCTTGCCCGGTTCGGCAAACAGTTTGCCGCGGAGGAAAAGCCCAATCGAGTTTCGAACCATGTCTATCATGCGATATTCCTCAACCGATGAAGGCATACACGAGAAGTCCGAGCGCGACGCCTAGCGTGCCCGCGACTTGGCCGTAGAAGGATCCCATGAAGGCCGCGAGCTCAAAGCCGAGCGCCTTACCGCCCGTCAACACACCGCCAAAGGCACCACCTGCCAACGACGCAATAATCCCGGCAAGCAGCGCTAGTCCCGCTTGATCGAGCGGCAAGTTTCCCATCATCGCTTTAGAGCTCCTGACATCTGGTTTTCGGTTTCAGTGACGATCATGCGGCTGAGAGGCGTTGCCGCTGATTGAGACGACAGAGAGAGACTCACGTTCGATCTGGTCAATGGCCTCGGCGACAATTCGGGCCTTCTCCAGTTCGCCGGCTGCGTTGTAGATTTCGCGCGCCTCCGCATAGAGCTTGCGCGCCTTGCTAAGGTTTTTCCTGTTGCCCGCGTCGGGATCGGACACGTCGTCGGGCAAGTTCCACAGGCAATTGGCCTGATTGGAAATCGTATTGGCAAATTCAAGCGGCATCGTTTCGCGGGAGCGTACCTTCAGCGCTTCGTCATAGGCTTCGAGCGCTCGCAGATTATTTTCGACGACATGGCTTGACGACGCATACTGCAACGCATTGCCGAGATTGTTCTGCAGCATCGCGTATTCGGCTGGATTGTCGATGAGATTGACGACCTTCAATCCCTCTTCGAAGGCCTGGACTGCGAGCGCTTCGCGCATTTTCGCGCGCTCGTCGGTAAAGGGAATTGAGAGAAACGCGGTCGCCAGATTGTTCTGTAAAATCGCATACTCGGCCGGGAATTTGATCCGGTCAAACGTGCGCAGCGATCGCTGATAGGCCGCGATAGCATCGGTGATGCGGGCCTTATTGCTCGCGGCGAGGTTCTGCAGCACAAGTCCCAGGTTCATTTCTGCTTCGGCAAGTTCTTCAGCCTCGCCATGGGCGCGAATAACGGGAACGGCCTCATTGAGCGCGTCGCGCGCCAATTCTAACGAGCGTGTGCCGCTCTCCGGCAGGGATTGAAGCGCGGTCGCTTTGCGGGCGCGAATGCGTGCCGCCAGCAGCGCGTGTGTTGCCGGGCAGATTTCAAGCGCGCGATCATAGAGATTGACGGCGGCAACAAGTTCATCCGGGGACCGCGGCTTGATCTGAAAGCCGATGGCAATTTCCATCAGCATCTCGGCTCGCTCTTGCGGGCTCGCCGTTTCTGCGCCTGCCGCAGCCAACGCCGACCGAACCTGCTCGTCAACGCCGACTGCCACCTGACCCGCCTCCCACCATGGCTATCTCTGCGGACAGCTCACTTAGTCAGCGATGAGAAAAGCAAATTCTCACCGATGAGTCTATCGAAATTACATTTTGTAAACTAAGTTAGCAGTCGAAGACGCTCACGGCGACCAGCGCTGCGCGCTCATCATTCCATGTCGCGGGCACCGTCATTTCGATTTGGTCGTCAATGCCATGGTCGCGAAAAAAATCGGCGGCTTGCACCGCCCGGTCGCCGGCCGCGGTGCGAAGCTTGATGACATAGCCTCCGGCAAATGGATTGCGGACCGGCAGCACAACGAGATCGTTGCCGTCACGCAAGAGGATGACGTTTTCAAGTGTATTGAAGAAGCGCTCATAAACCTCGCGCGTGAAATACAAGGCGCCGCGCCGGACGGTCAGAAGGCAGATGTCGCTCATGTCTAGGGACCCGAGACAATCGACAACACGGGCGTGGCCGCGATGCGGGCTTGAATTTTGCGAGCAACTTTTTCGGCAGCTTCGCGCACATCTGGTGACAGGCCGATGCCAAGGTTGAGGCTGCGCGCTTCAATAAGGTAGGCCGTCACGTCCTTGGGAAAGTCCTCGCGATAGATTTTGCGGCCGGCATGAAGCGCGTGGTCCCATCGAAAATCATGGAGATTGAGGGATGGTTCGTGACGGCTTTCCACTTCATCGCCTGGAACCTCAAAAATTGCGCCAGGATCGGTTCCTGTGCTGCAGCTGTCGACAACGATAAGCGAGGTGCATCCGCGCGCGGCAAACATCACTGCCATGCCATCGGTTCCCGCATCGAGCAAACGTACATCAGAGCGCGATCGTACCGCTGGGGTTGCGTGAAGGAGGCGAACGACTTCCAACCCGACGGCATCGTCGGATCTGTTGGCATTTCCGCATCCGATTACTGCGATCATGGCGGGCGCGGCCTTACACGAACTCGATCACTCTAGAGGCGCTAGACGTCGCTTTAACAATGCGGCTCGGTAGGAAGATCCAACTCCAGCAGCGCATCGCCCGCCGCTCTGGACTGCGCTGTCATATCCTCCACAACCGGCACGACCATTCAGGTTCGACAGGGCAATCGAGTTCCGGCAGTTCGCAGTACTTGCGATGAACAAGATAGTACATGCACGTTTCGCAAGGCTGTTCCAGGCCGCCGTGTTCGATCGTGTGGTTTGTGAACCCGCCGATGACCAGGCGAGATGTGAGGCTGCCGTCGCTCGCCTTCAGGCGGCCGATAATGTCCTGCACCTCTTCATGCGAGTCTGCACGAGGGAACACCTCGGTCTTAAGCCCTGATGCAAGAAGAACCCTAATCTCCTCACGAATTCTATCGTCGTTCGCATGCATGTCTTCGTCCACGGCGCACCTCGAAGTCATTGGGACCCAAACGACGCGTTCAAATTCTCCACAACCGGCACCACCAGTGCGGTTCGACCGGAACAGCCAATTCCGGCAGATCGCACCACTTTCTATGCACGAGATAATACATGCATTCCAGGCAGCGCTGCTGCTCTGGGCCATATGGATGATCGACAAAGCCACTGATGACGAGTTTCGATTCCAGATCGTCCGGTTCAAGCTGGCGGAGTTCGGCGAGGATTCCACCGAACTCCTTTTCCGTTTCTGGGAAAGGCTCTGTTTGCGTCTTCAGTCCGGCTGACATCATGTCAGCAATGACTTTGAGGACGGCCTCGTCTTTACCATTCGCGCTCATGTCCCCACCTTCATCTCTGGCACGCGCCGTTCTCCTGAACCGGCTGTTGCAAAGTTTTGCCAACAAACGATTCAGGAAAAGGAAGCCAGACCTCAGGCGGTCCGGAAGCGAGCGAGTTGCTCGCCGGTCTTGGCGTCATATGCGTGTACTGTACAGACAAGGCACGAATCATACGATCGGCAAACATGGCCGACTTCGACGGGATCGTGTGGATCGGCGATCGGTGTGCCGATGAGGGCCTCCTCGATTGGACCGCGTGCGCCATCCGACGTCCTTGGTCCAACGTTCCACGTGGTTGGAGCGATAATCTGGTAGTTCTTGATCTTTCCGCCCTGAATTTCGATCCAGTGGCACAGGGCGCCGCGGATGGCTTCCGTCGCCCCCCATCCGCGGCCGTCTTTTTCTGTCGGCTTGATGTACCACTGATCCTTGAGCTTGAACTCACGAAGAATGCGCTCGGATTCCCGGTATAGCTTCACACCCTCGTGCATGCGGGCGAAGTGACGAAGCATGACACTGGCACCACCCAGATTGTTGTACATATCGAGCACGAGGGGATCGTAATGCTGCCAGGATTCGCCGTGCTTGCCGCCTGCAACAAGCTGGCGCGATAGCGGACCGGCTTCAAGCCGCCCGTCTTGCGAATGCATGACCGCCGACGCCCACGAATACTTCCCGTTATGATCGATCGTATTTTTCTGGATGGGCTTTGTTGTCCGATCGAAGGGATGCAGAGCCTGAGGTTCGTCGTACCAGGCGTGCTTCAGGTCTTCGCGGGTGAACGACTGGTCCATCAGTTTGTGGGTGCCCGTCGCGCCGTCAAACACACCGCTCTTCATGATGACGGACGCGTTCCGGCTCTCGATGGTTGGCTTGTTGTACTTATCTTCGTGCGGCAGGTAGCCCCACGAAATGTACTTCTTGTGGCCGCGGCCATAGTTTTGCAGGCCGATGTCCATGGACATGCGCCAGAACATGCCAAGGTCGGAGTTTGCGTGCTCGGGACGCTCGTCGAGCCAAGCCATAAAGTCGTTGTAGGATCGAATCTGTTCGTAGCGCTCCAACGTGCAGCCGAGCCAGATGTTTTCCAACCAGTTGCGGCGGAAGTGTTCAAGGATCGACCATGCGCGGGTCACATCGGTCAGTGTGGGTGCGCACATCACGCCGCCCGGCACCATGTAGCTTGAGTGTGGCCACTGGCCTCCCAGAAGGGCGTATATTTCAACGGGTCGGCCGGAAATCGTGACGCCTATCTCATAATTCTTGCCGGTGAACGGCGCCCAGCGTTTGACGGCTTCTTCATAGTATTTCGACTTCGAGTAGTTCTTGTTCGTGTAGTCGATCATGAACAGGCCATAGTGGTGGCGCGGCAAGCTTTGAAGCGATTCCACGATCTGACCGAGATTGCGGGCCAGAATGGCGTTGCGCGGAACTTCTGCCTTCCAGGCCGTATCAAGGGCCCATGCCGCACACGTCAAATGAGACGCGCCGCAGATGCCGCACGCGCGCGGCGTGACGACGAGGCCGGCTTGCGGATCTTTATCGCGCAAGATCACTTCAAAGCCTCGGAACAACTCGGCATTGGTCCAGGCGTTGACGACGACACCGTCTTGGATGTCGACGCGAACGTCGAGATCGCCCTCGACGCGCCCGACCGGCGAAATATCTAACGTTTGTACTGCGACTGACATTGGAGGTTTCTCTCCCGAGAATGAGGACTTTTTTATTGTTTCGCGTTGGATCAAACGACGAAGATGTCTTCTTCAGCCCATTTGGGCGACGCGGCCTTGGCCGCTGCCGTGAGTTTGACGTAACCGGTCTTGTCGACGCCCGTCGGCATATCCTTGGGCACGCCCATAACGGTCTGCGTCTTGAACACGGTGCCCGGAGCCAGATCGTAGAAGGGGAATTCTGGTTCCGTGCATCCCATGCACGGCATGCCGGCGCGGGTTTTTGACGATTGCCGGTTCCAAAGAATGCGGTTGCAAGGCGAATGGGTCATCGGACCGCGGCAGCCAAGGTCATAGAACAGGCAGCCCTTGCGCTGCCCGAATTCGGTGGCCGAGACTTTGTAGGCGAAGTGCATATTGCGCGTGCAGCCGGTCTGCGTGAAGCTCGAGAAGAATGTTTTCGGACGACCGAATTCATCAAGCGAAAGATCGCCGCCGCGGCCGGTCGCAACGGCCACAACAATCTGCGTAATCCAATCAGGATGGGCAGGGCAGCCAGGAATGTTGATGACAGGCAGTCCCGCCTTTGACTTGTAGTCTTTGCCGAGGAAGCCGCCATGCCCGCGCTTCAGGAATTGGAGCCCAACGCTGTCTGACGGATTTGGTGCAGTGGCGGGAATTCCACCCCACGTCGCGCAGTCGCCGACAGCCACCGTAAAGGATGCAACCTTACACAGCTCGGCCACCCAATCTTTCATTGGCCGCCCGGCAAAGCGGTTCCACTCACCAGTTCCGCTCGGCGCTTGAACGACCGATCCTTCGAAGACAAAAATATCGAGTGGAATTTCACCGCTGACGAGGCCACGCAACATGCGTTGAAGATTGTCGCCAAGCTCCATTCCGAGCGAAGGATGCCAAAGAATATTGATGCCGAAATCGGTGACGAGGTCACATGCGCTTGGCTCCTCAGCGTTGAGGAACGACATAGTGTTGCCCGAACATGCCCCACCTTGGAGCCACAAAAGATTGGCCATGCGACGTCTCCCTGCTTACCCGCGAAGCCTCTAGGTGAGCTTCTCAATGGTTAAGGAGAGCAAGGCCCGTGCCAAAACGAAACTAGAAAAATAAAGCTCTATAAATCAACAAGTTGATGTCCGTGTGCGCCTTTGTTCCCTGATCTGGCAGATCAGGAATTTCTGCAAAGTTTCTTTGCGGGTGTGAAGTGGGTTTGCAAAATCAGCCGTGCCTGTTGCCGCATGTCGGGCACGTCACTTCAAGCAAGTAGCCGTACCAGATTTTGTTGCACCGGCTGCACCAGTGCCCGGTCGTCTGCTCGTGCGGGATGCCCAGGATGGACGCCATCTCACCGAAGACGATGTCCCCCTGCGGGCTGGCGGATTGAGGTGGGCGGGCGCGCGAAAATGGGAACGGAACGACAGCTGCGTTGCGGTCCTGATCGTCATCATCGTGATCACCGGCCATGCACGTTTTCCTCGTCCAGGCCGTACCGGCGAATCTTGTTTGCCAATCCGACCCGCGATAGACCGAGTGCGTCGGCCGCCTTGCTCTGGTTCCATCGGTGACGCTGAAGCGTCGTCTCGACGAGATGGCGCTCAAGACTTTCAACCTGATCCTTGAGGGTTTCGCCGGTTGGCGAAAAACCGTTGCGCGCGTGGGCTTGTTGTCTCTGGGTTGCCGCCATCACCGCCGGCGAGACGTGCCGCGTGGTGAGATACTCACCGTCGGCCGTCAACACCACAAGGCGTCGAATTTCATTTTCCAGTTCGCGGATGTTGCCGGGAAAATCGTAGTGCGACAGCTTTTCGATGAGGCTCGCCGACAATCCCAAAATCTTGCGCCCCGTCGCTTCGCTGTGTTTGGCTGCAAAAAACTCAGCCAAGGCCGCGATATCTTCCACCCGGTCACGCAACGGCGGCACTTCGAATTCGAAGCCCTTGAGCCGATAGTAAAGATCGCGCCGAAACTCACCCTTGGCGACCATCTGCGCGAGAGACCGGTTGGACGCAGCAATGATGCGCACGTTCGACTGAACCGTCTGGTCGGACCCGAGCGGCTTGACCTCGCCCTCCTGGAGAAAGCGTAGCAGCGACACTTGAAATGAGGGCGATACTTCGGAGATTTCATCGAGAAACACCGTGCCACCATCACCCGCGCGAAACAGCCCAAGGCGGTCGGACACGGCGCCCGTAAAGGAGCCACGGCGGTGTCCAAAGAGCTCCGACTGGAGCAATTCGTCGTTCATCCCGCCGCAATTCTGCACGAGCAGCGGGCTCGTCTTGCGGGACGAATTGTAATGGACTGCGCGCGCGAGAAGTTCTTTTCCAGTACCGGTCTCACCTTGGATCAGGATCGGCAGATCCGTCTTCGCGGCGGTCTTGGCAAGATCGCACAAAGCCGCCATCCGCTCGCTGACGTACACGAGTTTTTCGAAGCGTCGGCTTTGCGGCTGAAAACTGAAGTGGTGGGGCGCAGCGAAGGTTGGGCTTTCGTCCTTCATCTTGAACTCACGCGAGATGAGCCGGTGGCGGCGGGCAAGCTCGCGCGTTTCCAGTCCTCGCTTGACAAGGAGCGCGGCCTGATCGGCGTCCAGAGGTTTGCGCAAATATTGATAAACAGACGCTTCCCGCACGGCCTTGTTGGCTTTGTCTGACGTCTTGCCGAGAACCAGCACGCGGACCACGTCGGGATGAGAGATCCGCAAGCCTGCTAAAAACTTACATCCATCGACATCTTTCGAGCCATCGTCGGCGATCACCAGGTCGATCTGGACATCGTGGGCGAGCTGAAGTGCTTCGGCCTCAGTGTTCGAACTCAGAACGCGGTAGCCGTTGCGTTCTGAAAGGATGTCGGCCAAGCCCGACCACCCTGCATCAAACTGGGCGAAGATCAGGACGGTGCTATCCATGGTCTTTTCTAAAGTAAGTTTTCAGTTTGCATGGATACTTAGCAGTAAGCTGAGGCGTTAGGAAGTGCGAAGGGGAGGCGGGCCTGAAAAAAGACCTCGCGTCGTCCGAGTGCGGCTCATCCATACGCGTCGCAGGGGATTGACCCGATCCCCGGCGATTGCATCATCGCGAATTGATCCAAGAGCGCCGAGCGAGATCGACCGGCGCCGGAAAGGCTGCCGCTCCGCGCGATTGAGGAATCAGATCAAGCGATCAAACCGTTCCCCTACCTCCAGCGGAATCTCTTCCCATCCGGTCACCCATCCAGCGCTGCGATTCACCGACACTCGCGCTGACCCCGATGGGCCGCAACTCGGCATTCGAGCTTTCGTTATCAAAAAAGCGAGCGATTATGTAGTTTTCGCTGACTGAAATGGCCTGGCAGAACAACTTGTCTTTGCCGCCGTTCGTAATCACCACAAATTTTGTCGGCAACCCACTTGCACTCTCCACCTCAAGCCGCAACATGCGAACGGAGCGCTCGATCAATTTGCAGGAAATTGGCGGAGCGCCTGCGACCTCAATGAGGGCGAAATCAACGGAGTTGGGCCTTTTACCGAACTGCCGCATGCCGTCTGCTCAATCGAGGGGTCACCCGAGAGCGTCATGCTCGTGAACAACGGCTATCATGCCGTGCGAAAGACGACCTATACGACGGTCGCGTGGCAATATTGATAAATTTCGAGGTAAAATTTTTCGAGCTCAGCCATTCAAGTCATGTAGATGATAGAGGATGCCGGTGAATGCGAAATGCCGCAATTCGAGCGCCTGCTACTATATTTGAAACTCTTGCTCGACTGATTGTGCATCGCTCTCACGATTCCATAAAACGAGCAGTCGGATCTGGTCCAACTTGAGTTGCTCAAAAAGGTCGAAGATCGCAGCCGTCGGATCAGCGTTCGTCACGGTTTTACTGTCGGCGACATACAGACTGGCCAGCTGGGTGGCATCCTGGAAATGCTTTTCTGGCGGTTCCGGCACGGTTTCAGCTTGAGCCGTCTGTTCGGTCCCGCTGGCTACTGTCGCACCAACACTCCCGCCCTGGAACCACGCCACTTCCTGCGAACGACGTGCCTGCAATCCCGGCAGATCTACGGCACCAGCCTTGGTGTACTTGAGAAAGATCGTCTTGGCTTCATCCAGATTGCCAGCCTTGATCACTTCGCCAAGGCCGCTGCGCATCCATTTCGTGCCCGCATTGTAGGTCAACGAAGTCAGGGCCGCGCGTGTCCCCGAGTCCAGATTGGCTGCAAACCCATCAACCAAGGCGGCCGCCTTATCGATCTCGTCTCGAAATCGCCGCTCCGCCTCCACCCGATCAATGACCTCACCTGGAAAAGAGGCTTTTGTGCCATACCCGTTCGAATACTGGGCATAGTCCCACGTCGCCTTCGGCGTGTATCCCTCGAAACTTTTAATTCGATTCAGATAGTAGGCGTCCACTCGAGGACTCCGCGTTGCGTCTGTGCGCGAGACTATCCGGCCAACCTTGCATGAATTTAACCGTCGATCCTATCTCCAATGTACAAGATGGCGCGCCGCAATTGAGCGCTTGGTTAGAGCAGATTTAACCCGGCGTTATTGTCTGAAAGTCAGACTGCTTGCCACGTGCACCGCGAGCAGCGGTGGGTATGACACCACACGTGGCGCCGGGCTGAAGCCGGCATGTCAGCCAAACGGCCATGTTTGGATGGCCAGATCTGTGGTGTCTCATGACATTAAAGTTGTCGCTTTTCGGCATTGTCGCGACGTCCATTCGCGGCGCCACGCACGCACGGACGTGGGTGAGCGAAACGCACATGCGCCGCTCACGAGCTCGTCGCGAACGTGAATTCGATCGGGCCTACCGCAAGAATGGGCTTTCGATGTTTTTAGATTGCGACTGGCAAGATTTGGCTGAAGCGGAGACCTGCGCTGCCAAGCCTTCAACGCCGACAAAGGATTGAGTGGCACTCAGGCTTAGATGTTTGCTGCGACGCGCACAGATGTCGGCACGAGGAGCTGCTCCAGTTCGACGCAGGAACTGTTCGAAAGGTGCAGAGTATCATTCCGCCTGAGCATCTCGGTGCGCTTGCGGAAGAATGCGAAAGGCAACCCTAGACCCGACGCCAGCTCTGATGTGCCGGACCCCGCATCTGTTGGTTCAAGATGCCATGTGCGGGCGAGATTTCCGACATACCCCACCCTTAGATGATATTTTCCCGTCAGAGCGCATGCGACCCACCTGACGGCCCCCTCCAACGTTACGCCATCCAGTGCCAGCCCCCCAAAATCAACGGATACGCCATTGTTGTCAGGGGACTGCATCACGACGATGCCGAAGCCTACAGGTCCGAGCGGGGGAAAAATCACGAACCAAGCCGATGTCGCTGGCAGTTCGCAAAAAATGGAGGTGCGTAGAATTCTCGCGGCATCTTCTTCGCATCGACAACCTGCGAGGATCGATACCGGCAAGCCGCGGTGGGTCTTGATCTTCTTATCCTGCAAAACAGTGATATCTATTCTGCCATACGCCGCCTTTGCATGTCGCTCCCAAGACAGCTGAGACTCCGCTTCAGGCGTGGCGCGGTGAGCGGACGGTGCACAACGCACAGATCTCATACCGTTTCTCCAATATCCATCATTATCCAATTTCAATATCGTAGATGACACCACGGGCACGATACTGAGAGATACGATGCTCGATTGGCGACTTATCTATGCAATAGCCAACGCGGGATATTTGTAAAATCGGCTCTCCGGGCTGCGCACCCAGAACGTCGGCAATGTCTTGAGTTGAATTTGTAAGACATATTTGCTCACGCGCGTGCGTAACAATAAGACCGTAGTCGCCAAGCAACGGATAAAGATCTTGGCCAAACGTCATGTGCTTTTGGAAATTCGGAAGCCTCGTAGTGGGAAGGTGAGAAATTTCGTAACCTGTGCCAGCCTGCCCAAAACGGACAAGCTGTACGACTTTCACGAATTCGGTTTCCGATCTCCATTCATCGATGTCGGATAATTCCGTTGGCGGCGGCACGCGACTGATCGAAAGCAGATCGTATGCCAGACGAATGTCTTTGCCGTCCTCACCGCGAAGTCGAACGAACTTCTGGCGCAAAACGTGCGACCCAATCCCGGTGACGTACGTTCCGCGCCCCTGGATGCGCTTGATGAGACCGTTACTTTCAAGCCCCTCGATGGCCTTTCTGACGGTGCCCACACTGACACCAAATTTCTTCGCGAGATCGCCCTCATTGGGGAGCGAATCCCCGACCATCCAATCGCCTTTCTGGATCTGCTCCACCAGCAATTGACGAACTCGCCCGTAGAGCGGCTGAGGCGTCAGCAGTTGCTCTTTTTCAACTTTCGTTGCATATCGCACGGCAAGTGCCCTTCACCCAACATCCTATAACCAGAATGATAAGTATACATCATCTGGATGATGATCATGCGGCACTTGATCATGGTGCGCCACGCCTCGCAACTTCGCTGACGAGATATCCACCGATGTCTTGGCGTGATGCATTGCGGCGTCTCATCCTAGATTTTCAACTCGCACTCGCACTTGGTGCGGTCACGCCGAACAATCGGTACCGTCGAATTCGCCTGCACGAGAAAAGTCCGATTGCGGTTAGAGCTGCCGCTTGGGAGCATTGCGCGGCGGCACAAACATGAACTCCTTAATTCGAAGTTCCTTTACCGCACCTGAACTCAAACGCTTGTTCAGCCGCTCTCCGATGATTTTCAGGAGACCGGAAAGATCGGTCTTCTTGGCATTTTTGTAATCGATCGACATGTTTTCGTAGACGGCGCGAAATGCTTCATCAATTGCGATGCTCTGAAACTTGCCGGCCATGTCCGCGAGCGGCTGTCGATCATATTCGACATCGAGATCGAGCAACACATATCCACTCGGCATTTGGTCCGCCATGATTGGCACGCGCATGATGCCCGTCGATATCGACTCGATTTTTGGAGCCGTTGCCTCAAGGCCCGAACCATCCGCGAAAATCTGGGACTGAGACAGGGCGACGAAGGTGATCACCGATATGAGCGCGCCCCAAACTCCGACGATGATAAGCTTCACCATTAGACCTGCCCATAAGGGGCCAGGGGCCGAGAGTATGTGCCATCCGAATGCGAACTCTGGACACACCGAACAATAATTTGAGAAACTTCAGTCACGGCGTCGATGTGAATTTTAAGGAGCGACAGATTGGATTGGATTGCTGCGCGCAGCACGTGCAACTTTTCCAAAACGGACGGATGCAAGACTCTGGCTGACTCCGTAGCCATCAAGCTGCTCAAGTTCATGAGCGCCTGGCCTTTCCGTTCGGCAAATTTTTCCACTTCTTTGACGCCTGTCGCGCGAATGGCGGCGTTTTCCTCCTCGACGATTTTGAGTATGACGTCGATCACCACGATCGCACGATCTTTCTCGCGTGCTTCGGCGATGGAATTTGGCCCATATCCAGAAATGACACTCGACTCGGCGCTATGCGAACGAGGCCGCACGATACCTTGCCTCACTTGTCGCGCCGTCATCGCGCAGCCTCCGTCGTGCTATCGCGCAAAGGCATTGCGCGGATATGAGGCGCCACCTCTTTTGCAATCGCATCGGCAAGCATTCCTCGCCAAGTGTCGTGCGCAAGTCCGCCTTCTTTCGTCCCGCCGCTCGGCATGATCTCGCGTAGAGCATGCGCGACAAGCAGTTCTGACAATTTTACCGACGTCGGATCGGGCGGCGCGGCGGCTTGGAGAACCGAACTCTGATCGGCTTGAAATTCGACAACACGCTCCAGTGCGGTCGACCAGTCCGCCGCAGCAGAATCTTTTGCCTTATCGCTCTTAGTGTGTTCGGTGCCCATGAACGTCGTCGAATTCACAATCGGTATCTGCATGCCCTATCTCACTTCGGTATGACTTCCCTGAAGCCTAACGAGGGCAACTTGCATCAACCTTATCGTGTGCTACCGCCCGAGTTGTCGAACGACGACCATACCAGGGCCTCCAAGTTCGACCGTTCCAACGCGTCGTTGGACTGCGTAAGCTTGTCCTCCACGATCGCGATAGCGCGGTCCGCTTGATTGATTGTCGCGAGAACTGTGCTCTGCTGTTGTCGCAAGACGGCGAGCCCTTTATCGAGAATTCCGACCGTCCGCTGGATGTAAGCAGTCGTCAAGTCGGCATAGGGCTGCTGGGGGGGCGCCTGAAGAAGCCGTTCCCGCAAGGTCGAGCCCGCCGTCACGCCACTCTGCAAGCGGGTCGCTTCCGCCTGTGCCTTCAACTTGCGCAGAGTGAGAATGCGTACCGCGCTTTTGATGTTTTTACGATCCATCGGTTCCTAGATTCCAAAAGCACCGATCGTGAACCTCTCGATCAGCCGCTCTGCCGCCAGGGTCAAAACGAATAACGCCAGCGCGAGCCCTCCGATGAGAATAGCGGGCGCCATTACAAATTGAACGGGAACTTGCGGGACAAGCCGATTTGCGAGCCCTAGAAGAAAATTGCAGACTGTAACGTAGAGGACAAACGGCGCCGCCAACTGCAGACTCCAGAGGAACACCGTGGACATGCGAATGGAGAGCGCGTCAATCGCGACAGACAAGTCTAGACCCGACGCCACTTGCACCACATCGTAGGACGTCACGAGCGCCCGTATCAACACGAGGTGGAGATCAGAGATCAAGAATAGCACCACCGTGAAGAGGACCACGAGATCGGCCAGCGGGTTCATCAGCTCGCCTTCAGCGATGCTTGGAACAAACATTCCTATGAATCCGAGTTGCTGGCTGATAAACTCGGCGACGAACGCCACCGCAAGGAAGAAGACTCGAACGAGAAAGCCAAGGAACAAGCCGATTGCGACCTCGCTCGCAACGACCGCCATTAATTCTCCCTCACCCAGCGTCGAGATTCTTGACTGCACAGCATCGAAGAGAAGCGGTGTCAACGCGAATGAAACGGAGATGGCGAGATAGACCCGGATTGTCGCGGGAACGCGTGCGACCGCAAAAAATGGCAAGATGGAAAAAAACGCCGACACACGCACCATCACAATCAAACCGACCGTGATCCAGACCTGCACGACATCGATCATGCGATCGTGCCCAAAGTCGCAACGGCTGTTGTCCGACCAATTTCTGTATGAGACAGAACACTCATCGTCGGGAACATGCGCTCAACAACCAACCGCACAAATGGCCTGATTTCCCCACCGCAGACGATAGCGAAGCGGTGGCCGGCATCTATGTTGGATTGTACGACGGTGCTGCACTCTGCGCTGAAGCTTTCCACCATCCTGGGATCGAGATCAAATTCCAAAATCTCTCCCTTTGAATCGCGACGCAAGGCCTGATGAAACGCAACCTCCCATCGGCTGCTCAGGCGCACGACTTTGATGTGATTTCCATCTGCCAAGTCACCACAGATTTGCTGCGCAATACGCGACCGAACATGCTCGGCAATGGCCTCCGCCTTGCGGGTAAACGGAGCAATTTCAGCAACGGCCTCAATGATGAGATGGAAGCTCCGGATCGATACGCGCTCGGAGAGAAGAGCCCTGAGTACGGTCTGCAGACCTGAATTGGAAATCTGGCTGGGGCTGATCTCGTCAACCAGTTTACGGTAATCCGGATCAAGCCGCTCGATGAGAAAACGCAAATCCCTGAATGAGAAAAGTTGCGCAAGATGAACTCGCGCCACCTCCGCCAAATGGGTGAGAAGTACGGAGGCGTTGTCGACCGGAGCAAATCCGGCTTGGCGCAATCCCACGGAATACATTTCCGGCACCCACATTGCCGGCATGCCGAAGGCTGGTTCACTGACAAGATCGCCTGGAAAGTTTGGTCTGTTTCCAGAACCGTAAACGACGAGAACCTCTCCTGGCCTCAGTTCCCCGGTTGTGACTATCGTTCCGTGAATTTTGATATGGTACGACTTGGGTGCAATCGCGACATCATCTGAAATCTTCACTTCTGGGATAACAAAGCCGTATTCCGTCGCAAATTTGCGACGAATTCGTGATACGCGCACCGCGATCTCATTGCTGTTCTGCATGAAAAGGCCCGCGGTCTGTCGACCCAACACGAGCTCGATTTCAGCCGGACGCAGAGTTTCCCTGGTCGCCAATCCTTCACTCGCGGCATTTGCGGACTTTCTGGCTTCGTCTTCTCGAGCGAGTTTCTCGGCAGCGTCCCTCCTGCCTGGAACAATCACTCCATAAGAAATCAAAGCAAGGCTCAGCAGTAAAAATGGGGCGATAGGCAGACCAGGGGCCAATGCCAGCGCCGCAACGACGACTCCAGCGATTAGAAGTGCGCGCGGTTGCGCGCCGATCTGGCCGAAAACGGCTTTCTCAGCTGATTCACGCGAACCGCCTTTTGAAACGATGAGGCCTGCCGCCAAGGAGATGACCAGGGCCGGAATCTGAGTGACGAGGCCGTCACCGATTGAAAGCCGCATGAAGATGTCAAGCGATTGAGAGACCGTCAGCTCGTGACGCATCACGCCGATCAGCACGCCTCCAACGATGTTGATCGCGGTAATGATAAGTCCCGCGATCGCATCGCCGCGAACAAACTTTGAGGCCCCGTCCATAGCTCCATAAAAGGCGCTTTCGTCTTCCACGTCGCGGCGGCGGCGCCGCGCGTCCTCTTCCGTAATCAGGCCTGCAGAAAGGTCTGCATCGATCGCCATCTGTTTTCCGGGCATTGCATCCAGGGAGAAGCGGGCTCCGACTTCGGCAATGCGCGTAGCACCTTTGGTAATGACGATGAAATTCACCGTGACGAGGATCAGAAATATAATGACTCCGATGACGAAGTCGCCGCCCATGACAAAGTTCGCAAATCCCTCGATCACATGGCCGGCGGCGTCCGGCCCCTCATAACCCTTCGAAAGAATGAGGCGTGTGGTTGCGATGTTGAGCGCCAGCCGCAACATTGTCGCGATGAGAAGGATTATCGGAAATGCCGTGAAATCCAACGGCCGGGAAATCCAGAGCGCCACCATCAATACGACGACCGATAGCGAAATGGAAAATGCCAGGCCGACATCGATCAGAAACGGCGGAAGTGGCAGGAAGAGAATGGTGAGGATGACGACGATACCGAGCGCGAAGAGGGTGTCATTACCAAATGCGGTAACGCTGCGCTGCTCATCGAGCCGAACCAGCCCCGTCATAGAACCCACTCCGAAATTGCGGTATTATTCGCGAATTGTGCGGACATTTACCTGACAACAGCGCCAATCATGCCGTAGACGCGATCGGCAAACATCCCCAATTGCCCTCCCATGTAGGGTGCCGTCACCACAAGCATGAGAAGCGCTAAAATGATCTTGGGAACAAATGTGAGCGTCACTTCCTGAATTTGCGTCAAGGCCTGTAGAACCGAAATCACAAGGCCAACGGTCATCACGGCCGCGACCACCGGCGCACTTATCAATAGAGTCGTCCAGATTGCGAGCTGGACCAGCTCGTTGGCATCGACAGCATTCATTGCTTGCTGAGGACGACGCCCTCTCCTAGCCGCACCGCGGTCGCATCCTCAAGAGTAGCCCAGATCCCGTCCGACAGGATTTGCACCGACGACACCACCCCGGAAACGTCCTGCGACCGATCCGTGAGCCGCATGCCAACAATCGAAGCTGCCTGAGAATAAGAAGTGCGCGTCAGCAGTTCGTCGAGCTTGTCGCTCTGCTTTATCGTCTGCTCGAGCTGTGACAATGTCGCGAGCTGCGATACATACTCTGTCGCATCCAACGGCTTGGTGGGATCCTGGTTCTTCAGCTGCGCCAAAAGCAGCTTGACGAAGGCGTCGTAACCGAGATTAAGCCCAGTGCTATCCTTGGCATCTTGCGCCGTCGAATTGACGCCTGCCGTTCCTGAAACTGCGCCTATCGACATGAAGCCACCATAGCTTTCGGGGAAGTTGCGGACGCTTCCTCTGCACACGGCAGCGGCTGGCCGGCGATGATCAGATCTTCCATGGGAAAAAGTTTGCGGATGATGCGCAGACAATCAAAATTCCGCCCACGCTGCAAATAGCCCTGCACGACTTCGAGATTGGCTAAAATTTCTTTGTTCTCGAATGTAGACCGCAGCATCCTGACCGAATGGTCAGCCATTTCGAGCGCTGCACCCGCAATCTTTGGATCGATGATGGCCGTTTGAATCATGAAGTAGAGTTGTCGTAGCGGTGTCTTGGTATCCTCGGGAGTCAGCACGTGCTGATTGAGCAGAAATGTAACAGTGTTGAGAAATTCCAGCGTGACTTTTCGATCCGCCTTCAAAACAGCTCCATTCACAAAAATCCGTTCGCCGGCCTTGAGGGAGATCTTGAGCACTGTCATCGCTTCAATCCATCTGCAATGCTGTTCGTGATTTGGATCATCCCTAGAAAGCTGCGGCGCTCACCGGAGCGAATTTCGTCGGATGCTTTGATGAGAAAAAAGCCGATCGATATCAGCTTTGCGCGCAGTTCTTGCTTAAGTGCGTTCTCGGGACTGCCAAGATCCTCGATGAGGTGGCACCAGAGCTTTGTCACGAAGTACGTTGCCTCGACCGCTTCGCGCGACTTCGCTCCCGCCTTTTCAGCAGCCTCCATCAACGCGACAGATTCCAGAAGTACAGCGCGCTCGGACTCTCGGTTCTCTTGCGAGCTCTCAGCCACAGCCTCGGAATAGGCGAACTTGTACATTATCGAGCCTCCGTAAATCCGCTAGCACGTGGAGCCAGGCGCTGTTCAAAGCGCATCCAGCAAACTGAGTCTCCCGAGTCGGCCCGTAACTGCATAAGTAGCCTCAAGCTGGTTGAGCAGGGAATTCAGCCGCACGGATAGCTCTGAAATATCGACGCCTTCTGCACGGCCCACGAACTCGTTCAAGATGTTTGACCGAACCGACATTGTCTCAGTGGCCGTCTGAACCTGTTGCTGTACTGTGCCCAGTTTGCCCTGGAGCTCGCTCATTAACGCAACTCCTTTACCCAGTGACTTGGCAGCATGATCAACCACCGCCTCGAACGTCGCGTCGTTCAACCCGCTCAGTCCCGCATCGGCGACAAGAACAAACGCCGACATCATTGAGCGGAAGGCCTCACTGTTGGCGGAAACCGAGCTCGTCAAAGTGCGGTTTTCAGAAATCAAGCTCGTTGTCCCCTCCGAGCTTGCAGCCGACCAGTTGGTGGCCCAATTCGGGTCCGCAAACAGCGTCGCAAAAGTATTATCCATGAACGCCTGCATGGAACTTACGGAGATGTTTTCCACTGCGGGGTCTGTGCTCGAAACTCCGAACTCAGCCGAGAATGCGCCAGACATAGCGGCACGCGACGAGGGAGGGGGAGCGGCGAAGTAATCTTCAAAGGGCGCGTCCTCAGTCTGGATGCCCGAGAAAAGAAATACTCCGCCGAAGTTGGTGTTGGCTGCATTGACAAATGCGTTCAGGGCAACCTTGGCTTGGTCGGCTAGTATCCCCGCAGCGCGCGGATCCCCCCGTGCGGACATCAAAGCCGAGAAAAAGCCGTTGGCATTGGACATCATGTTGTCGAGCGCAGCCTGAGATGCGTCGAGCCTTGATGCGAGCTGATGGTTGACGTCTACTGTCCGCTCAATGGTCTCAATCTCTTGCCGGAAACTCACGAGCGATTCTGTGCCGTATCCAAGCGACACGCCAACGTCATACAGACGACGGCTGGCCACCTCCGCCTGGATCTTCACGGCTTCCCCTTGCGTTCGACGAATGTGAGATGCGAGCGAACTGCCAGCCGATGTGAGCGTCGAGAGCGGAGTTGTCACCATGGCTAGCGCGCAACCTCCAGGATGGATTTCAACATCTGGTCAATCGTGGCGATGAGCCGGCTCGATGCCTGAAAGGACTGTTCGAACCGCAGTAAATCGGCCATTTCCTGATCTAGATTAACTCCGGTGACGCTGAGAAGACTTTCGCTGGAGCGATCTTTGATTACGGTGCGGACCTCAAGTTGGGACGTCGACGTCTGCCGCAGTTCGTCGATCCAGCCGACGCTCTGGGACGAAAAATCCTTGAGGCTTGATCCCGGGCGCAATTCACTGGCAGGGTCGAAAGCGCGTGTCGAACTCAGGTTCGCCACAAGCTCCAGCAGCCGGCCGGAAAAGCCCGATGCCCCAGATGGATTGGCATTGTAGTTGGGGTCTGCCGGCGCCGATGCTCCACCGTCTCGCAGATAATTGAGGCTGCCACCCTGCCCCGGATCAATCTGTGAATTGACCGCTATTCTTGCCGCCAGACCCGGGACTGCTGCGCCGGTCGGAGGAACCGCGCCGCCAACCCACGTGAACAGACCTGGAATGTCAGGTTTGCCGCCGCCGCTTCGGTCCGCGTCCGCGAAGGCCTCGATCAAGCCACGAGCGATCTCGTCGATTTGCGTTTGAAACGTTGGCGCAACGCTGTCGCGGATATTGACTTGGGCAACGATGCTGCCGGACCGTAACGGCATGACCGCACCAGGCCCGGTCACATCGACACCGTCTATCGTCACCGAACTTCCGCTAACCCCCGGCCCCAGTCCTCCACTTGGTGTGAACGTTACGGCGCGCGCGGACGTCTCGAACAACACAACCCCACCATCGGTATAGACAGTAATGTCGCTAGCCCCTCGCGGCACGACCCGCACGCCCACGTAATCGGCCAACGTTTTGAGTATTGCGTCGCGTTTATCCAATTGATCCGTGGTATCGGCTTGCGGTGGCGACGACACAATTTGCCGATTGACGGACTCCAATTCCCTGAGCGCCGAGTTTAGAGATTGGACGCTATCGGCAATTGCCCGATCAGCGTCCGAGCGGACACTGCTGATAACGGCACTTGCAGAGTTGAGCGCATCCGAAATGCCGTGAGCCGAATCCAACACTTGTAAGCCGGCCGCGCGATTAGCTGGATCATTTGCCAAAAGGCGGATGTTACTTTCGAGCACCGAAATCAACGATGCAGGCGAACGCTTGAGCTCTGGATCCATGACGACGGCGTGGAGCCGATCGAGCGCACTCGACGTGACGCTTTCTCCGCTATGGTCGGATCTGGCCGATAGCAGTCCTTCAAGCAGAATCGGATCGTCGACGCGCCCCACGACCGCCAGTCGCACGGCTCCCGTGCCGATCGTCACCTGTTCGCCGACTTTTCGGGAGGCGTTCGAATCTCCGGCGCGCGCAACGTTTCGCGACACCAATGCCATCTGATCGGAAGCCGTCGAGAGACCGGAAAGACCAATCGACCAAGCCGACCCGAGCGACATCAGATTGTTCCCCCGCCTTTAATTGGCAGCGTCAGCCGCGCAAGTTCACAGCCACTTCCGCGAGATCGGCTCCCGTCTGGAACACGCGGGAATTGGCCGTGTAATTGCGCTGCGCTTCGATCATCGCCGTCATTTCACCGGCTATATCAACGGTCGACTGCTCGAGTGCACCCGAGAGGATCGAGCCAAGACCAGCGTCGCCTGCAAGACCTATTTGCATATCTCCCGAGGTCGAACTCGGCAAAAATGTATTGCCGGACACCGCAGCGAGATTGTCTGGACTATTCACCCGCGCCAACGGAACCTGGAAAATCGGAACGCGCGACCCATTCCCATAAACAGCCACAAGAACGCCATCGTTCGACATTTCGAACTTGGAAACCGGAACGGCCGCTGTTCCATTGATCTCCCCGTTCACCACCGTGAAATCTCCGGCGTATTGCGTCATGGCTGCCATATCAAGATCGACGGTCGAGCCACCCGGCACCGGAACAGCGATAGCCCCCGCCCCGGATAGGCGTCCATTGGCAGGGTCGAAGGACAAGGTCGTCGTTGCAAGAGCCGGCGCTGTGTATGGGAAGGGCCCACCAGACGCGGCCGTCGCCCGATCGAACACGGCGACTTGCCACGTTTCCGGCGCGGTCTTGGCGAAGTAGACGTCCAGCGTCACCTCGCGGCCAAGCGCGTCGTACGACACGAGCGACGTCCGCGCCGAATAATCGGCCGACCCCGCGTTTGTCGAAGGCACATTTGCCGCCGGAATTACTGGCGCATCTGCGGGCAGATTGGCAAGCAGCGAACCCGCATTCGATGGAATCGCCGTCAAACTGAGCTGACTGAGGCGGACCGGCTCCAGCCCTGCCGGTCCATTGACAACGACACCGCCCGACCAGTTTTCGAGGTTGTATCCCATCAGCTTCGCGCCAGCGGAGTTGACAAGTTCTCCCGCTCCATTCGGGGTGAAGGCACCAGCACGCGTCAGCAGAATTTCCGAGCCTGGGCCCTCAACAACGAAGAACCCCTGCCCATTAATCGCGAGATCCGTGACAGCGCTTGAGTAGTTGAAGGTCCCCTGAGAAGAGACCGCGCGCCGAACATTCGTTTCCACCGAACCGGATTCGTAATTCGTCCCAACCGCCTGCAGGATGAGGGTCGAAAATTCCGTCGATACCCTTTTGTACCCAGTCGTCGAGACGTTGGCGACGTTATCACCAATCGTACTCAGACGATCAGCCTGAGCCGACATCCCAGAAACACTGGTTCGCATAGTTCCATAAATGCTCATTTGTCGCCCCGAAGAATCAACCGACTGCTTCGGCGATGCTATCGAATCGCGTTTGCGTAGGGCTTGCACCACGTGGCGCAGGCAAATCACCGCTCTTAAGTTTCAATCGGTAACCGAGATAGCGTTGCGATTCGACGGGATCATATCCGAGCGCCATTTTCAGCCTGCGGCGAAGCCGGCAAATGTGGCTTTCAATGACGCTCTCGTCATACTGGTCGTTGAACACCCCGTAGACACGATTGAACAGCTGCGTTTTGGTGATCCAAGCGCCTTCAGTCTGATCAAGGCATTCCAGAATTCGGCGCTCGCGCCTTGGCAGACACAGCGTCTCTCCGCTTACGATTGGATCGCGGCCGTCGCAAAAAACCTGCAGATCACTCAGTGTATCGTCGCGAGGTATTGACTTACGCCGGCCTGATATACGGTGGATACGTGCGAGAATTTCGCGTACGTGCACTGGCTTTCCGATAACGTCATCGAAGCCCGCGGAGAAAAGCAACAAGGTTTCCTCCAACGATCGCTTGTCGAGCAGCGCCACCAGCGGAACACCGCCAAGCTTGGCCGTTTTACGACTGATCGTTTCCCGACCAACGAAATCTCCGGCCACCACAGCCTCAACGGCTGCGAATTCCTGCGGCCCCAACGCCCCCACCCAGTTTGCAAATGCTGCTGGCTCGAGAAGCAGCCCAGCAACGCCCAACCTCTCAAGACCGTCCAAATATGCTTCTGCCACGGACAAACGCGTTTCAATCAGCACGATCATCATGCCCCCCATGCGAATCAATAAGCTTGACCTGAGAGTAACTTCAACGGGTCCGACGCCTGATCGCCCAGAAGCCACAAAAGTCATTGAAATCAATTATTTGTAGCAATGCATCAATTAGAGATCAAAAGACGAATGCTATCATTTGTCTTATAGATGATCGATCTGATCGGCGTGGCAGCGTTCTTGCGACATCGACCTCAATACGAAAGTGGAGCGGAAATGAGTGTCGCAATGGAACGACCGATCGGACGTCGAACGCATAACAATCGTGCAGGGGAAAACGATCGTGCTCATCGTCGACAACCCTGTGATGCTTTGTGCAAGATTGGTGCATCCCGCAGCACAGTGTTCGGGACAATCTCGGATGCCTCTGCGGCGGGGGCACAGTGCAAAATCGCCAACGGGCTGATGTTGGAAGTCGGCGAAACGGTCTATTTTGAATGGCCCGATGCTTCAGCGGCGTTCGCAACTGTCGCCTGGGTGCGTGGCAACCGACTAGGACTGCGCTTCACGCAGATGGTGCCCGACTTCGCGGATAAGCTGGATACGGCTTCTTTAGGCAGCAGCACCTATTGTCGAACCATAGCCATGCAAATTGCTCTCGCAGACAGTCAGCGATAATCCGCTGTTCCAGACTCGTTCTCAGCGTTATTCAACAATTTCTTGGCTCAGAATATTGAGGAAAAGAGCACCCCGCCGAAGACCACATAGTATTGCTTAGTAATTGCGTGATGTCCGCACAGGGAAACCGTTAGAGAGTTGTAAACAAAGTACTGCGGTTTTTCGCGTCTGTCTTCGCGCGATCCAAATGAGGTTCTGACACACTCATTTCATCGGCTACCAGCGGTGAAAGAGATGGACCGGAAGATAAAAACGATACTCAATCGAATTGACGCGGTATCCGCATTGATCGACAGCGGAGCAAATGCTGTCGAACTGGCTCAGCAGCGCCATCTCGATGCCGCTTCGCCGGAGCGAGCTTATTGGCACGCCGGCTATCGCTCTGCGCTTATCGATGCCTTGCGGTTGCTAGAGGCCGCAAACGAACAGGTTCACAATAGGGACAGCGCAGACGGCTGCCGTTGGGACGCTCGGGATGGGAAAAATTTCCACTAGGATGGAAATTGTGGAATAGCTCGCACAGATGCAGAAAAGCCATTTCGGGCTCAGGTGTCGCTTTCCATTTAAACTGCGGCGCTGTTCCGATGCATGCGCATAGATCACGGACCGGCTCGCCGTAGCTGGCGCCAACAAATGATACGACAAACCGCCCATCTTGCCGCAATGAACCAAGGGCCCAGACGCCGCAACTGCTGGCTTTGGTCGCGGACTTTACATCGTCAACGATGAGCTTGTATGGACCGTCGAGCTTTGGTGCCACCATAGCTAGTCACCCTAAACATAGAGATGGTTGCGCGCGTCGCGTGCAGGCTCGGCTGGTTCGGCAAGACTGGTGCCTTCGATCAGGCCGACGGGTTCACGATTACGCGGCCTTTGATTTTCCGCACCCTGCCCTCCTGCTCCACCTGCCCCCGGATGTGCTCCGCCGCCCGGTCCTTGAAAGACGTCAACCGGACCGTGAACAGCATTCGGCTTTGTCGGCGGCGGCGTTATGAATAACTGCTGCACGGCGAAGTTCTCCACGTCATAGCCATCCGCACTCATGCGCTCCGACAACAAGCCAGCCTCTTGCTGCAAGAGCTGTCGCGTTGCGGCATTCTCAGCCTCGAGCAACACGCTCAACCCACTCCCACTCAGACGCATCCGAATCGAGACTCGCCCGAGCTCTTGTGGTTGCAGCACAATGTCTAAGACGCGCAACTTTGGCTGAAAACTAAACGATCCGTTGGCAACCGTCGGTCCAGACTCTTCCGTCGCAACACCACCATCGCCTTCAAGGAGGGATTGGAACGCAGAGGTTAGCTGCTGCACCACGGTGCCTTCCGTGCGCACACCCATCTCGGGTTGAGGCCAATCGGGCTTTGCACTCGAGCCAACCAACGATGCAACGATATGCGAGTTGGCAACCGGCTGATTGAGCCGGCTTTGCTGGCTGTCAACAGCCTCAATCGGCACAGCCGTCGCAAACATTCTGTCGAGACTGACAACCGAGAAACCGCGCGATCTGTCGTTTGTGGAACCGTCATTTCCAATTACCGGATCATGATTGCCAACGACATCTTCAAGTGTCGCTGCTGGAATTTGAGAGCCGGCCGGCCGGGCCAGAATGAAGGGTGCGTGAAATGCCTTGCTGCTGACGGACAGTACCTTGGCGCCGTCCATCAGAACGGGAACATTCGCCAGGGGATCGAACCTGGGTTGCTCTCGTGCGGAACCGGATACCTCAATAGGCTGTGCAGTCTTGCCGAAGTTGTCAGATGCCGCTACGACGGCGCGAAATGTCTCTTCATTCGCCGGAACGGACTGCGTTATCGGATCGAACGCTTGGGTCCGCGGCAACGTCATGGTCAGGGTCTGTCCGAACGCCAAATCGTAAAACGGTGCAAGGCTCTGCTCGAGATCATCGGCAGGTTGCGAGCGTTCTTGGGTTGGTATTTGCGCATCCGTTGCGTCGCCCGGCACATGCGGCGGGTTCAAGAAATACATTCCATTCATGAAAACGGGATCGGCGACGACTTCAAGATCGCGTGCAACAGGGGCCGCTTCGCTGTCGAGGAGCGTCTCTTCAAATCCGGCGGAAGCGCCCACGCCCAAATCTGCTACTCGCGGTGACGCCGGTGTCGGCCCCCCGACTGGCTGAGCTGCTGGAAGTGAGGTGACCATCATGGGCGAGCCTCATTCAGTTTTTTCTGCGCAAGCTCCATCGCACCTTTCGCTCTCTCATTCAGTTGATCAGGCAATGGCTGCACACGCTGAACGTCCACCGGCGGATGTCGCGGAATTGCTGGCCCGTCACTGCTTGCTGGCGTGGGGTTCCGGTAGCCCTTCTGCACATTCAAGGCCATCGCAATGCCGGCATTCACCAGCGACTGCTCGTCCTCTGGGAATCCCTTAATATCAAGTGCTCGCAGGCCACGTTCCGCCGCACGAGGGTCAGCTACGATCGCAGCGGCAAGATTGCGGTAGAGTTCCGCGCTGCGCCTGAGGTCGGATGACTGGTCCAATTTTCCCATTGCTGAATCGATCACCAGCAGGGCACTTTCAAGCGATCCAACCATCACAAGCTGCTTACAGACTTCAAGCGCGAACTCTCGCAACTTCCGCAGACTTACCGCCGAGAAACTTTCGCCGTTGAGTCGGGAAAAATCCGCTGCATCGAATCCGGTGCTTCTGGCCAGCGTCTTCGCAGCAACCGTACGAAACTGCCGCCAGTAGATCGAATTGGGAAAACGCCGCACATAGACCTTGAGCTTATCCAAGGCGGTGCTGACCCTTCCATGCCGGATCAAGGTCATCACATGCTGTCGCATGGCGGCTTCCTCAAGTGCCGTACCTGGAGCCGCCAGTTCCGTTCTGCGAAAGTAGGCGATTGCTTTGTCGGCGTCGCTTGCCGACAAGAGTGTGCCCTTGATCAAGGCCAGCGGGTCCTCGACTTGGTCGGGAAGAACGGCACCGGGGGATTCGATGAGATATTCGCGCGCAACATCCAGCCGGCGTTCAGAAAAGGCTACGATCCCCATTGCTGTTCGCGCGAATGGCTGGGGAAACGACCCGGCTTCTAAGGCCTTTTTTAGAATCTCAGAAGATCCGCCAAACAGAACAAAGCGCATTAATTCCGCTGCATTCCCTGGAGATTCCCAAGTCGTCGACCGCTCGGAAGCAAATTCTGCTGCGATACGACGCGAAAGTTCCTGCCTCTCGGCGATCGCCTTTGGCCCTCCCGACAACGCGGCATCGCCCTGACGCACGTATTCCCGCACAGCTTTGGCAATAGAACTGACTGCAAATTTCGGTTGCAATTTGGCATCGGCATCAGGTTCGCCCGCTTCAGACATCCACGGCAAAGAGATCAACACCGCTGCGAAGACTGAAATCATGGCTGATTGACCCTCAGCAGAAACTCGATCCGCCGGTTTTCTGCGGCGAACGGATCACTGGGCTTCAGCAATTGTGAATCCGCGAACCCTTCAATTTTGACGAGGTGACTGTCTTCCAGTCCAGCTCTGCGCACCATGTAGTGGGCCATATGCGCTCTTGCCGTCGAGAGCCGCCAATTATCATAGCTTGACGACTTGAACTGCCTTGAGTCGGTATGCCCACGTATCGCAACCTTCTTTTTGCTTTCAATGATGATTTTTCCCAGCCGGTCGATAAGCCTGACGGCTTCTGGAACAGGCTCCGCCGAACTCAACTTGAACATCGCAAATTTGTCGTTGTCCATGATCGAGATCAGCACTCCTTCAGGAACCACATCAACTTGAAGCTCGGGGCGAGCCTGCCTTAGCCCCGCAATGGCCTTTTCGACGGACTTCCGGATAGCGGCAGCGACAATCTTCGTCGCGTCGGCGGCGCTGGAATTGTTCTCAGTCAGATCGCCTTGCTTAATTGCGGTCTCGTCCTCTTTCGTTGAGGCCGCGCGACGCTCCGGCTGAGAAACCAATGAATTCTCGGCGTTCTTCTTGTCGCTCAGGGGCGCCTCGGCACCAGTGGGTTTCGGCCTCGATGACAAGTGTTTCGTCGGAGGCTGCATGCTCTTTTCCATGAAAGGATCAAACGGATCAAACGTGTCAGGCCCCGTTGGCAGGAGTTGACGCGGCATTGCCTGCTCGTCGATACCTACAAGGTTTTCTTCCGGACCAGCCTCTGGAATGGCCCCATCGTCCGACTTGGCGACCCCATCCAATGTCTTCAGCGGATCAACAAACAACTTTGCCTCTTGCGCAGCGGCCTTTTCCTTTCGCGCTTTCTCCATGCGCGCCTGTCCCGGAGAGCGAGGCTTCTTGTCACCCTGTGACCGTTTCGTGTCGTCCGATGTCGACTTTGCTTCGGAGCTCGGGTCGGAGTCGTAGAGGCCCTTGTCTGTTTGGTTGCGATCCGTGAGCTGCAGCGGATTGAAGTAATTTGCAATTTGCACAATGGTCTTGTCATCGGTCATGTTGACGAGCCACATGACCAGAAAGAACGCCATCATGGCCGTCATGAAGTCGGCATAGGCGATTTTCCAAACGCCGCCATGGTGCGCTTCTTCGCCGGTACTCCGACGCCGCTTTACGATGACGATTTCTTTCGCCAGATCGTCGTGATTGTCGCTCATTTCACAATATCCTGCAAACGCGCGATCCAATGCGGCACAGCAGATCTCAGTTCGAACTCATCGATCTTGACCAGCAATTCCGGGAGGTCACGCGCGTCCCGCATCACCTTCAACCCACGCTCCTCGAGGTGATCGGCTAGCGGTTGAATTAGACTTTCAGGCCCTTTTAAATTGATCACCACCACACCGTTGACATCCAAAACCCGGGCCAAGGCGCTCATGATTTTTTCGGTTTCCAAATCCGTCAGCCGTTGAGAGATGAACGGGCTCAACGCACGGGCGAGATCATCGCCGATCTGCATCGCGATACCTGACAGCGCGTCCGTGACATGAAGCGACAAGGCCCGCAGCGCCTCCAGCAGCTGCGCCTCTTGGGAGCACCGAAGTTGCGCCTCGGCATTCCGCCGTTCCTGCTCGACCACATTTTTGAAAGTGGCCTCCGCGCTTGCTTGACCGTCTTCGTAGCCCTTGCGGTAGGCCGTCTCGACCGCCGAGGCCGTCGCATCCACTGGCGGCTGTTCGGTATCCGCCCGAATGTCATTGTCCCATAACGGCTGGAATTTTCCGCTATAGTCGACCGATTGCCCCGACAAGCCGTGTGCCATGACCAACTGCTACCTGTCTGCGTCGGCATTGAGCCAACGCCGTACCACTGCAACAGCTTGATCAGGATCGCGCTCGATAAGTTCGTTCAATCGGGCCAAGAGTGGGGTCACCGCACCCGGCTGCATTTCGCCGCCAAGCGCCATTTCCATTGCTCCAGAAACAATTGGAGCTGTGGCCATCTCGAACTCCATGTCACCAGCTTGGGCCTGCGGACCAGCGATAGCTCCGGCAGCAAACGCTGGTTGCGGTTCGATCAAAATGCGAAGCAGTGGCTTTACTCCAAACCAGGCGAAGGCCAGCAGTCCGAGGACCAGCATGAGCGCGGTGATCATGCTGCTCGAATTTTCCTGGAGAATTACGCTCAGTCCGTTGGCATCAGAGCCAGCGCCGCCGGCATCTTCCACCATGAACGCCTGAGACATGATGGTCAGGCGATCGCCGCGTTGCGCATCGAGGCCGACGGCACTTGCAGCAAGCTTTTCGATCTCGGTGATCTTGGTCGTGATCGCCGCGTCGTCGAGCGGACTACCATCAGGATTCTTCAATGCGCTCCTATTAATCACCAGCGCAACGCTGACGTTCTCGACGCGATACCCGTCCCTGGTCGTCGCGACGGATTTTGAGCTGATCTCGTAATTTGTGATCTCATCCCGGCGCTGGTTCGATTTCTGATTTTGTGCACTGTTTTGCGATGCGCTGTCATTGCCTTGCGGAACGTTTCGCTCGACCGTAACGCCCTGATCCCCAGCGCCGTCCTTCGAATTTCCTGCTTCCTTGACGACCCGCACCGATCGCTCAACACGTGAATTGGGATCAAAGATATTCTCACTGATCGTGCTCTGATCCGCATTCAAACGAACTGCGATGCTGGATTGAAAATTCGAGAACCCCAGCACGGGCGCAAGAGCATCGGAAAGGTTCTGCTTGAGTTGCGCGGAAAATGATTTCTCCAAATCAAGCATCCGATTGGCTCCGGGGCGAAGCGCTTCGCCTCCCGCCGCAAGAACAGCACCGTCGGAACTGACAACTCTCACATCCTCGAGGGTCAGGCCTGGTACGGCAGCAGCCACCACATTGCGGACCGCATCGACGGGCGCGCGATCCTGAGCGACAGTTAATTTCAGCACCACGGAGGCCGACGGCTTCTGCGCCACCGATCGAAGCGTCGCCTTGTCGCCAAAGACCAAGTGAACCCGCGCTGACGTTATGCCGCTCATGCTCGCGAGCGTGCGCGTGATTTCGCCCTCAAGTGCGCGAACACGGGTGACTTCCTGCATGAAGGTCGTGAGGCCAAGGGGCCCAATCTTGTCAAAAAGCTCGTAGCCCGCATCGGCGCTCGATGGCAGCCCCCGCTCAGCAAGTACCCCTCGCGCACGAGCGACCGCAGTGGCTGGAACAGAAACTTTCGCGCCGTCGGTCGAAACCTCAAACGGAATTCCAAGCTCGCCCAGCACCGCAACCATGCGACTGGAGTCCTGAGCCGTGAGCCCGATGTAAAGCGGCTGATAGTCCGACCGCGCAACGACGTAGCTTCCAAGCGCAATGGCACTGAAAAGTGTCAATCCGACGAGCCCAAGCGCCGTAAGCCGCCGCGGTCCAAGTGCCGTAAGGTTCTGCTGTATGAGCCGGAGAGCCTGGGCAAAATCCATGTTTCCTCACCCCCTTGGGAGTCAGAACTTAGGGATGATTTGCCTTGCGCCGGAATGACGGTAAGTGCGTGATGAAATGCACGCGACGACCGTGGATGCGCCAAGAAAATGGCGCACCCACGGACCCCTGCAGGTGGGAGCTGCAGGTGCCGACCGGCCGCCGCCAAGCAGACGGCGGCCGGATGGTCTCACCAAAAACTTTTGGTGAGAGAACGTGCTACGGGCCGAACTTTTTACCGGAAGAGCGAGAGGACGTTCTGGGTCGAGCTGTTAGCGATGCTCATCGCCTGGATGCCCAACTGCTGCTGGACCTGGAGGGCCTGCAGCTTTGTCGATTCCTCGCTCATGTCGGCATCAACCAGGGTCGAGATACCACGATCGATAGCCTGCATCAGAGAGCTCACGAACTCCTTCTGGAGACCAACACGCTGCTTGACCGAACCGAGGCTCGTAGCGGCCGTGGTCATTTCTGAGACTGCCGTGTCGACGCCCTTGATGTAGCCTTCCAGCGTCGTCAAATCGGTCGAGCTATCGGTCAGAGCAGAAATATCCAGTGCTGCTACCGAGGTGCCAGTAGCGGCAATGGCGCCGGTGCTGCTGCGAAGACCGTCAAGAATGCCGACGGCAGAAGCACTGGAATCGTAGAGCTTGATGCTGGATGTATCGACGGAGATGGTGCCGATGGACACGTCACCGGCTGCATCGCGCGAGAAGGAGCCGACAATCGATTTTGTCGCATTATAGTTGGCGGCCGAAGAGTCGACAGACAACCAATTCTGGCCTGAGAAAGTAGAAGAATCGCCGATGCTCTTCAGCTGGTTCTGGAGTGCGGTGACTTCGCTCTGGATTTTCTCGCGGTCCACGCCAGGCGTACGAGCCGCGACGAGCTTGACTTTGATTTCGCTGGTGACATCGATCGCTTTATCGAGAGCCGTGTAGGCGACATCAACGGTGGCGCTGCCTAACCCAAGGGCGTCCTTGACAGTCGAAAGGGCCTTATTGTCTGAGCGCATTGTGGTCGCGATCGACCAATAGGATGCGTTGTCTTCAGCCGTCGCAACCCGGTATCCCGTGGAGATGCGGCTCTGCGTCTTCAGCATTTCCTTGTTGGTGTTTTGCAGCGACTGCAGTGCAGTCATGGCTGCGAAGTTCGTTTTGATACTGTCCATTGGAACTGTCCCTGATATTGAAATTGTCTGGGGGACATTCCGGTTCTTCCGGCACGACAAGACGGCTTCATGCCTTTGAGGACAACACCCTCAACTCGACGTGCGCTGACCGTATGTTGAAATGGTTTAAGAACAATTAAACGAATGAAGGAAAATCGGATGAAACGCGTCGCCACTGCACGAACTAAAACCGGGGCGCGTGCCTCTCAGGCGGCGCGCGCGAAAATATTGCCGCTGCCGATCGAGTGTTCTGTTTCGCGTCCGGTCGCTAGTTACCGCGAAACAATGACAGAATGTTCTGGCTCGAGCTGTTGGCGATGCTGAGCGCTTGCACACCAAGCTGCTGCTGAACCTGAAGCGCCTGCAGCTTCGTCGATTCTTCATTCATGTTCGCATCGACCAGCGTACTGACGCCGCGTTCGATAGCATCCATCAGAACCTTGACGAAGGTCTGCTGCAAACCGATGCGCTTTTTCGTCGAGCCAAGGCTCGTACCTGCCGCCGTCATCTCGGTAATCGACTTGTCAACGCCCTTGATATACGTCTCCAGCGTCGTGAGATCGGCTGCCGATTCGGTCAGTGCCGACACGTTGAGCGATGCAACCGAAAAGGTGCCAGTCCCAGACTGCGCGCCGGTTCCGTCCCGAAGCGCGTCCAAAATTCCGACACCCGCCGCTGAGGCATCATAAAGCTTGGAGCTATCGACACTGAAGGTAATGGTTCCGATACTGATGGTTCCGTCGGAAGCACGAGTAAACGAGGCCACAACGGACTTCGCCGCGTTGTAGCCAGCAGCGGAGCTATCGACCGAGAGCCAGTTCTGGCCTGAGAAAACAGCAGAATCAGCATTGCTCTTCAGCTGATTCTGCATCTCCGTGATTTCGCTTTGTATCTTCGCCCGATCGACGCCTGGCTCTCTCGCCGCGACCAGCTTGGCTTTTATTTCACTTGCGACGTCAATCGACTGGTTCAGAGCCGTATAAGCGACATCAACGGTCGCGCTGCCTAAACCCAGCGCATCCGTGACGGTGGTCAAGGCCTTGTTGTCGGAACGCATGGTCGTCGAGATCGACCAGTAGGCCGCATTATCCTCAGCCGACGCGACCCGAAAACCGGTCGAAATTCTTTGCTGCGTCTTCAGCATCTCCTTATTTGTCGCCTGCAGTGATTGCAGCGCGGTCATCGCGGAGAAATTGGTCTTGATGCTGTCCATCTGATCCCGCCCAAGCGTGCAGTAGCGTTGCTTACCGAATACCGGATCGTCCGGTGCGAGAGGACGGCATCATGCCTGGGGTCATACCCCCACTCGCAGTACGCGAATCGTTATCAATATATGTTGGTAAGCCGCCATTAACAGCACCTTAATCTATGTTCCGCGATGGAAATGACGCCCTTCGCAAGCCCCGCTCAAGCGTAGGATTTAATGAGAGCCGAAACCAGGACGTTCCATCCGTCAATCAGGACGAAAAAGAGAACCTTGAGCGGGAGCGAGAACACGATCGGGGACAGCATCATCATGCCCATCGACATCACGACGCTCGCAACCACCATGTCGATCACTAGAAACGGCAGCGCAATCAGGAATCCGATTTCAAACCCCCGCCGCAGTTCCGAAATGACGAATGCTGGTATCAGAATTTGAAGGCTATCACTGGCCACCGGGACTGTGCTGGCTGTACGGTTCCGCGCAAGGTCCTGAAATAGAGCCAGATCGGCCGGTCGAACATTGGCCTGCATGAACTCCTTGAATGGAGCCGCCATGTTGACGACGGCCTGCTCCGTCGGAAGCTTCTCCTCCATCAATGGCTTCATGCCTGTTTCCCAGGCCTTTTCAAACGTCGGCGCCATCACGAACCACGTCATGAAGAGAGCTAGATTGATGAGAATGAGATTGCTGGGTGTCGTTTGCAGACCAAGGCCTGCACGCAAGAACGACAGAGCGACGATGAAGCGTGTGAAACACGTCATCATGACGAGTATCCCTGGTGCGACCGAGAGGACCGTCAGAATCAGCAGAACCTGGATGATGCGTCCTGCGGCCGTACCGGACTGACCAGGCAGAATATCTTCGAGATTGATCGTCTGCGCCTGAACCGTCTCGGGAACGACAGTGAGTGCGCAGATCAGAATGAGCGCTACGATTATTCGATTAGAAATGATCGGATCAGAACGTCGAGACTGCCTTCCGATGTTCTGGCCTTGGCAAGCTCTGTGAGGTCTTCCTTCAGAAGATAGAGGTTGGTTCCGCCCGACAGTTCGCTGACGTTGAGAGAGCGAACGTAGCCAAGAAAATCCTGCGACAACTGCGCCGCCAATTGTTCCTTTTGCGGTGTCGTATTGGGCACGACAACGGAGACATCCAATCGCAGCCACGGCGCATCTTCTCCAGCTAGGTTAGTCACAATCGACGGAAGATTGAGTACGAACGTCACCTGATCGCCCAGCTGCGCGATCTGTCGCTCTTCTGGCCCGCACGTGGCCGCGCCTGCAGTTTCTGACTTCTGTCGACCCGTCTCGAACCAAGCGGCCGCCGCTGCACCGCCCGCGGCGACAATCGTCACCGCAGCTATCGCAATCATAAGCGGCACCATTCCTTCGCCCTGGCCGGCCTTGCCTTCACTATCTGCTTTCGCCATTTCGGCTCCTTAAGCGTGCCAAAGCAGATCGTCAGAAAGGAAGCACCTGATCCAGTATTTGCTGCCCCCACGCCGGCTGCTGTACCTCCATCGCCCGCCCGCGACCACCGACGGAGATCCGAGCCTCCGCGATCTTCTCGTAAGTTATGGTGTTGTCGGGCGAGATATCTCTTGGACGTACGATCCCCGCGACTTGAACGATCCTTAGCTCGTAATTCACTCTGACTTCTTGCGATCCACTGACGACGAGATTGCCGTTTGCCAGCCTCTCCGTCACCACAGCCGCAACGCGCAGATTGAGTTTTTCCTCCCGCTCAGTAGCTCCCTTGCCTTGCGCGGAGGTGGCGCCATTGGCATCAAAATTGATTTCACCCGAACCGTCTCGTTCGATTCCAAACAGACCAAGCACATAATCAAGAGACGTCGACATGGACTTGGACGCATCTCTGGAGCGTTCGCTGCTGCTGTCGAGCGACGCGCGATCCTTCATGTCGATCGTTATCGTCAAAACGTCGCCGGGCCTTTCAGCTCGGGGATCCTGGACCAGTGACGCCGCCGAATCTCTCCACGTCGATCCCCGCGACACAGGAAATGAGCGTTCGACCCGCTCTCCGATCGAACCTACCTGATCGACTGAGATACCTGCTCCGACCGGCGAGAGAACAGGTTCGCGTCCCATTTCCTCCGGCACAACGGAACAACCTGCGAGCGACGCTCCAAAGAGACAGGCGACTATGCTGCTCGGAAACGTCATTGTGTCGTTCCCGCAGGTTCATCGGTCTTGGCCTTCACCGCTGCTGCGCCGGCCATGTATGCGGTAATCTTGCCGGCCATATCCGGCTGCATTTCGCCCAGAACAGCACTGGCATTCTTGGCCGGCAGCTTCATGAGGATGGCAGCCGCAGTCGGTTCCCCGACAACTGTCAGCCTTTGGGCTGCGGCCTCAGGATCCATCTGAGCATACACACTGACGAGATTTTCAGTCGCAGCGGCCTTGAAGTCTTCCCGGCGCTTGAGCCAAGTCTGTAGATCGGCGGTGGCTTTTCCAAGTTCGTCCACCTTGCGCTCGATCTCATCCTTCAGTGATTTGGCCCGCAGCTCCTCTTCTTTGATCTTTGCTGCCACCCCTGCGTCGACAGCGACGCGACAATACTGCTCAACGAGACTTTCGCCGGTTGCACTGTCCTCGGCACGCGGTGGCGGAGCTGCCGAATTAGAGATTGCCGGCGCATCGACATTGATTTCCGTCGCGCCCGTCTGCGGCGCCTGCCCGACGGGCACTCTCACCGCGATCGGCTGCGGCTCAGTCCGTGCAGGCTTCGGCCTACTGTCATTGATCACGGTTGGACTGACCGGGCGCGGCGGCGGCGCGGTAGCGGTCAATTCTGGTGCGGCTGGCTTGATCTGGGGACTCCATGCGTCCGTCTCGGAACGCAAAGCACCATTTGACGCAAGTAGAAGGCACCCACTCAACGCAACGAGCGGACCGAATCCACCACCGCGTTCTTCTCGAACAGATGCACGCATCACTCGCGTCTTCATTGCACGACGAGCTCGCCCTGCAGTGCTCCAGCGGTCTTGATGGCCTGCAGAACCGCAATAATGCCCGTCGGCTTCAGTCCCATTTTGTTCAACCCGGCCACGAGACTTTGCAGACTCGCACCCGCGACGACGCCGATGGCGTCGCCTGACTGATACACCTCAACTTGACTTTCAAAGTTGGTGACCGTCCGCCCGTCAGAAAATGGCGCCGGTTGCGAGACAACTGGAGTTTCGGTGACGCGAATATTCAAACTTCCATGCGAAACGGCGACCGGTGTAATTTGAACATCGCGCCCAACAATGATGGTTCCTGTCCGCTCGTCGATCACCACGCGCGCCGAGGTATCCGGCGTCACTCGAACGTTGCCGACTTCCGCAATGATTCTGGAAGCCGGCATTTGAGCCGGCAGCCGGACGAGAACACGCCGGTTATCGAGCTCCCTTGCGATGGGCATCCGGAACCGTTGCTTGGCCATGATGTTGATCACGTCGGCAACTTGGACCGCGGTGTTAAAGTCGGGGTTATGGAGCTCGAAAACGATCGATTCAGCCTGTTGGAATTGAGCTGGCGAGGCGCGTTCGACAAGTGCACCGTTCGCGATGCGCCCGGCCGTTGGAACCCCCTGGGAGACGGTTTCGTTGCGTCCCCCGGCCTGAAAGCCGCTGACGGCTATGGCTCCCTGTGCGGCACCATAAATTTCTCCATCCGCTCCCTGCAGTGCGGTCAGAAGCAAAGTTCCGCCGGTGAGCGACGTGGCATCACCCATCGAGGCCACCGACACGTCTATCCTCGAACCCGGCGTTGAAGACGACGGCAGATCCGCGGTCACCATGACGGCCGCGATGTTCCTCGTTCGTGCATCGATGTTGCGAATGTTCACGCCCATCCGGTCGAGCATCGAACGCAGCGACTGCTGCGTGAAGGGTGCACTTCGGAGCGTATCGCCCGTTCCGTTGAGGCCAATGACCAGCCCATATCCAAACAGATAGTTGCCGCGCGTCCCCTGAACCGCGGCAATATCCTTGATGCGGGTCTCAAACTGCGCCTGCGCGCGATCGGTCGGTGTCATTGCGCACAAGACCGCGAGCAGAATAGCGAGCCGCCTCATGGAGACCCCAAGACGAGAGATCCGTCCGCACGAACCAATGCGCGCAAGATCCGACCCGTATCGCCGTTGCGAACAGTAATGTTATCCCCTACGCCGCCCGACTGGAGAGCGACCGCACCCAGTGCGATCGCGATGGGCCCGTCCGTGTAATGGACGGTGACGGGCTGGCCTTGCTGCACGAGAGTGGGCGTGCGCACGGCCTCTTTGGTTATGGGCTGTCCCGGAATGAGTGTGCGGCGGGCAACAAGACCTGTCAGCTGATCGCTCGACGTAAAGGCCGTTGCGAGTTGACTGTTGTCTCGAACGGCTAGCTTTTGAACTAGGTCGCTTGAAAGTGTGGTTCCTGGATAGATGACAGTTCGCGGAACGAGTATCTCGACGACGTCTTGCATGCTGCCGCCAAAAGCCGAAGGCGCGGATAGCGCAAGCCCGGCCGACGCGAAAGCGCTGAACACTCGACCATACCGTTTGCGCAAGGCCATTAGCGCAATCCCTTGCTAACAGTGCCGTACATCTCGTCGGATGCCTGGATGACCTTGGAATTCATCTCATAGGCCCGCTGGCTCGAAATGAGCTCCGTGATTTCTTTGACAGGATCTACGTTTGACGACTCGAGAAAGCCCTGCCTGATGGTGCCAAAACCATTACTCCCCGCAACTCCTGTAACGGGATTTCCCGACGCAGTGGTTTCGCGAAACAGATTTCCGCCCAGCTCTTCAAGACCGGCTTCATTGGGAAAATCAACGACCGACAAAACGCCGATACTCGTAACCTGCGTTGCGTTGGCGACGCGCGCAAAGACTTCACCCTGATCATTGATGACGATTTCAGTCGTGTTGGCCGGGACAACCATGTCCGGCTGAACGGTCAGGCCATCAAGCGTCACGATCTGGCCGTTTGCATCCTTGTTGAATGCGCCAGCGCGGGTATACAGCGTCTCGCCATCAGGCCCATTGACCTGAAACCAGCCGCGCCCGTTGAAGGCAACGTCGAGCGAGTTGCCTGTTTTTGTCATCGCGCCTTGGATGTTCAGCGTCCGAACCGCGGCGGTTCGAACGCCAAGTCCGATCGAAGCCCCCTCGGGCAACGCACTTGTATCTGGTCCGTTCGCCACACCGACTTGGCGCTCCGTTTGATAGAGAAGGTCCGTGAATTCAGCGCGTGAGCGCTTGAACGACGTCGTGTTGACGTTGGCGATGTTGTTCGCGATCACGTCAACTTGTGTCTGCTGAGCGGCCATGCCTGTGGCGGCAATATAAAGCGATCTCATATCACGCGCCTCAAATCGGCATTCGGGTTAACTCAAGATATGCAGAAACAATCTTATCGCGGACGGCTGTCGTCAGTTGCACCTTTTGCTCGGCCGCAACAACCGACTCGACGACCTTCTGTATGGGAACATCTCCCGTCAGCGCGCCTACAGACATTTGCTCGGCAGAACGCAGTGTCTGATCGACGTTTTTCATCATGTTAGTCAGAACGTCGCCGAAGCTTTTTTGCGTGACCGTCTCGGCCGCCGGTGCGGCGCGACCGATGGAGGGCGCGACGTTGGCGGGAGAAACGAAATTATTGACACCGAGCACCTTCATGACGTGCCCCTGAGCAGGTCGAGCATTGAGTTGACCGCCTCGCGGGCATTCTTGATGACTTGCAGATTGGCCAAGTAACTCCGGTTGGCCTCGCGCATATCAGCCAATTCAAGCATTGGCTCAACGTTTGGATACTTGACGAACCCATTGGCATCGGCGGCGGGATGGCCCGGTTCATATTCGACCCGGAATGGCGAGCCGTCACGACCGATGTCGGACACGCCGACCATTTCCTGCCCAACCAGATCATCGAATTCCGACCGAAATGATATGGTCTTTCGCGCGTACGGGTCGCCACCTGCCGCGCGCGCCGTTGAGCTTGCGTTGGCCAAATTCTCGGCAACAATCCGCAGCCGCTCCGATTGAGCGAAGAGTCCGCTTTGCGCGATGCGAGACGCCGCAAGCAATGGGTCCATTTTATCCCCTCGTGGAGAGCGCGATCAGTCGGTTGAACGCTTTCATCAAGCCGGCATTCAGGTTCTGCTCACGCGATAGGCTGCCGGCCTTCATGAGTTCACGGTCCAGGCTGACGTTGTTACCGGAGTGGTACGCGGCACCCCCTGCATCGAAGGTCGAAGACGCCAGAACAGCTGTCGCACCGGCTTGCCCGACGTGACCGGGGTGGGATGTCTCCAGTGCCGTGGCTTGCTGCATCGGCTCGACGACAAACTCCTCGACGTCGCGCGCCTTGTAGCCAGATGTGTTCGCATTCGCGATGTTGGACGCGACAACGCTGCGCCGAACGGCAGCCCATTCCGCGTGCCGCGAAGCGATACTGAAAAAATTGATTGGCATCATGCTGGTTCATCCAGTCGAATCTTCAAATCAGTTTGTTTGCAAACACTTGCGTCGGCCTTGCCATCGGGCGCTGAGCACTGGAATGTCGCCCGGCGCACGGCTGCTTACGCCCGCTTTTCCGCCGGGCTTTCCGCAGAGCTTGCCGGAGAAGTTGCGTCTCCGCCTTGGCTGTCAGACCCGCGGGGAAGCTTGCGTACTGCAAATCAACCCCGGCACTGAAAGTGTCCAGCTGCAGAGCGAAAGATACCGTCACGCCGTGCGAATCCAACGTCAGAACAAGGCGCACCTTGGGCAGACAGCCCCATTGCAATTCAATCTCGCTTATTCGGTTATAGCGAAGCGTTCCCGGCTTGAAGTATAGCTCGCTCGATGCCTCCACGACGCTCTCGAGATTTCCAGAACGGAGGGTCATAATATTTTTCAGAAGCAGGTCGAGTTCCAGCGACCTCAATTCCATCGCGACGGGCCGGACATAGGCGCTTATGATTTGCTCGCGCACTTTACGATCAGGACAGGCATAGGCGCGCATCATGCCTCCAACGAACTGAGGATTTGACGATTGCCGAGTTTGCGCAACGTCATAATGACGTTGGCAACGGCTGCAAAAAATTCTCTTGGGATGGGTTGATTGATTTCGACTGCGGCGTATAGGGATCGGGCCAAAGCTTTGTCTTCAATGATCGCGATCTCTTTCTCTACTGCGATCTTGCGGATCTGAAGCGCCAAGAGGTCTTGACCTTTGGCGACCACGGTCGGGGCGCCCCCTTCCGACCGGACATATCTAAGTGCCACCGCAAAGTGGGTTGGATTCGTAATCACGAGGGTCGCGCGCGGGACATTCTGAATGGCCATCTGTCGGAGACGGTTCCGCGCGATCGAACGTCGCTGCCGGGACAGCAGCTGGTCACCTTCGGATTGCTTGACTTCGTCACGCACCTCCTGAAGCGTCATTCGCATCCGGCGCTCCCATGAGAATCGGCTGTAAACAACATCGAGCGCAGCCAGCGCACTGACGCCGATACACACCGGAATAAGCACCTTTACGCACGCCGCAATCATCATCGAGGGTAAGGCGGTAGCGGGCATGTCGACCGATAGCAGCAGGCTTTCATCGGGCGTTGTCAGATACAAAATAGCGATCGCTCCGAGGAAGCCGATCTTGGCAATTCCCTTTAAAAGATCGACCAGTCCGAGCACACTTGCCAGGCGCTTCCATCCCGCTGATATGGAAATTCGCGATGCTTTTGGCGCTATGCGCTTCCATGACGCTCGCACCGGCGACTGAACAGCTTGAAAAAGAATGCCGGTCGCCAAAAATAAGAGCGCGACGGGAGCCAGGAACGGCGCCAACTCTATGGCTACGGCGTGCAGCAGCATGGACACGTCAGCAGCATTTTCCAACTTGAACTCGTCTGGCCTTTCTAAAAAAGTCGTGAGGACTCCGGATATCTGCGATGTCACGCCGAGGACCATCCACGTCCCCGCGGCTATGAGACCAAAGACGAATCCGAGATGAGAGAATTCACGCGAGATCGGGGTGTTGCCTTCATCCAGCGACTCGTCGCGACGTTTCTCAGTTGCTTCTTCTGTTTTGCTTTCCTTGTCGGGAGCATCCGTCATGACGTCGCACCCTCTGGGCTATCCGCCGGCAGTTCGATCGCGCCGGACGAGGCGAGGGACAGCACTTTTGCAACGATAGTCTGGCGCGCAGCTAACAACGCTTTCTGGGTGACCGCAGCGCCGTTCTTCATTTCTGATTCAGCCATTCGCCGCGTCCGAGCCGACATCACGCTCAGGACAGCCTCTTGCAGGGCGGGATATGACCCAGCAAGCGCAATGACCATCTGTTCGACAGGAACGTATTCGACGACGGTAGTGAGAGCGTTCGGTGCGAGCTTTGCCAGGTCCTCGAACCTGAACAGCAGGCGCTGGACGACCTTGGCATCGGCCGGGCGAAACGCATGCAGGCGTTTCATGACGTCTGTGGCGCGGGCATGGTCGAGCCTGTTGATTACGGACGCGAGGTCGGCGTGCATTTGGCCGGCATTATTCGAATTCTGTTTGAGAAATTCCGTTGCGAGGACTTCCTCGATCGCCCTGACAATTGCGTCCGGAGTGTCCATGATCGACAGCATCCGAGTCATCAGATCCGCGCACAGTTCAACATCCGTCTGCTCCAGCAATTCAGCATTGCGCTCGCTATTCAGACGAGAAAGTATATAGGCTGCGACCTGTGGATGTTGTGCAACGATGTACGACCGCAGTTCTTCCGCCGGGAGCGCGTCAAGGGCGGGCCACGGATTTTCGTAGATCAGATTCTGCGGCGCGCCCGCCATGGCCGCAGCCGCAGTGTCGCCACCGATGGCTTCGCTGATGAGCAGCCGCACTTCGTCGGCGGTCCCAAGAAATTTCAATCCCTCGTTGAAGGCGTCCTCGAAGTTCGTGACGACACTCGAGAGCGTACGCGAGTCGACGGGCCCGAGCCTCTCTGCGCCTTGAGAGATCGATCTGACCTCATCTGGATTGAGCAGTTTCAGGAGTTCAATCGATTTACTGCGGTCTGCAGCGAGCAGAACCACGGCAGCTTTGGTGGCACCGTCCATGCGCGTTCTCAACACATTGATCAATTCATCGCTTCGACGGAGCAGGGCCTGGCAAAGTTCCGCCCGCGCCAACGACCTCTGTCAAAGACAGGCCCAACTGTGAGGTCTCCTTGTCCACAATGACGAGAACGCCACGCGCAAGAATTTGCCCGTTGACGACCACATCAACCGGCTCACCCACACGACGATTGAGCGAGATTGTTTCACCAGATTTCAGGTTTTTTAGTTCTGAAACAGGGATGGTCGCAGAGCCGACCACGACTTTCATGGTGACTGGTATCTTCATGATCGTCTGTATGTCGATCGACCTCGGTGTTTCGCCCTTTGGACCAGCAAGTCGCTCACGCCGCGAACCCGCATGCATCGAACTCAGCGCATCATCTGCAGCTGCTGTCAATTCGGAGGCGAACTCAACCAGGGACGGCTCGGGGTAGTCCGGGTCGGCATCTCCTGACGTCATGACCTATCCCCCATTTGCAGCTCTGAAAACTCTTGCGGTCCGCACTACACGCCACTTGTCCACGCGTCTCGTCCGACACCAATGAATTCGATCGCATCTAGAACCTGGACGCTCAACCGATCGTCGATGCGCCCAAGCCGTCCATTAAAAAGGGGAACTTCGTTGGAAAGAAATCGAACCGGAGTCTCGGTTGTCACTTGAAGCTCGATCAGTTGACCCGGCGCCCAGGATAGGAGCGTTGACAGTTCAACGAGTTCAGTCGTCAACGCAGCCTCGATACTGACCGTTACGCTTGAAAATTGATTCTCAAGCTCTTCCGGCCAATCGTTATCGCCTGCCACCCCTTGAGCGACGCTGTCAACGTCGTCTGCTCGCGAAGTTTTTTCCGACCAGTCAACGGCCATGGCCTGCGAAACAAAGAAGCTCATGGTCAAACCGGCTGCGACCGGCGCCAACGCAATCGATACGGCGTAGCCAGACGGATCATCGGGGAATTTTGGAAGATCTTCTACGATCGCGCTGGTTCTGCACTCGTGAATCGTCAAGTCGATTCCAAAACCCGACAGAACTCTCACCAAAGCTGCGAGCGTCAGATCTATCGCAATTCGCCCCACGCGTACTTCAATAGGGGATATAGGGGCCATGTCGCCCGGCTTTCTTGCCGGCGACCCGCCAAGAGATGACGATACCCACCAATCCACGCTTCGCGCGCTGAAACGGAAAAGAATAATGTCCCGCGCATCTTCCTGCCGCGCGAGAACAAACATGGCGGGATATTCCGACACCGCGAATTCGGAGAGCCGGCAGGGTTGGACGCCGGTCACGGCGAAATCAACGGAGGGCACAATCGCCGCGAGGCTTGCGCCCGCCTCGTCGGCCAGCTTTTCGCAGATTGCCGAAAGTTCTACCGGTTTGGCTTGAGCGGCCGGAGTTGTCTCCTTCAGAATTGCCGCGACGAGGTTGCTGAGGACCGAGTTACTTAAATTCGTGGCTTCCAGAGCGCTCATGCAGCATTCGCGGCTGGAGCCGCCCCGCCCCCCATCGTTTCCGCCTCGACTTCGTCGATGCCGGGCCGCTCCGCACTGGGAATTGTCTTTCGCCCATGCTCAATTGCCACCTGCGGAATCGCACCATTCATAAACGCGAGTAGCGACTGCTTCACAACCACGTAGAGGCGGATCTTCTTTTCCCGCACGGACTTCATCTTGGTGGCGATCGGCGCGACAATGGCATAAGAGAAGAAAATGCCTGCGAACGTGCCGACCAGAGCAGCCGCAATTAACTTCCCGAGCACCTCCGGCGATTCGCTGATCGCACCCATTGCCTTGGTGACACCCAGAACCGCAGCGATGATTCCAATTGCGGGAAGACCGTCACCGACGACCGTCAAGGCGTGGTAGGCCTTAAGGCGATCGTGCCGAACCGTTTCGATCTCCTCCTCCATGAGCGACTCGATTTCGTGTGAGCGCGCATTGCCCATGATGAGAAGGCGCATGTAATCGCAAATGAAGACCGTCAGATCCTTGTCTGCCAGAACAGTTGGCGCTTTACCGAATATCTCCGAACCCGCGGGTGCATCGATCAGCGCTTCCATTTCAGCGCGCGACTTGCTCCGCACCGCTCTCATCAGCGAAAACATCAATGCAAGAATCTCGACGTAGTGCCGGTGTGTCGGAGCCGAATACTTGAACGCTTCGACGATGCCTTTGCCGCAATCCTTGATGACCTTTGTCGAATTAGCCACAATAAACGTGCCGAGCGACGTGCCGAGGATGATCACATACTCCCACGGCTGCCAGATGACTTCAACGTGGCCGCCCATCGCAGCAAAGCCACCCAGCATGCACGCGAGCGTCACGCCGATACCGATGATAATGGTCATAACGAAATCACCTGATCCGAATCACCCGGAAGAGTCTGAAATGCGGCTTGCGCGGGACTGATGGCCAGGCGGCAAGGTACACTCAAGCCGGCGCCTGCATGCTCCTCGACGAGAGTGGGGATTTTGCATGATCGGGACACTTACCAGCTACAAGATCATCGCACGCGACACCGCCAGGTCGCTGCAGACCGTTGCCAACGATCGTGTGGTCAAACGCGAGACAGCCTACTACGAGGCCAACATCTCCAAGGTGAAGTCAGTTGGCGACTTCATGAACGACAGGCGACTTTACGGTTACGCCCTCCGCGCTCTTGGAATGGGAGACATGGTCGAATCCCGCGCACTCATAAGAAAAGTTTTAGAAGGCGGGATTGACGATTCGAAATCTCTCGCCAACTCGTTGGCTGATCCGCGGTTTCGGGAATTGGCAGAAACGTTCAATTTCTCCCGTTACGGCGCAACCACGACGGCCTTTACACGCACTCAGAAAGGCCTCGTGGACCGTTACATGCGAACAACGCTGGAGGAAAATGCCGGGCAGACAAACGAAGGTGTCCGACTTGCCCTGTACTTCGAGCGTAAAGCACCGGACATCAAAAGCATTTTCAACGTCCTGGCAGATAGAGCGCTGTATAAGGTCGTTGAGACGGCGCTGGCTCTTCCGACGTCTCTTCCGGGGATCGGTATCGAAAAGCAGGCCGCCATCATTGCTTCCAAGTTGGACGTTGCTGACCTGAAGGATCCCGCCAAACTATCAAAATTCATGGAGAGATTTGCCAATCTGTGGGATTTGAGCGCATCTCGTGCGAGTGCTGACCCATCGCTCCAATTGTTTCAAGTCAATACGACCGGCGGTGTTTCGATCGACACACTGACGTCGATTCAGAACCTGCAGAAAAAGACGCGCTGACATGCAGTCCAACGTCTATGTTTCGATCTCCGGTCAGCTGGCGCTGCTGAAACGTCTGGAGACCGTAGCCCAAAACATTGCCAACCTTGGGACGACCGGATATCGCGCCGAACGCGTCTCCTTCGAAGAAATCCTGTCAAAAACTGCCGAGACAGATACCAGCTTCGTCTCCGAGGGACGCAGCTACATTTCGACGTTGTCAGGCGCACTGGAGAAGACCGGCAACCCTCTCGACATCGCCGTCAACGGCAACGCGTGGCTGGGCATATCGACACCGGCGGGTATCGCCTACACCAGAGATGGCCGCATCAACTTGAGCCCGACAGGTGAACTGTTGTCGGCGAAGGGATTTCCGTTTGTGGATGCAGGCGGAAGCCCGCTGCAGATCAATGCCAATGGTCCCAGGCCATCGATCGGAAAAGATGGCAGCATAGTGCAAGGTGGCGTCGATCTAGGCCGCGTCGGTCTTTTCACGATTCCAGAAGGTGCCGGATTGCGGCGGTTCGAGAATGGAAGCGTTATTCCCGACCAGCCAGCCGAGGCGGCTCTCGACTATAACAGCGTATCAATTGCACAGGGCTATGTGGAGAAGTCGAACACCGAGCCTGTCATGGAGATGACTCGCCTGATTTCGATTCAGAGGACTTTCGATGCCATTAGCAATGGCGTCGCGGAAACCGAGGAAGGTCTGGCCAACGCCATTCGCACTCTTGGTGGATAGATGTATGCCGGGTTTCAAATTAAGCGCCAATCCAACCATGACCAAGTCGGCGCATGCCTGAGAAGCTTCAAGCACTGGCTGATTTAGCTGCGACGTACGTTACCGGAGGCAGTGTTCGCATATCGGGCACCGTCTGCGAAGTGAGCAGCAGCCAAATCAGAATTCACGGTCTGTCGATCTTCGCCCGCGTCGGGGAACTGGTTACCGTTTCTGCTGAAGGGCACAACGAACTCGCCGAGATCATCCACCTTGATCCAACTGTTGCGACGGCTATTCCCTATCGCAAGCAAAGCGGCATCGTGCTGGGGGCACGCGCCACACTTGTCGGTCTGCCATCAATCCGGCCGGACAAAAGTTGGCTGGGACGGGTGATCGACCCGCTTGGAAATCCACTCGATGATCGCGCGGAACTCTGTCTTGGACGCAATACGTATTTGCTCGATCGGGAGCCGCCGCCCGCTCTGACGCGGAATCGCGTTTCGGCGAAGCTCAAGACGGGGGTGAAGGCGATCGATGCCTTCATGCCAATCTGTTCTGGACAGCGGCTAGGCATATTTGCTGGATCGGGCGTTGGAAAATCAACGCTGCTCGCGATGCTCAGCGCCGTTCCGGACGTATCGGTCGTGGTCTTGGCCCTTGTCGGAGAACGCGGCCGTGAAGTGAGGGAGTTTCTGGAAGACGTCTTGGGCACAAAACGCGATCGCGTGATTGCAGTGGTGGCCACGGGAGACGCCAGTCCGGCGGTGCGCCGTCTCGCACCCAAGGCTGCAATGTCTGTGGCGGAATATTTCCGCGGACAGGGCCATAATGTTTTGCTGATGATCGATTCGGTGACGCGGTTTGCTCATGCCCAACGTGAACATGCGCTGGCTGGTGGCGAACCTCCAGTCGCACGCGGTTATCCGCCAAGCGTGTTCGCGGAAATCGCGAGATTACTGGAACGGTCAGGGCCCGGCCCGTCAGGCGAAGGAGACATCACCGTATTCACGACGGTTCTCGTGGACGGTGACGATCACAATGATCCTGTCTCAGACGCCGTACGCGGCATCTTGGATGGGCATATCGTATTGGACCGTAAAATCGCAGCCTCGGGCAGATGGCCGGCAATTGATCTGCTCGCGTCACTGTCACGTCTCGCGAGCAAGGTTTGGACGCCGCAAGAAAGTGAAACGATGCGATTGGCCCGGGCTTTAATAAACAAATTTGAAGATACGCGCGATTTGCGCTTAATCGGCGGGTATCAGCCGGGGACCGACCAAGAACTTGATAAATCGGTGGCTCTGGCGCCTCGGCTCTACGACTACTTGAGACAAAGGCCCGACGAACAGGCAATAGAAGACCCCATAAAAGGCATTCAAAGCATCCTCAAATCGTAATCTATTTCAATCTGAGATTTAATCTGTACACCCTAAGGTTGAAGTTACCTTATATTTGCGCGTGCGGACTTGCCTGCTGCAGACTGATGATGCCAGATCAGTCGATGGCGAAAACGGATACCACACTTGGTCAGCGATTGCGCGCAGCTCGGCTGTCGGCGGGCTATTACAAGGCACGCTTGCTCGCGGAAGAGCTCGGCGTCACCGCGAATACATATTACCGCTACGAAAGAGATGAATCGGTACCTCCCTACAAAACGCTTGGGAAGATCAGCGAATTATTGAATGTGCCTTTGTCACAGCTTTTAGACGAAACAAGAAGTGAGACCTACGCAGAGGTCGACGCTCATGCTTCATATCGCCAGAAGGGTTTTTCTGAATCCTCACCTGTCGCCGTAGAGGATAAGAAACAGCAGTTTGACGACGAGAAAGCCTACTGCTCGGTATTGGCATGGCGGCTGGCCAGCGATCTTGCCCAGGAATTGAAAGTCGAGTTGCGCCCGGCTGAGAGCACTCTCATCATCCTAACAGCCGAGTTGTATCTTACATTAATAACATCACCAGCCGACGCCATTGCGCGCGCCCAGGCGGCACTCGACCCTCACAACAAACTTTGGGCAAGGCTCACCGAATATCTTGCCGTTTATCACTCATGGTTGGAGAAAACACTCGACGACCGCAGCTATTCTAAATTAGAGCCGCAAATCAGGCGTCGAACACAGGCGTGAATGAATAAAATACTAATTTTTTTCATTCATTTTACCAATATCCAGCGATTTTTTGTTTACCAAATATATGCAAATCACACGATAGTCTGACGACACGTCTGGCTAGAGCGCCCGCGCTCTCTGCATGAATGCACAGCCAACGTACCGGCCGATCCGGAATGCCCCGCAGGACGTCACCCGCAGGACCCGGACAAATGTGCACGGCCCATTCGCCTTTGCGCGAAACATTCGCGCCAATCCCGGCATCAGAGCCTGAGCTCAATTTTGCATCGCATCAGCGGTCGCAGATTGCCCCAGCCCGTGCCGTCGCGCTGACGCCATTCACCGCATAACCGACCCCCCAATTCGTCGACAAAATCCAGAAAGCCCGAGGGTTCATCCATGTTCGCATACATCAACAAAAATTGGTCATTCGGCCGCCGAATGATGCTCATCGCGCTCACCGGCTTCGTACCGATCCTGTTTTCCTTGGCGATCATGGTGAAGGCCCAATGGCAGGCCGTCACGACAGCGGAGAACGAGTTGAACGGTCTTCGTCTGCAAAACGCGATTTGGAGCGAACTGAACAGCACGCACAAGGGCATCGGTGCTGACTTGCGTGGACTGGCGCAGGATTTCAAGGATCTCGGTGTCGAGGCACACTACGAAGATTTTGTTGCGGCCGACGATCCTGTTGAGAGAGCAGAGGCTGCGAAAAAACTCCTCCTGGAGATTACCGGCAGCTCAGACCTCGCGCTCGATCCAGAGGCTGCGAGCTATTACATCATGGAGACGATATCCATAAAGCTGCCAGATCTCCACGGGCTGTTGGCCAAATTTGATATGGCCACGAACGGTGATCCCGCACAGATTATTACAACGGATGCGGTTCGTCACACATCCATCATCGGGCATAAGGTCCAGGACGCTCTTGGCAATTTCGAAAACATCAACAAACAAGATTTCGATGCAAGCGCCAAGGCGGTTCTCAACACTCATGCGGAGATCCTCAAGGAGATAGACACCGCTTACAAGGCGTTCGAGGCGAGTGGCGCAACGTACACCAACGAAAAGCTGCGGAGCGATATTCAACCCCTTCGCAACGACATTTCGAAATTTCAACAAGACGGCGCCGTCATCCTTGAACAGTTGTTGAACGACCGGATCGATCGCTCCTACATGACCATCGGCCAGTATCTACTCGGGGCACTCGCAACGCTCATTGCTGGCGCATTTCTTTGCACCCAGATCGTTCTTGGCCTATCGCGCAGCCTGAACAACCAACTCTCGGCCATCGATAAAATCAGCCGAGAAGAAGAATGCACGGAAATTCTCTTCACAGACTATGCCAATGAAACAGGTCAACTGGCAAAAGCTCTGGCACGATTGAAAGCCGGTGTCATCGAGCGCAAGAGGCTGGCTGAAGAATCCAATCGGCAAGTCGAGGAGAAGGAAGCAACGAACAGCTACTACGTTCGCGAGCACGAAGCCTTCATGAAGGCGTTCCATATTGCATCCGAGAAACTTTCGAGCGGCAGCTTTTCGCACCGCATCACGGATAAGGTTATCGACGAATACGCACCCATCGTCGAAGAAATGAACCGGACTTTCGAGCGACTCGATACCGTCCAAGCTCAGATCAAGAGCGCCGATCAGCAGCGCGATGCCGTCATCGCAGCTTTTGGCCAGTCCCTGTCCCGTCTTGCCGACGGCGACCTGCGCACGCGCATCGAGATCGAAGTGTCGGAACAATTTGAGCGCTTGAAGACCGATTTCAACTCCGCACTGGACCAGTTGGAAGCAACCCTGACCGAGGTCAAGAACGGCACAGACGCCATCAAGGTCGGAACCGACGAAATTTCACAAGCCTCCGATGACCTGTCACGGCGGACGGAAAGCCAGGCGGCAAGCCTGGAACAAACGGCCGCCGCTGTGACAGAGATTACCGGCACTGTGCGCAAGACGGCAGACGGAGCCAAGCAGGCCAGCGAAGTCGTGGCGCACGCCAAAAAAGATGCCGAGCGGAGCGGCGAAGTCGTCAGCCGCGCCATTCAGGCCATGTCTGCAATCGAGAACTCATCCAAGCAGATTAGCCAGATCATCGGCGTCATCGATGAGATCGCTTTCCAGACCAACCTGCTCGCCTTGAATGCAGGCGTCGAGGCCGAACGCGCGGGCGAGGCGGGACGCGGGTTTGCGGTTGTGGCCTCAGAGGTCCGCGCACTTGCGCAACGTTCGGCCGAGGCCGCCAAGGAGATCAAGGGTCTGATCTCGGCTTCGACCACTCAAGTTGCACAAGGCGTGAATCTCGTCGGCGAAACAGGCCAGACACTGACCCGGATCGTGGAACGCGTTTCGCAGATCAATAACGTCGTATCGGAAATTGCCACAAGTGCCAGCGAACAGGCCCACGGCCTGATCCAGGTCAACACCGCGGTCGGACAAATGGATCAGGCGACACAGCAGAACGCGGCGATGGCCGAGGAAGCGACAGCAGCTACACGCAATTTGCAACAGCAAACCGAAACGCTCGCTCAGCTCGTCTCCCGCTTCAATACGAGCCGAAGCACAATGTCTGCGCAACGCCAGCAAACCAGAGTCGCGTCAACTCCCGTCGCCACCAAAGCTCGAAAGACTATGCCGATGAAGGCAAACGGAACGAACGGCCGTTCCTACGCCGCAGCATCTGACAATTCGAACTGGGAGGAATTCTGATGGCCGGCGCGAGGAAACCGAGAAAGAAGTCCATTAAACTTCATGCGCGGCTCGACACCGCCGAGGCGCCCCGTCTCTATGAGTCCCTGTCACGTCAATCTCATTGCGATCTCCGGCTGGACTTGTCCGAGGTCCGCTGGATTGGTGCGGCTTGTGCCGAGATACTCGTCAATGCACTGGTATCCCGGCACTCGTGTGAAACGAAAATCGAACTTTCAAACCCATCAGAAGACTTCATGGCCGGCATTCAACTGCTGGGCCTGCAGCGCTTCATCAATTCAGATCAGGTCGAACGGTCATGAGCAAAATTATACTTACGATCGATGACTCAAGGTCCATGCGGGACATGTTGCGACTGGCGCTCAGCGAAACAGGCTTCGAAGTCGTTCAAGCCATTGACGGCGTCGATGGCATCGAAATCCTTAAGGGCTGCAATCCTGATGTCATCGTCACAGATATCAATATGCCGAGGATGGATGGCTTTGGCGTCATCGAAGCCATTCGCAAGGACCCTCTCAAGAGGACCATCCCCATTCTCGTTCTCACGACGGAGAGCGACGCTGCAAAAAAGCTGCGCGCGAAAGAAGCGGGCGCCACGGGCTGGATCATAAAGCCCTTTGACCCTGTCAAGCTCGTCGCCGCCATCAATCGCGTAACGGCGTAAAGAACGATAACAAGGAACAGGTCCCATGGACGCGATGGCAGCCATCCGCAAGACATTCTTCGAGGAGTGCGAAGAGCAGCTCGCGGAATTGGAATCCGGCTTGATGGCGATGAACGAAGGAACAGCAGACCGCGAAACGGTCAATGCCGTTTTCCGCGCCGTTCATTCCATCAAGGGCGGCGCCGGCGCCTTCAAGTTGACGGACCTGGTGGCATTTGCCCATACATTCGAAACCACGCTCGATTACATCCGCTCTGATCGTCTGGTCGCAACCCCGGACGCGATGCATGTGATGCTTCGCGCTGCGGACGTTCTCGCAGATCTTGTCCGTTTGAGCCGTACGGGAGAGCCCATTTCGGCCTCGATCTGGAAACAGCTTGCACAAGATCTGGAAGTGCTCAACCCGATTGAGGGAGCAAGCAACGCTCCCTCGAATGCTGCCCTAGCCATTTCAGTCGCGTCATCGGACGATTACCAGTTGAACGGTGGCAACGAAGATTTTGCACCGGCCATGATCGATATCGGCGACTTTGAAATGAGCGACGGGATACCCGACCCGGTCCAAAATGTTTTCAATATATCGTTTCGCGCGACACCTGCTCTTTATGAAAAAGCAAATGAACCGGCTTTCCTTTTCCGCGAGTTTCGCCGGTTGGGTACCGCTGAGATCAATTGCCGGATTGATGAATTGCCAGATTTTACCAGCCACATTAATTTTGGCTCTCATTTGCATTGGGATATCCATCTCACAACCGAGCACCCCATCGCCGATGTCCGCGACGTCTTCGATTTCGTCGACGGCGATTGCGAACTCGACATCGTTGACGTAACGCCCGTTTCCCCTGCCGACGACGAAGTTGTCGTTACGTCGGATATTGATACGCGGGACGAGCCGGTGACGAAGGCGGAAACCCCATCGGGTGCGACTGATGCTTTGAGCGAAGCTCCTGCCGTCATGGCTGGCGTTGCGCTCGCAACCGGATTGCCCGTCGGTCTGCAAGACCACAAGGACAAACATGAATCGGCCCGCGAGGTTGCCGGCGGCACGACGGGTGCACCGAGCAGTTCGACCATCCGCGTTGAATTGGAACGCGTGGATCGCCTGATCAATCTGGTCGGCGAGCTGGTCATCAACCAGGCGATGCTTGCGCAGCGCATGATCGGTGCCGGGTTTCCGTCATCGTCACCTGTGATGCTCGGCGTTGACGAACTCGAACAGCTCACTCGTGAAATTCAGGAAAGCGTCATGGCGATCCGTGCGCAGCCGGTCAAGCCGCTGTTCCAGCGCATGTCGCGGATCGTGCGAGAAGTCAGCGATGCCACGGGCAAGACGGTGCGCCTGAAAGTAGACGGCGAAGCGACTGAAATCGACAAGACCGTGATCGAGAGGCTTGCCGATCCGCTGACCCATATGATCCGTAACGCAGTCGATCACGGGATCGAATCCGCTGAAAAGCGCGCCACTGCCGGCAAGCCTGTGGAAGGCACGGTCAGACTATCGGCCGCGCACAGATCCGGTCGGGTCGTCATCGAGATTTCCGACGATGGGGCAGGTCTCAATCGCCAACGCATCCTTGAGAAAGCAAAGTCCAAGGGCCTTGTTCCGCCGGACGCGATCCTCACCGAAAGCGAGATAGACAATCTGCTCTTCCTGCCAGGGTTTTCGACCGCGGAAACTATCTCGAACATTTCCGGGCGTGGCGTGGGCATGGATGTGGTCCGCCGATCGATCCAGGCTTTGGGTGGCCGCATTTCGATCTCTTCGACGCCGGGCAAGGGTTCTGTCTTCTCCATGAGTCTGCCGCTGACACTCGCCATTCTTGACGGGATGATCGTGTCGGCAGCCGAGCAGACTCTGGTCGTTCCTCTCACGTCGATCGTCGAAACGTTCAAGCCTCCTCGCGAGACGGTCCATTCTCTGGGCCCGAATGCGTCCGTGGTGAAAATCCGCGATACTTTCGTTCCCATCGTCGATGTCGGACACCGGCTGGGCTTCACAACCACGCCTCGGATCGATCGCGAGAGCGTGGCGATATTGATCGAAACGGAGTGCGGCAATCGCCACGCCCTTCTGGTCGATGGCATCCAGGATCAGCGCCAAGTCGTCATCAAAAGTCTCGAGACGAACTACGGAGCGATCGAAGGTATCGCTGCCGCAACCATTCTCGGCGATGGCCGCGTAGCCCTTATCCTCGATGTCGAAGCCGCAGTGTGCGCGACCGGATCGAAACTCGGACACTCCGTTTCAGCCAATCCGTCCGCAGGAGCCCTACTACAATGAACCTGTCGTCACAAAATGCTTATGATATCGCAAATTCGGCCGCGCGCCAGCCAGCCCAGATCGAAGTCGTCGCATTCCGCGTCGGCGAACAGGAGTTCTGCATCGATATCATGTCGGTTCGCGAAATTCGCGGATGGACACAAGCGACGAGCCTTCCGCACGTACCGGATTACGTGCGGGGCGTCATTAATTTGCGCGGTACTGTGCTGCCCGTGATCGATCTCGCTGTTCGATTTGGCGGGGCGTCATGCAAAGGATCCGCACGAGACGTGATTATCGTGACCCAGATTGGTTCCCAGGTTGTCGGGCTCTTGGTTGACGGCGTTTCAGACATTCTCACGATCGGCCGGAACGCAATACAACAGACACCCAACGTTGCGTCTGAACTCGCCGAAATTTTTGTAAAAGGATTGATCGCGCTCGACGGGCGAATGATCAGCCTGATCGATCTCGAAGATGTTCTACCCAAGGCTATGCTTGAGCCCTCCACGGCAAAGCCGGCGTAGTGACCATGAACGAGTTCATACTCACAGATAGCGACTTCCGATCGATCTCCGCGCTGCTTGAAAAAGCGGCGGGGATCAACCTGTCGCCGTCCAAGAAAACGCTCGTGTACTCCCGGCTCGTCAAGCGATTGCGGCTAGCGGGAACGACGACATTTGCCGAATATCGCACGCTTCTCGAACGCGATAGTACTGAGCGACAGAAGATGGTCGAGGCGCTGACAACCAACACGACGAGTTTCTACAGAGAACGGCATCACTTCGACCATCTCAAAGACTTGCTGATCAACCAGCTCATTCCAGCCGCACGGCAAGGTCGCCGCGTGAGAATTTGGTCTGCAGCGTGTTCAACGGGTGAAGAACCCTATTCAATCGCATTTACCGTCCTTTCGGTCCTTCCTCAGGGAAGCGGCGACCTCGATCTGAAAATTCTCGCTACCGATATCAATTCTACAGTGGTCGAGAAAGCACGGACGGGCATCTACGGCAGCAGCGCGATCGAAACGCTGCCACCCGGTACCAGGCAGAGGTTTTTTGAAAAAGTAACCGGCTCGAACGGCGTCGAAGTCGCTGTGTGCCGGGCAGCGCGGGACCTCATCAGTTTTCGCACGCTCAACCTGCAAGAGGCTTGGCCGATGAACGGTGCATTTGACGTGATCTTTTGCAGGAACGTCATGATCTACTTCAGCCCGGAGACCCAGAGCCGCCTCTGGCAACGGTTTGGAAGCGTCATGCCGCAAGGAGGGATCCTCTACATCGGTCACTCGGAACGAGTTACCGGACCGGCTGCGCAGTCGCTCATCAACATTGCACCCACCACCTACATGCTCAGCGGAGAAGGAAAATGAAGAAAATCCGCGTTCTTGTCGTTGATGACTCCGCCACCATGCGTGGCTTGATCATGTCGACACTTGCGGCCTCTCCCGACATCGAAGTCATCGGAGAAGCAGAAAATCCGCTTGTCGCGCGCGAGGTCATCAAACAACTGGATCCGGATGTCATCACGCTCGACATCGAAATGCCGCAGATGAACGGCCTCGACTTTCTTGAAAAGATTATGCGCCTGCGCCCCATGCCGGTCATTGTCGTATCGACCCTTACTCGGCGCGGCGCCGAGGCGACCATTCGCGCTCTCGAACTCGGAGCTGTTGACTGCATCGAAAAGCCGAGGCAAGGCAATGAGAACTCTTTTGCGGAGCTTGCGCTTCGTGTCCGCATGGCCGCCCGGGCCCAAGTCCGGCCCCTGACTCGACATTCGACAACTCCGAGGCCAGAGCTGGGACCGGAGGCTGACAACGGTCAATTGATTGCCATCGGTGCGTCCACGGGGGGCGTCGAGGCACTGATGACGATCCTGCGGTCGTTTCCAGCAAACTGCCCCGCTACGGTTATCGTTCAGCACATGCCCGCAGGTTTCACAGACTCTCTTGCCGCGCGTCTGGATCGGCAGTGCCAACCCGCCGTGCGAATTGCGACTCACGGAGCGACCCTTTCGCGTGGCGTGATCTATCTCGCCCCGGGCGGTGAGTCACATTTGGAGGTATCTGGCCGCAGCCACTTCACCTGCCGGTTGCGGCCGGGACCCCGCGTCAACGGACATTGCCCTTCGGTGGATGTTCTATTCAAGTCTGTCGCCGCGGCAGCCCGATCCAAGGCAGTCGGCGTCATATTGACGGGCATGGGAAGTGACGGTGCCGTCGGCCTGCTCGATATTCGCCAGTCCGGGGGCTTCACGCTTGCGCAGGATGAATCGAGTTCCGTAATTTATGGCATGCCGAGAGCCGCCGTGCAGATGGGTGCCGTTCACGTCACGGCGCCCTTGAACAAGCTCTCAACTGAAATTCTGAAAGCAAAAGTCAAAACCGCCGTGTGAGGGAGATCACAGACTATGCCTGCAGCAAAGCAACTCTCGATCATGGTCGTCGACGACACCTCCGTCAGTCGCGCCTTGCTTTTCGACAGCTTGGACCAGATCGGAATCAAGAATGTCAAGATGGCCAAGGACGGCGAGGAAGCGTTCAAACTGATGAGCGCGGCCCCCTGCCATCTCGTCATCTCAGATTTCAACATGCCCAAAATGGACGGCATGCAATTGCTTCGCGCGCTACGCGGAAATGCACCGACCAGCAAGGTGGGATTCATACTTGTAACAGGCAGCGGCGATAAGAGCCTTATTCTCGAAGGCAAAAAGTTCGGCCTGAACAATTATCTGCCGAAGCCGTTCGACGCCAATTCTTTGAAGACCTGCATCGAGGCCGTGGTCGGCAAACTGTCATGAGTGTCGCGTCGGCAGCAACGAAAAAAAAGACGATTTTCCAGGGCGAGTACTTCGTCTCGAAAAATCCAGATCTCATGATCTCGACGATCCTGGGATCATGCGTTGCTGCGTGTTTGTTTGATCCAACAGCCAAAGTGGGTGGAATGAACCACTTCTTGCTGCCAGGTGATAAGAGCAACCGCAGTTGCCAAAAAGACAACCCTCTTGGGGTCCACTTGATGGAACTTCTGATCAACGGGCTGCTCAAGGACGGCGCGGATAGAGGCCGGCTGCAAGCAAAGCTCTTTGGTGGTGGCAGAACGATGAAAGGACTTGCAGACATCGGCAGCCAAAATGCGGAGTTTGCGACACAGTTTCTGCGCCGGGAAGGAATTGAGCTGCTACCGGGAAGCTTGGGCGGAACAAGCGGTCGACGAGTCGAATTTTGGCCCACGACGGGTCGGGCTCGGCAAAGCTTCATGGCCCCGACCGATCCTGAGTTCAAAAAGATCGAAACACCCAAGCCTGTGCTCCCTGCCATGGGCGGGGACGTCGAACTGTTCTAGAGGGAATCATGAGCGACACAGAATGCGGTCAGAACTCTCTTGTTCTGGCGCTTGAACGCGCATCACAGGAACTGACGTATTTGAGCGAGCGTGTCGCAAGGCTTGAGCACGCCATTCCTGACGCGATCAAGCACATACCGGCGGGGCTTTGCCAGGAGCTTCAGACGCTGGACTATATCAAACAGCATCTCGACGAACTACGGATCTTCATTGATGCCGTCGCTGCGTCGTCCGACGACACATGGGTCATAGATTTGGACCGTGCAACGACCACGATCCGCCTCGGTCACATGATAGAAAGACTTCGTGGTGTCGCGCAATCAAACCAATCCGAGGATGCGGGAGATATGGAATTCTTAGCAGCACATGTCGGCTAGAGTATCGCGTGATTTTGTGCGCGCGTCACGCACGCCCGGCCCCAGACGTGTTGGCGCTGTCGGTACGTAGGACGCTGAGCTAGCGCCGCGGCATGGAAATTTTTACTGTCAGCCCACCGCCTGCGCGGTTGACCAACTCGATTACTCCACTATGACTTTGAACGACACCGCGCGCGATTGTGAGATCCAGGCCTGAGCCAGGAAGTTCTTGGCCTCGCGCGGAATCGGGTCGGCGAAACGGAGTGAAAACATCGTCGTGGCGGTCAGTGGGAATTCCGCGGCCATCATCGTCGACGAAAATACTGAGTGCATTGGGCAGACATCGAGCCGGACGAGCGCCGTGCTGCTGTATTTCGCAACCTATTTTGCGCAAGCCGTTCGACGACAAGGGCTTGATCTGTGCACTATCGCAAATCATCCAGAATTAGACGACGCCACCGCCGCCAGCGGGTGATATGGCTCACGACTTTTAATGCACTGCAGCATTGTGGTGCCACCTCAAGCAGGCCTGCGGACCGTTCGGGGCCCCGAAACTTCTCGGATTTTCTCCGGAACATTGGAGGGTGCCGCATCAATTTGCGGACTCTCTTCTTCCTGGGAGTGAAATACTCGATTAACATGACATCTTGCGGGCTTAAGATCGCGATCGTTCAAAACGTGGATCTGAAGAATAATGCAGCGCCTTGTTCCGGCCTGGAGAGGTTCACATGCAGCACAACATACAAATCACACTCGTGGCAGCCTTGCTTGCGAGTGCCGGTAGCGCCTTTGCCGAAATGCCGACCTCGGTCGGAAAGGGGGAAGGTCAGGTCGATATCGTTGCTTGGCCCGGTTACATCGAGCGCGGAGAAACCGATAAGAACTACGACTGGGTCACCGGTTTTGAAAAGGAAACAGGCTGCAAGGTCAACGTCAAGACGGCGGCCACTTCCGATGAAATGGTGACGCTGATGAACCAGGGCGGCTTCGACCTGGTGACGGCGTCGGGCGACGCTTCCCTGAGACTGATTGCAGGCAAGAAGGTTCAACCCATCAATATTGAACTCATTCCGAGTTGGAAGACCGTTGACGGGCGTCTTCAGAGTGCTCCGTGGCATACGGTTGAGGGCGTGCATTATGGCGTGCCATTCCAATGGGGGCCAAACGTTCTGGCCTACAACACCAACGTCTTTAAGGAAGCGCCGAAAAGCTGGTCGATCGTGTTCGAGGAGCAGAATTTACCCGACGGCAAATCGAACAAGGGTCGCGTGCAGGCATTTGACGGACCGATCTACATCGCGGACGCGGCCGTCTATCTGATGAAGAAGAAGCCGGAACTGGGCATTAAGAACCCGTATGAACTGAATGCCGAACAGTATGCCGCCGTGATCGATCTTTTGAAATCACAGCGCGCTCTGATCGGCCGCTATTGGCATGACGCGATGGTTCAGGTCGACGACTTCAAGAACGAGGGCGTTGTCGCCTCCAGTTCGTGGCCGTTCCAGGTCAATCTTCTGGGGGCCGACAAGAGGCCGATCGCATCGACGATTCCCGATGAAGGTGTGACGGGATGGGCCGATACGACGATGTTGCACTCAGAGGCGAAGCATCCCAACTGTGCCTACAAGTGGTTGGAACATTCGATCAATCCGAAGGCGCAAGGTGATCTTGCCTCGTGGTTCGGATCGGTGCCGTCGGTGCCGGCGGCGTGCAAGGGCAATGCGCTGCTGACCGACGAAGGTTGCACGACGAACGGTTACGGAAATTTCGAAAAAATCTGGTTCTGGCGTACGCCGACGGCGAAGTGCGAGAAGGAGAGCGCCTGCGTTCCCTACTCGCAATGGGCCAAGGACTACATCGCCATTCTTGGAAAATAGCGCCAACCAGAAGCGGCCCGGATGTCATCATCCGGGCCGTCTTCACAACCAGCGTTCGCAATGCCCTCAGCTGTCAGCTTTAGAAATGTCTCGCGTGCGTTCGGATCGGTTCGTGCGGTCGATCGGTTGTCGCTTGATATCGACGAGGGCGAATTCTTCGCCATGCTCGGGCCTTCGGGGTCGGGCAAGACAACGTGTTTGCGATTGATTGCGGGCTTTGAGCAGCCCGACGATGGCCACATCGAAATCTTTGGTGAAACTGCCGAGGGGGTGCCGCCCTATAAGCGCTCCGTCAATACCGTCTTCCAGGACTACGCACTGTTTCCGCATATGAGCGTCGGCGAAAATGTCGCCTATGGCTTGATGATTCGCGGTGTCTCGCGCGCCGAACGGGAAGCCAAGGCAAGGGCCGCACTCGAAATGGTTAAGCTCGGTGGATACGAGTTGCGGCGGCCGGCGCAGCTCTCCGGCGGGCAGCGGCAGCGCGTGGCGCTCGCACGCGCACTCGTCAACGAACCAAAGGTGCTGTTGCTTGATGAGCCGCTTGGGGCGCTCGATCTGAAATTGCGCGAGCAGATGCAGGAGGAATTGAAGGCGCTGCAGAAGGAACTTGGAATCACCTTCGTCTTTGTCACGCACGACCAGGGTGAGGCACTGTCGATGGCGAACCGCGTTGCTATTTTCAACGAGGGCAAGATCATGCAGGTCGGCTCGCCCGTGGAGATCTACGAGCGGCCGCGTTCGCGCTTCGTTGCGGATTTTGTCGGCTCGTCGAACGTGCTGCCGCCAAAGTTTGCCGCGGCGCATGGCGGAACTGCTTATTGGACAAGCTTGCGGCCTGAACGGATCGGGGTTTTTGCTCCCGGAACACTGGTGCCCGCGGTGCAGGCGCATGCGGACGGCATTGTCACGTCGATCAATTATCAGGGCTCGGCGACACGGTTTTGCGTCACGACGGATGAGGCGCTCCTGACGGCTGAGACGCCTGCGACGGCGGCGCGGTACCGGCAAGGTGACGGCGTCCGGCTGATCTGGCCGAAATCGGCAATGGTCGCGATGGAGGCCGAGACGTGAGCCAAACGGCCACACAAGACAGGCCGGGCGGGGTCCTTGAGGGACTGTCCGATCTGTTTCTGGCGCGGCCCAAACTGCTGACGCTTCTTTTGTTGCTGCCGCCGCTGTTGTGGATCGGCATCATCTATGTCGGATCGCTTTTCGCGCTCTTGTTGCAGAGCTTTTATTCGCTCGACGATTTCTCAGGCCTCGTCGTCCACGAGTTTACGCTGTCCACATACGCGCAGCTTTTGGAAGAAGCGAATGTTCAGATCATCCTGCGAACGATGACGATGGCGGCGATCGTGACGATTGCCTGCGCGATCATTGCGTTTCCGATCGCCTACTACGCGGCCCGCTACGCGCGCGGTTGGACCAAAGCACTGTTCTATCTGGCGGTGATGATGCCGCTGTGGTCGAGCTATCTCGTCAAGGTTTATGCGTGGAAGCTTATTCTCGCAAAGGAGGGCATTCTGACGTGGATGGCGCAGGGACTGCACCTGCAGTGGGTGATTGACGGGCTTCTGGCGATGCCGATCATCGGCGGGCCGACGCTCTCTTTCAGCTACATCGGCACGTTCCTCGTCTTTGTGTATGTCTGGATCCCCTACATGATTTTGCCGGTGCAGGCCGCGCTTGAGCGGGTTCCGGTCAATTACATCGAGGCGTCGGCCGATCTCGGCGCCGATTCACGGCAAACCTTCTGGACCATCATCTTCCCGCTGGCGCTGCCGGGGCTCATCGCTGGATCGATCTTCACGTTCTCACTGACGCTCGGCGACTACATCATCCCACAGATCGTCGGCAATTCGCGATTGATGATCGGACAGGCGGTCTACACGCTCCAGGGGACGGCTGGAAATATCCCGCTGGCCGCTGCCTTCACCGTGGTGCCCATGGTGATCATGGGCGTCTATCTCTGGATGGCCAAGCGCATGGGGGCGTTCGATGTCCTCTGAACGTGGCGCGGCGCCGCTCGGACTGAAAATAGCTGCCGTCGCTGGATTGCTCTTCCTGCATCTGCCGCTGGCGCTGATCTTTCTTTATGCCTTCACGACGGAAGAGAGAAGCTTTGCGTTTCCGCCGCCGGGCTACACGACCCAATGGTTCGGTATCGCCTGGTCGGAACGTCCCGATATCTGGCCGCCGCTCTGGCTTTCACTCAAGGTCGCCGCCATCGCGACGGCACTATCGCTGATACTGGGTACGCTCGCGGGTGCCGCGCTGTCGCGCACGAAGTTCTTTGGCCGGGAAACAATCTCACTGCTATTCGTGCTGCCGATTGCGCTCCCGGGAATCATCACCGGCATTTCACTACGGTCTGCGTTCGACATCATGGGGCTCGACTTCTCGATGTGGACGATCATTCTTGGTCACGCCACGTTCTGCATCGTCGTTGTGTACAACAATGCGATTGCACGTTTCCGGCGTCTATCCGGCAATCTTGTCGAAGCGTCGATGGATCTGGGTGCGAACGGCTTTCAGACCTTCCGCTATGTCGTGCTGCCGCAGATTGGAACGGCACTGCTCGCGGGTGGTATGTTGGCGTTCGCCCTGTCATTCGACGAAGTCATCGTGACCACCTTCACGGCGGGCCAGCAATCAACACTGCCGATCTGGATGCTGTCGGAGCTCATTCGTCCTCGGCAGCGGCCGGTGACGAATGTGGTTGCTGTCTTCGTTTTTCTCGTCACTCTCCTACCTATCCTCGCTGCTTATTTTCTGACGCGCGAAGGCGAGCATGCGGGCGGATCGTCCAAATAGAACTTAACCACGTCTGAAGTGGAGATTGCCATGATCGAGACCAAAATGCTGATCGGCTCCGACTTCGTCACAGGCAGCGACCAGCCCGAAGCGGTCATCAATCCCAAGACGGAAGAAACAGTCGTGATGTTGCCGGATGCGTCGCCGGGACAGGTCGACGACGCTGTCAACGCCGCTGCGATGGCATTCCAAACGTGGTCGCGCACCACGCCGGCCGAGCGATCGGCTCTGCTTTTGAAACTTGCCGATGCGATCGATCGGGAAGCCGGCGAGTTCGCAACCCTCGAAGCGCTGAATTGTGGAAAGCCGCGCATTCGCGTGCTGCAAGACGAGATGCCGGCGGTGTCGGATTGCTTCCGGTTCTTTGCAGGTGCGGTGCGCAATATGCACGGCCCGGCGGCGGGCGAGTATCTTGCAGGCCATACGTCCATGGTCCGTCGCGATCCGATCGGGGTCGTCGGGTCGATCGCGCCGTGGAATTATCCGCTCATGATGGCCGCATGGAAGCTTGCACCGGCGCTTGCGGGTGGCAACACGATCGTGTTGAAGCCGTCGGAACTGACACCGCTAACGGCTCTGAAGCTCGCCAAGCTCATCAGTGAAATTTTCCCCGAGGGCGTGGTGAACGTCGTCGTGGGTAAAGGTGCAACCACGGGCAACGCCCTCATCAATCACCCCAAGGTGGCGATGGTCTCGTTGACGGGTAGCATCGGTACCGGCCAGAAAGTGCTTCAGGCAGCCACCGCCACACTGAAGCGGACGCATCTGGAACTCGGCGGCAAGGCGCCCATTATCGTCTTTGACGACGCCGACATCAGCGCGGTCGTCGAGGGCATTCGCACGTTCGGCTTCTACAATGCCGGCCAAGACTGCACGGCCGCTTGTCGCATTTATGCCGGCCGCAAAGTCTACGACAACCTCGTCGCCGATTTGTCCTCCGCAGTCAGCGGCATCAAATACAATCTCGCCGACGACGATGAGAACGAGATCGGTCCACTGATTTCAGCAGCGCATCAGGCGCGCGTGCAGGGTTTCGTGGAACGGGCGGCACAACAGAATCACATCACGGTCGCAACCGGCGGAAAGTCACCCGGCGGCAAAGGCTTCTTTTTTCAGCCGACGGTTCTTGCCGGCGCAGAGCAGACGGACGAAGTCGTGCGCAAGGAGGTGTTCGGCCCGGTGGTATCGGTCACCCGCTTTGACGATGTCGATCAGGCCGTCACGTGGGCCAACGACAGCGACTACGGCTTGGCGTCGTCGGTGTGGACTTCGGATATCGCAAAGGGCATGGCGACGGCCGCGCGACTGCAGTACGGCTGCACGTGGATCAACACGCACTTCATGCTCGTCAGCGAGATGCCGCACGGCGGTCTGAAATGGTCAGGGTACGGCAAGGACCTGTCGATGTATGCGCTTGAAGACTACACCGTCGTCCGGCACGTCATGGTCAAACTGTAAATCGCATCGATCCGTCGTCCGTGGTCTAAGCTTGGACTGGCCGCTGTTTCGCGGCTGGCGCCACGTTTAGATTCCGATCAATCAGTCGGACCGGCCCCGTCGACTGATGGCTGCAACCAGCAGTCCTGCGGTCGCCCCCGAGAGGACACCTCTTCCGGGACCATCGATGAGAACGCCAATTCCGGCGCCAATGAGCGCTCCTTGCGCCAATTCCTTCGCGCGACGGACGTCCGCGACCGAGGTGTCCGCTGCCGTCATGCTTGCTACGCCGACAAGCAAGCAAGTCCAAATTTTCAGCGTCGCACGGCGTTCGGTCATATCATTTCGCTTTTGGCATGAAACTTGGCTTTCTCGAATACTGCCACGGGACACGGGCCGCACTCCGAACCCTTGCTCACTTCGCCGCCAAGGTTTCAGCGACTGCGTCATCGATGACACCTGCAAGCAAGGCTTTATTGTCGTCCTTGCAGCCTTCAGCCAGTTCCGCAATGAACTTGTCTCTCAACTTCGATTTATCTTCGTCGGTCTTTGCAAACTTTGAGATATCGATTTCACGATTGTAGAGAGATACAGCCACCAAAGCGCGCACAACCTTGTCGACGTAGGCGTTATCACCGTTGCTTTCGTCAACGACGCTTAGACACGTGTGATACATCATCGGCAAAGCGTCATCGACGTATTTTTCAGCTTCGGCATCGGCGCGAGCTGACGCCGAGAAAAACAATGGAATGAGCGCCAGGGCCAAAACGGAAGACAAAGCGGCTTTCATGCGGGGACCTCGAGAACTACGCTGATTTTCTGATCTTTTGCTGACGCAATCGTTGATGTGACTAGCGTGCGACAGCGCCGATGAGCGCTCCTGCCGCGGCACCTGTTCGTGCACCGCTGCCGCCATCAATCAACGCTCCGACGCCGGCGCCGATGGTGCCACCGATGACCGCATTTCGCGCTCGGCGCGCTTCGGCGACTGACGCTAAAAGCATGATTGCAACGGATGAGACGATCGCAGCACTTATGACCGTACGAATGATGCGAGGATATGTTTGGAAAGCCATTTCCGCCTACCCTTTTTGAATGGTTGATTGACCCACTTCGGATACAGAGCGCGTCATTCAACGGCTTAAAGTGAGACCTTTGACACCAACGGCTACGTTTACGCCGGTTTGTGCCTGGACACTCAGGGGCTGCAGGACGATCGAATTGCTCGATCCTCCGATGAGCGCATTGGCGCCAACGCCAACACCGACCGCTGCACTTGCTGCGACACCGGCATAACGGCCAGCGAGCGCGCCGGTATCTGGATTGTCGGTCGATGAAAGAACGGTCCAGACCATGGTGTTGCGGCCCTTAATGCCGATATCGAGACCGATCCGCGTTATTCTTGCCGTGTAACTGACCGAAGCTCCGCCTCTTACTCTCTGGAATTCGCAATCCATCCGTTGACTGGAACCAAGAATGAGGCCGACGCTGCCATTGCCCCGGCATGTCAGCGTTCCCGCGACCAACCGAGCGTCCTGCGCCGACACAGCGCCGCTCATCGTGAAGATCAAAAAAGAAATAGCAGCAAGTTTTCCCGCTTGCGATCGCATCGTCATTTGTAACGCCCTACGCTTGAACTCATTGATCTTCACTCCGATCACTATTATTCCACCGTTAGTCGGCGCGCAACTGCGATGTCGCGGGGGAAGAAATAGCAGAATTACAATCGTTACAATGTTCAGCCACATCGCGTTTGCCAATCAACAGCCTATCTGCCACATCATCACGCGGACATTGATCGGTTTTTTATTCGCGAGGCTTCGAGACATGCGCATTCCGGCAACAATGCAATAGGTGTGGTGACGCATGGTGGTGCGCCGATTGCTTGGCTCGCAATATCTAGTGGCGCTTGTGTTGTTGACGCTTGCGGGCTGTGCCTCGCCGCCTCGCCTGCCGGCGCTGCCCTTGGCACTGGCGTCCGAGACCAATCCTTTCGACATTCCAAATGCACGCTATTACCCCGACACCGACGGAAAGCGACTGGAAGCTCTGGGCCGGACTGCCATTGAAAAAGAACGGCGCGCGATTGGCGCGAAAACATCATCGCATGTGCTGCCCCCTGCCAATTTTCTGGCCATCTCAGGCGGCGGTGATAACGGGGCGTTTGGCGCGGGCTTGCTTTGTGGCTGGAGTAAGCGAGGCAATAGACCCAATTTCAAATTGGTGACAGGCGTCAGTACCGGAGCACTGTCGGCGCCGTTTGTATTTATTGGACCGGAATACGATTTCGCACTGTCGCAAGTCTATACGACCATAGAGGCGTCAGACGTTTTTGAGCCCCGCAAGGTTCTGGTGGCTGCTGTCAGCGCGGACGCTCTGACCGACAGCGCACCGCTGCGCAACATGATCTCACGCTTTGTCGATCGGCAAATGATGACACGCATTGCGCAAGAGTATGACAAGGGCCGACTCCTTCTGATCATGACGACGAACCTTGATCAGGGGCGGCCGGTCATCTGGGACATCGGCGCCATTGCATCGAGCGGTCATCCGAAGGCGCGCGAATTTATCGTCGACATTCTCCTGGCATCCGCTGCGATCCCGGGAGTGTTTCCTCCCGTGATGCTGGACGTCAGTCATGGAGGAATGAATTATCAAGAAATGCACGTCGATGGCGGAACGACAGCTCAGGCCTTCTTGTATCCTCCGACGTTCAACCTCAATCGTGCTGCAGGCCGGGATCGTGTTTTGCGCGAACGCGTTGCCTACATCATTCGTAATGGCCGGCTTTTTAGGGAGGAATCCGACGTTCAACGGCAGACGCTTTCAGTTGCCACGCAAGCCGCTTCAGCAATGATCGCGGCAAACGGAACCAACGATACCTTTCGCATTTACCTCACGACCAAACGGGATGGCGTTGGCTACAATCTTGCCTACATCGGGGACGACTTCACGGAACCCTACAAGGGTCCGTTTGATCGCGCCTATATGAACAAGCTTTTTGATTATGGTTTCGGCCTGGGACTCAAAGGGTACCCGTGGCACAAAGCGCCGCCGGGGTTCGGAGACTGACCCGCGCTATGCGGATTTCTGGTCACAATTGTAGCATTCAACCGCTGCAAAAGGCCCGTTTGATACGTCTGGCGACGGCGCCGGCTCAAAATTGTATTTCCCTCGGTACGCGCGGTTCGTTTGGCTGAGCTGAAACGAGTTAACGGAGTTTCTGCTTCAGTCCGTCAACGAGGGTCATGAACTGAGGGTTGGCCGGCTCCAATTCGAGCAGCCGTTGTGCGGACTCCAGCGCGCTGGAAAACTGTTTGGCCTCGACGTCATAGGACGTGAGCGCCAACAGGCTAGCCCGATCGTACGGATGACGCGCCAGGGTGTTGATCAAGACCTCGCGCGCTTTGCCTGCGTCGCCCGTGCTGTGCAGGGCAATCGCGTAAACGTAACCAAACCGCGGGTCTTCCGGTGCATTCTCGACCGCCTCGGCCAAAAGCGGCATGGCCTCAGCCGTTCGCTTCTGGCGGATCAGACTGAGCCCTAAAGCATGCTGCACGGGACCCGATGTCGGATTGGCGGCGATGGCGGTTCGTAGGATGTTTTCCGCACCGCTTTCGTTGCCGGCCGTCCGCTCAAGATCGGCGAGCGAAATACTGGCGGCGACAAATGTTGAATCGAGTTCGATGGCCGTTCGGTAGGCAGCGCGAGCCTCATCTGCCATTCCCCGATCGCGGTAAAGTCCTGCGAGATTGGTTTGCGACTCTGGCCGTTCGGCGTTGTGGAGCTGGCCTGCAATGTATTCGGCAAGGGCCGTGTCGAAGTCGACACGCTGTGTCGCATCGAGTGCTGCTTCCGGTTCACCCGCCAACGCGCGGGCCGCATCCATGCGTACCATTCGAGAGGGGTCTTGCAGCAACGGGCTGAGGGTTGCTGCGCGTGTCGCTGGGTCGGCCCCTGCGATGGTGGCGATGGCCGCGTTACGCACCAGCGGGTCGTCGATCTTGAGGGACCCCACGGCCAGAGCCAGAGCGTCCGGTGATGGCGCGCGGCCAAGACGCATCAAGGCGCTGGCGCGCGCGATCGGGGAACTTGCCGGCGACGATGCCACCTTGATCAGAGCGGCCTGGGCGCCTGGAGCGCCGCGGTCCGACAGATCGAAGGCTTCGGCGAAGTCCTGTGTACCGGGTTTGGGCGATGGGTACCAGAGCTTGACCGCATCACGTGCCTTCGACGCCGGCATGTCGGTGTGGCACATCGTGCATGCGTTCGGCGTTCCAATCATTACGGAGCGATCAGGCCGCGGAATGCGCATAGAGTGATCGTGCCGCGCGTCGACGCCCATGTAAACTGTGGTCGGCATATGGCATGACGCGCACTTGCTGCCGGCACTGCCTTCCGCGTGGTGATGGTGCGCTGTCGTGTCGAACCGTGCGGGCGCGTGGCACTTGGAACAAACGGCGTTGCCGTCCGCAACCAGTTTACCTGAGTGCGGGTTATGGCAGTCCGAACAGGTGACGCCGGCCGCGTACATCTTGCTCTGGGCGAACGAGGCATAGTTGAAGACCTCGTCGCGCTGCTGACCATCCGCGTGAAATAGCCCAGGCTCGATCATCGACGGCCGAAACGCGTCCAGCAGCACGCGCATGCTGTCTGCGCTCGATGAGAACTGCTGCCGCCTGCCATGGCACCTGGCGCAGACCTCGATCTCTTTCGCAGTGGTTCGCGGCGCGGTCCGGTGGGCTTGTCCGCTTTCTCCCATCACCCAGTTTGCCTGTTTGCGCTCGTCGAAACGTACCGCGAAGCCCCGGCCGTCACCGGGGTGCTTTGCGCCCTTTGTCCAGGATATGTGATCGGACGCCGGGCCGTGACACGACTCGCAGCCGACGCTGACTTCGGACCACGTGGTCTGGAATGTCTTGCTCTTGGCATCGTAGTTCTTCTGCAGGTTCGTCGAATGACACCACGCGCACTGGTAATTCCAGTTCTGGTCGATACCCGTCCAGTGGAGGGGATCTCCCGGTTTGAGGGGGCGGTTCGGATATAAGTGATACCAGCGCTGACCGCCCTGCTCCTTCGAACGTGTATCCCACACGACGCCAAACGCCTGAAAGCGCCCACCGGGCATCGCGATGAGATACTGCTGCAGCGGTGTTACTCCAAACGTGTACATCACCTCGAAGTCGGCGAGATTTCCGTCGGGGCCCTGCGTGCGAACGAAATACCGATCGTCCTTCTTGAAGAACGTGCTCGTTGCACCTTGGTTGGTAAAGGTGACGCCACTGAAATCGCCGAGCACCGTTTCCGCGTTCGCCGGCTGCATTGCTGCATGATGATGCGACGACTGCCAGTCTTTGAATTCGCTCATATGACAGGCCTGACACGCTTGCGATCCAACGAATGCCGGTGTCCCGGAACCGGGCGAGGATTGTGCGTTTGCCGGTGGGCCGAGAAAGATGGTGACACAAGCGATAAGTCCCGACGTCCAAAGCCTGACTGTCATTTGGCACCTTTGTCGGAAACGACATTTGTCGCACGGCACGCCCGAACACGGCCCGAGATGCGCTGGTCAGCCAGCATATCAGTGAGGCGGATCAATCTCATATCAGGCGCTAATCAAATCGGTTTGGGGCTGTGGCGTGCCGACGGATGCCGCGCGCAGCTTATCGACGGGCGCGCTGAATCGAAAGACATAGCCGCGCACATCATATTGCCAGGAGGACTGCGCGTTGAAGTCGGACCGGACCATGCGCTCGATCAATCCGGTGCCAAATCCCTTCTTCAAGGGGGCATCGACGGGTGGACCGTTGGACTCGCGCCACGCGAACGTCAATTCACCGTCGCTGTCAACGCGCCACACAACATCGACGCGACCGTCGGGCCTGGATAGTGCGCCGTACTTCGCCGCATTCGTTGTCAGTTCGTGAAAGATCAGTCCGAGTGTCTGGGCCGCCCGTTCATTCACAAGAAACGAGGGACCATCCAGCGCAAACTGACCGGTAAAGCGGCTGGCCTCCGTCTGGAGGAGATCGCGGAACGTGAGGCCGACATGATCGCCGTCGACGAATAGTTCATAGCCGCGAGCGAATGCATGTAACCGTTCAATGAAGACATCGCGAGCCTCCTGCAACGTTCGCGGCGGCGTCAGGCTATTGCGCGCGAGGACCTGAACGACCGTGAGCAGATTGCGACCCCGGTGAATCAGTTCCCGCATGAGTTCACTGGTGCGGTCTTCCGCGCGCTTGCGACGCGTGATGTCAACGACCGCACCCAGAAAATGCCCTGCGCCGCCTGTTTGGTTGTGCTGGCCACGCAGAAGATACCAGCTCGTGCTTCCATCATCGGCCTTCGCACGAAACTCTATTTCGACAGGCTCCTGCGACCGCAGCGCGATCAATATTTCGTGGCGATCCTCTTTTAACACAGCATTCAGGAAGGCATTCAAGTCAACGGTATCGCTTGGCAGATGCAGCATCTTCTGCAGACTTTGCGAGACTTGAACTTCCTGCTTCGTCAAATCCACAGCGCAACTTCCAAAGCGTGCGGCCTCGCTGCCGAGGCGGAAGATTTCTTCGCTGTGGCTCAATTTTTCCATCAGGGCCTCGCGCTCGCTGATGTCGATGCTGACGCCGACAATCCCCTCAACCTCTCCTTCCTCGTTGCACAACGGTAATTTAGTGGACAGGTAAACACGTTGCGTACCGCCGGGCGGCGTTACTCTTTCGACCGCTCGGACGGGCTGACCCGACTCACAAACCATCCGATCGACTTCGCGGATTTTTGCGATCTCTTCGGCGTTGGTCAGGAAATCACTGTCATTCTTGCCAATGAGTTCCTCCGCCGGCCGGCCAAGCGCTGCAATCACCGCTGGGTTCGCCATGATCAATTTACCGTCGAGCGTCTTGGCGAATATGCAGACTGCTGCACTTTCGTCCAGGGCGGCAATGACGGCTGATGAGCGCGCCAATGCGCTCTGCTGCTCGCGGAACCGAATTTGCAATTCATCGCGTGCAACGCGCAATTCGGCGGCGGTGTTCTTGTGCGATTCGACTTCCTGCTGGAGTTGCGCATTCAGTTTCTGGAGGTCGTCGGGACTTGGAATGGCCAGCGCTTTGGGGATGAGGGGGAAAATTACGACAGCCGTGGCAACGGAAACGGCCGCGGTCACAATCTTTATCGCGGCCTGCACCTCATAAATTGGCTGATACAGGGCAATGGCGCTCGCCAGATGCGTCAGTCCGCAGAACAGAATGAACAACGCAAAAAGCCAAGCGAGATTGCTCATTTGTAGTGATGGCCGTTTGCGCAGGAAGATGTAAATGGCAATCGGGATCGCGGCGTAAGCTAGAAAAATCGCGATATCGCTGACAAGGTGGGCCCCAATCAACCAGGGATTCCAAAGAAGACAAAACCCGTGGGGAAGAAATGACGCATCTTTGAACAGTTGACTGAACATTTGGGCACCCGCTTACCGATCCACGGATCAGTTTCCGCTCTCACTCGGCCGGTGACCAGCAAAAATCTCGTCCTTGTGTATCCCTGTGGCGACCATTCATCGGCTGTCCGCGAGAACCGGGACCGGCCAATACGTGTCAAGCTGGAGAGCGGCTCATTAGCTTTCCCACGACCGTGCTGACCGAGTCGAAATCATACGGCTTTGCGAGCGTCAAGGAGCCGGAAAATCGTTCCGCGATGGCATCCGCGTGTGATCCCGTGGCGAAGGCCATCGGTACGTTTCGGGCAGCCAGAACATCGGCGATCGCATCGCATTTCTCGCCGTGAAGGTTGACGTCGAGGAGGGCGGCCGCGGGTGCATTGGTTTCAATGAGTGCGAGTGCTTCCGCCACGGTGTGCGCCGGGCCGACCAACTCGTGTCCCATTTCACTCAGCCAGTCGCCGAGCAGCATGGAAATCAAAACCTCGTCTTCAACGACTAAAATGCGCACTATCTAAATGCTCCGGTTGGTTTTTCGATGCGGATGCGCATAGTAGTTTGAACGGTAAAGCAAGTGGTCGAAAGCGTCCAGGCGGGCGCGGGGTGACTGGGTTAACATTGACGGTTGCAGGGGGCTCACAAATCGGATGCGCGCGATCAAAAACCTCTTGTCGGTCGACCTGGGGCGCCGCACGCTGGCTTTCCAACTTCGCCTGCTTGCGCTGGCAACAGCACTACCCTTGCTGCTTTTGGCGATGATCATTTTTCTGCAGATGGTTAACCAGGAACGGCAGAGCATTCGTCAGGGATTGCTGACCAACGCGCGAACGCTCGCCGGACTGGTCGACAGCGAAATTGGAACACACGCGGCGATCGCATCAACGCTGGCAAATTCACCGGAACTTCAGGCCGGGAACTTTCAAGAATTCTGGCAAGAAGCCAACAAGGCGTTGGAGTTCGTGCCGGGTTCCTGGCTTAACGTCACGAGCCCTGACGGCACCACATTGATGGCCACTCTGGTGCCGGTCGGCACAGCGCTGCCTATACTTGCCGCTCAGGACCTCGTCGCGCGTGCTTTTGCGACCGGTAAAATACAAGTCAGCGATGTTTTGCTTGCGGCAACGTCGCAACGGCTCAGCATCCTTGTGATGGTGCCAGTCTACCGCGATGGCAAACCCATCTTTTGCATCACAATCGGTGTTCCGCCGGACAGGTTTTTGAAACTGTTGGAAACGCAGTACTCGGAAGGCTACGTGGTCGCGATTGCTGACCGTCAGGGCAAATTCGTGGCTCGCATCCCGGAGCATACCGAAAGGCTCGGCACGTTGATCGCACCGGGCTGGCGAAAGGCCATTGCGGAGGCCCGTGAAGGCTGGAGCCAGAATGTCTCCGTGGAGGGGAATTGGATTCTGACTGGGTACGCACCGACGTCGCATGGATGGACGGTCGGAGTTGCTCAACTCGAAGCCGAACTCGATCAGCCCGTACGTCAACTTCTGTGGTCGATCGCAATCGTCGCGAGCGTGCTTCTGCTATCAAGCCTTGGGCTGGCATGGTGGCTGTCGTCGCGGGCAGGTCGCAACATGGCGGCATTGGCCGAAGCAGCGCGAGCCATCGGCCAGGGCACCCAAGCGCTGCCGCAGCAGCCGTCGTTTCTCGAGGCTCATATTATTGCCGAAAGTCTCGCCACGGCCTCCAAAGAGTTGCATCAACGCGGGGAAGATCTCGAACGCATCAACAATCAACTCGAGACCCAGGTCAGCGAGCGGACGAGTGACCTGGTTGCCGAAATGCGCCGGCGGGAGGAAATTGAAGGCACACTGCGCCAGTCGCAGAAGATGGATGCGATCGGTCAATTGACCGGCGGCATCGCACACGACTTCAATAATATGCTGACCATCGTCATTGGAAACATCGACACCCTGCAGCGGCGTCTTCGTAACGCAGATCCTGAGATCTCGGCGCCATTGTTGAAACCGGCTGAAGCGGCGATGAAGGGTGCGCGCAATGCTGCCAAACTCACGCACCGGCTGCTTGCATTCGCGCGGCAACAACCACTGGCTGCAAAGCCGGTCGATGTGCGAACGCTGGTGTCGGACATGGCCGATATGATGACGCGGATGGCCGGCGAAACGGTCAAAATAGAAACCGTCTCGGGTGCGGGTCTTTGGCCTGCTCTGGCCGATGAGAACCAACTGGAAAACGCCCTGCTCAATCTTGTCGTGAACGCCCGCGACGCGATGCCGAACGGAGGCCAGATTACAGTGGAGACCAGCAACGCTTATCTTGACGAGAGCTACGTTGCGCAGGTCGGAGATATCAAGGCCGGTCAGTACGTCATGTTAAGCGTCAGCGACACCGGCACGGGCATTCCACCCGACAAAATCCATAAAGTTTTCGAACCATTCTTTACGAGCAAACCGCCCGGTCAGGGAACTGGGCTAGGGCTCGCCATGATCCACGGTTTCGTCAAGCAGTCAGGCGGGCACATCCGAATCTATAGCGAGGTGAACGAGGGCACGACGGTCAAGATCTATCTGCCTCGCATGCCAGCGGCAGATACGCCGCCCGTCGAACGGTCGGAACGCAAGCAGCCCGTCGCGCGCGCTCTGGCCGGAGAGACGATCCTTCTCGTCGAGGACGATGACGGCGTGCGCGACTACGCGGTCGAAGTTCTTCGCGATGCCGGGTATCAGGTCATAGCGTTGGCTGACGGGAAGTCGGCGCTGGCCGCGCTGTCGGAGACGGAGCGTGTCGACATTCTCTTTACCGATGTCGTATTGGGTGGTGATCTCAATGGCCGACAACTTGCGGAAGAGTTCAGTAAAAAGTTTCCCGGCGTGCCCGTTCTGTTTACCACCGGATATACCCGTAACGCCATCGTGCATCACGGCCGCCTCGATGCCGGGGTCAATTTGTTGAACAAGCCCTACACCAGTCAACAACTCGGCGACAAGTTGAGACAGCTGATTAATAGCTCGAGGCCCGACTTGGATTGACGCTGTTTGTCTGCAGCCCGAAAGGTATCCATGCACTCACCATCTGCATAATCGCGCCATGCCATAGGTGTGCACGGACCTTCGCGGCGGCGGGGAAACAGCCGTCCGGTCGTCAGTCAAATTCGATTTCCAGACGTTGCAAAAAGAAAAGGAGGGGGCATGTTTCCGCTTTCCAAACTCTTATCTCACCTTATCCAAGCCGGGGTTCTCAAAGTCATCGACGCGGACGGGCAGACGCAGGTGTTCAGCGGCAGTGAGCCGGGACCGTCCGTCACCATGCAGCTCGGCGACTCGAAACTGTATAAATCGCTGTTCTTCAATCCGGAGTTGGCGGCCGGCGAAGCATATATGGATGGAACACTCTCCTTTCCCGGATCGTCACTGCGGGAGTTTCTGGCCCTCGTTTCACTCAATCAGAATCGGACGCGGGGCGCACCAACGGCGTTCCATCGGGCCGTCGGCTCCGTCTCTCGGCGGCTCAAACGATTTCAGCAATCCAATCCCATTGGCAAAGCGCAGCAGAACATTGCGTTCCATTACGATATCGGGAACCAGCTCTATCGATTGTTTCTCGATGAGGGACTGTTCTACTCCTGCGCCTACTTCGAAACCGACGACGACACGCTTGAAGCGGCCCAGCGGGCCAAGTGCAGGCTCATTGCATCGAAACTGAGCCTGCGGCCGGGCCAGAAAATTCTCGACATCGGTAGTGGTTGGGGCGGACTGGCGATTTACCTCGCCCAGATGGAAGACGTCGAAGTTCTCGGCGTCACGCTGTCGAAAGAGCAGCACGCGCTGGCGACGGAACGGGCAATTGCCGCCGGCGTCGGAGATCGCGTGCGGTTTGAGTTGCGCGACTATCGGCAGATCGAACAGACGTTCGACCGCATTGTATCGGTCGGCATGTTCGAACACGTCGGCGTGCATGGCTACGACGAATTTTTCGCCAAGGTGAACGATCTGATCTCCGATGACGGCGTCATGCTGCTACATTCCATTGGACACATGAGCCCGCCAAGCACGGCAAGCCCGTGGTTGCGCAAGTACATTTTTCCAGGCGCTTACTCGCCGGCACTTTCTGAAGTGTTTCCCGCGGTCGAACGCAATCGGCTTTGGGTGACAGATTGTGAATTTCTCCGGCTGCATTACGCCATGACGTTGCGGCACTGGCACACGCGCTTCGAACGCAACCGGTCGCGCATTGCCGAAATGTACGACGAGCGTTTCTGCCGTATGTGGGAGTTCTATCTGATCAGCGCTGAAATGATGTTTCGCACGGGCGCGCAGGAAGTTTTTCACATGCAGCTATCGCGCAAGCGAGATGCGAGCCCGATCCGCCGCGACTATCTGTTTGAAGCCTACCGCAAACTCAAGCAGCGCGAAGCGGAACGGCTTTAGCGGGGTCGTAAGCGGGAGGGAGCGCCTTTCTCTGCAGCAGTCGATGGCGGAGCGCTTGCCGTTTGGTAAAATCGCGTTTCTGCCAATAGAGGGCCAATCTGCTGTTTGCCATGACATCCCGCCCTTTCGCGGATGCAACGGTTCGCAATCCTTCTGGGGTCTCAACGCGATGGGCGAACACGATCAGCCAGTCCGCCTGACGTCTCATCCGGTTTGACGCTCCTGCTCAATGGCCCTTATCTTTGCTGCACTGCACTGATCGCGGCCGGACAAAACCGCAGGGCGTGGCGGTACGTAGCTTGTGCGAGCGAGGACATGACTGAGGCAACAGGTCACCAACCTCCATCGCGGCAGGAATGCGATGATCGGCCCGCGCGATATCTACGTCACCCGTATCCGAGGACCACATGACCGCCGAGATCGTCAATCTCAACAAAGTGCGCAAGGCAAAAGAGCGGGCAGAAAAGGAACGGCGCGCGGACGAAAATCGCGTCCGTCACGGCCGCAGCAAATCCGAGCGGGAGACGCAGGACGCCCAGCGCACGCTTGACAATGCACACGTGGACAACGCCGAGCGCGACCAGCCAAAAGAGGGATGGCGGCGCAGTGGCGAAACGGAAGACGATTTGGACCCTGGCAGCGTTTCGTGACGCGGCCGGTCAAGCGATCCTTCTCGCTGCGAGGTCATCAGACCTCCATTTCATTAGAGCAGCCGTTCTGGGACGCGCTCAAGGAGGCAGCGGAGAAGGAAGGCAAAACGACGGCGGCTCTTGTGGCAGAGATCGACGAAACGCGCGGGAATGGGGGGCTATCGGGATCAGTACGCATGTGGATCCTCGCCTATTTTCGCAGCCGTCATGCCGCGGAGAGCTACGACGGGGGAAACCGCGATTGATCGCTGATCACTGATAAGGCGAAATCTGGAATGGTTCCCAACCGCTTTTCGGGGGCTTTTTCTTCGGAGCCGCCTGGACGCGCGGACGTTCCGGGGCAGCGTCGTCAACGGCCTCGGGTAGAGGATTGGCGGCGGCTGACTCTGCCGCGGCATTGGGATCGATACTGGCTGCGCCATCGACCGGCACCGGTGCGGGCGCCGCCGACTGCGGTGCTGCAGCGCCCGATGCGGGGGCGACATCGCGCTCTTTCTGTTGGCGTTGACGTTCGGCGTCCAGAGCCTGCTGGCGTTCGCGTTCCTTGCGTGCGCGATCTTCATCGATCCTGCGCAAGCGCTCCAACTCGTCCACGTCCCGCTCCATGCGGCGGACGGTTAGCTCACGCTCAAGGGCGTCTGTTGCAATACCGGGCACGAGCGTTTCCAAGTCGGCGAGGGGGCCGGCATAGACGATTGCGACGGGCGGCAGCAGCGTGCGCGACACAGCCACCGGTGCGGGAACGCCCGCTGCAGCCGCGCCGACTGTCGCGGCACCCGAGACGCTCGGCTGCGCGCGCGTCAGGGCCTTGGCCTCAATTTGCCACGAACTGTCGAGTGCCAGCGTCTGGAGATCGAGGAAGGTATCGAAAGTTGCCCGGCCCTCGGCGGTCTCGACCTGCACCTGGTCCAGTCTCATCACACCGTCGGCGATCGACACCGGAACCGTCACCTTACCGAGCTTGAGCCGGGTGGTCTTCAGGGCAGCGCGCACAGCGTTCTGCAGTGGCTCGCCGCTGTTCAACCCCTTCGTCTGCAGCGCTTGATCGGCCACGTCGGCAACCGCCTTGGGCGCAACGCCTGACAATGTCACGTCGCCCAGGCTCAACGAGCCTTTGCCGGTCATCGCAGTGACCATTCCGGCCAGCGATAGAGCGCGGCCCTCAAAGCCGACGGCAAGGGAGGCGACGTCACCTTCGATGGCCTCGTCGGCGCCACTTTCAGCCTGGCCTTTGCTCGATATCAATATGTCGAGGTTGCCGGCCAGCGACGCCCCTGCCAACTGTTTCTGGACCGTAAACGCGGCCTCGGCCTTGCCGCCCAGCACCGCGCCCTCCAGGCGCCTCACATCGAGCTTGCCAGGTTCGAACGCGATCTCGAAGCGTGCGTCCTTCATGGCCAGTCGAGATTCGAGAGATAGGGCGCGCAGACTGGCCTTGATTGTTCCGGTCACACCATCGAGTGGGGAAAAGTTGAACGACTGGTCGGGCCAGATCTTCGCCGGCGGGGCGAGGGAGACGTCGATTTCGGCATCGGCGCGGCGACGGCGGGTCGAGAGGGCGGGCAACTCGACGACGGGTTGAACATCTGCAATGGGTGCCGCCGAAAGCGCACTCAGCAGACCCGGCAGCGAAGCCTTGTCGGCGGACAGGTCCGCTTCGACGACGGCCGGCTTGCCATCGGCGACCCCGGTATACGTGAGTACGCCAGAGACCGATGCGTCACCGATCTTCAGAGCGGGGCTCGCGATTGTGAGCTTGGTTCCATCGTGAGCGGCGGCCAGCGTTCCTGCGACCGGCACGCTGCCCGCGCCGGCACCGATCGACAAGCCCGCCAAATTCATAACGCGGCCGAGATCCTGTGCCGCGACGCGAATGTCACCCTTGGCGGTCAAATGACCGGCCTCGGGCACCCTCACCCGGCCGTTGAATTCAAGATCGACCGTTTCGGCACTGAGTTCGGCTACCGCCACCAGTCCATCCGCGGCCTTGCCGGCCGCTTTGACGAAAACTTTGCCGGGCCGCGCTTCGGATTTATTCGACGACGACCCGGACATCTGGTCGAGGAAGCCGTAAACGTCGGCCGTGTCGATCTGGGCCATGATATCGGCGGGTGCCGTGCGCCAGTCACCACGGGCGGCATCAATCCGCGCTTCGGCCACAATGCGGCCTCCGCGCAGCGTTCCGTCGACCGTCACGTCCACAGCCGCTTCTTGCCGCTGCCCGAATGAAAATGTCGTCGCCACGCGCCAGGGTGTCAGACCTGACCATCGGCTCAGCTTGGTCTCGATGTCGGGCGGCAGATCGAAGAGGTCGGACAGCGCCAGGACAGCGTCGGGGGTCGGGGCCTCGATCACGCCGCGCAAACTGCCTCGGGTCTTGTCGGGCACGTCGGACGCCGATCCTTCCAGATCGACAGCAAGGCCGCCTTTCGAAAGAAATTTCAATTTAGGTACCGTCAAGGCACCCTTCTGGAGCGCAACGTCGAGGTGCACATTCTCAAGCTTACGCGCACCGTCGATCAGTTGACCGGCCTTGATTTCGAAGGCGACATCGGAGCCGAAAATGCCGCCGAACACATTGTCGGCCTCGCTGGCCGCCGAGGGTGCGCCGCCGATGAGCAGCCCGCGTAGCCCGCGCAAACCCGGATTGCCGGGCCACAGGTCGTCCAGATTTATTTTGTCGCCGTCCAATGCAACCGACAGCCGGCGCGGTTCGGCAAGGCCAAGCTTGACCTCGCCGATGATGGGCGTGCCGGAGACTTCTGCCGACGCATCCGTCAATTCGATCGCGGAATCGTCGAGCCGCAAGTTGCCGGAGATGGCGAAGGGCCCGTCGCTGCGCGATCGGCTGAATGGGTTGTCGCCGAAGCCCCAGGTTGTAAAGCGGGTCAAGCTCTGGCCCGACAGAGCCATGGTGCCAGTGAAGGAACGGGTCCTGTCCGCACCGTCGAGCACGCCGTCGAGGGCCAGATTGGTGCCGCCGGGGAGGCTGGCGCGGACGTTCTTTAGTTCCAGTGGGCCGCCGCTGCGCGACGCTTCCAATTTCAGGCCGCTGACCGACTGCTGGCCCAATCCGACCTGATCGACGGAAATGGCGATGGCGGTGTCGACGGTCGCTGGAAGTTCATCGACCAGTCGATCGAACAGCGTGCGTGCGAGTTCGAGGGGAATGGCGCTGTTCGTCCCCGATGCTCCGGTGGAAAGCTGATCGAGATCGAGCCACTTGGAGGTCAGTTGCATGTCGAGCTTGACCTGATCGCTCCAGGCGAGCGACGAGCGGCCAGAAATAAGTTGCGGCAACCCGTTCTGTTGCAGGGCAATCGAGATATCGTCGAGATCGACGCGGCCAGGGGCGGACGCGAGCTTGGCCGTCATTTCAAAGAAGGCTGCCGTTTTCGCCGTGGCGGGTGCTGGTACGGCGGCGATCGCGTCGGCTCCGGGTTCCGGGCTGACTTCGAATCCTTGGGTCGAGATGCGGGCCGTCAAAGTGCCGTCAATCGCGGCTTTTCCGGTGATGTTGCGAGCGGTACCGTCGAGCGAATAGTAGTTTGAGTTACTGGGCACCGTGACCAATGCCTTGAACCGCAAGTCGCCGTTGGGATCGCGGGCGGCGGTGTTGAGGCGGACTTCGCGCAGGCCGCCTTCCCAAACCAGCGTGCCGCGGTACCGGAACGGTCCCTCAATCGTATCGGCGGATACTTCGCCGTATAGGCCATCGATGCGGGCCAGTTCGGTGCCTTTCGGGCCGGTCAACCCCAGGCTCCCGTCGATGACATTGACCGAACGGAAGGCGATGTCCTGCGGCACGAAGGATAGCCTTCCGGGCGACCCCTTCAGGCTGGCGAGACTCGTGACACCCTCTGCATCGACGGTCAGTTCCAGCACCGGCTTGACGATCTCGACGTCGCGCGCTTCAACGACGCCTTTCAACAGAGGCGGAATTGACAGCCACATGGTGAACCGTTCGGCGCGGAACAGCGGGCGGCCGGTTTCTTCGCCGACGGCTCCGCCGATGCGAAGCCGCTCCGCCTGGACGTAAGGCGTTGGCAGCAGGCGCAGGCTGACATTGCCCTGAACGCGAACCTCGCGGCCGAGCATTCGGGACGCTTCCTCCTCGAAGACGCCGCGGTAACTGTTCCAGTCAACTGCTGCGGGCACGGCAAAGATCGCCGCCAGCACGACGATCAGAACCGAACCGATATAGGCGAGGATGTTGTTCATGCGTTCGGTCTTATGTGCACCAGGGCTCTTCGACCTCGCTCGAGGGTCCGCAGCACCGAATCGATGGAAGCGTCCGTCATACAACGGGCGGCTGATAGCTTTCGTCCGGCCGAATTCGGATTATTGAACCGCAACCGCGCCCGAACTGAGGCCGCCGACCATATCCGAAACCGATACGCCGCTGAACCGAAAAGCCTCGCATCTCCCTCGAAATAGCAGCAGGGCATCCCCATGTATCGGGAGCGGCAGGGATCAACCCGGGCCGAAGGACATGTGGAGAACGCCGCGGGCGCATTCCGGCCGCCGCCTGCATGCTATACCGGCCTTATGACACATCCATCCCAGCCGCGCCGGGACCTGCACGGTCCGGCCTCGGACAGCGGCAGGGCCGCCCCGGACAGCGGCAGGGCCGCCCCGGACAGCGGCAGGGCCGCCTCGGACAGCGGCAGGCCCGCCTCGGACAGCGGCAGGCCTGCCCCGGACAGCGGCGATGATCCGCCTTTCGATCTGCCCGAGGCGCCGGCTGTCCAGCGGCCGTCAATTTCAGCCCGCGCCATGGCGCGGGCTGACATCCCATACCTGTCCGCACTCAATCCAGAACAGCGCGCCGCCGTCGAGGCGCTCGACGGTCCGGTCCTCGTGTTGGCGGGGGCGGGCACGGGCAAGACGCGTGTGCTCACGACGCGCATTTCCCACATTTTGGCGACTGGCCGTGCCTACCCCTCGCAAATCCTGGCGGTGACGTTCACCAATAAGGCGGCGCGGGAGATGAAGGAGCGAATCGGACACCTCGTCGGCGGCGCCGTCGAGGGAATGCCATGGCTTGGGACGTTCCACTCCATTGGCGTCAAGATTTTGCGCCGACATGCCGAGCTTGTGGGTCTCAAATCCCAGTTCACGATCCTCGACACCGACGACCAGTTGCGGCTGATGAAGCAGGTCATCGAGGCCGAGGGGCTCGACAAGGATCGCTGGCCGGCGCGGCAACTTGCCAATCTGATCGACAGCTGGAAGAACCGCGGCCTGACCCCGCTCAAGGTTCCCGCAGGCGAAGGCGCGGCGTTCGCGGGCGGCAAGGGAACCGAGCTGTATGCCGCCTATCAGCAGCGGCTGAAGGAACTCAACGCCTGCGATTTCGGCGATCTGTTGTTGGAAAACATCCGGCTGTTCCAAGAGCATCCCGACGTGCTGGGGGATTATCACCGCCGGTTCCGTTTCATCCTGGTGGACGAGTATCAGGACACCAACATCGCCCAGTATCTCTGGCTGCGATTGCTGGCGCAGGGTTGCCCGAACATCTGCTGCGTCGGTGACGATGATCAGTCAATCTATGGCTGGCGCGGCGCGGAGGTGGACAACATCTTGCGCTTTGACAAAGATTTTCCCGGGGCGACCGTCATTCGCCTGGAGCGCAATTACCGCTCGACGGGACACATCCTCGGCGCGGCGTCACAGCTCATCGCCATGAACAAGGGGCGTCTTGGCAAGACGCTGTTCACCGATGACGCACCGGGCAATCTCGTCACCGTCACCGGCGTTTGGGACGATGAGGAAGAGGCGCGCACGGTCACCGACGAGATCGAGCGGCTGCGCAAGGACCGGCACAACCTGAACCAGATCGCGGTTCTGGTGCGAGCCTCGGCACAGATGCGCGCAATGGAAGATCGCTTCATTACCGTCGGGTTGCCCTACCGCGTGATCGGCGGCCCACGGTTTTACGAGCGGCAGGAAATCAAGGACGCCATCGCCTATCTCGAAGTCACCGCCAACCCTTCGAACGACCTGAAGTTCGAGCGCATTGTCAACGTGCCCAAGCGCGGACTTGGCGATACGTCGGTGAAGCGTGTGCACGAGTTGGCGCGAGCCACGGGCGTTTCGATGTTCGAGGCGGCGCGCAGCATCATCACCACAGATGAGTTGCCGGGCAAGGCGCGCAAGGCGCTGAGCGAACTCGTGCGATCCTTCGAGCGCTGGCGGTCGCAGATCGACGGATTGCGGCACACGGAACTTGCCGAGCTGATCTTTGACGAAAGCGGCTACACCGCCATGTGGCAAACCGACAAGAGCCCGCAAGCACAAAGCCGGCTGGACAACTTGAAGGAACTCGTTCGCTTCATGCATGATTTTGAAAACCTCGCCGGTTTTCTCGAGCATGTCTCGCTGGTGATGGACGCCGACAAGGGCAACGATGGCGAGCGCGTGTCGATCATGACGCTGCACGCCGCAAAGGGGCTCGAATTCGACACCGTCTTTCTGTCGGGTTGGGAGGAAGGGCTGTTTCCGCATCAGCGCGCACTTGATGAACAAGGGTCGGCGGGTCTTGAGGAAGAGCGCCGCCTAGCCTACGTCGGCATTACGCGCGCCCGCAAGCAAGCGCATATTTCATTTGCGCAAAACCGCCGGCTACGGGGCCTGTATCAGTCGGCCATCCCGTCGCGTTTCGTGGATGAATTGCCTGACGAGCATGTCGAGGTCCGGGAAATGAAAAGCCCATTCGGCGGCGCCTATGCCAATCCCGCGAGCCTGTACGGTAATCCGTATGGCCGATCGCGGTTCGATGATGCCCAGCCGCAGTTCCGCTCCTCCTATTCAACACCTGGATGGCAGCGGGCCCAAGCAGCGCGAGCCCAGTCTCATTCGCAACCTCCGGCGTCGCGCGCGCCAGTGACGATTGAGGGGCAACTGGTTGCGGCCTCGACTGCGGAGGGTGCGGGTTACAAAGCGGGTGACCGGGTGTTTCACGCCAAGTTTGGCGAAGGCCGCATTGCCGAGGTGGATGGCAACAAGCTCACCATCGAATTCAAGACAGGCGGCCGCAAGCGCGTCGTGGATAGCTTCGTCCGTCCGATCTGAACGCTGCAACGATTTTTAAACTATCTTCGTGCGTCGCCTCAAAGCGGGGCGCGGCTTATCGATTTTTTGTCCGTTGTTTAAACCGACCTCAAGGGTTGCTGGCTGTAATGCTGTTAACATTACTTACCCAGCTTTTTGGACGGGGCAAACGATGGCTTTCAACGTAACGGGTCTGATTGCGGTTACTGGAACGTCCAACAGCGAAACGCTGACCGGCACGACCAAGAATGAAGTGTTGTACGGCAACGGCGGCAACGACATTCTTAACGGCGAGGCGGGGAACGACACGCTTTTCGGTAGCACCGGCTCCGACGTTTTGAATGGCGGGACGGGCAACGATCAAATGGCCGGCGGCGCGGGCGACGACACCTACATCGTCGATAGCACGCGCGACGTGATTGCCGAAAGCGCGAACGAAGGCATTGATACGGCCGTCAGTTCCGTCACCTACACGCTTTCCGCCGAAGTTGAAAATCTGACGCTGACAGGCAGCGGCCATTTGAATGCGACCGGCAACGCACTCGCCAACACGCTGATCGGCAACGACGGCAATAACGTTCTCGACGGCCGCGCCGGGGCCGATACGATGCGCGGTGGACTCGGCAACGACACCTATATCGTCGACAATGTCGGCGACGTCGTGGTGGAGAACGCAGATGAGGGAACGGATACGGTTCGCGCGTCGGTTTCTTACGTGCTCGGCGACACTGTGGAAAATCTCGTTCTCACCGGTTCGTCCGCCATCAATGCAACCGGTAACAGTCTCGACAATACCCTGACCGGCAACGGCTCCACCAACATTCTGAATGGCGGAACGGGTGCCGACACGATGGCCGGCGCGGGCGGCAATGACACCTATATGGTCGATCAAATCGGCGACGTCGTCGTCGAAGTCCTCAATCAGGGCACCGACACGGTCGTTTCGCAGATCAATTATACGCTTGGTTCCAACGTCGAAAACCTGACGCTTGCAGGCATGGCCGTCAACGCCACCGGCAACGGGCTTCGCAACACGCTGACGGGCAATGAGCTCGACAACATGCTCTCGGGCGGGGTCGGCGACGATACCCTGATCGGCGCAGGCGGCAATGACACGCTCGATGGCGGTCTTGGCAACGATCGGCTGACGGGCGGCACGGGTAACGATACCTACTTCGTCGACAGTTCAAGTGACGTTGTCGTAGAAGTCGCCGGGCAAGGTACGGACCAAGTCTTTGCTTCGGCTTCTTATACTCTTTCGGCAAATGTTGAGCGACTGACCCTGACCGGCACCGCGAACATCAATGGCACGGGCAACGCTGATGCCAACATCCTGACCGGCACCTCCGGCAATAACGTACTCGACGGACGCACGGGAGCCGACCAGCTCATCGGCGGCCTCGGCAACGACACGTACGTGATCGACAACGCGGGCGACGTCATCACGGAAGTGGCAGGCGAGGGCACGGACACCGTGGCCTCATCGATCAATTTCACGCTATCGAACACGTTGGAGAATTTGACGCTCACCGGCAGCGCCGTTTCCGCCACCGGCAACGACGGCGACAACGTGCTGCGCGGCAACGGCAGCAGCAACATTCTTGACGGTCGATTGGCGGCAGCGGTAACGATACTTACTATGTCGATCAATCCGGAGATCAGGTCGTCGAAGTGGCTGGGCAGGGCACGGACACGGTGGTCAGTTCGATCGACTTTGTGCTGGGCAACAACGTCGAGAACCTGACACTTGCCGGAAGCGCGATTGTTGGGACGGGCAACGCACTCGCCAACAAAATAACCGGCAATACCGCGAACAACATTCTATTCGGAAATGCAGGCAACGATACCCTGGACGGCGGGGTCGGCAACGACTCGCTCGATGGGGGAACTGGCGCCGACACGCTGTATGGCCGCGGCGGCGACGATACGTACATCGTCGACGATAATTTGGACCGCGTTTCGGAAGCCGCTAACGACGGCACCGACACGGTGCGCGCCAGCGTGAGTTTCACGCTGGGAACCAACTTAGAAAATCTGACGCTTACCGGCAGCGCCAACGTCAACGCCACGGGCAACACCGTGGCAAATATCCTGACTGGCAACGCGGGTGATAACATCCTCGACGGCAAGACCGGCGCCGACACCATGATGGGCGGGTCCGGCAACGACACTTACATCGTCGACAACGCGGGCGACGTGGTCGCAGAGAACGCGGGCGAGGGTACGGACACCGTCCAGACGGGCTTTACCTACACGCTCGCCAGCAACTTCGAAAATCTGGTCCTGACCGGCACCGGGACCATCAATGGCACGGGCAACGATTTGGCCAACACCATCACCGGCAACATCGGTAACAACATTCTCGATGGTCGCGGCGGCTCGGATATCATGAACGGTGGGGCTGGCAACGATACGTACATCGTCGATGATAGTGGCGACATGGTTTTGGAAAACGCGGGCGAAGGCATCGACACGGTGCTCGCCAGTGCGAACACGACGCTGTCGGCGAACACTGAAAATCTCGTACTCACCGGTGCTGCCGCGATCAACGGTACCGGCAACGAACTCGATAATTCGCTCACCGGAAATGCCGCCAACAACATCCTCGACGGCGGAGCGGGTGCCGACGTCATGACCGGTGGAGCCGGCGACGACACGTATTACATCGACAATGCCGGAGATCGGGTGGTCGAATTGTCCGGCGCTGGCAATGACCATGTCATTACCAGCATCACGATCGGCAGCATCGACGGCGTCGAGCGGATTACGCTCGTGGGAACCGGTGCCGCAGATCTCGCCGGCAATGCTCTCGATAACACCCTGACCGGGAACGCGGGCGTCAACGTCCTCAGCGGCGGAGACGGCAAAGATACGTTGTTTGGCGGGGCCGGCAACGACACGCTCAACGGCGATGGCGGCGACGACACCTTGTGGGGCCAGGACGGCAACGACACGATCAACGGCGGCACGGGCATCGACACAGTCAACGGCGGCGGCGGCGACGACTTAGTGGATGCCGGCGACGGCCATGACGGCATTTTCGGCGGCGGCGGCCAAGACAGGCTGTTCGGCGGCGCGGGCAATGACAAGATATTCGGCGATGGCGGCAACGATATCATCCGCGGTGGCAGCGGCAATGACCTGCTCACCGGCGGACAGGTTGGCGGCAGTGGCGTCAACGGCAACGACACCTTCGCGTGGCTGCGGGCCGACATCGTCAATGGCGACGGATCATCGGCTGGGTTCGACACCATCGCAGACTTCGGAGCCGGTGACCGGCTCGACTTTTCTGGCATCTTTGGCGGAGTACCGCCGACACCCATCGCTGATCTTGTCCGCATCAGCGATGGCGTGGCGGGGACGATCGTCTCGATCGATATCGACGCCAGCGGTCACTACACCGACGTCGCGATGTTGACGGGTGTCCATAACCTCGACGTCGATGACCTTTTGCATCAAAACAGTCTTATCGTCTGATCGCCCTTTTGATCGTAAAGAGCAGAATACGCTTTTGGGCGTGCGACATAATTCGACCATGCGCTCGGGGCACGTTCGGGTTACGAGGATTGGGAGCGTTACATGGTGTTCAATCGGAAATCGGAGCCGGCCGCGCCACCGGCACGGCTGGCCGCCACGTCCACGGCGCAAAAGCCCGTGGCACAGCACTTGGCTGCACAAAATATGGCTTCGCAGATGAGCGGCGCGCCGGCTTTCGGATCGGTTGCCGGCCATAACTCGGGCGGCCGGGAAGAGTCGCTCATCGGAAGTGATCTTAGCATCGAAGGCCAGTCGATCACGATCCGTTGCAAAGGCACGCTTCGCCTCAACGGCAACATTCAGGCCGATGTTCACTCGCGGCAACTCGATGTAGGCCGGGAAGCCATCATTACCGGTTCGATCACAGCCGAAGCCGTCGAAGTGAAGGGGCGTGTGAATGGCGCGATCCTGTCAAACCGGGTCATTCTGCATTCGACAGCCGAAGTCGAGGGCGACATCGCCGCCGAGTATCTCTCGATCGAACAGGGTGCGAGCTTTGACGGTCGTTCGCGGAAGGTGCGCGATCCTGCAGAAATCGTGCCTCAAACCGAACCCGCCGCCACGCTGTCCGTCGCCACGCCCGCGTCGTCGGTCAGTGGCTGGGGCGATCAATCGAACCGGACGATCCCCTCGGGCAACTCGAACTATCCTTGATTAAATCATAGCGTCCCGGCGCCTTGCCCAAACAATAGCCCGGCGGTCGGCCAGTGCGGCCACGCCGGGCTTTTTTATGCTGAGATCCGCTGCGACATCGATTGCTCGCTTCGCGAAACGTTGGTGGCCGGCCAAGTCGATGTCTTCGATGAGTGCGGCCGTTCGGTCAGGCCTTGGAACCGAAGCTTTGCGCGGCGCTCTCCGTCAGAGCCTGAACGCGGTCAATGTCGCGCGCGATCTGGCGGAACTGCGCGGCGAGTTTCATGACCGGCGTCGAGCCCCGGCGCGCGGCTTTTTCCGCCAAGTCCAGTCGCATGCGAATGGCGTCGATTTCGGCCTGCATCACGTCGCGCACCATGGCGGCGCTGGAAAGCATTGCAATGGCCGCCTCGGTCCGGGCCAGCATGGCTTTCAACTGAAGGATGGCGCTGGCGAGTGCAGGGTCAGTCGCCGGCTCGTCATGCGCCAACGCCGGACCATTCATATCGGCCGCCAATTTGGTGCGCCAATCGCTGAGTGTATCCCCGGCGAGGTCCTGGATCTTGCGCAAGTTGCGCCCGACGCCAGCGGCAGCTTCTGACAGATCGGGTACGGCTGTGCGCAAGTGCGGCATCCGCAAGATATAGAGTGCGGCAAGCCCCAGGCAGCCGAACAGTGCAAGCCAGGGCAGCAGAGGATTCACCGGCGGAGATGGTGGCCCGGCGTCCGCCAGCGACAGATCCGACACCTTGGCGATGATGAGTTCGGGGTCGGCATCGCGGGGCGCGCTGAACGACAGCGATGTCGTCCAACCGCCGCCATGTTCCGTGTCTTTTGTCGTCGTCGCCGTTGCGGCAACCTGCTGCAAAGCTGCAAAGGCGTCGCCGGAGCCGGCATCGGGTGTCATGCGAAACGGCCCGCTGCCAGGCAGAGATACCGACGTGTCGCTACTCAAATCGGCGGCGGCGTAGGCGGATGGGAACGTTCCATCGATGAGGCGGCCGCCGACTTCGCGCAATGGCGCGAAACCTGTTGGCAAAACCAAGCGCTCGGTCGGTTTGCGGACGCGCCATGGCAGGCATTCGCCACCGACTTGAGCGGCATTCCTGCGGTCAGCGCAACTGGGCGCGTGCCCCTGAGCCCGGTCGGCTTCGCGAGCGAGGATCACATGGCCCTTCGAGATGGACGCATCACCCGCAGTCGTGCGGCCGATGGCGGCGACGATACGAGGCCATGCGACCCGATCGAGGCCGCAGGCGACGTCGAATTTGTAGACGCTCAGGGATCGGCAATTGTTGGAGAACGGCGGATCGCACGTCGTAAAAAGCCGTTCTTCGCTACCGCCCGCTATTTCGAAAACGCGTTCAGGGCTTGGCCGCACGACGACAATATTATTCTCGACGCTGCAGCTGTAGGGCATGGCGAGGCGGCGGACCGGTGCGGGTCCGTCCATGCCGGTCGCCGGCAGGGTCCATAACCCAGCCGCCCCGAAAACCAACCAGCGAAAACCCCGCCGCACCGACTGTCTCTCCCCGATGTCCCGTGACAGTGTAGTGTCCTGTTTCCAGCGGGACAACGGCGTGACTAAGGCAAGCGACATAGCCTTTTGTTATGCTCAAGACGGCTGATGGTGAGATTTGAGGGGTGGACCGGGCCTGCGTCATGGGTCTGCCACGTTGCGCGACCACAGCTTTTGGGCAACGACAAGAGGTGCCGCGGCCGGGCGATCGTCTCGACAATGAGCAATTCGGCGTCCAATGTGCCGCCGCAGTGGCACGGGGGGGAAAGACGACATGGTCACAGCAACGGCTGCTCCAGCGGCGTCGGGTCAGGGTCCTAGCCGGCTCGCGGGCCCAACCCCTGCCGCGCAACCGTCAGCGCCGAACGTAAATCCGGCGCTTGAGCGTTTCATTCCCGTCACGACGCTCGCCCTGGTCGACCGCCTTACCGTGCCTGCGGCTTGGCCAAATGGCGACTGCGAACGCGCGCGGCGATTTTTTCGCTATTTGAATTTCTGGCGCCGGCAAAAACACACGCAGCGGCTCATGTCACTGCTGCGCGCCTATGAACCGTTCGATCCCGACAGCGATCTGCTGATTACGCGTGAATACTCCGCGACGGATAAAAAGAAGCTGCAGAAGCGCACTGTTTGCGAAATCGAGCGAATCCTCGAGCGAGCCAACTATGTGCGCATCGATCCGAAATCGGTGGAAATGATCCTAACGAAGGACAGCCACTACGGTCTCGACCTACACGTCGATCTCGGCGTCTTTGAAGAATGCCTCCTCTACTACCGTGGCGCGTCGATGAAGCGCGACCGGCGCACGAACTATCGCAAGTTCATGCGCAAAGAGGAGTTCGACGTTCCAATCTATCGACGCCTCATGCTGCTGTTCAAGCTGAAGCCATTCGATATCCGAGTGAAGGAGGTGATGGCGGAGCGCAACATCAGCGAGACAGAGGCCGCCAAGTTCGTCACACAGATGCGCGGCAGCCTGTCGACCGAGGTCAAGGATGGCAACATCTACATCAAGCTGTTCAAGAATATTCCGCGCAGCGATCTGGAGATGGTGTTCCCCAATACGCGGGTAAAATTTCGTCTGCTCGACAAGATCAAGCTTGGTGTCACGGGTGGCGGCGCCATGGGCATGGGGTTGGTCGGAACCGCCGGCAAGCTGGCGGCGGGCGGCCTGACCATCGCCAACCCGATCGCGCTGATGGGCGCAGTCGCCGGCCTTGGCGGCATTGCTTTCCGCCAGGGCGTGAACTTTTTCAATCAAAAGCAGCGTTACATGGTCGTGATGGCGCAGAACCTTTACTTCCATGCCATGGCGGATAATCGCGGGGTCTTGATCAAACTGTCGGAGCGGGCCGCCGAAGAGGATGTGAAGGAAGAAATCCTGCTCTACAGCGTGCTGGCCAAAGAGCCGGCCAAGCGCTCGGACCTTCCCGTGATCGATGGCGTCATCGAGAAATATCTCCACACGACCTTCGACATCCGCGTGAACTTCGACCTGCCCGACGCGCTTGAGCGGCTCATCGCCGACGGCGTCGTGACAGAAGGCCCTGACGGAACGCTGCACACACTCCAGCCGACCGATGCTGCGGCGCATCTGGACGCCATGTGGGACCGGTTCCTGGATGACCTGCCGGATGGATCGCGCGCGGAAGGATCCGAACTGGACGCCGAGGACTTCCCACACCTTTAAATCTAGGCTACCCAGCCCGTTCCCTCAGCGGCGCATGCATTCGTCCACTTGCGCTTTCATTCGTGTTGCATGACCGCCCGCAAGCTCAGTCTCGTTACATTCGATCGCGACGTCGCGCGCACGCTGGCGGGCGCGCTGCAAGATCTCGTGGAACCTCCGCCTGAGGCCCTGACGCTGTTCGAAGCACCGGCCGATGGCTGGCGCATTGATGCCTACTTCAGCGAATTGCCCGATGCGGACCACCTTCGCGGATTTCTTGCAGAGGTGACCGGACTGGATGTTCCGCCGATCGCGGTCGAGGACGTGCCCGCCTTGAACTGGGTCGCCATCTCGCAGGCAGCACTGCCGCCGGTCCTGGCTGGACGGTTCACCGTGCACGGCTCGCATGATATCGGCCGCGTCGCGCAAGGGCCAAATGCCATCCTGATCGACGCCGGCGAGGCTTTCGGCACGGCGCATCATGCGACAACCTACGGCTGTCTAACCGCGATCGACCGTCTGACGCGCGGCCGGGTTTTCCGCCGGGTCCTGGATTTGGGATGCGGATCGGGCGTGCTCGCTATCGCGGTGGCGCGGGTTCTGCCTCGTTCGGCGGTCACAGCCACCGATATGGATCCGACGTCGGTGGATGTGGCACGAAGCAACATCGCGGCGAATACAGCGCCGGGGAGAATTACCACGCTTGTCGCGACAGGTCTCAATCACCCTCAACTTCGGCGGCGGCGGAAATTCGATTTCGTTGTCGCCAACATTCTTGCCGATCCACTGATGCGGCTGGCGCGTGACATCCGACGGGTCATCACTCCCGGCGGCAAGCTCGTGCTATCGGGAATTCTCGTGCCTCAGGCGCCGGCGGTCATCGCGGCGTTCGTGGCCCAGGGTTTTGCCATCGACCGGCACGATCGCGTCACTGGATGGTCGACGCTGACACTGACGCGGCGCTGACCCGACCCGTGACTGTGATGCATTGCATGGCGGGGCCCGTCCGCTTAAACAAACTTCATGTTCCAAACGTTCACCGCCTCCGCCGATCCTTCGACTGCTGCGCCGCGCGTGGTGCGGCTGCGCGAAATCATGGCCGCGCAAAAGATCGATGCATTTCTGGTACCGCGTGCCGATGAGCATCAGGGCGAGTATGTGCCGCCGTCAGCCGACCGGCTGCGGTGGCTCACCGGGTTTTCGGGCAGCGCGGGACTCGCGGTCGTCACGACCGAGCAGGCGGCGCTGTTCGTCGACGGCCGCTACACAATACAGGCGGCGCAGGAATGCGATGCGGCCATTTTCGAATTCCCGGGTATCGCACGGGCCCATCTTGCGGAGTGGCTGACCGCTCATCTGGAAAGCGGCGCCGTGATCGGTTTCGATCCGTGGCTGCATACAGCTGGTGAGATTCGCCGCCTGGAAACGCAGATCAGCCGCAAGGGCTTGAAGCTTAAGCCGCTGTCGCGCAACCCCGTCGATCGAGCCTGGGGCAAGGATCGGCCAGCGCCACCGCGCAACCCTGTTCTTTTGCACCCATTGAAAAAGGCCGGGCGGGCGGCTTTGAAAAAGATTGCTGACGTCCAGAAGCGTCTGCAAGCCGACGGACACGCCCATCTCGTTCTGACACTGCCGGACAGTATCTGCTGGCTGTTCAACATCCGCGGCTCGGATATCGCGCATAATCCCGTCGTGCTCGCGTTTGCCATTGTACCAGCGAGCGGCATGCCTGAACTTTTCATCGATGGCAGCAAGCTTTCCAAAGACGTTCGCAGCACGTTGGAAGAGACAGCGAAGATTTCAGCTCCGGCACAGCTGCCCGTTCGCATTGCGGCGCTCAAGGCCGAGGGACTGCCGGTGCGCCTCGATCCGGAAACGGCACCGTTTGCGCTGGCGCGTGGGCTCGGCGGGAAAGTCGTCGCTGCGGCAGCCGATCCGTGCATCGCGCTGAAGGCCATTAAGAACCCGATTGAGATCGCCGGGGCGCGCAAGGCCCATGTTCGCGACGGCGCTGCGCTGGTGCGATTCCTTGCCTGGCTGGACGTTGCCGCTGCCGGCGGCAAGCTCGATGAGATATCGGCCGTGCGCAAACTCGAGGAGATGCGCGCGGCCACCAAGCACCTGAGGGAGATTTCATTCGACACAATCTCGGGGTCGGGGCCGCACGGGGCCATCGTTCATTACCGCGTGACGGAGAAGACCAATCGGCTGATCGGAAAAGGCGAGTTGTTTTTGCTCGATTCCGGCGCGCAATACGAGGACGGCACGACCGACGTGACACGCACGATCGCGATCGGTTCGCCGTCCGCTGAAATGAAGCAGCGCGCGACACTCGTGCTCAAGGGTCATATTGCCATCGCCACGGCGCGGTTTCCCAAGGGCACCCGCGGCATCGATCTCGACCCGTTCGCGCGGCGTGCGCTATGGGATCATGGCCTCGATTACGACCACGGCACCGGGCACGGCATCGGCAGCTATCTCTCCGTGCATGAGGGCCCGCAGTCGATCTCGCGCGCGGGCATGGTGGCGCTCGAACCGGGGATGATCTGCTCCAATGAGCCTGGCCACTACAAAGCCGGTGAGTACGGCATTCGCATCGAGAACCTTGTTCTCGTCACCGAGGCCACCGTCCCGGACGGCGGCGAGCGGCCGATGATGGGCTTTGAAACCCTCACTCTCGTCCCCATCGACCGGCGGCTCATTGCCAAGGACATGCTCAGCAAGGACGAGCGTGCGTGGCTCAACGCCTATCATACGCGGGTCGCGGAAGTGATTGGTGCGGAGCTTGAAGGCGACGACGATGTACTGCGATGGCTCATCGCGGCGACGCAGCCGATCTGACGCGCAACCTTAGGTGCCGATGAGCGTGATCCACTCATCTTCGGTCAGGACCGTCACGCCCAGTTCCTGAGCCTTCACGAGTTTGGAACCGGCTTCCGCACCGGCAACGACATAGTCGGTTTTCTTGGAGACGGAATTCGCCACCTTCGCGCCGAGCCGTTCGGCCTGGGCTTTGGCTTCGTTGCGGGACAGCCGGACAAGTGAGCCGGTAAAGACGACCGTCTTGCCCGTCACGGACGATGCTACCGCTGTGAGACGTTCGTATGGCTCAACTGTGATTTCGGCCAAGAGGGCGTCGACGGCTGCAACATTATGTGGCTCGGAAAAAAAGTCGATCAACGCATCGACCACGGCTTCGCCGATGCCTTCGATGTTGTCGATGTCGGCGTAGGCTTCGCTGCTTTTGCCGCTTTCAATGGCGGCATCGACGGCCTTGCGAAATTCGGCCAGCGAACCATAGGCCTTGGCGAGGTCCTTGGCCGTCTGTTCGCCGACGTAGCGAATGCCCAGCGCGTAGAGGAAGCGTTCCAAGCCGATCTTGCGCCGCGCGTCGATCGCCGCAAACAGCTTGTCGACGGATTTTGCGCCGAATCCCTTGCGCGAATTAAGCGGGGCGTTGCTCGTCGCATCGCGGTCTTGCAGCGTGAAGATGTCGGAGGGCGTGCGCAACAGACCTTCATCAAAAAAGAATTCGATTTTCTCCTCACCCAGACCCTCGATGTCGAAGGCAAGGCGGGACACAAAGTGCTTCAGCCGTTCCTTCGCCTGGGCGGGACAAATCAGGCCGCCGGTGCAACGGCGCACGACGCCGCGTTCGCCTTCGGCCGCATCCGCGTCGCGCACGGCATGGCTGCCGCAGACGGGGCAGACTGCCGGCATGTGGAACGGCTGCGTATCTTGTGGTCGCTTGCCGAGTACAACCGAGACGACTTGTGGGATCACATCTCCGGCTCGCTGAATGACGACGGTATCGCCGACGCGGATGTCCTTGCGCGCGATCTCGTCCTCGTTGTGCAAGGTCGCATTGGAGACCACGACACCGCCGACAGTAACTGGCTCTAGCTTGGCGACAGGCGTGAGAGACCCAGTACGGCCGACCTGGATTTCGATGGCGCGCAGGACGGTCGTGGCCTGTTCGGCGGGAAATTTGTGCGCAATTGCCCAGCGCGGCGACCGCGATACGAAGCCGAGCCGGTCGCGCAGATCGAGCCGGTCAACCTTGTAGACGACGCCATCTATGTCGTAGCCGAGCTTGGCGCGCTTCTCGCCCATGTCATTGTAGAACGCGAGCAACTCGTCGGTCGTCCGGCAGCGGCGCGTCAATGGATTGACCGGCAGGCCCCAGTGGCGCATTGCCTCGATCATGCCGTGCTGCGTGTCTGAGACGAGTTCCGACATTTCGCCCCACGCGTAGGCAAAAAAGCGCAAGGGCCGTGCGGCCGTGATCGTGGGATCGAGCTGGCGCAGCGAGCCCGCTGCCGCGTTGCGCGGATTGGCAAAAATTTTGCCGCCGGCTGCCGCCTGCGCTTCGTTCAGCGCCTTGAAGTCGGCGTGGCTCATATAGATCTCGCCGCGCACCTCGACGACGTTGGGCACGTTCTTGCCAGAAAGCTTGTGCGGGATTTCCCTGATCATTCGCACGTTGTCGGTGACACGCTCGCCTTCCGAGCCGTCGCCGCGCGTTGCGGCTTCGACCAGCAGGCCATTCTCGAAGCGAATGGAAATCGACAGGCCGTCGATTTTCGGTTCGGCGACGAACGCTACGGGATCGGCCTCGCCGAGGCCGAGAAAGCGATGCACACGGGCCGCGAAATCGACCACGTCATCGTCGGCGAACGCGTTCCCAAGCGACAGCATCGGCACGCGGTGGCGGACTTTGCCGAAGCCAGCGGCAGCTTCGGCACCAACGCGCTTTGATGGACTGTCTGTGCGGATGAGGTCGGGAAATTGCGCTTCCACCGCGTCGTTGCGACGGCGCAAACTATCGTACTCAGCGTCCGAAATTTCTGGAGCATCCGACTGATAGTACAGCTGGTCGTGGCGGGCGATTTCGCGCGCGAGACACTCGAGTTCAGTGGCTGCTTCGTCCGCCGACATGCCGGCGACCGGCCCGCGTTCGGCGGGGCCGGCAGCGACAGTTAAGGCTATGGCGGGCTTTGTTTTGGCCGGCCGCCGGGTCTTGCTCGTCATGATGGCATCGCTCCCGCAGACCGGGCGGCGGCGGCCGTCACCGTGCGCTGCATCTCAGCCCGAATTGCCGCCGAACGATACGCTCGGCATGATTTTCCAGGCCTTGGAGATCCATGATCCGCTATCTTCGCGCGGGGCGAGACCATCCGATTGCAGCAGCGCGTAGCTGTCCTTGTACCACTTCGACTGAGGGAAGTTGTAGCCGAGGACGGCAGCTGCCGTCTGCGCTTCTTCTTTGACGCCCAGGGCCATGTACGATTCCGTCAGGCGGGCGAGCGCTTCCTCGACGTGATTGGTCGTCTGATAATCCGAAACGACGACTTTGAACCGGTTAATTGCACCGATGTAGTTCTTGCGCTTCAGATAATAGCGGCCAACTTCCATCTCCTGCGCGGCCAGCGTGTCTTCGCAAATGCGGATGCGATTGTCCGCATTCTCGGCATAGGTGCTGTCGGGATAGCGTGACTTGAGCAGCTTGAACTGCTCGAGCGCCTTGCGGGTTGCGCCCTGGTCGCGATTGGCGGTCTTGATGTCGTCGAAGTACGAAGAACCGATGATGTGATGCGCGAACGGCGCGTCCTTGGTGCCGGGATGCATGACGGTATAGCGCTCGGCGGATGCGATCGCTTCAGGGTATTTCCCAGCTTTAAAATACGCGTACGCCGACAGCACCATGGCGCGCCGGGCTTCTGGCGAATAGGGATGTGATCGGTCGAGTTCTTCGAATTTGGCGGCGGCAGCTTCGAACTTGCCCGACGTCATCAGCGCGTCGGCCTGCGCGTACATTTTTTCCGGCGGATCGGAATTGATAGCGCTCGTCGCATCAATGGAGGACGCGCAGCCGGCGGTGAGGCTTGCGATCAGCGCCAGCGTGACGCCCATCAGGCGTCGGGACTGCCGTCGAGACGGTGTGCTGTTTCGCATTCTCAATCCCGTACCTACGTTCCGACCGAACCGATGCGTCCCATCACTGGGCTACAGGTTCAATGGCTATTCTGCCGGACCGATAGCATACGAGTCTGGGTCGCAGAACCAGTCCAGAGCGAGTTTCCAAGCAATGATGGCTTTGGATTATGTTTCTTGTGGGGCCAGCACAAGCAGAAGGGCTTGCCGCTGAACGCTGCAAGTCCTGGACTTCAATCAATTTTTTGATCACTCGCCGACGGCAAACGCCTGCGGAAGTTCAAACATCCGCGGGGTAACTTCCCGAACACGGGGAGCCTGAACAATCGTCCAAGCCGAGGCGTCATCGAGGAGCGCCTTGAGGACCAGAGAATTCAACCGGTGCCCGCCACGAACCGAGCGGTAAGCCCCCAGAAGTGGCAGGCCCGAGAGGCAGAGATCACCGATTGCATCGAGCATTTTGTGGCGAACGAATTCGAGCGGATCGCGCAGGCCTTCACGGTTCATGATGCGGTTGTCGCCGATGGCGACGGTATTGGTTAGGTTGGCACCGAGCGCAAGGCCGGCTTTCCAGAGACGTTCCACGTCGGACATGAAGCCAAAGGTGCGGGCGCGGGACAGTTCATTGCGGAAGATGCCGGGGCTCATTTCGAAGGCGAGACGCTGGCGGCCGATGAGCGGAGTGTCGAAGTCGATTTCGACGTCGAGATGGAAACCAGAATGGGGGGCAATTTCGCCCCAGCAACCGCCCTCTTCGACGCGGATCGGCTTCAGGACCTTAATGAAACGGCGCGGAGCGTTGAGCTCACGCAGGCCTGTTTCGTCGATGGCTTCAACGAACGGCAGGGAACTGCCGTCCATGATTGGAACTTCCTTGCTGTCGATTTCGATGATGCAATTATCAACCGAGAGTCCGCGAAGGGCGGCGAGCAAATGTTCCACGGTCGAGATTGTTACACCTGTGTCGTCACCGATAACGGTGCACAGGGTGAGGTTTTTGACGTTGGAGACGTGTGCCGGGATCTCGGCAATGACACGGCCCCGTTTCGTGGCGGCGAACACAAGACCCGTGTTCATATCAGCGGGGTGGAGCGTAACAGATACAGGCGCTCCACTGTGAACACCGGTTCCCTTGAGTTCAATCTCGCGGGCGATTGTGGTTTGTCGCGCGCCGATAAATCGATTCGACATCCTGCGCCGTCCCTCGCATGTCCCAAGCAGCCGACCAGTCGAAACCGGTGTCTGCCCCCCAGATCTTGCTGCATCCCGCCTACTTCCCTAGTTTCGTTTGCGCCTCTATCGAGCGCTTTCCGAAACCCCTGAGGCGGGGCGATTCAAGATCACATCCTCAGTGACGATAACTGTCACCTCCAGGCGTCACAAATCACGCTTTCTTACCATGTGTTACCATTTGGAAAGATGTCGCTTCGCACGCCGAAAACTGACGGCACGCGAGGCCTGTATTAGCGCCGTGTTTTGTTAAAAAACACCGGTAATTCGGGCTTATCTTGACGTTGATGTTCGTCGTCGAGCCAACCGTTGCGATGCCCGCGCGCGCCATCTCCTACGGCGTAGGAGCTATCGGTCGATGTGGATTTGTGTGCGTGTGTTGCCGCCGGTTCGTGGCGTTCTGCGTGCGAATCACCCTCGCGCTTTCCGCGACCCGTCAGTCGATCGAAGAAGCCGCGCTTCTTGGGTTCGGGTGCGTGACGGGGAGCCTGCTGTGGGTGCGGGGCATAAACATTCGGCGCCTGCGGGTCGCGCTGCACCTTCGCCTGATACTCGCGCTGACCGACGGCTGGAAAATCTTCGAGTTCGGGCATGCGGCGGGGCGGCCGGCGGATCTGGACGGGGGGCGCTGGAACGAAATGGTCGTCAGGCATCTGGGCCCGTTGCGGCGCGCCGTATTCGGGCGGGGCGTAGGAGTTGCCAAAGGCGCCCGGCTGCAGATCGGTGATTTCAACATCATCCGTCGCGTGCCAACTGTGGGCTGGCGGCGCCGGCGGATCTCGTGACGGCTCGGCCGGCTGGCGCGCAAGCTCCTCGAATGCCGACGGCTTCAAGGCCTCGGCCATCCGGTCGGAAGCATCGTGATGACTGGCGGTGTGCGGTGCGGGAGAGGGAATCGACGCCGCGACCGGTTTTTGGGCTGGCGTTCGAACGATCGGTGGCGGCGCCGTCGCGGCCGCCAAACGGTCCATGCCGGACGCTACGATCGACACGCGGACCTTGTCGCCCAACGTTGCATCGAAGGTGGCGCCGACGATGATATTGGCTTCCGGATCGACTTCCTGACGGACGCGCGTGGCGGCTTCGTCGACCTCGTAGAGCGTCAGATCCGAGCCGCCCGTGATCGACAAGAGAAGTCCCTTGGCTCCGGCGAGCGATACATCGTCGAGCAATGGGTTGGTGATCGCTTCTTCGGCGGCGCGCACCGCGCGGCTCTCACCGGACGCTTCGCCCGTGCCCATCATCGCGCTGCCCATGCCGCCCATAACGGTGCGCACGTCGGCGAAGTCGAGGTTGATCAAGCCTTCCTTGACGATGAGATCGACGATGCAGGCAACGCCTGAATAGAGCACCTGATCGGCCAGAACGAACGCTTCGGCAAAAGTCGTGCGTTCGCTGGCGATCCGGAACAGGTTTTGATTGGGGATGACGATCAGCGTATCGACGTGCTTGCGAAGTTCGATAATGCCGGCTTCAGCGATGCGCATGCGCCGGGCGCCTTCGAACTGGAACGGCTTCGTCACAACCGCGACAGTCAGAATGTTCTGTTCCTTGGCCGCGCGCGCGATGACGCCGGCCGCGCCTGTGCCCGTGCCGCCACCCATGCCGGCGGCAATGAAAACCATATGCGACCCGCGCACGAGTTCGCGCAGGTCATCGAGCGTTTCCTCGGCGGCCGCTTCCCCAATGTCCGGACGCGAACCGGCACCCAAACCCTCGGTCAGCTTGGCGCCGAGCTGGATTTTTTTCGGCGCGTTCGAGGCGACCAACGCCTGAGCATCCGTGTTGGCAACGACGAATTCGACGCCATCGAGGTTGGCATCGATCATGTTGTTAATGGCATTGCAGCCCGCCCCGCCCACACCAATGACGGTAATCCGTGGCTTCAAGTCCGTGATGTTCGGCGGCAGCTTTGCGTTCATCTGGCCCTCGGTCTCGACAGAAGTAACGTCCGGCGATCCGAATTCTTCCGGACCTGCCGCCGCGCCTTCTCTAGAAGCCGTCCTTGAGCCACTGCCCGACCCGACCGATGTAGCCGCGGGCCTGATCGGCGCCCTCGGCTCCCGGTAGATCGCCGGCCGCGCTGTCTGCGACGGCACGCAACACACCAACCGCACCGGCGAACGCCGCCGATGCATATAGGGGAGGCAAGCCCGAGATGGGCTGAGGCCTACCCTCGCGCACGGGTCGCCTGTACACGCCTTCTGCGAAGGATTGCAGACCGGGAATCTCGCTGCCGCCACCGCAGAGAACGATCCGCGCGGCGCTGCCTTCGAGAAGCCCGGCGTTCGCCAATTGATCGCGAACGAGGTGGAACAGGTGGGCCATGCGCGCTTGGATGATCCGGGCCAGATCAGCCTTCGTCGATCTCTGCTCAAAGCCCTCGCCATGACCGGTTACGGCATGGGTGAAGACATCGTGCTGATCCGACTGCGCAATCAGGACTGTGCCATAAAGAGCTTTGATTCGCTCGGCTTCTTCAAGTGGCGTGCGCAACGCGTGGGCGATGTCGACCGTGACTTGAGCGCCGCCAATTGGGATCGTTCTCGCGTAGACCGTGCGGTTCTCCCGCAGCATCGCAAATCCGGTGACGCCGGCGCCGATGTCGATCACGAGAACGCCGTGCCGGCGCTCGTCGTCGCTGGTCACCGCCCACGCGCTGGCCAGAGGTCCGGGAACAAGGCCGCGCGGTGCCAGGTAGCAGCGCGAGACGGTGCGCGTCAGGTTGCCGACTGCTGGTTTTTCGGCCGTAACGGCACAGAAATGCGCTGCGATCCGACGAGCAGGCAGGCCTGCGACTTCGGCCATGAGTGGACCGTCATCCAAGCGATAGCCGCCCGCGTCGAGTTGCAGGAGCCGGCGTCCATTGTCCGAAGCGCTGGCTCGCCCGGCGCCGAGCAGGCGATCAACGGTGTCGGCGCGGACGACCGCATCCGGGACCTGCACCGTGGCCGCAAACGTGCGCGAGGCGACCGCGCCACAGTTGACGAGAAGGTCGATGCGGTCGAGGCGAATGCCGGCCATCGATTCGGCTTGCGCGACGGCCGTGCGGATCACACCCTCGGCGGCAGCAAGATCGACAATTGTTCCTGACTTGATGCCTTGCGAGGGGGCGACCCCGACGCCCGCAATACGCGCCGGGTTGCCGTTGTTATCGAGTGCGGCGATCAAGCAAACGGTTTTGAAACTGCCGGCATCGAGCACGGCGGCGATGCGGGCCGTGCGGGCCGGACGGAGGGTTGCAGCGCTCATGTCTACCCTCCCGCCCCGATAGAGCCGGCCGGAGCGCGGACGGCGATCTTGGTTGGCGAGCGCAGGTCGATGATCTGACCGGGGACCTTTAGGAGTGCAATTACCCGCGGATCGGCCGTCAGCCGCGCGAGCGCGGTCGCTTCGCCGTCGGCGGGAAGATGAATGCGTCCGCCGCCCGTCACTTCCAGCGTCCAGCGGCGACCGGCGAGCCGGGTCGCCCGAACGAGACGAGACTTGATGACGGGGTATTGATCGATGACAGCGAGGAGCTTTGCTGCCTGAGGGCTTGCTCCCTCACCGGCTACGCGCGGCAGATCGATCACGGCATCGCGTTTCACCGGGCCCAGCGAGCGGCCCGTCACGTCGATGAGTTCGGAGCCATCAGCGCGTTCCCAGATCGCGAAAGGCCTGCGCTCCTTGATGCGTATCGCGAGCTGCCCGGGCCAGACGCGCGAAATTTCCACCGATTGCACCCATGGCAGGCGTTCGAAGCGCATGCGGGTGGCGCTGGCGTCGAAGCTCGCCAGGGAGTGGGCCGTGGACAGGTCGAGCGCGTTGAAGAGTTCAGCGTCGGGCGTGAAGCGGTGGCCGGTCAACGAGACCTGCTCGATGCCAAAGCCGAAAAGGGTTGCGAGGCGATCGCGATCGAACGGCCCGTAGCGGTCAGCAAAGTAGGCGCCGATGACCGAAGCTAGGACGACGGTCAAGCCGGCCAGTGCACGGCTATGGCGATGCGGGTGGAACGAGCGATGCGACCGGGCTGGCGCATCGCTGCGACCGGGATCGTAAGCATGGCCAAAATCGAAGGCTTTGGTTGCAGGCGAAACTGGGCTTCGGCGCGGCGCTTGATGCGCCGGCCACGTGTGATCCGATACTATGCCTACCTCTGGCAACTCGCGTCCTCGGTGATCCATCTGACGAGTTCGCCGAAGCTCCAACCGGCGTACTGAGCCAGTTCCGGCACCAGCGATGTTCCCGTCATGCCCGGCTGGGTGTTGACCTCGAGGCAAATGAGTTCGCCCGAGCCACCCGGCGTATCGTCGTAGCGGAAGTCAGCGCGCGAGACGCCCCGGCATCCGAGAGCCTGGTGCGCCGCACCGGTGTATTTCCGGACCAACTGGTAAACATCCGGTAAAACATTGGCCGGAAGTTCGTGGATTGAGCCGCCCGGCGCGTATTTCGCCTCGAAATCGTAAAAAACGAGACCGTCTTTGGGCTTGATCTCGATGACGTCGGACACAAAGCTGCCGATGACGGCGCAGGTCAGTTCACGTCCAGCGACGTAGCGCTCGACCATGACGATATCGTCCGGCACGCCGCCAGAAAGAATGGCCTTGGACCAATCGTTGGTGCCTGGGCGGATGATGAGAACACCGACGCTCGATCCTTCATCGACGGGTTTGACGACATACGGCGGCGGCAAGACGTGTTCGGCAGCGGCAGCTGAGCGGGATACGACACGGGCTTCGGCGACGGGAACCCCGGCCGGCTTCATCACCGCTTTGGCGCGCTCCTTGTGCATGGCAAGCGCGGAGGCCAGAACGCCGGAGTGGGTGTAGGGGATCTCAAGACATTCCAGAATGCCCTGGATGCAGCCGTCCTCGCCGAAACGGCCATGCAATGCATTGAAGGCGACGTCGGGCTTCAAAGCCGTGAGAATCGCGGAGATGTCGCGATCCACATCGATGCGCGTGACACGGTAGCCCTCGCCTTCGAGTGCCTCGGCAACCGCGGCACCCGATTTCAAGCTGATCGGTCGTTCCGCCGACCAGCCGCCCATCAGGACGGCGACATGTTCGCGCGTGCGCGGCGGCGCGGTGCCCAAGGTCATGATGCGTTCTCTGCGAGAGCCAAGGCTTCGCCAGTCGGGCGGCCGTCTTTTGGCTGCCCGAGGCGGATGATTTCCCATTCGAGCGCGATACCGGAGGTCGCCTTGACGCGGGCGCGAACCGTTTCGCCGAGCGTCTCGACATCTTCTCCGGACGCCTTCTGGTCGTTGATGAGGAAGTTGCAGTGCATGTCGGAGACCTTTGCACCGCCGACGCGCAAGCCGCGGCAGCCGGCGGCGTCGACAAGTTTCCAGGCGCTGTGTCCGGGAGGATTTTTGAAGGTCGAGCCGCCGGTGCGCTCGCGCACGGGCTGATTCTTCTCGCGGTAGTCCGCGACCTCGTCCATTTCCTGCTGAATTGCTTCGGGATCACCGGGGCGTCCCAGGTATGTCGCTTGCGTAAAAATCCAGTCGCCGGGAATGCCGGAGTGACGGTAAGTGAAGTTCATATCGGCCAGCGAAAGCACGTGTATGTTGCCCTGGCGGTCGACAGCGCGAGCGGAGACGAGAACATCCTTGGTCTCGCTGCCGTGTGCGCCGGCATTCATGCGCAGAGCGCCGCCGATGGAACCGGGGATGCCGCGATAGAACGACAGCCCGGCGATACCGGCCTCGGCGGCGGCGCGGGCCACCTTGACGTCGGGGACCGACGTGCCCACGGTCAGTTGCGTGCCATTGGTCGTGATCTCATTGAAGCCGCGGCCGAGACGAATGACGACGCCCGGCACGCCGCCGTCGCGCACCAACAGGTTGGAGCCCAGTCCAATCACGAAGACGGGGAGATCGGAGCTGGCCTGGCGGAGGAAATAGGCGAGATCGGCTTCGTCGGCGGGCGCGAACAGCACTTGCGCCAGACCACCGACGCGAAACCACGTGATGTCGGAGAGCGATGCGTTGGCCGTGAGGCGTCCGCGCAGGTCCGGCATGCGGGCCATCAGATCGCCGGTGATGTCGGAAAAGCTCATCGATTGGCCTTGCAAAGCGCCTATTCGGCGGCCTGGGAAGAGAGCCACTGCGGCAGCGCTGCCGCCCACTCGGTCGACGTGCCGGCGCCGAGGCAAACGACCATGTCGCCCGGGCGGCCGTAGCGGCGCAAGAGCGGCACGATGTCGGCAGGGTGATCAACGGATGTCACGGCGCGGTGTCCCGTCTGGCGGATGCCGTCAGCGAGGGAATGCTGGTCGATACCTTCGATCGGTGTTTCGCCGGCAGAGTAGAGCGGCGCCACGATCACGCTATCGGCGTCGCGGAAGCAGGCGCAAAATTCGCCGAACAGATCGCGCACCCGCGTGTAGCGATGTGGTTCGCAGACCGCGATCACGCGGCCCTTGGTGCCGGCGCGGGCGGCTTGCAAAACTGCCGCGATCTCGATCGGGTGGTGGCCGTAATCATCGTAGATCTCGATGCCGTTCCATTGACCGGTCGGCTGAAAGCGGCGCTTGACGCCGGAGAACTCGGCTAGTCCTGCTTGAATGATTTCATCGGGAATGCCGGCTTCGGCTGCGACTGCGATAGCGGCCAGCGCGTTCAGGGCGTTGTGATGGCCCGGCACGGGCACGGTCCACCCGGTGATGTTGCGCGCACCGCCCTTGACGCGGGCAGAGAGTTCGGCTTCGAAAATTGTGGTGAAGCCGTCCTGACGGGTGCTCAGCAAGCGCAAGTCCGCGCCCTCGGCAACGCCATACGTCAGTAGCCGGCGGCCGTCGCGGCGCAGGTCGAGGCGCTCGATCATGCTACGCACGACGGGGTGATCGATGCAGGTGACGGCAAGCCCGTAAAAGGGAATGTTGCGATAAAACGCGGCATATTCCGCGTGCATGTTTTCGACCGTCTTGAAGTAGTCGAGGTGTTCGGGATCGATGTTCGTCACGATGCCGATTTCTGTCGGAAGCCGAACGAACGTGCCGTCGCTCTCGTCGGCCTCGACAATCATCCAGCGGCCTTGGCCGAGACGCGCGTTCGAGCCCCAGGCGTTGATGATGCCGCCGGTGATCACGGTCGGATCGGTGCCGGCTTTCTCAAAGATGGTGGACACCAGCGACGTCGTCGTTGTCTTGCCGTGCGTGCCGGTGACCGAGATGGTCGAGTAGAGCCGCATCAGTTCGGCCAGCGCCTCGGCGCGGCGGATGATCGGCAGGCCCTTCTGGCGCGCCGCTTCGAGTTCAGGATTGCCGGTTTTGACGGCGGTGGAGATCACGACGTTGCGGGCGCCGATGAGGTTGACCGGATCGTGACCGATAAAGACGCGCACGCCCTTGGCGCGCAGGCGCCGAACGTTGGCGCTTTCCTTCTGGTCGCTGCCTTGGACGGCGAACCCCTTCGCCAGCAGGATCTCGGCGATAGCGCTCATGCCGATGCCGCCGATGCCGATGATGTGGAACGTGCCTGCGTCGCGGGGTGTTTGCATCGCGTCTCTGTCGTCCCGTGTTGCTGAGGCCGTATGCTGCTTCAAGAGGCGCGAGGCGGCGCGGGTGCTGCGGCCGACGCTGCTCCGGCAAGTTCGCCCACGAGCGCGGCCAGCCGAACCACGGCGTCGGGCCGGCCCTGCTGTCTGGCGCAGTGTGCTGCTTCGACGAGCGCGGCGCCACCCTCCATCAGCCGCGCAACCTCTCCAGCGAGCCTTTCCGGGGTCAGTGTCTTTTGTTCGATACACCAAGCGCCGCCCGATTCGGCAAGCTGGGTGGCATTTTGCAGCTGATCGTTGTCGAGGGAATGCGGCAACGGCACCAGGATCGAGGGTCGGCCGATGACGGTCAATTCGGCGACCGACGACGCGCCCGCGCGGCCAATCACCAAATGGCTGGCGGCCATTCGGCTCGGCAAGTCCTTGAAGAACGGCGCAATATCGGCAGCGATTCCAGCTTGGGCGTAGGCCGCCGTCACGCGCACCACATCCTCGTCGCGCGCCTGCTGGACTACGTTCAATTTTTCTTTTAGATGCGCCGGCAGCAATTCGAGTGCCGGCGGCACGACATCGGAAAAATATCGCGCGCCCTGGCTGCCGCCGAAGACGAGCAGCTGGAACGGGAGCCCGGCATCACGTGGTGGATAAGGCTGATGCGCCGCTTGAACGACGATGGACCGGACCGGGTTGCCGGTAAAACGGGCCTTGGCGATGAGTGTACCGTCGAGAAACTTGGTCCGCTCGAACGAGGTTGCGATGGCATCGACGCGGTGGGCCAGCATCTTGTTGGCGCGTCCGAGTACGGCGTTCTGCTCGTGCAGCATCGAGGGGATGCCAAGCTGGCGCGCGGCCATCAACGGCGGGAATGACGGGTAGCCGCCAAATCCGACCACGACGGCGGGACGGACGTCTTTCATCAGCTTGCGGGACGCCATGACGCCGCGCGCGAGCGTTAGACCGGTCCTGGCCAGGCCGAAGGGGGATTTGCTGGCGAGCGTCGCAGAGGGCACCTGATGCACCGCACGAGCGGGAAAGCCCGTGCCATAGCGATCGCCGCGCATGTCCGTGACGAGATGCACCGCATAGCCGAGGCGACCGAGTTCTTCGGCGAGGGCAAAGGCCGGGAACAGATGGCCACCCGTGCCGCCGGCGGCCAGCATGACCGTTTGATTGCGATCCATAGGCTCGTTCATCCTTACCCGTTGTCAGTCAAACGCGGCCGTTTCTGGTCCGTTGCGCCCGTGTCTTCAAGAGACGCGGCGGCGCGTGAGGGCGAGCAACATTCCAAGCGTAATTGAGATGGCGAGCGTAGAAGAGCCGCCGGCGGAGAGGTAGGGCAGCGTGATGCCCTTGGCGGGCAGCAGCCCGACGTTGACGCCCATGTTGATCAGAGCCTGCAGGCCGAATACGAGGGCCAGACCGATGATGGCCAACCGAACCGAAAGGTCGGGCTCCCGACCGGCGCGGTAGAGCGCACGGAGCACAATGAACGCGAACACCAGTACGATCGCGAGGCATGCGACGGCGCCGTACTCTTCCGCGATGACGGCAAAGATGAAATCGGTGTGGGCGTCGGGAAGGGAGGTCTTGATCGTACCTTCGCCTGGGCCGCGGCCCAAGAAGCCACCTTGCGTGAACGATTGCAGCGCCCGGTCGACCTGGCTGTGATCGCCGGGGGCGGGATCGAGGAAGCGGTCAATGCGGGCTTCGACGTGGGGGAACATGACGTAGGCGCCTGTCAATGCGGCGATCCCGAAGACCACGATGGCGGCGGCATAGACGAGCGGCTGGCCCGACACAAAGAACAATGCGCCCCAGACAAGGCTCAGTAGCAGGGTTTGGCCCACGTCGGGCTGGACGACAAGGAACGCCGCGACGAACGCGTACAGCGCCACGGCAGCCCATAGGCCCGGCATTTCGGGCCGAATGCGCGCCTCGGCCAGGAGCCAGGCCGAGATCACCACGAACGCCGGCTTCAGGAATTCCGACGGTTGCAGGGAATGTCCGGCGATCGAAAGCCAGCGGCGAGCGCCGTTGATCTCGTTGCCGTGCCACGCCACGACGATCAGTCCGGCAAATGCAACAACCAGCAAAGTAAGTGCGAACCGCCGCGTTTCACGCGGGCTCAGGAACGACAGGGCGACTAGCAGCAGCGCGCCCAGAGCGGAGAAGGCAAGGTGCCGTTCGACGAAGTAATAGGCGGGCAGTCCCTTCTTGAGGGCAACCGCGGGGCTTGCCGCAAGCGAGAAGACGAGACCGGCACCGATCAAGACCAGGATCGCACCGAGCAAGACATGGTCGACGGTGAACCACCAGGCGGCGAGACGGCTGCGATCTTCGCGCGAAAAGCTCATGACGCCGTTCGGTGCGCGAGTTCCGCGCCGACGAGGCGGCGGAAGTGGTCGCCCCGCTCCTCGAAGTTCTTGTACTGGTCGTAGGACGCTGAGGCCGGCGACAATAGCACGACGGTTTCGGCGGCAGGCGAGGACAGCGCATCGGCGGTCGCCTTCGCCACCGCCACATCGAGAGTTCCACAAGCCTCGAAAGCAACTTCACCTGCAAGCGTAGCGGCGAACGCATCGGTGGCCGCGCCGATCAGGTAGGCTTTCGCAAGCCGCGGGAAGTAGGGGCGCAACATTTCGATGCCGCCATCCTTGGCCTTGCCGCCCAGGATGAGGAAAGTGCCTTTTGCGTACTCTCCGCGTTGGTCGCCTTGCTGTCGTTTATAAACTGGGTGCGGGCGAAGCGACCGATCTCTTCCATGCGATGCGGCAGACCCGGGTAAGTCAACAAATGCGGAACGATCTCGTCGTCGCGCAATCCGGCGAGGCGCAGCGCGGCATAGGCGGCGCATGCATTCTCGCCGTTGTGGCGGCCGCGCAGCGAGGCAACCCCATCAAGATTAGCGACGGGCTCGTTGCGATCATACACGGTCGAGCCGGAAAACGTGACATCGGCGGCGGCGTGCGTGGACGCGGTCAACAGATCGTCGGCGAGGGGTCGGTACTTTTCTGCGATGGCGCGCGTCCATGCGTCATCGATGACGACGACGGCGCGGTCCGCCCCCGCAATCAGTCGCTCCTTGACGCCGGCGTAGTTCTCAATCGTGCCGTGCCGGTCGAGGTGATCGGGGGTGACATTTAGCAAAACGCCTACGCTCGGTCGGATAGTTGGGGCCAGATCGATCTGGAACGACGAGCATTCGACGACGTAGACGCGTTCGGGCGTGATCGGCTCCAGCGTCAGTATGGCCCGGCCGATGTTGCCGCCCAACTGCACATCGCGGCCGGTTTCGTTCAGGTGGTTGTCGACTTGCCGTTGGTGCCGGTAATGGCGATGAAGGCGGCGTCAGGACAAACGTTGGCGCGCTCTCGGCAGAACAACTCGATATCGCCAATAATTTCGACTCCGGCCGCTTCGGCTTTGGCCACCGTCCAGTGCGGTTCGGGATGCGTCAGCGGCACGCCAGGGGCGAGAACGAGGGCCGCGAAGCGCGCCCATTCCTCGCGAAAGAGGTCGACTAGAGGAATGCCGGCTGCGCGAGCGCCCGAGCGCCCCGCCTCACTGTCGTCCCAGGCCGCGACGCGCGCACCGCCCTGCATCAGAGCCAGAGCGGTGGCGTTACCCGACGCGCCGAGCCCGAACACCGCAACGTCGAGACCGGATAATGTGGTGATCGGGATCATCGGACGGGTCCGCTCAGCGCAGTTTCAGCGTCGCCAGACCGATCAGCGCCAGAATGACCGAGATGATCCAGAACCGCACGACGACCGTGCTCTCCTGCCAGCCCTTCTGTTCGAAGTGATGGTGCAGCGGCGCCATTCGGAACACGCGCTTCCCGGTCAGTTTGTAGGACGATACTTGAATGACGACGGAGAGCGTTTCCAGAACGAACAGGCCGCCGACGATGGCCAGCACAATCTCGTGCTTGGTCGCGACCGCGATGGTGCCCAACGCGCCGCCGAGCGCCAGCGAACCTGTGTCGCCCATGAAGATCATGGCGGGCGGCGCATTGAACCAGAGGAAGCCCAGGCCTGCGCCAATCAAGGCACCGCAAATGATGGATAGTTCCGCGGTGCCGGCGACGTAGTGGATTTGAAGGTGGGACGCGAATTTTTCCGAACCGATCAAATACGCAATGAGGCCGAAGGTGGCGGCGGCGATCATGACCGGTACGATTGCGAGGCCATCGAGACCGTCCGTCAGGTTGACGGCATTGCCGGCTCCGGCAATGACGATCATACCGGCGAAGATGAAGAACGGACCCATGTAGATCAGGACGTCCTTGAAGAACGGAACCGCCAGTTGTCCGGAAAGGGCGGGCGAGGACAAAGACATGATGGCCCAAGTAGCCAGGCCGGCGACCATCAATTCGATGCCGAGGCGCGCCTTGCCGCCAAAACCGCTGGCGTGCTGTTTGGTGACCTTCAGGTAATCGTCGTAGAAACCGATGGCGCCATAGGCGAGTGTCACGCCGAGAACGATCCAGACGTAGAGGTTCGACCAGTCGGACCACATCAGGGTCGAGAACGTGACGCTGGCCAGGATCATGAGTCCGCCCATGGTCGGCGTGCCACGTTTGGCAAGATGGGTCTTGGGTCCGTCGTCGCGGATCGGCTGCCCTTTGCCTTGCTTCAAGCGGAGCAAATCGATAATCGCGGGACCGAACAGCATGACGAACAGCAGCGCCGTGAACACCGCGCCGCCGGTGCGGAACGTGATGTAGCGAAAAACATTGAGCAGACCGATCTGATCGCTGAACTGCACGAGTTCATAGAGCATGCGTGGTCTCTCCCCCTCCCCCGATGATGCCTGTGCACCGCAGCGGCGGCACGTTCATCCCTTACATCACCCGTCTTGCCCTGTCCGGGAGAACTTGGCCAGCAGTGCTGCGACGAGCAGGCCCATCTTCGAACCGTTCGAGCCCTTGACCATCACGGCGTCGCCGGGCTGAATTGCCGCCAGGAGCGGGACCTGCAGTTCAGCCGCCGTCGGTGCCCAGGCACCACGGCGTGCTTCCGGCACGCGCTCGTACAAGCGCGCCATGTGGGGGCCAGCAGCGAACACCAGATCAACGCCGGCAGCATCGATTGCCGGCCACAGATCCGCATGCAAAACCGGCGCGTCGGCGCCCAGTTCCAGCATGTCGCCGACGACGGCGACGCGGCGGGGGAATTCGCTGCGCGGCAGAGCGGGGAAGACGGCCAGTGCCGCCCGCATCGAGGCCGGATTGGCATTGTAGCTCTCGTCCACGAGAAGTAAGTCGCCG
>LNFM01000187.1_pt1 | contig 158100 bp, 171 predicted proteins | sample 596031 | NCBI WGS metagenome assembly LNFM01 (sample SAMN04254537, study PRJNA301005) | activated carbon metagenome | isolation source: dual media filters at the Ann Arbor, Michigan drinking water treatment plant | place: USA: Ann Arbor | reverse complement strand
ACAAATTTCCTGTGCTGTTCGCAAGCATTCAAAAGTGGGAAGACCTGTGGATATCTATGCCTACCATGGAATCGATTCTGACAGCCTTGTCGAGGCCTGTGGAAAAGCCCTTGCAGAAACGGCTTTGGAAAAAACTGTGGTGCCAGGATCTGAAGTCACAGCCGCACAAAGCCTAAACCCCTCTACGCAGACTTGGACAGAGCTTTGGCCAGTGGGAACGAATCCAACTAAGCATTAGTGAATGAAATTTTAAGCTACCCTCATTATTCCAACAGTCAGCCCCGGTTTTATTATGCAAAAAATAAAAAACCGGGATCGGCTGTTGTGGTGTTCGTACATTTTTATGGTGGGCACCAAAGAATTTTAAAACGCCATATTCAAATGGTGAACGATTTTGGTTTTGATGCTTTTGCTTTTAATATGCCTAGCCGCAAGGATCTGAATATTAAATTATTTGAAATCAATCGCTTTGGTCTGAAACATCTTTATTCAAAAATGATCACATATTTTTTAGATCAGATTCCAGGCCAAAAAATTATTTTCTCTTTTTCTAATCCGTCGGCATCGGCCATTGAAGCCATCACGGACCGATTGAATAGAAATGATATTCAGGCTTTCATCTGTGACTCGGGTCCCAGTGGAAAATTTATGAAATCAGCTTGGAACTTAGCCATTCAGCAGCAACAAAATCCCTGGCTGATGGTGTTCTTTTCATTTTTTTGGTCTTTGTTTTTTCATAGGGATCTTAAAAAACAACTTAAAAAATGGCCCGAAGGATTTCCTGTCTTATCCATCAGACCCCTAGATGATGTTGTCATTCCACCAGATCACATTGAGGAAGTTTTTAAAGGCACTTCACATCTTCGCATTCAAGTGTACTTGCCAAAAGCAGGGCATTTAAATGCATTAAAATTGAATCCTATTGAATACACTGCACAAATCGAAAACTTTTTATCAACTATTTAAGGTGCTCATGGAAAAAAGTGTACTGTAATGATAGCCGGTAAGCCTGCTGCTTAAGGTCTGCAGCTCTGCCATGACCGCCTTCTATGTTTTCATGGTAATAAAAGGGAATTTCCATCTGCTTCATCCGTGCCGCCATCTTGCGAGCGTGGCCTGGATGAACTCGGTCATCTCGGGTGGAAGTGGTAATGAAAAAGGCAGGATATTTCACACCTTTTTTTAAATTCTGATACGGAGAGTACTTCGAAATATATTCCCAATCCTTCGGGTCATCAGGATTTCCATACTCGGCCATCCATGAATGGCCTGCTGGCAGCAGATGGTAGCGCTTCATATCGAGCAAGGGAACCTCACAAACAATCGCTTTATACAAATCAGGTCTTTGCGTGAGTGCCACACCAGCAAGTAAACCACCATTGCTTCCACCAATAAGACCCACTCGATCGGAAGTCGTAAGAGTTTTTTTAAATAGATCTTCAGTGACAGCAAATAAATCATCGTAAGCATTTTGTCTTTTTTCTTTTAAAGCAGCTGCATGCCAAATAGGTCCAAACTCTCCTCCACCACGAATGTTGGCGATCACGTACTGGCCACCCTTTTCAAGCCACAGTTTTCCATCAATCGAATCATAGAATGGAACCATGGAAATTTCAAAACCACCGTAAGCATTAATAATGGTGGGAGCTGGGCCTTTTGAAAATTTTGAACGAATTAAAAAGTAAGGGATCTGAGTGCCATCTTTACTAGTGGCAAAAAGCTGTTCTACTTTTAAATTAGAGCTATCAAATTGCGCCGGCATTTTTTTAATTTCAGTCACTTGATTTTTTTCCCACTGATAGTACGTAGGTGGAGTCAAGGGGCTATCAAATTGTAACACGACTTCAGATCCATATTTATTAATGGCGACTAAATAAGTATTACCAATTTCATGTACGGGGGCTGGCTTTCCATTCAGCAAAACTTTTGGGACAACATTATCAATAACTGATAAATACATTTCATTTTTCGTAAAACTGACACCTTCAAAGAACACCTTATCCGTGGGTGTAAAGACAGCCTCTAAATTTTGCCAATCACCGACAGGTGCTTTTAGCAAACTTCCAGCAACAAATTTCTTTCCATCCACTACCAAGTCTTTTCGATTCGTAATATAAATTTCATTTTTCCAAAAACCATAAATATAAACATCTTTGGAGTAAGGAAGTTTTTCTAGATTTTTAGAATTTTTAAAGTAAAAAGATTCTGACTCATAAAAATTAATGGATCTATGAATGATCACATGGCTGCCATCAGGTCCAGAAATTGTGTAGTTATAAACCGAGTTATCCGAATCTTCGGCTTTATAAATAATCTCTGCATTGGCCAGATCTGTCCCGCGCTTCCAAAGCCTCACTTGCAAGGCATAGCCTGAGGCTGAAACGGGCTCTCCTGGTAAATTGGTTGATACTAAAAGAGTATCTTGATCAATCCAGTTCCCCCCACCTTTACTGATGGGAATAAAAAAACCATCTTTTACAAACTGCTTAGTGCCAACATCAAATTCTCGGGTTTCTGCCGCATCACGGCCCGCATCGCTAAGCCTTAAAAGACATCTGGAACTTTCAGGAGTGTGAAAATCACAACCCTGGTAAACCCAACTTTTATTTTCTTTTTTATTCAGTTCATCAATATCAATTAAAATTTCCCATTCAGGCGTCGTGGATTTGTAGTTTTCAAAAGTTGTTCTTCTAAAAACTCCGCGGGGGTTTTTTTGATCTGTCCAAAAATTATAAACATACTGACCGTGGAAGCGAATGGAAGGAATTCGGCTTTTGTTATCTAAAATTTTAAAAGCTTCGTCTTCATATTTTTTTTGGTCAGGGTTTTTCACAAAATGTTTTTTCGAAACTTCGTTGGTGGAATTGACCCATTCCATGGCTTCCTTACCATCCACATTTTCTAACCATTGGTGTTCATCTTTCATGGCCGAAGCACATCCCATTTGAATTACTGTTGTCATAAGTATTATTTTTCCCTTGCTAATCATGCCCAGTATCTTTTCACAGTGCTTACATGCTAGCCAAGTTAAAACTGCCTTACAAATTACGTCATTTGTCTCAAATTGAGACCCCAAATATAAATCAAAGCCCGTTCACATGGCACTCAGGATGCTTAATAACAGGTAAGAGGTATTTATGAGCTCAACTCGAATGCAAGCCCTAGTTATCATTGTTCTTATTCAGATGGTATCTTTGATCAGCTGGTCAGCCACTCAGGAAAAGCCCATGATAAAACCAATGAGCTTCATACTCAACAATGTTCTAAATGCCGATCTGCAAAGTTCTAATCAACTGGAAAATGAAGCCGTGCCGATGAAAAATTATCAGTTGTTTGTTTATGTTGGTGCCAATTGCCAAGCCTGCCAAATTTATACAACTGAGTTGCAAAAACTAGCACTCGAAAAAGCCAAACATCTGAACGTGGTGGTGGTTTACGATCACAGCTCAAAAGCCAGCTTGAATCAAAAAGATTATTTCAACCAATCCTCAACCTATGAGTATTTTGACCACGCAGGATATATGTACCACTATCTTTTTAATAAGCCTCAGTATTTAAGCTATGTTTTTACGGGCCCCAAGCACACCATTATTTCTGATGGTCAATTATCAAAACTTGAGGACATCGAAACATTGAAATCTGCTATCAATTAATTTTTTTGCGCTAGCAGAAAACCTTCAACAGTGGGCACAAAGCAAGCTCGCCAGGCTGGGGATTCTAAAAGTCTTTTATTAAATTCTTGCATCACATGAATCTGTTTTTTTGAAAAAGGATGCTCGAAATCCAGCTCACTGACAGCACCAGATAAAAACACATTGTCAGCTAGCAAGTAGCCGCCAGATTTTAAGTTTTTTTCTGACCAAATTAAATAGTCCAGATAGGCCGCTTTGTTACCATCAATAAAAATAAAATCAAAGGGACTTTCTGCTTCGGCCATTGCTAAGGTTTCACGAGCATCACCCAGAAGTGGTTTGACCTGCTTGTTTCGTTCACTGGCAAATTGCTGAAGTAGGGGTTTGGCTTTTTCCATATGTTGCGGATTTTTTTCTAAAGTCCAAAGGGTGCCCTTCGGTTTTAGTCCATCCAAAATGTAAATTCCTGATAGTCCTGTGAGTGTTCCGATCTCGAGGGCTTTATCCGCTTGCGACAATTGGACACACCATCTTAGAAAATGAGCCTCTGACTTAGCTAAAGAAATTCCACCTAAGTTCAAAGAGTCTGCTGCTTTACGGCACTGAGTCTCGTAGGGTTCTAAGCTAGGCAAAGTTTGCTGAAGATAAATTTCTTGAGGAGTCAGTTCTTTCGATCGCATGGGTAGACTCATTTAGTCATTTTGTGCATGGACTTGCAAGCCATTTCCCTTTATAAAATGAAGGCTCCGAGGTGATGATTTGTCCGATTTATTAGAAGTCAAAAATTTAAAAACTCGCTTCAAAACTGATGACGGAACTTTTTACGCCGTTGATGATGTCAGTTTTTCTGTAAAACCGGGTCGTTCTTTAGGAATCGTTGGTGAATCGGGTTGTGGAAAATCTGTGACCTCACTGTCCATTATGCGATTGATTCAATCTCCAGGGCTTATTGAATCTGGTGAAATTTTATTTAATGGAAAAAATCTTCTTAAATTATCCGATGAAGAAATGCGAAAAATTCGTGGCAATGAAATGGCTATGATTTTTCAAGAGCCCATGACCTCTTTAAATCCTGTGTATACAGTGGGCAATCAAATCGATGAAGCCATTGCCATTCATCAACCAAAACTTTCTGGTGCTGAAGTCAAACAGCGCACAGTGGAAATGCTAAAAAAAGTGGGAATTCCCGCTCCTGAAAAGCGTTATGATGAATACCCCCACCAACTTTCTGGAGGCATGAGACAACGGGTGATGATTGCCATGGCCATGTCTTGCAATCCTCAATTACTTATTGCCGATGAACCCACCACTGCACTTGATGTTACCATTCAAGCACAAATTTTAGATTTGATTCGTAACTTGCAAAAAGATTTTAATATGGGTCTTATTTTGATCACCCATGATTTGGGTGTGGTGGCTGAAATGTGTCACGACGTGGTTGTCATGTACGCTGGCCGGGTGATTGAACAGGGCACAGTGGAAGAAATCTTTTATCGCCCCAAACATCCCTACACTCGTGGATTGCTCGATTCCATTCCTCACTTTGAAACAGGGCAAAAGCTGCAAAGTCTTAAAACAATTCCAGGCCTTGTTCCTAGTCTTTTGAATTTACCAAAGGGTTGTCGATTTGTAGATCGTTGTCAGTATTCCCAATCTGACTGCCAATCCGTGGACCCAAGACTTGAAAACCTTCGGGGTCATCACAAAGTTGCGTGCCATCATCCACTTGAACAAACGAGCGCAACATGAGCGATGTCATTTTAAAAGTTGAAGACATTTACAAAAGTTTCCCCATTTACGGAGGACTTTTACAAAAAGAAGTAGCCTCTGTTAAAGCTGTCCAAGGTGTTTCATTTGATTTACGAAAAGGTCAAACCCTAGGCCTGGTGGGCGAATCCGGTTGTGGTAAATCCACTTTAGGTCGTTGTTTAGTTAGACTTCATGATGCGACTTCAGGAAAAATCACCTTCAAAGGCCAAGATATTACCCATGTCAAAGGCGAGCAACTTCGTGAGCTTAGAAAAAAAATTCAAATTATTTTTCAAGATCCTTATGCATCTTTGAATCCTCGAATGACCATAGGATCCATCCTTGAAGAACCATTAATTATTCATAATCTTTTTGATTCCCATGAAGCTCGCTTGAAGCGTGTGCATGAGCTGGTAGATACCGTGGGCCTTCGCCGCGAACATTTGAATCGATATCCCCATGAATTTTCCGGTGGACAACGTCAGCGCGTGGGAATCGCACGTGCTTTAGCTGTTAACCCAGAGCTTATCATTTGTGATGAACCTGTCAGTGCTCTTGATGTTTCCATCCAAGCTCAAGTGATTAATTTATTGATGGAACTGCAAAAGAATCTAGGTCTCACTTATATTTTTATTGCCCATGATTTAAAAGTCGTCGAGCACGTTTCTCACCAAGTGGCCGTGATGTACTTGGGTAAAATTGTGGAACTTGCCGAAAGTGAAGAACTTTATAAAAATCCTCAGCATCCTTATACCAAAGCGCTTTTGTCTGCGATCCCCACTCCTGATCCAAAACCTAAGGCTCAGCGAACGATTTTAACGGGGGATGTCCCAAGCCCCATGAATCCGCCTTCAGGCTGCCATTTCCATCCTCGCTGTCCTATCGCAGATCAGAATTGCCAGAAGCAAATTCCAGAACTCAAAATGGTTTCTGGTCATGCGGTCTCCTGCCTTAAAGTCTAGTTCGTTGGGGTCACTATTATGATTCGGACTTTTAGTGCCGAATCATTCTAAATGGAACTTACAGGCAAAATGTGGATCTTTTTTAACGTTAAATCTCAAGTCAAAACAGATCCCATGCCAGCAGCTAAAGCCTATGATTATTTGCATAGAATCGATCCTCAAGATCACAAATTTTATTTGGGTTGGACTCCAGGTTGGAAACAGTGGCTGACCTGTAAAGAGATCTTAAAAAATTACACTCACCTTTTTATAATTCCTCCTTCAACGCAAGGACTGGATATGGAGAACACTAAATCTTCATTAACAGGGACAGGCTCTGAACATACCTACACCGAAATTCAGCTTAACCAAATTCAACCCCTTGAGGATGAGTTCAGACCGGAATTGGTCAATTGGGAAAAAACGCCAGCACTGCCGACACTTAAAAAAGAAAGTGATCAACGAAAATATAAAAGATTTCCTCATAGGATTGAAATCGTGATCATGACCAAACAAGGCAAATCTTTTAGATCATCTTCAGCCAATATTTCTTTGGGTGGAGTTCTACTTCGTGAACCCGTGCCCGCTGATATTTTGAAAGAAGCCATGGATGTGGTAATCGTGAATCCATTTCCAGATAACACAACACCAAGCCATCTACTGATGAAGGGGCAAGTTGTTGGTGATATTAAAGACAAAAGAAGACTGATGTTTTATGATCTTAGTGACGAAGTTCAAAAAAAACTTTTTAATATTTTAGACAAATATAAAACCAACTATCAGGCTTATAAAAGCAAAAAAGTTGCTTAATTCTGATCAGAAATTTTTAACAAGGCTTGAATAGTTTTTCTTAATTTTGCAACTTCAAATGGTTTTTTTAAAAAATCATCAGCCCCAATATCAAAGGCTTTTTTAATGTCAGCTTCCGTGGCTTGCCCTGAAACAAATAACAATGGAATTTCTTTTAAAGTTTTATGCTGCTTAAGCATTTCGGCTAGTTCAAATCCATCGATCCAAGGAAGTCCGACATCCATTAAAATCAAATCGATTTGGCTGTCATCCAAAAGATTGGTCAGTTCGGTCGCATCTTTGGCCATTCTTAAAACATAACCTTCAGGTTCTAGCATACGAATCAATGCGGCTTGCATGGAATCATCGTCTTCAATGATTAATAAAGTTTTAGGATCCATTTTTGTTTTCAGATCTCGAAATTGATCTAATGATACAACAGATTCAGACGTGATTCGTTGCTTCGCTAATTTTTCAATTTTTTGAATAAGTTCCAGTGTGCCAATTTTTTTCATGTTTATCCGTGAAGTTCTGCTTCTTTGTTTTCAATCCATCTTTCAGCATCAATGGCTGCCATGCAACCTGTCCCTGCCGCTGTGATCGCTTGTCGATACGTTGGGTCTTGAACGTCACCAGCTGCAAATACACCAGGAATTTTAGTGAACGTAGTACCTGGCTTAGTCACTAAGTAACCCGCCTCATTCATATCAAGAAGACTATTAAAAATCTTAGTATTAGGAGTGTGCCCGATGGCGATAAACAAACCCTGCATGGCTTTTTCTGTTTTAGCACCTGTCACAGTATCATTTAATATGACACCCGTGACTTCTTTGCCGTTACCTTTAACTTCTAAAACTTCAGAGTTCCAAATCACTTCAATTTTTGGATTTTTTAAAACTCGGTCCTGCATAATTTTAGAGGCTCTGAAAGAGTCCCTTCGGTGAATCAAATAAACTTTTTTAGCAAAGCGAGTTAAAAATGTAGCTTCTTCCATGGCAGTATCACCACCGCCCACAACACCCACTTCCACATCTTTAAAAAAAGCACCGTCACAAGTCGCACACGCTGAAACACCTTTGCTCATGTATTGTTTTTCAGAAGGGAGACCCAAAAGTTTTGCACTTGCACCAGTTGAAATAATGATGGTTTTTGCTTGGTATTCTGTATCGCGAATCCAAACCTTAAAAGGCCAAACATTGAAATCCACTTTTGTTACATTACGAGTGATAAAACGAGTGCCAAATCTTTCTGCTTGTTTTCGCATAACAGAAATTAAATCAGGACCTGTAATTCCGTGCTCAAAGCCAGGAAAATTTTCAACTTCCGTTGTGATCATCAACTGACCACCCGCTTCTTCGCCTTCAATCATAAGGGGATTCAGTCTTGCGCGAGCGGCGTAAACAGCAGCCGTTAAACCCGCAGGGCCAGAGCCAATAATAATAGTATTTTCGATTTTGCTTTCCATAGATGAAATTCTCCGAATTGTGTTGTGAGTCTATGCTAAATAGCCCCGAGGTTCAATCAAAGCTCTGGCAAGAATGCCTTCTAGCAGAATCACTTATGCTGTGAATCATCTGCCCCGCTATAGCCTTGGGATCTTTAGCTTTTCCTGAATTTCGAGGCTCACTTCCTAGCGGTAATAAATCAGTCTGCATATAGCCTGGACTTAAAAGCCTGAGGTCCAAAAATTGTGAGCTTGTTTCTTTTTGCAAAGAGGAAACAAGACCTTTTAGAGCATGTTTAGCTGCACAATAGGCTGCAGCTCCGGGATCTGCTTGATCTTCAGCAATAGCTGATCCCACCAAACAAATCTGCAGCAACTGAGGTGGCGGATTTTTTAAAAGCGAGTGCAATAAAAAGGCGGGGAATTCAAAACTGACTTTCAAAGCCCATGCATGATCTTTCCAAGAAAATTTTTGAAAATCACCATAAGGACCACCGGCTGCACAGTAGATAATCCGGGTGGGTTGTAATTCAATTATTTTTTTTAAGATTTCATCCCAGGTTTCAGGCTTTGCAAAATCAGCCTGTATTTCACTTTTCCTTGAAAGACTTTTTGCAAAAATGTTTTGGGACTCTAAAATTTCAATGAGAGCTTTTCCAAGACCTCGGCTTCCACCTAAGACAAGAACTCTTTCATTTTTACTGAATTTCATTTTAAGATGCTTATATGCCTGTGATTAGTTTTGTCAAAAACAAACCATCGATTGAAGTTCCAGCTGGAGTCAACCTCATGGAGGCTTTACTGGCTCATCAAATACCTGTGGCTTCAAGCTGTAAAGGCGACGGTATTTGCGGAAAGTGCCGAATGCGAATTCAAGCTGGCAGTGAAAATCTTGAGCCCCCAACCCAGCTAGAAACTGACACTTTAGCTAGAAATCAAGTGCCTCCAGGGCTTCGCTTGAGTTGCCAAATTGATATCAATTTTGATTTACAAGTGGATACTGATTATTGGTAATTACTTTTTGTAAAGTCTGACAAAATTGGTCTTAATTCCCTTTGCAGTAAATAACTTTTCAAAGCCTGTGACAAAATTTTGAGTTTTCATTTCCGATTGATGCAAATCATAGGTTTGAAAAATGATCTCGTATTTTGTTTTTTTAATTTCTTCCAATGACCAATCAAACAATTCCAGACTGTCCGTTTTAAAATTTAAAAAAGAGTTGGGTTTTTGTAAATCATAAATCATGTCTAAAAACCAAGAGTTGGTTAGGCGATTTTTTGGTTTTTTAGGACTTGTCCAAGGATCTGGGAAATGAATAAAAACATTATTGATTTCTTGAGATTCAAAAAGCTGATCTAAATTAAAAGCGTGAAACCTAGCTATAGCTGCATTGGTGCATCCCACTTTACGTGCACGGCGGATGGATTGAACAAGGGGTTTATATTTCAGTTCTAAACCCACCAAGCCCCGTTTTGAATTTTGACTGGCTTGATAGGCAAAGAAGACTCCGTTACCGGTGCCGATTTCTAAATCAACAGCGGCATCAGTTGGAAGCGATAAAATTTTTCGCCACAGGCCTTTGTTGTTAAGAGCTCGAATTTCATCAAAAGCAAAATCTTTGTACTCGCCGTTCAGGGCTAATGTGTAAGCATTTTGATTAGGTAAATTTTCAGTGACATTAATTTGCGGGCGAAGGGGTCGATCCATGTGGAATAGGTTTATTCGATTTTCTTTTTCTCGCCAACCAATTCCTCGGGTGTGAAACTTTTTCGTCTGACGAATTCACTGCTTCTGACAGGACAATTCGGCAAATCACAATTAGGACAGTCTTCTGGGGCACAGGGATCCACGTGGAATGCCAGCTCGCCATCAAATTTATAAGCTTTCACCATATCGGATTCTAAGCGATCCATAAAAATGTGGGCCTGGGAAACATCCCAGAATCGAGGCAGAACCAAGTGAGCATCCACATGGTGAAAATGCCCCGAGCGAATAAAACGAACCTGATGTAAATCGATGAGGCCAGGTTGATGGGCCAATTGAAAAGCTCTGGAAATCTCTTTTAGAATGTGGGGATCCAATTCGTCGGTCAGACCCGAAAATGAATCCCGCAAAATTTGATACCCTTCATGAAATAAATAAACGGCTAAGCAGGCTGAAATAACAGGATCCAACCACATCCAACCGGTCCACTTCACAACCCCAAGGGCTAACAGCACGGCGCCCGTTGTCCAAACATCACTTAATATATGGGCCGAGCTGGCTTTTAACATGGCTGAGTTTTTAGCCTCTGAAGTTTTCTTCAGATAAAAAGCCAAGGCCAAGTTGAGCACTGTTGCTAAGATGACGGCCACCAAAGCCATATCAGGGAACTGCACCACTTGCTTCGACGTAAAAGCTTTAAAAGCCTCAAGCAAAATGGCAAAGCCTGCGAAAATAATAAGGCCACCTTCGACGGCAGCCGATAAAAATTCGGCCTTTCCATGACCGTAGGGATGATCTTCATCTTTTGGTTTTGAAACAAACTTCATCACCATTAAAGACAGGGCAGCAGCTGCCACATTCACTAAAGTTTCTAAAGCATCGGATAATAAGGCTGAGGAATTACTAGAAAGAGCGGCTGATAATTTCAGAGCAAATACCAAAAGGCTGACAACTAAATAAATGCAGCTTGCTAACATTTAAGCCGCTTTCTTTTTATCTTGCTCGATTTGATCAAAAAAACTAACGCGGTTACGGCCTGTTCGTTTCGCATGATAAAGGGCATTGTCAGCTCGGCGCACAAGTTCTTTTGCACTGATGGATTCTCCTGGTTTTGTTATAGCAAAACCAATTGAAGCTGTCAGTTTAATAGAGTCAGTCCCATTGCGAAATATTGTTTTTTCAATGGTCTTACGAAGTCTTTCACAAAAAAGCACAGCTCCCTCGTGATTGACTTCAGTCAGTACCATTAAAAATTCGTCCCCACCATAACGAGCAGGAATGTCCACATTACGAGTGCATTCTTTAACAATCTTTCCCACTTCTGAAATCACAAACGAGCCAAATAAATGATCATGACCATCATTCACACTTTTGAAACAATCCATGTCCATCATGATCACACAAATTCCGCGCTGGAAGCGCTTTCCACGCTCGATCTCAAACTCAAGCTTCTGATAAAGAGATCGCATGTTGAACAGTCCCGTCAAATCATCCGTGTCGACCAGTTCTTTCAGTCGCTCGTTGACCAGAATCAATTGCTGAGACAAATCCCGAATTCGAAGCTGGGTACGAATTCGTGCCAAAAGTTCTAAGGGCACAAAGGGTTTCACAATGTAATCATCAGCTCCTGAATCAAGACCTGAAATAATCGAGTCTGTCTGACTGTCATCAGAGATCATTAAAATTGAAGTGTGAGGAAGCTTTCGCTTGAACATTTTCAAAGTTTTTAATGCTTCCTCATTGATGGGAGTATCCATAATTACAATATGAGGCTGCCAAGTGCGTGCGACCTTTAAAGCTGACTTCAGTGAAGTATCACTTTTAGTATCGTAGCCTTCCCAACGAAGTGGCTCGAGTAATATATCAAGGCTTTGTTCATCTTGGTCGATCACCAAAATGCGACGGTTGCCTGAATTCAATTTTTTTTGCCACTTCATGTACAGAAGATCGACAAATCAGAGCCTTTTCTTGAGTCTGGTCGAGTCGAAAGATGGACTTTTTATTAGGCTCAGATGTATTCTTATTTCACATTTTCTAAGGAGCCAGGACCATGGGGCAGTCACAGCAAGAAGTTGAAAGTAAATGGCGAAAAAAATGGGCAGAACATGCTTGTTTCAAAGCTGAGGACAATTCAAAAAAACCAAAATACTACGCACTGGACATGTTTCCCTATCCTTCAGGTTCCGGACTGCATGTGGGTCACATGGCCTCTTATATGCCAGCGGATGTGATCTCTCGGTACAAGCGTTGCCGAGGTTTTAATGTTTTACACCCCATGGGCTACGATGCTTTTGGATTACCTGCTGAACAATTCGCCATTCAAACGGGAATTCATCCTGCGATCACCACTGAAAAGGCTATTCACAGCTACCGCAATACATTGCAAAATTTTGGTTTCAGCTTTGACTGGAGCCGTGAAATTTCCACCTGTGATTCTCAGTATTACAAATGGACGCAGTTTATTTTTACTAAACTTTGGGAAAAAGGTTTAGCTTACCAAAAAGAAGTTCCTGTGAATTGGTGCCCTGAGCTTCGCACGGTTTTAGCCAATGAAGAAGTCGTCGACGGAAAAAGTGAGCGCGGTGGACACCCCGTGATCCGCATGCCAATGAAACAATGGATGCTGAAAATTACCGATTATGCCGAAAGACTTTTGCAGGATCTCGAAAAAATTGATTGGCCTGAGAGAACAAAAGAGGGCCAAAAAAATTGGATTGGAAAATCTGAAGGGGCTTTAGTTACTTTTCAAGTCTCTGGTCACCAAGACAATTTTCAAGTTTTCACAACACGGCCTGACACTTTATTTGGTGTCACTTTTATGGTGCTGGCCCCCGAGCATCCTTTAGTTAAAAAAATTTCCACAACTCCACACATGTCTGAAGTTGAAAAATACATCGATCAATCATCCAGAAAATTAGAAGTGGAAAGAAAAGCCGCTGTGGAAAAGTCAGGGGTTTTCACAGGAGCCTTTGCTGTGCATCCTTTGACGGGCGAAAAAATTCCTGTTTGGATTTCTGACTATGTTTTGATGGAATACGGCACCGGTGCCATCATGGCGGTTCCAGGTCATGACGCCCGTGACTTTGAATTTGCACAAAAATTTTCTTTGCCAGTCAAACGAGTTTTGGAATCTGCAGAGCCTTTGCCATTTGAAGGAGAAGGTAAACTTTGCCACTCACAATTCTTAGATGGGTTAAGTAAAACTCAAGCCATCGAAAAAATGATCCAGCACTTAACAGAAAAAAAATGCGGTGAAAAATTAGTGCAATATAAATTACGGGATTGGCTTTTCAGTCGTCAGCGCTACTGGGGAGAACCTTTCCCAGTTGTCCATCATCCATCAAAAGGTATTCAAACTTTACCTGTTTCCGAACTTCCAGTGGTTTTACCAGAAGTCGCGGACTATCAACCATCTGCTGAAGGTGAAGCACCACTAGCTCGCAACAAAGCTTGGGTGGAATATCAATTTCCCGATGGAACCAAGGGGATCAGAGAAACAGACACCATGCCTGGATCGGCGGGTTCTAGTTGGTATTTTTTAAGATTCACCGATCCCCATAATCCCAATGAACCTTTTAGTTTCGAAGCCCAAAAATACTGGATGCCTGTCGATCTTTATGTGGGTGGCCCTGAACACACTGTGGGTCATTTACTTTACGCTAGGTTCTGGCAAAAAGTTTTATTCGATGCGGGCCTTGTTTCCCACCCTGAACCTTTTCAGAAATTGGCTCATCAAGGAATGATTCTAGGTGCTGACGGCGAAAAAATGTCAAAGTCCAGAGGGAACGTAATTCCCGCCGATGAAGTTCGTGAAAAAATGGGAGCCGACGCTTTAAGAACTTTTATTTGTTTCATGGGTCCTCTTGATAAGGATAAACCTTGGTCACCCACTGGAATTGAAGGTGTGAAAAGATTTTTGGACCGCTTAGAAAGATTGGTTATAAACCCGGATGGGACATTGAAAGCCAATGATGAGCCTTTGCCACCCGAGGTTGAAAAAACTTTGCATAAAACAATCAAAAAAGTGACAGAAGACATTGAATCCATGGGTTTCAATACGGCGGTCTCGGCACAAATGATTCTGGTCAACGAACTTTATAAGCACAATTGCTTCTCTAAAAAAGCTTTGTTACCGCTCATACAATTGTTGATGCCTTTCGCACCGCACTTAGCTGAAGAGCTATGGGAAAAAATGCAAGGTCAAGGCTTTGTCTCATTGGCACCTTGGCCCACATTTAAGCCAGAGCTTTGTGTGGACGACGTGATTACCCTAGGCGTACAAGTGAACGGGAAAATGCGGGGAACCATTGAATTGGCTCCTGATGCGGCTGAAGAGGTCGCTTTGCAGGTCGCTTTTTCGGTCACAACTGTGCAGAATGCACTAAATGGACAAAAACCAAAAAAAGTGATTTACAAAGCCGGAAAAATACTGAATCTCATCGTGTAAGAAAGTTTTTTACACGGTGAGGGTTTTATAAAAATGGCAGAATCTTGGAACTCAGAAAAAAGTGCAGCTTTGTACGGTATCAACAATTGGGGAACCGGATATTTTCGAGTCAACCAAGCCGGCCACGTACAAGTGACTCCCGCTGGTGCGAACGGCAGCTCTTTGGATCTTTTTGAACTGACTCAAGATCTCATGGAGCGTGGAATCCGCGTCCCTATCATGATTCGCTTTCCTGATATTATTAAATCCCGTGTGGAACTGATGTCCAATTGCTTTCAAAAGGCTTTCAAAGACCACAATTACAAAGGTCAGTACCAAGGTGTTTATCCCATCAAAGTGAATCAACAACGGCACTTGGTGGAAGAAATTGTTTATTACGGAAAAAATTTACGCCTCGGTCTTGAATGTGGATCCAAGCCTGAACTTCTTGTGGTTCTGGCTTTGATGAACAATCAAGATGCTTTGGTGATTTGTAATGGCTTTAAAGATGCCGAATATATCGAAACTGCCATCTTGGCACAAAAATTAGGTCGTAACACCATCATCGTTATGGACCGTAAAGATGAACTGCCACTGATCATTCAAGCCGCTAAGAAATTTAATGTTAGACCCAAAATTGGTTTCCGCGCGAAGCTGAATACTCAAGGCGCTGGTAAGTGGGTGGATTCATCCGGAGCCCGCTCGAAATTTGGACTCACGACTGTAGAAATCGTTGAAGGTCTTGAGCTTTTGAAAAAAGAAAACATGCTGGATTGCCTCGAGCTTCTTCATTATCATATCGGCTCTCAGGTCCCTTCTATCACTTCTATTAAATCTTCACTTAAAGAAGCCGCCCGTTTTTACGTAGAGCTTATTAAATCCGGTGCGCAATTGAAGTACATCGATGTGGGTGGTGGCCTGGGTGTGGACTACGACGGAACCGGAAGGTCTGATTCCTCTGTCAATTACTCTGAGCAAGAGTACGCCAATGACGTGGTCTCTACTTTACAAGTGATGTGTGATGAAAAAGGTGTTCCTCATCCTCATATCGTGACTGAATGTGGACGAGCACTTGTGGCCCATCACTCAGTATTGATTTGTAATGTGACAGGACGAAATGATTTAAGAAGACCTGAACCGCCAAAGCCTGCTGAAAAAACAGATCCATCTATCATGCAGGATTTACAGTATATTTTTGAAAAAATTAATAAAGATAACATCAATGAATGTTTCAATGACTTGATCCAAGCGAAAAATGAAACTCTTAACCTATTTGTTTACGGTGTGCTAAGCCTGCAACAACGAGCTTGGTGTGAAAGCATGCACTTCGCTGTTGCAACAAAAATGCTAGCACTGGCTAAAACTCTTCCTGATTGCGAAGACATTGTGAAAGCCGTATCAGAAGAATTATGTGACACTTACTTCTGCAATTTTTCTGTGTTCCAATCTGTTCCCGATTCATGGGCTGTGGGCCAACTTTTCCCCGTGATGCCTATTCATAGACTGAACGAAATGCCCGACCACGAAGCCACCCTTGCTGATCTGACCTGTGACTCTGATGGAAAAATTGAAAAATTCATTGATACTGAATCCGGTGAATATAAAAAAACTATCAGTATTCACGAATACAAAGAAGGAACACCTTATTACCTGGGTGTGTTTTTAACTGGTGCTTACCAGGAAATCTTAGGTGATTTGCATAATCTTTTTGGTGACACCGATGCTGTTCACGTCTCTATGACAGAGGCTGGCTACACAATCGATCATTATGTTCCAGGAGATACGGTCACTGAAGTTCTTAGCTACGTCCAGTACGGCCGAGCCGAACTTGTTGATAGCGTGCGCCAAGCTGCTGAGGAAAGTATTCAAAAAGGAACCATCACTAAGAATGAAGCGAAGCTTTTGATTCGTCATTACGAAGATGGACTTTCTGGATACACTTACCTCGAAGATTCTGAATTTTAAAAAATGCTGATTAAAAAAGAAGATCGAAAAATTCTTTTTAACCTCACCGTCATCGTTGTGGCCCTTGGCTACTTTGTGGATATTTTTGATCTCACATTGTTCAATATGGTCAGACGGCAAAGTCTGATCGACATCGGAATCCCTGAATCAGAACTGGTCAGCCGTGGACTTTTTTTACTGAATACACAAATGATTGGCATGCTAATCGGGGGAATCTTCTGGGGACAACTAGGAGACCGCAAAGGGCGCATGTCTTCTTTGTTTGCCTCTATTATTTTGTACTCTGTTGCAAACCTTTTAAACGCATTCGTTACAGATTTTGAACAGTATGTGGTTTTAAGATTTATCGCAGGCGTGGGTTTAGCTGGTGAGCTCGGTGTGGGTATTACTTTAGTTGCTGAACTTCTACCAAAAGAAAAACGAGGCCTTGGAACTGCCTTTGTGGCCACCATCGGAGTTCTAGGCGCTGTTTTGGGTGGAATCTTTGTGGAAATCTTTTCTTGGAGAACTTGCTACATCATTGGTGGCTGCATGGGACTTTTTCTTTTGCTGCTCAGGGTTTCCGTTAAAGAATCAGAACTTTTTCATCAGGTGCAAACTCAAACTCATGTTCGTAAAGGGAATTTCTTTGATTTATTTAAATCGAAATCTTTAATTCAAAGATTTGTGACCTGCACATTAATCGGAGTGCCCATTTGGTATGTGGCAGGCATTCTTATGCCCTTTGCCCCCGAATTAGGAAAAGATTTAGGTGTCACTGATCTTTTACTGTCCTCTCGGGCCATTGCCATTTCCTATTTAGGATTGGCCCTTGGAGATTTTTTAAGTGGTGTTCTTAGTCAGTGGTTGAGAAGTCGTAAAAAAGCTCTTTATTGTTTTCAATTGGCTTGCCTCGCTTTGGTCATCGTTCTTTTGCTTACAGCTGGTGGTAAAAGCCATTACTACTTCTACACTTTAAGTTTCCTTATCGGAGTTGGTGCGGGTTTCTGGGCATTGTTTGTCACAGTAGCAGCTGAAAATTTTGGAACAAATTTAAGATCTACTGCTGCCACATCCATTCCCAATTTTGTGAGGGCAGGTGTATTTCCCATGAGTTTGATGCTGACTCCGCTACGTGATTATTTTCCTTACTGGCAAGCCACCTTAATAGTCGGTGTTGTGGCTTTCGCTATTGCTATTATTGGAACTTACTTTTTAAAAGAAACTTTTGGTGAATCACTGGATTACACTGAAAAAACTTAAACGACCTTTGAATCAAAAGCGTCTCGAATTGCAAGACCGATATTAATTAATAACGTCAGTGTTAAAACAACAGCACCGAGTGAAGACCACACCAACCATTCAGAAGTTGTGAAATACTTCTGAGCCTGGCTCATGAGTTCTCCCCAACTGGGTGTGGGTGGACGAAGTCCTAAGCCCAAATAATCCATGATGGAAAGATAATAAACATTGGATGCGATCGTAAACGGCGCAAAAGTAATAATCGGCGTCAGCGCGTTCGGCATGATGTGTTTCAGAATAATCCTAGAATGGCTGGCACCCAAGGCCCTGGCAGCTTCCACGTACTCACGGTTTCGAAGCTGAAGAAACTGACCTCTCATATACTGGGAAATTCCCGTCCAACCAAAAGTCACAGTGATCAAAATTAAAACTGGCAGTCCTGGAGCAAATATAGAAATCAAAGTGATGGTCACAAATAAAACGGGAGTGTTTTGCACCACTTCCACTAGTCGCATACCTATTAAATCTAATTTACCACCCCAGTAACCCATGTTCGCACCAATGAAGCAGCCTAAAATATACGAGAGTATCCAAGCTCCCATGGCGTAGGCCAGAGTGTAGCGAAGTCCGTAAAGGAGTCTTGCAAATACATCACGGCCACTGTCATCAGTTCCAAAAATATTTTCTTTTGATGGTGGAGCAGGATAGCTATCTAGACTTGAGTTTGTTTCTAAAGGGCCCCATTGAATGACGGGCCAAACAGCCCAATCTCCTTCAGCCAGTTTTAAAGATCGATAGTCCATGACAAAAATATCGTCCCTGTTGAATTCTGTGGGATGATAGTCAGCCAAAATGGGAGCGTAAAACTTTCCCTGATAATACATAAAGTGAGGCTTACTGTTCGCCCACCATTCTGCCGTTAAACTTAAAACGAAAAGTGCCATCAAGGCCCAGACTGAAATGACAGCCACTTTATCTTTCTTAAACTTTTTATAGCGTTTAAGAGTTAACTCATTGGTGATGCGAGATTCCAACCATCCACTCATTTGAAGTTGATCCTTGGATCCACCAGCACGTAAATAAGATCACTGATCAAATTTCCTAGCATCAGTGCAGAACTGGAAAGAAAAATCATTCCCATCACAACGTTGTAGTCCCTAGAAAGAATGGAAGAGTAACTGAGTAAACCGATGCCATCCAAATTAAAGATTGTTTCAACAATCAAAGAGCCCGTTAAGAAGACTCCTAAAAATCCGCCAAGACCTGTGGCCACAGGAATTAAAGCATTACGTAGGGCATGCTTAAAAACCACTGCGCGTTCATGAAGGCCTTTGGCACGCGCCGTTCTGATGTAATCAGATTTAATAATATCGAGCATCGAATTTCGGGTTAATAAAGTGAGCTCTGTGAAGCCACCAATCATATAGCAAATCAACGGCAGCACAAAGTGGTGGGCACGGTCAGCGAATTTTCCAATGAAGGAAAGATCGGCGTAATTATCAGAGTAAAGTCCTCCGATGGGAAACCAGCTAAGATAACTACTACCTGCAAACACCACGATCAAAAAAATTCCTAAAACTAAGGGTGGTATTGAATACGCAAAATACAGCAGTAATCCCGAGATACGGTCAAAGGCTTGACCGGCTGTTAAAGCTTTTTTTACGCCCAAAGGAATACAAACAAGATAAGTCAAAATAAGAGAGACAATTCCAAATTGTAAGGAAACTGGAAACTTACTGCTGATGACTTCAATCACCGGTTCGCCGTAGGTAAAGCTTTCACCGAAATCAAGTCGGCTAATATTTTTAAGCCAAATCCAATAACGCTCAGCCACCGGCTTATCAAAACCGTACTGAGCTTTGAGTGCTTCGATGACTTCTTCGTTTACTCCTGAAGTTTTACTACCACTGTCGGCTGCACTATCACCACCAGAGCCAAAACGAATTTGCTGAAGCTTTTGTTCAACAGGTCCACCGGGTGCAAGATTAATAATCACAAAGCACATCAGTGTGATTCCGATAAAAGTCGGAATCATCAGGATTATTCTACGAAGAAAATAGGATATCAAAGTGGACTGCCTCTCGAGTGATTACTTTTGCTGTTTCCACCAAAAGTTGTTTCCTAAGCCGTAACGAAGAGTATCGCCTGGCAAACCAATGGTGCTCGAGTGTGCATAGAAAGAATATTTAGAGTTAAATAAAAAGACATAAGGTGCATCGTCTGCGATGATTTCATAAACTTTTTGCAAAGTTTGTACGCGCTTTGGCTTATCTAAAGTTAATCTAGCTTCATCGATCAGTTTATCAACTTGAGCATTTTTATAGTTAATGAAGTTGGATCCGCCTACGACGGCTGAGCTTGAGTGCCAAATTTGCTTAGGATCCCAATCGATATCGTTGGCACCCCAGGCCAGTGCTGCCGCATCAAAATTTCCTTCATCAAGAAGCTTAAGAAATGAATTCCATTCCAAAAACTTCAATTCCATATTGATGCCGGCTTTTTTCAAATCCTGCTGATACAGAGTCCAATACTTTTCTGTGTCTTTATTAGGATAAATCAGCGTGAATTTGAATGGAACTTTTTGGCCATTCACTTCTTTGTCCAATGTTCCATCTTTATTGGAATCCGACCATCCAGATGCAGTCAGTAATTCTAAAGCCTTTTTAGTATCGAACAGAAATGGTTTCACTCTTGGTGAAGCAAATTCACTGCGGTTAAAAACAGGTCCCGTTGCAAGTTCAGAAAAGCCGTACATGAATTTTTTGTTGATTTCTTCTCTGTGCATCAGGTGAGCAAGTGCGACACGAACATTTTTATCCGTAAACAAATCTTTTCTAAAGTTCCAGCCAATAAAAGCATAGGATTTCGGAGAATCATTTTCGATTTTCTTTTTCAGTAATGTTTTATCCCACGGCGCACCCGAGGTTTTTTTAACAAAAGATTCAGCCCTGAGTTCGATCATATCGAGCTCACCTTTTTTAGCACGCTCGATTTCGATGTTTTCATCTTTATAAAAACGGAAATCGATGGTTTCAAAGTTGTAAGCACCTTTGAAATAAGGATCTTGACCAGCCGCCCAATTCGCGTTTCTTTTTAAAATAATTTTTTGGCCACGATCAAATTTTTCAACTTTGTAAGGACCAGAGCCCACAAGTGTACGAGTCATTTTTCGAGATTTTTCTACGTCTGCATACACATGCTTAGGAATAATTGTCATGGCCGCAACCACATCAAAATTTTTGTAGTACTTTTCCTTAGCTGTCACTTTCACAGTCAAAGCATCAACCACTTCCACTTTTTCAATGCTTTGATAAAAAGGAATCAAATGAGCCGCTTGGTATTTGGGTTCAAAAATTGCGTCAAAAGAAAACTTCACGTCATCAGCTGTGACAGGTTTTCCGTCATGCCAAGTGGCGTTTTTTCTTAAAGTAAAAGTAAACGTCTTTCCATCTTTCGCAATATCATACTTTTCAGCAAGTCTAGGAACCCATTGCCAATCTGTAATTTTGCGATCCAGAAGTGTGTCCATTGTGAGATCATGCACTCGGCCTGCAAATACATCTGTAGACATAATGGGATGAATGGTTGGAGGCTCACCACCAATACTGCGAATAAAAGTTCCACCCTTGGGAGCTTCTTGATTGGGATCAGCAAACTTCGGAATGGCTGCAGTTACAAACTGAGAGGCTACAAAAACCAATGTAAGAATCGCGTATTTCATGATGAAGTTCTCCTTCGAAATTGAGGTCCCACCTAAATTCGTAGATACCACAACATTATGCAAGTTTATCAACCACTTGACACCAAGCACTAGCTCGCTTGATAAGTAGTTTTAAAGGTGAGGTCATTATGTCTTTTGATGCAACTACAACGGTCTCTGCAGAGTTTGGAATTTTTGGCATTCCGCTGACCGAAGAGCAAAGCCGAGTCATCCTTTTACCAGTGCCTTGGGAAGTCACAACATCCTATGGTTCGGGCGCCTCGTGGGGACCTTCATTAATTCGCGAAGCCAGTGCCCAGATCGACCTTTATGACTTAGAATTGGGTAAGTCTTACGAACAGGGCTATCACATGCTTCCCCATCCTGTTGAAATTAAAAACCTCAATGACAAAATGAAACTGAAAGCCCAAGAGCTCATCGAACTTGTTACAAATCAAAGTTCAGATCAAGCCCGAATGGATCAACTCCGGGCCGAAGTGAATCAGGCCAGTCACACTTTAAATGAATGGGTTTATGCTCAATCCACAAGAATTTTAGAAAACGGAAAGTTACTGGGCCTTGTCGGAGGTGATCACTCCTCACCTTACGGTGCCATTCGTGCTGTGTGCGAAAAAAACTCCAGCGACATTGGAATTTTACATATCGATGCCCATTCAGACACTCGAAAAGCCTATCATGGCTTCACTCATTCCCATGCATCTATCATGTACAATGTGATGACAGCTCCATGGAAACCAAAAAAATTAGTGCAAATTGGAATTCGTGATTTCTGCGAAGAAGAATACGAATTTATTAAATCACGAAATGATATTAAGACATTTTTTGACCTGGATTTAAAACGTAGACTTATGAACGGTGAAGCTTGGGCCCGCGTGGTTCAAGACATCATTAAAGAATTGCCAGAAAAAGTTTATATTTCATTTGATATAGATGGTTTGGATCCGGCCTTTTGCCCTCATACCGGAACTCCTGTATCAGGTGGATATTCAACAGATCAGATTCATTATTTGCTTTATGAACTGGGTTCCAGTGGTAAAAAAATCGTGGGTTTTGATTTAAATGAAGTTTCAACTGGTGGGGTCACGCCCGATCAGGCAGACCCATGGGATGGAAATGTGGGGGCCAGAATGTTGTTCAAACTTTGTGGCTGGAGTGTCTTAACTAATAAAGTCTAAACGCCCTTAGCAAATCTGCGATTCACAGACTCACGCAGTTCGGCACCTTCAATGCTCAGACGTGTCCACGGGATCGCCTTCAAGCGGTCCGCTTCGATGACTTCTTCCGTTTCTTCACAAAAGCCGAAGCTTCCATTTTCAATTCTAGCTAAAGCGCTTTCGATTTCCATCAACTGGTTGCGCAAACGATCAGTCATGTTTAAAAATTCTTGTTCGGCTAGGACACGAACGGTTTGATCCGCTTCATCGCCACCACGATCGTCATTGTCAAAATTGGATTTAGCTTCTTTTACTCGGTTCAGAAGCTCCATTTTAGATTGCAAGAGCTTAGACTTGCACTCTTTCACTAGCTTTTCAGAAACTTTATCTTGAGCCATTATTCCCCCTCAAACATTTCGATTTGCAGTTCCCCATTAGCAAGTGCCAATTTGGAACTGCTCCATTAAGAAGGAGTTGTGAAATTTTTGCAAGAGAAAATCTTAAATCGCCTTAAAATGATACAAACTATTGAAAATATTGAGTTTTAATCTAATTACGCATGATGCAAAAATGCATCAAAATCAAAATCTGACGAGTTCTTAACTTGGATAATTGAATAATTACTTTAGACAGCTTTTGAGGCGTTTAATGAGATCAGCGGTCGAGGCATCAAGATTGTCAGCGGTCTCAAAAGCCTTCTGGGCGCGCTTTCTGTAGGCTTCTGCTGACTTTTCCATGGCAACCAAGGCTTTGGTCGGGACTGTTTTTTTATAGATCGACAGCTCAAACGAGAGATCTGAAAGTTGATCAGCAAAAACGTCGTGATTTCTTGCAAGCGAGGTCACAATTTGATTTTGAGCCGTTCTGAGAAGCTCGAGCTCTTGGTAGACTTGTGAGCATCTTGGCTGAGCCCCAAAAGTATAGACCGGTATAGATACTAGACCCATGAATAGAACCTTAGAGAATGAAAACATAGCAAGAACCCCCACCGAAGATGGAGCAAGTCCAGGGCCACTTAAGCCTAAGGTCTAGGCGATCTGATCGACTAATTTTTGAAATATTTATCGAAAGCGTCGCGAGTTTCGCCAATTGTGAAAGGGTACAACATTCGAGAAACATGCTTACGACCGCGGTCCAAAGCCAGCTTCGACGGAGACTTATCAGCACTTTCAAAAAACTGCAGATAAGTGGTCGACATAGCTAAAAGGGATTCCGCAATGTAAGTCATTTCATTGGTGTTATTCAAAGGAGCTAAAATACCTTTACGGACCCAAACCTTGTAAAGGCCCTTCATCAGTCCCATCATTTTGAAAATATGTTTTTTCCATTGCAGGGCCAACACAGGATCCCGTCTTCTTAGGGTGTACATTTCCCTATGAAAGAATCGGTATTTCCAATAAATTTCAAAATTGAAATCGATAAATTCAAGTGGAGTCATAGAGCCAGAACTTTTTGATTTCCAAATTTGGTAAGTTTCCTTACACATTCTTTTGAAAAGCTCTTGCAGAATTTCTTCTTTGTTATGGTAGTGAAAATAAAGATTGCCCGGACTCATCTTTAAAGATTTAGCGATATGATTTGTGGTAATGGCTTGAACGCCGCTACGGTTAAACAAATCATTGGAAACAAGAAGAATTCTCTCTTTAGTTTTGACCATCGCGGTTTTTATGACATGACCAAAGCACCTTGGCAACTCTTAGTCCCTTGTCGAATCTTAATTTTCGGGTCACAATTTAAGGACTATGCGATTTAGACACAAATTTAAAATACTTTGGATTGGCGTCGGCCTATTAATAGCCGGCAGTTTTTATTTCTCAGCAGGCTTATTTGAGGATCAAACAGATCCTGTGGCCAAGAAGTTAGGGGAAACCCTTGAAGCTCGGTTCATGGTTGCTAAAATGGTCGAAGACAAGGTTCAGGCCCATGATTGGTCCAGCTCATTGGAAGCTGAGGTGGACGGTGACATTGAAAAGTTTAATGTGAAATGGACCCTGGATGAAAACCTTCAAAAATACGCTGACAGCATTTTTAAAAGTTACAAACCTGATTACGGGGCTGTTTTTCTGTTTGATGCCACCAACGGTCGGGTTTTAGCCCTCTCTAGCTTTGAAAAAGGCAAACCCACCTCGAAAAGCTTAGCCCTCAGAGCCACCTACCCGGCAGCCTCCATTTTTAAAGTGATCACAGCCACTGCAGCTGTTGATCAGGCAGGACTGAAACCAGGCCACACCATTCGCTTTAATGGTGGCAACTACACTTTATACCGTAAAAACGTCATGAGTGATCAAATCAATCGATGGACCCGAACAGTGACTTTGAAAGATGCTTTTTCCAAGTCTTTGAATACGGCTTTTGGCAGACTGGCTTTAGAAAAGCTAGAGCCCGAAGTGATCAATGAATACGCCAATCGATTTATGTTTAATCAAGACTTGGCCACTGACTTTCCGGTTGAAAAAAGTATTGCCCTTGTGCCTTCCGAGAAAAACTATGAACTGACTCAAGTGGCTTCTGGTTTTAATAAGTTTAACCGTTTAAGCCCCGTCGCCGGAGCCATGATTGCCTCTGCCATTGTAAATAACGGGCGGGTTGTTGTGCCCTACCTGGTGGATCAAATTACTGATTTTGAAGATAAGGTGATTTACTCAGGTGAAACCTTAGAAAAAGGCCAAATCATGGCCGAGGAATCAGCATCGAAGATGCGCACACTGATGGAAGAAACTGTATTATCAGGAACCAGTCGCAAAAGCTTTCGCAGCCTTGTTCGCAGCAAAAAATTTCGTGAAGTGCAAATGGGTGGAAAAACCGGCCATCTCACTGGAGATAACCCAAAAGGCCGCACGGACTGGTTTGTGGGTTACGCATTTGACGAAGATAAAAAGTTAGCGGTGGCAGCTATTACTGTTAATGAAAAGTACTGGACCATTAAATCATCCCAGGTCGCTCAGATGTTATTTAAAAGATATTTTGAGCCCGTTATTGCACAAAGAACTGCAGCTTCAGAAGCACGCGAACAAAAAGGCAGACCTTAAAAACTCAAAAAGCGCACTTCATCAGTGCGCTTTTCTATTTTACCGAAGTTAATCTCGATAACTTTAGCTTACTTTGGGGGTCCCCTCTCGGGTAGGTCGATAAGCTCCAAAAAATGTAGTCTTCGGTGAGATTTCAATACCACACGTTCCTCCTGTTAATTAGCCATCCGAGTTTCGAACCTCTTGAACAAGTTCCCCTTTAATTTATGACCAGGGATTCTTGCGACGACATACTAGACTTTCGGCCGTATTTTGAAAAAACTTGAGCCCTAAAACTCATTTTTTTAAGAACTTTTGCTGAATCTTAAATTGAGACACTGACAGGGCAGTGATCCGAGCCCTCGACCGTATCAAGAATATCCGCTTTCTTAAGTTGAGCCGCAAGTCCTTGAGATACACATATGTAATCGATTCTCCAACCTCGGTTCGAGATTCTAGCGAGCTCTCGGTAACTCCACCAACTGTAGCGCTTGGTAGCTTCGGGATGAAAATGCCTAAAGCTATCAACGAATCCCAATTGTAGAAATTGATCCATCCAGGCCCGCTCTTCAGGCAAAAATCCGCTTTCCTTTGATAGCCTTACGGGGTCATGAACATCCATTTCTTTATGAGCCACATTGTAGTCACCGACCACGATAATATTTTTTCCCAATTGAAGCTGAGCTTTGAGATGTTGATTAAGGTCTTTTAAAAACTTTTGCTTAAAATGATGTCTGTCATCCCCAGAGCCACCATTAGGAAAATAGATATTGTACAAATCAAAGCCCGCATGTTCGCTCCATAATATGCGCCCTTCATCGGTGTATTCGGATTGGCCCCAACCATCTTGAACTTTTTTGGGTGGCACCTTACAAAACGTGGCGACTCCCGAATAACCTTTTTTCTTTGCTGAAGACCATTGATGAAATTGAAAACCTAAAGATTGTAATTCAGGCTCAACTTGTTCGATGTGAGCCTTTGTTTCTTGTAAACATAAAATATCGGGGTTTTCGTCTTTAATAAACTGAGTCAGTCCTTTTTTTGCACAAGCCCTGATTCCGTTGACATTCCAAGTGATGATTTTCATGATGAACCTCGCATGAACTTAGCTTCTCTCTTTTACCAGCATTTGTGTCAACATTACCCTGGCTTAAAAAACGATTTGCCGATGGACGCAATATCTCCACAGCTCCTGTCGCCACACAAAGTCGAACTCTCAGACAGCCATTTTAAAAAAATAGAATCTATCATTGATGCTTTTGAAACCCTAAGATCTCAACCCTCTTACCTTTCTTGGTTAGAAAAAACCTATGGGCCCCTGTTTATCCCAGGGAACCGTGGTGTATTTATGAGTTATGACTTTCATGTTACAAATGAAAATGAATTAAAATTAATTGAGATCAATACCAATGCCTCATTTTTAGGACTGGGCTACGAGTTCGCAAAAATGCAAAATATTCCATGGAATCAAAATTTTAAACTCACAGACTTAAAAAAATGTTTTGAAAATGAACTTCTTTTAGCGGGCCATTCCACAGAATTGAAATCCATTCATATTGTAGATGAAAATCCTGCTGAGCAAAAACTTTATGCTGAATTTTTGTTGTACCGTGAAGCTTTTAAACAAATGGGAATTTCTTGTGAAATTCAAGATGTCTCAGGTGTTACAGCAGCTGACATCATTTACAATAGAAGCACTGATTTTTATTTAAAAGAGCAAAAATCAAATACCTTAAAAGATCTTTATCAAAATAAAAAAAGCGTTTTAAGCCCTCACCCATTTGAATACCAAGCCCTAGCAGATAAGGAAAATTTCATCCATTGGACTCAAGCTTCGTTTTGGGAAACTGTAACTATTGATTCTGATACAAAAAGTTTAATTCTGGGATGTTTACCAAAAACAACTTTGCTGACTACAGAAAACAAGGAAGAGATTTGGGCTCAAAGAAAAAATTTATTTTTTAAACCTAAGAATTCCTTTGGCTCTAAGATGAGTTACAAAGGTGCATCGATTTCCAAAAAAGTTTTTGAAGACTTACTAAGCGTAGAAGCTTTGGCACAAGAACTTGTAACTCCAGCCGAAGTTCAAACCACTCAGCAAAGTTACAAATATGATTTACGTTGCTATGCTTACAAAAATCAATTTCAAGGTTGTATGGCTAGGCTTTATCAAGGACAAGTCACTAATTTAAGAACTGAGGGTGGCGGATTTGCCACGGTGATTAGGGCCCCTTAGATTTTCTATCATACAAAACAATATAGGACTCAGTGGATTGCTGATTGGATCTTTTTAAGCGTAATTCAAATTCATCATGACTGAGTTGTACTTTTTCAATATCAAAACCCTGCTGAAGCAATCGATCTTGAAACACATTGGCCTGAACTAAGCTTCTTTGTGAAACCACTGACCCCACTTGATTTTCAATATCTAAAGAAAATTTCCAGTAAGCGTGCCCCACATTCTGAAGTTCAGTCAAATCGATCATCACCGGCAAAAAAGCTTGGGATTTAAAGTTAAGTAAGGGTTTACCAAAGAAGCAAGTCTCTGTCTCAGAGCTTGTCACTTCCAGCATTTTTTTATGAGTTTTATAAATCAAATCTCCGTTTGATTGAACGGTATGTACCACTTCACGTGCAAGAAAAAGTCCCTTAGGAAACTCGAGCAGCTTTTGATAGCTTTGAGTCATTGTATTTGATCCGAAGCCAGATTCAGATCCGCAACTGGAAAGTCTTTTTAAAATCACGGCTTCTGAAGAAAGCGAAAAGAAAAGACTCAAAATTAAAAATTTCAACATAGTGATCATCACTTCGGGAAAAATGAAACTAGACTTGAGACTAAATTTGCTATGTCTCATTTAAGGACTTGTGTCTAAAAGCCGATGCTTAGCACATGAGTTTGAAAACCGCCTTGAAATCAAAGAGTCAGGATCCCATTTATCGTAAATTTGATACGATCAACGGCGAGCATCCTTGGCTTAAAGCTGTGCCCTCTGGAGCCGTCACTTACCGAGTCAGAGAATTGAATCAAGGACAGGTCGTCTATTTCAATTACATTTTAGCTAAAGAAATGGGTTTGATCAGCGACACTCATCCCCATCAAATGAATCCGAACCTCGAGCAGCGATTACTACAAACATTTAGCTTACAAATTATTAATGAATACGATGAGCTTAGTAAAAAAAGATTTGATCAATCAACAATAAAGCCCCATCGCTACATGGCCACTCGTTATTTGCAACTTCAGCATTCGAATAAGCAAGGAAAGACATCGGGTGATGGCCGAGGTATTTGGAATGGTACGGTAACCCACCGTGGGCATATTTGGGATATTTCAAGTCGTGGGACTGGGGTCACTTGTTTAGCCCCAGGATCAGTGGAGGCCCAGAAGCCACTAAAAACAGGAGCTACAGAGTTTGGCTACGGTTGTGGACTGGCTGAAATTGATGAACTTCTTGGTGCTGCCATTATGGCCGAAGCCTTTCATTTACAAGGAATTCCCACAGAAAGAGTTCTTTGTGTCATTGATCTTGGAAAAGGAATTGGTATCGGAGTTCGGTCTGCACAAAACTTAATTCGCCCAGCCCATTTATTTCGCTTACTTAAAATGGAAAATCATTCTGAACTAAAAGCCGCCTTCGATTATCTGATTGAAAGACAAATTCAAAATCAACGTTGGGTTTTTACTGAAAAAGGCGATCCTTACGAACAATCATTAAAAAAAATATCCCAGTCTTTTGCTGACTTCACAGCACAATTGGACCGTGATTATATTTTTGCTTGGTTGGATTGGGACGGCGATAATGTTTTAGCTGATGCAGGAATCATTGATTATGGAAGTGTCAGGCAATTTGGAGCTCGGCATGACCAGTACCGTTATGATGACATTGAAAGATTCTCAACCAACCTGAACGAGCAAAAAACCAAAGCGAAGGCCATCATTCAAGTTTTTGCACAATTGACAGATTTTGTAAAAACAGGGCGAAAAAAACCACTTAAAGATTTTTCTCAGCACCCCATGGTTGCAAGTTTCAATAAGAAGTTTGAACAGTCACGCAGTGAAAGACTTCTTTATAGAATCGGCTTTGATTCAGGACAAAGAAAAAAAATTATTACTCAAAAGGCTCATTTTGAAGAATTTGAAAAGCTTTTCTCTTATTTCGAAAAAGCTAAAATATCAGGATCACCAATAAAAGTATCTGACGGAATTAACCACCCTCCCCTTTTTAATATGCGAACATTTTTGCGGCAGATTCCTGAGATTTTACTTAAAGGTTCAGAACTGAATGAAGATGTCATGATAAAAAATTGCCTCTCGAGCTTCATCAAGACAAAAAATTATAAAACGGTAAGGAAGCACCAATCTAAACTCAAAAAATTGATTGAAGTTTATCAAAGTATGATCGGTTTGGTTTCTTCTCCAACCACTCAAAAACAAATTCTATCAAAGATCTCTACGAACTCGGCTATTTTAAATAGCGAGAAAAGAATCACTGGCAACGCTCTTATTAACATTGTTAATTTTATACTTGATGAAAAGAAAAAAGGCCTAGCAGCCACTGGAATTCAAAAAGTCATAGACAAGTTAATCCTCGAGCATACCGATATTCCAGAGGTGCGTGTCAGCCGATTTTATAAAAAAGAAATCCGAAAGCCACTTTTACCAGCGGACATCAACCGTCAACTTCTTAAGCTTGTTCTTGAATTTAAAGATGACATCTGAGTTTTTACCCAGTTTCTGATAACAGGATAATCTTCATCGCTAAAGACATGCTTTTTTTCACTGCCGACCCAGGAAACTTTTAGGCCTGCACTTTTTAATTTTTCCACACCAAACTGGGTATCATCATACTTTAAAATGTCGTCTTTTGTTCCATGGGTAAAAAGCCAAGGTGTTTTTAAGGTTTCTTGAGTGATGGAGCTTCTCCAACGAGGAAAAAAATGAAGATATCCGCTGACTCCCACAACTCCACCCAGTTTTTTCCCATAATTAAGCGCCACATCAGCGCTCACTAAGCAGCCTTGGGAAAATCCAAGTAGAAAAATGTCTTTGGCTTTCCAACCTGCTAGCTCTAGATCGCTTAATAATTGAAACACTTTTTCACGGATTCGTAAAACTCCACTTCTTTCAAACGGTGGTTCACCGTACCAAGAAAATCCATTCAGGAATTTTCTTGGCGCATTCAAAAGTAGGAAGTTAATATCTTTTAATTTAAGTTCATTTTGGAAATCTTTGAAGGGATGAAGGCTGTCCCCACGACCATGAAAAACAATCATTAATTTTTTAGAGGGTTTTTTTGAGGCTATAAAATGAGAGCGAAATAAAGTAGTTTTAATCAATTTAGAACCCTCCTTCAGCCGTTGCCAACCCCCAACAATTAAAAGCTAATTCAGCTTGTATCAGTTCGGGATCATCAGTGGCAATCAATGGTGACTTGCTAGTATTACACCTTTCAATTTTAAGACCACGCCCTAACTTTCTTTTAACAGTGGAAACCCCTGAATCTAGAGGCTGCCAATACTGATCCTCTTCACGGCTGCCGATAATGGGCGCTAAACCTGAAAACTGGTTAGGCGACTCGATTTGAAAATCAGGTTCTAACCCTACTTTTTGTGGTGTAAAGCCCGAGGGTAAGTAATAAAAACCCTTTGTCTCAAATAGAGCCAATTTTTTATTTTGTTTCCAGATATCACCTTCTTGGAAGGATCCTTTACCAAAGGTTCTCTCGCCCACTAACAGAGCTTTATTGTATTCACGTAATGCCCCGGCCAGTATTTCAGCCGCACTGGCTGTTCCGCGATTGACCAGCACTACAATCTTACCTTTAAAAATTTGTTGCTCTTCAGAGTAATAGGAATCCGGTCTTAATTTTTTATCTTGGTACCGTACACTAAATATTCTTCGGTCTGGTCCTGTGAACAGGCTGGCAATACAACCTGTTTCGTCCATTTGACCACCGGGATTATCTCTAAGATCAATAATTAAATTTTTAATGTTTTTAGAATTTAAATCTAACAGAACAGTCTTCACTTTTTCACAGCTACTGCGCGCAAAGCGATCAATGGTCAGAAGGGCTGTTTGAGATTCTGCAGAAATAATTTCCGCATGCACAGTGGATTGTTTCTCACTGGATTTAATTAAGTCATAATCTTTTATTTTTTGATTTTTTGAATTCACAACTTTGAGTGCCAGCTTTTTTGCTTTTTGATCCCGCAGGATTTCATTTAATTCAACAAGTGTCATTTTTTCAGTGCTTTGCTTTTGAATTTTCAAAAGTCTGTCACCTTTTCTAAGACCAACTTGAAAGGCAAGGGATCCTTTTATCACTTTTTTCACATAAAATTTTTCACCCACCTGGGCCACAAAAAATCCATAATTTGAGCTCTTATGTTCCGAGCTCGCAATCACTTGTTTGTAATATTCAACAGGAACTAAGTAAGTGTGGGGATCTCTAAAAATAGATAGAAATCCGTTCAGTGCAGTTCCTAGCATAATCCCACGACGTTTTTCATTTGCGAATTGATTATTCAGTAACTGCCAGTGACTTTCAAAATCAATTGGGTTTTTAAGGCCTTTTTCAAACAGGCTGTAAAACTCTTTCCAAGGCTTTAATAAAGTGATTTCACTAATGACAGAATCTGCATCTTTTTTAATCGGATTGAGTCCACTTTCAGGTAAAAAGATTTTTCCGTAGCGGATGGACACTTGCTGTAAAGAATTGGCACAGGATAAAAAATAACGCTCAGAAGTATGACAAAAGTCATTATCCAAAAAATCGAATAAATCCTTTTCTGATAGTTCTGCTTGATTCCAATAATCCTCAACACTGGGTGCTTCGTTGCGAGTTTCGATTGATCGACCCGCTAAAACACTGAATGCAAATGACACCAGGATCAACCCCTTGATCCAATTCCCCATAGATTCTCCCCTACAATATACACATAGCAACACATATGCCGGTTCCAATGACACTGATTGAAGATGAAAGGTGGAATGTAGAAAAATTTACTGGATTGTCTATAATCCCATGATAAGTTGACCCCATGATTATCGTAACAGGTGCCAATGGATTTATCGGAAGTGCATTGATTTGGGAGCTCAACCAAAGGGGTTATTCTCATATAATAGCTGTGGATACTGTGCCCCTCAGCCAACGTAACTTACTTCAAAATAAGGCTTATTCAGAATTCTTATTAAAAGATCAATTATGGGAGTTCCTAAAGTCTCCCCAGGCCCACGAAGTGGCGGGCGTGTTTCACATGGGAGCTTGCTCGACCACGACAGAAAGAAACTGGGAATTTTTAAAAGAAAATAACTTAGAATACTCTCAGAAGCTTTTCCAGTGGTGCACGAAGGAACAAAAGCCTCTTATTTATGCTAGCTCTGCCGCTACCTACGGCGATGGTAAAAAAGGCTTTGATGATGAAAGTTCTTCATTTGATTTTGAACCTCTCAATCTTTACGGAAAATCCAAGATTCTTATGGATCAATGGGCTTTAGAGCAAACCCAATGTCCCCATGACTGGTACGGAGTTCGCTTTTTTAATGTCTTTGGTCCCAATGAATATCATAAGAATGATCAAAGCAGCGTGGCCTTCAAAGCCTATCATCAGATTCAAAAAACAGGTTCATTAGGTCTATTTAAAAGCTATCACCCTGACTTTAAAGACGGCGAACAAAAGCGTGATTTCATTTACGTTAAAGATGTCACTTCTTGGATGATCGATCTGTATGAAAAAAAGCCGAAAAGTGGAATCTATAATATGGGCACGGGTAAGGCCCGTTCATGGCTGGATCTTGCAAAAGCCGTTTTTAAATCAATGAATAAAGAGGTCCAAATTCAATGGCTAGAAATGCCACCTGAATTAAAAGATCAGTATCAGTACTTCACTGAGGCAAAAATGCAGAAGTGGCAAGCCCAAGGATTGGACGAATCCCAATGGCCTTTGGAAAAAGCAGTGGATGATTACGTACAAAATTATCTGCAAAAAAATAATGCCTTACTTTAAAAGGTCTTAATGAAAAATCTGGATCAGCATCTTCATAAATATATCGTAGACTCAACAGACCGAATTTATAATCCTCAGGAAAATGCTGTTTGGCGATATATCCTTAGGCAATTGAAAAGTTTTTTATCTAAAAACGCTCACTCGTCTTATTTAGATGGCTTGAAAAGTACTGGAATTACTTTAGAAGAAATTCCTAAAATAGAATATATTTCGCAACATTTATCTCGGTTCGGATGGTCCGCACAACCCGTCAGTGGATTCATTCCACCGGCTGTGTTTATGGAAATGCAAGCTGCCAATATTTTACCTATCGCCAGTGACATGCGATCCTTTGATCAGATTCTTTATACCCCTGCACCTGACATTGTTCACGAAGCTGCAGGGCATGCACCGATGCTAGCTTGTCAGCCCTACTCTGATTACTTAAAAAAATATGCTGCTGTTGCTAAGAAAGCCATTGTTAGTCATGAAGACATTGAAATTTATAAAGCGATCCGAAAGCTTTCAGATCTCAAAAGTCAAAGTGATGTGACTCAAGAAGAAATCCAAGCCGTTCAAAATCACCTCGATCATGTCAGTTCTAATATTTCTTATTTATCGGAAGCGGCATTGCTATCAAGAATGAACTGGTGGACAGCTGAATATGGGCTGATTGGTAGCCTCGATGATCCGAAAATTTTTGGTGCAGGATTATTGTCTTCTATTGCTGAGGCCAAACACTGCCTCAGTCCTGAGGTCAAAAAATTACCTCTGACAATTGATTGTATTAATTATTCCTACGACATCACTGAGCAGCAACCTCAGCTATTTGTGACACCTGATTTTTCCCATTTGGGTGTGGTTCTTGATGAGCTCTCCAAACAAATGGCCTATCAGGTTGGTGGATTAACAGGCTTAGAAAAGGCTGCTAAAGCCCAGGCCACTTGCACAGCAGAACTGAATTCAGGATTGCAGATTTCAGGTCGAGTTGTGGAATACATCCGAGATTCTTTATCGGAAGTTGGTTTTTTAAAATTTGCAGGTCCTTGTCAACTTTCCATCAAAGGACAACAGCTACCCAGCCACTCCACTGATTTACATCCCAATGGTTACAGCACACCCCTAGGGTACTTAAAAGCATTTCCAAACAAATGCCCTTCGATGTTAACAGAAAAAGAATGGCAGCAAATTCAAATTAATTTGAACCAAAAATCTAAAATCAAATTGGAATTTACAAACGGTGTTGTTATCACAGGCGAGCTTCACTCTTCACTCAAAGAGGGCTCTCAAACACTTCTTCTTACATTAGATCACGCTCACGTCAGTTTCGAAGGCCGAGATCTTTATTTACCCGAATGGGGACGCTTTGATTTAGCTTTAGGCACCAAAGTGACTTCTGTTTTCGGCGGACCTGCCGACCGAATTGCCTACGGTGAGTTCGAAGAATTTGAAGTCACTCGAATTCCAAAAAGAAAATACTCAGCAAAAGATTATAAAATATTTGGCTACTATGAAATCCTACGAGACCTCAGGCATGGTAAAAAAACACCCTATGATTTAGAAACCTGTGTCAGACTAGCCAAAGATGAGCTGCCCCATGAATGGCTGATTTTTATCGAAAGCCTTGAAATTGCAAAAGCCAACAGCTTCAAAAATATTGAAGAGCTTTGCCTTCAGCACCTACGATCCATTGAAAGTCATCCGGATGTCAAAAGCTGCATTCAAGATGGAATTCAGCTTTCACATTTAATGGAAGTTTAATTTTGGAATATGAACTACGAGTCGTTTTAGCTCAACCCATCTATGAAAGAAATATTGGGGCAGTTTCAAGAGCCATGAGCAACATGGGATTTTCCGAACTTATATTGGTGAACCCCCTATGTGAAATTACGTTTGATGCTCAGCAAGCCGCTGCCACTGGCCAATTTGCCTTGCAAAACCGAAAAACTTATTTAAGTTGGGAAGAATTTGAAAAAAATGAGCCTGATTCTATTCGTATCGGTTTCACCACCAAAGATGGTCGCGCCAGACAAGTTCGAGATCTGGACCCCACTTTGGATTGGATCAAAGAAAATACGTCACAGTTTCAAAGAGCCAGTGAAAAAAAACCGGTCATCCATTTTATTTTTGGCCGAGAAGATTGGGGGCTTAGCACTGAAGATCTAGAAGATGTGAACTACGCCTGCTGCTTGCCTACATACGGTGAAAACGTAAGCATGAATCTAGCCCAAGCTGTTTTGATTGCACTTTTTATGATTCGTCAACGATGGGGTGGAACACGAACAGCTTTAGAAAATAATCTTCCGATACGTGAATTTAAAGGCAAACCAAGAAGTTTTCCAGATCAAGCCCTCAGGGACTGGCTTGTTTCCTTAGGCTTTTCCATCGAGCGAGGTAAGGTCAATGCCTATACTGTCATGAAAAGAATCCTGCTACAAAATACTCCCAATGCTAAAGAGATGCGAATTCTAGAAGTGGTGATTCAACAATCAGCTCGAAAACTCAAAGAGTGGAAGACATTCCAGAAAAAAAATTAGCTTTTTTTTGCTCGAGGTTCAGGCCAATCATGCTTTGGATATCTGGCCTTCAACTCTTTTCTAACATCCGCATAGGATCCACTCCAAAAGCCCTCTAAATCCTTCGTCACTTGGGTCGGCCGCATATTGGGAGCTAATAAATAAATCGTTAAAAGAATTCCTTCACCCACCGTCGGTGTTTGATTCCAAATAAAAGCATCCTGAATCCTGACCTCTATATAAGGAGCATGATCCCCCGAATAATGAATCGGTAAAACTTTTCCACGACCGGCTTGAATGGTCGAAGGTAATAGTTTGTGAAATTTTTTAAGTAATTCGGGATCAAGTGAAGACTCAAAATAATAAATCAGATTCTCTTTTAATAGATCATTCAAAGTGCGACTTGTTAAACAGGCTTGAGCTAAGGATTTTCGAATCAGGCCTTCTTGATCCAAAGCAGGCCAATCCATTTTTTCAACATGAGTTTTATAAAATTGCAGTTTGGTCCACCAATTAGCCAATTCTTCATGATTTTTTAAAATCCATGAAAAATTTTGCAACGCAATTTCAGGCAAATGTTCACTGATATATTTTTGATCAGGTTTTTCAATCGTGCTTTTACCAATTTTAAGACCCCAAAGATTTTTTTCAATGTGCAATTGAAATTCTTTTTTTTCATCGCTCCAAAGCATTTTTTTTGTCGTCACAATTGCAGAAGCATAGTTTTGAAATAAAAAATCTTCATCAAAACCGCTAGCCTTTGCCACCTTAGATTCCTGGGATGAATCTGTGTCAAAAGCCTCCAAAGCCACAAAGTAAGGACTTTTCTTCACTCGACTTTGAGGATGCAATTGCACACCTCTACCTTTAGCAAGTAAAGCTCGATCAGATCCTTCTGATCTTCGTTTTGCAATTTGATCTGCAAAACTCAAAACCAGAATTTTTTTAAGCTCAGCTTCATCTTCAAAAGTAAATCGATAATTTTTAGCTCTCGGACTTAATTGCAGCGCTACTTTTTGTACTTTGTCTAACTGAAACTGGGGCCCCATTAACAACGTTGTAAGATCACACTCATAATCATCATGCCCTGCTGGCAGATTCATTTTTTCTGATAACAAAGCTGTGACCCAGGCACCAAGAGCTTCTTTTTTCAGTGCCTTAAAATTCTCGAATAGAACAGCTAATCTGACAGGTAAAGGATGTTTTTGAACTTGAATTCCAAGATCTGTAATTTGATTGTTTTTGATCAAATTTAAAACTTCAAGTTGTTGCAAAGACTGCTTCAGATTCGCCTCTGATGGCATTTCAAACCATGAAAACTGACTGAAATTATTGATACCCATTTGCATCAAAAACAATAAGGTCTCTGATAAGTTTTGAGTTTTAATTTCAGCCATGGAAAATTCTGAGAAAGATCTTTCATCATGGCTCATCCACAATTTATAACAAAAGCCATTTTTTTGCCTTGCACCTCTTCCCGCACGCTGAGTAGCAGAAGCCAGGCTGGTTCGATGAGTTGACAGTTTTTCAAATCCAGATGTGTATTGATAAACACTAGATCTTTCTAGGCCCGTATCTATGACACAATCTAATCCATCCACCGTCACCGATGATTCAGCCAGATTGGTAGAAAAAATAATTTTTCTTATTTTATTTTTTTCAAGAGCTAGTTTCTGTTGCTCTAAGTTAAGTCTACCGTGCAAAGGCAAACACATAAAAGATTTCATGAACTCAAGTTCTTGAGATTTTCTTAAGCACTGCTCAATTTCAAAAACGCCTGGTAAAAAAACCAGTATGTCGTTTTCACACTCTTGAAGGGCTAGTTTAATTTTATCAAAAACTTTTTGCAAAAGCTCAGGGCCCCAGACTAGTGTTTGCGGCTTTTGATCATAAATAATCTTCAATGGAAATAGCAGCCCAGGCACAACCAACACGGGGGCATCATCCAAAAAGGTGGATATTTTCTCTGCATCTAGGGTAGCTGACATCACCACAAGTTTAAGATCTGGACGATCAAGTAATTGAAGCTCTTTAATAAAACCAATGGCTAAATCTGTGTAAATAGATCTTTCATGGAACTCATCGATAATAATCAAACCAAACTCTGAAAGTGTGGGATCACTGGCCAATTTTTTTAACAATAGGGCCTCGGTTATGAAAACAATTTTTGAAGACTCTGATATTTTTCTATCAAAACGGACTTCATAACCGACTTCTTGACCCAATTTCCAATTGTTTTCAGTCGCTATTCTGTCAGCAGCCGCCAAGGCTGCAATTCTTCTAGGCTCAAGAACAAGAATTTTTTTTGAAGATCCAGAAACCAACCCGGGTGGAACCCGTGTTGTTTTTCCAGCTCCTGGAGCCGCCGTCACAACAATTGAAGAATGCACTTTTAGTTTCTCAATCATCTGAGGGATAAAGGCATCGATAGGAAGCACGATTTTTTGAAAGCTCATCTAGAGCTGGATTCTAGACCCAGTCCTTTTCATGCTCACGAACTATCTGAAGTTTTTGATTTAATTTTTCAAGTTTTTCACTGAGTTCAGATCCACGATCAGATAACTCGTTGATACGCGCTAGCGTGTCTTCTGTTTCACCACCCACAAGCTGTAAGCTTTCTAGCTTTAATGTGTTCAGCTCGAGCTCTTTATTGAGAGTCTCAAGCTGCTTGTGCAGTTGTTTTCTTTGCGTTGAAAGATCTTTGGAAATCTCTTTCAATTTGTCTTTAGTGATGGGCTGGGCAGGCTTAAGTTCTTGGTCGTTTTCGTCTTCGCCAAAAAGTCCTTCCCAAAAAAGTGCCCATTCAATTTTTAGTGGGTTTTGCTTTGAATTTGATCCGTCAGGGTCCATATTGAGACAATATAACATGAAAAGTGTATCAAAAGGGTCCAGTCTTCAAAATGAACCAATGAACTCTTTTAAATCTACTTTAAGCCATTGAAATTTATGATATAAATCAAAATATGATAAAAATTCTAATTTTAATATGGAGTGCTAAAAACCGTCTATTTAAGCTTAAATGAAGTATAAATATCAGGACCAAAGACCTGAGTATCTATTTTTTTTGCACGCGGGGCTATTTCTAAATTTGGATAGCTTAAGGACTGCGACCAGGATTTACCTTGGCCCATTATTACAGGTGCAGTGAAGACATGCATTCGGTCCACTAGACCTTGTCTTAAAAACTCAGAAAAAGTAAAAGCTCCCCCTTCGACAAGGATACTGCGAAGACCCTTGTCATACAGGCTTTGCAACACAAGCTTAAGATCTCCGCTTACAGTTAATACCTTTTCATGAGGCCTGACTTGAAACACTTTTAAGTCCTCTGATAATTTTTGATTAGTCAAAATCACAGCCCAATTTTCTTTATTAATATCAGCTAAACGAATATTCAGGGATGGATTATCTTTAATTATGGTTTCATAACCTACTAGAACTGCATCGTAGTAAGATCTAATTTTTTGCACGTGCATCCGTGACTCAGGCCCTGTGATCCACTGGCTAACACCATTACTTAATGCCACCTGACCGTCTATTGACTGAGCCACTTTCATCGCAACAAAAATTCTTTTTTCTCGAAAGTTCACTAAGAACTCTTCGCATACGTTCTCAAGTGCTTCTGTTAAATCACCTCTGTAAATTTCGACTTCAATGCCTGCATCAGATAATATTTGATGACCTTGGCCAGCCACTAAGGGATTGGGATCCATCAAACCATAAGTGACTTTTTTAATGGGAAGACTTGCCAATTTTTTTGCACAACTGGGTGTTTTTCCCTGGTGAGCACAAGGCTCAAGAGTCACAATCACATGAGCCTCGATCAGATCTTCATGTTTTAAATTTTGTAGTGCTTCGATTTCTGCGTGAGGGCCACCAAATTTTTTATGATGTCCTTTAGAAATTAACTGCCCTTTTGAGTTTAAGATAACACAACCCACTTTGGGATTGGGCGAAACCTGAGCAGCGCCTTTATAGGCCTCATCAATGGCCATTTGCATGGCCTGATCGAGGGTCACTATTTGCTCATCCATGATTTCCAATAATCAGGCTTATCAACTTTCATAAATTCAGGATCAATATTTAAATTTTGCCAAGTATCGATCATCACAGCCACTTCGTCCGTATGAGTTTTAGTGGCTATTCCTTTGACCGCTTTGGGGTGAGGTCCGTGAGGAAAACCGGCAGGATGCAAAGTCATCATTCCCGCATGCAGGTTGTCCCGAGAAAAGAAATTTCCATCATGATAAAATAGTACTTCATCGTAATCGATATTCTGATGATAAAAGGGAACTTTTAATGCATCCGCATCTGATTCCAATGGACGTGGTAAAAACGTACAAACAACGAAACCATTGGCAACAAAGGTCGTGTGCGCCGACGGAGGCAAATGAACACGAGCACTGATCAGCGGCATCAAATCACTAATATGCAATGTCAGTGGCCAAAAATCACCCTTCCATCCCACTGTATCGAAATAACAATTGGTGTAGGTAAAAGTTGTGATTTCACTATTTCGTTTCGCTAATATTTTTAAAATCTCTAAATTATTTTTTTTCTTAAACTCATGAAGTTGTTCTAAATTGGGTTTACCAAAAGCAGCAGGATCATAAAAAGCATTTTTACCAACCATTCCACGGTCGGGTTCACGGTAAGCACCAGTTTTGGATTCAATCACTAGAAATTGTGATTCTGACTGGCAGACAATGGTGTGAGTGACACATTTGGGAATGGAAATGTAACTACCTTTTTTAAACTCTAATAAACCGTACTCAGTCAAAACATGACCTTCACCTATATGACAGAAGTACAAGGTATCACCGTCAGCATTTCTAAAGGCATTCATATCATTTGCGGAAAAAGGCTTTAACCAAACGTTGTAAAGACTGACATCGGAATTAAAAACCATTCGTTGCCATACACCGTAGTTTTTTTTCATTTCCACAATGTCAAAAAGATGTGGCTTTAGATTACCTTCAATATTCACCCACCTGGTACTGGGCTCAGGTTTTATCAGATGGGACACCTGACCAAAAAAACCTTTACGACCTTGCTCTTCTTCGAAATGGTTTTCAGGTATAGCTTTGTGGCCCTGAGTGGTGTGTCGACCTTGAGAATATTGAAACATATGAACCTCTTATAAATATCCACGCTCTTTTTGATCACGTTCGATGGCATCAAACAGAGCCTGAAAATTACCTTCACCAAATCCAGAATGGTTTTTTCTTTGAATCACTTCGTAAAAAATGGGACCGATCACATTTTTTGTAAAAATTTGTAGTAAATAACCCTCTTGATCTCCGTCCACAAGGATCGCGTTTTTTTCTAAGCGATTCACATCTTCGATCACATTGGGAACGCGGTCTTTCAACATGGCATAGTAGGAATTAGGTGGTGGTGATAAAAACTCTATTTTAGAAACTTTCATTGTTTCTAATGTTTTCACAATATCATCTGTTGTTAATGCCAGATGTTGAATTCCAGAGCCTTTATATTCATCCAAGTACTCTTGAATTTGTGATTTCTTATCCGTTGGCTCGTTGATAGGAACTGAAAATTGACCACAAGGAGACCGCATCACTTTAGATTCAAGACCTGTGGATTTTCCTTGGATATTGAAATAGCGGGTTTCTCGGAAGTGAAATACTTGAGTATAAAAGTCACACCACTTTGCCATTTCGCCGCGTGGAACGTTGTTCGTGAAGTGATCCACAACTTTGAGGCCAAACCCATAGGGAGCTTGATCTTCAGTTTGAATCTTAAAAATTTCTGCAAATAACTTTGTTTTATTTTTTTCGTCGACAAAATAAATCAGACTATCTCCGATTCCATAAACGGCTGGAAACGGTGTCGCTGCTTTTTCTGATACTGTTCCAGCATAAGGCTTGGCACCTCTTTGGACCGCCACTTGAAAGGCTTTTTCTGCATCAAAAACTTGAAAACCAGTTGAACAAATTCCAGGTCCATGAAGATTTGCAAAATGAGTCGCAAAAGATCCGGGCTGTTGATTCAGTAGAAAATTAATATTTCCCTGTCTGTACAAATCTACTGCCCCGGAGGTGGACGTACTGATTTTTTTAAAACCCATTTTATTAAATAATTCGGGTAAGTGATTTTTTCCTTCGGGTGCCGAGTACTCAATAAAACTAACGCCGTTAAGGCCTACAGGGTTTTGATCATTCATAGTCATGGGAGCTCCTTAGTTAACGCGGACTTTTAATTTGTAAGTGGCTTTGGAACTACAAACAGTTTCCATCGCCTCTGTGGTGCAACTTTGCTTACCACAATTCATGCTTAAAATTTGATTCAGCTTATTCATGTCTTTGAATTCTTTTTTCCAATCATTGCAGGTCTTTTTCCAATTATTACGTGCTTCTTTTAAAAGGGGAGCTCCATCACCGCTTAAATCTTCTTCACCTTGAGTGATTTCGAATAAGGGTTCATTGGGCTTCACGATAGCCCCGTAAGCATCCCCATTATTTTTTTTAATTTCGATGGTGGTGCTTTCATTAGCATTCACATCGTTGATATTCACACCCACTGTCTGGGCCTGAGCAAAAGAAAAAAGCAGTATAAATGAGAGGAAAAGTTTCATGAAATCTCCTTGAAGAAGTGATGCTTCTTTTATTCCATGTCCCTATAAAATTGTCTAACAAAAGGGTCGATCTTGATGGAATTAGGGCTCCATCGTAAGACTTTCAATCCCTTGGCATAACGCAATCGGCTGAGTGCCACATAGGCCTGACCAGGCTCCCATAAATTTGACAAATCACACCACAGCTCATCTAAAGTAGCCCCTTGGGATTTATGGATTGTTGTTGCGTAAGCCAAAGTCAAAGGAAACTGAATCACTGAAGCCACAATATTGCCGTCAGCATCCAAGTAACTAAATTGTTGTTTTTCAACTGTGACGTCTCGGCCTTGGCGCTTTTCCACAGTGATTTTATCATCTTCGATGACAACTATTGTTCCACGGGTTCCATTGACCCATCTTTTTTGGGGATCATTTTGAATAAACATGACTTCTGCGCCCACTTTTAAATTGAGCTTCACTGGCACAGGCCCTTGTTTCATCATCATCTCTTGATGTTTTTCGGAGCCAAAATAAATGGAAGGTATTTGAATTTCTTCTTTGTCAATTTCAGCCAGCCTTGCCAGGTTGTATTCCAATGATTGATCTCTTCTTGAAAAAAGACGAGTCGCTAAATCAGAATCATCATGTTCAAATTGATGGGCGTCTAAAAAATCTCGAACCTCGTTATCCACAACACCAATTCGAACTTTGTTTAAAACGGATAAATAATTTTCGTCTTGAACCCTTTCATTTTGCGTTAAAACGTAGGGCATAAAGCCCGATTGATCCCAAGTTTGTGACTGAAAGGCCCAGTCTCTTTTTCCAGTGCGGGTCACAGGTGGTAATTGCGCAAAATCACCTACCGCAATCATTCGCATTCCACCCCATGGTAATTCCGACTGTCTGGCTAACCTGGATAAATTTTCTGCAAGCTTTAGCGCTTCTCCAGGAATCATAGACACTTCATCCAGGATGACACCTTCGACTTCACTTAATCTTTTCATCAGCCTTCGATCTTTAGAGGCTCTTTGAAAGCTGGCTTCAAAGCCACCCTCCATAATGCCAAGACCAAAAAAACTATGAAAAGTTCGACCACCTAGTAAAACGGCTGCGGCTCCGGTGCTAGCTAGAATCGGCATAATTTTGTGTGATAGATCCTTCATGAAATGTCTGACTACAAAGGACTTCCCACAACCAGCACCGCCGGTTAAAAACACATTTTCGCCTGAATTGAGTAGATCGAGCGCCTGTATTTGATCAGGATTCAGGGCGTCGAGTGCTTCCTTCTTGTTAGCCATACCTTTTGGACATATCATAGAAGTCTTTCCCTAAGCGAGGTTTAAAATATTATGTCGCAAAAAGTTTATGTGAACCGCACTCTTAATTTAAAAAGAATTAAATATATCGGTCTTGATATGGACCACACCCTGGTGCGCTACAATTCTGAAAATTTCGAAAGACTTTCCCACTCCATTATCATTAACAAATTGATCAAAAATAAATCCTACCCAGATACTTTAAAAAAGTTAGTCTTTGATTATAATTATGCCATTCGTGGCCTCGTGATTGATCGAGAAAAAGGCAATCTTTTAAAATTAAATCGCTACACAGCCATCCGAGCTTCTCACCATGGAATGAAGCCCATCGACTTCAAAGCTCATCAAAAACTTTACCGCTCGACTTACATTGATCTTAGCACTGGTGGTTATTTAGCCATTGATACTTTCTTTTCATTGTCACTGGCCGTTTTATTTTCTCAAATCGTGGAACTCAAAGATTCTGATACTGCTAACACTTATCCTGATTACGCTAAAATTGCAGATGACGTACTAGATTCTTTAGATGAAGCCCACCGTGATGGTTCTTTAAAGGATGAAGTCAGAAAAAATTTAGAAAAATATATTATCAAAGATGCCACTGTTGTTCAGGGATTAGAAAAATATAAAAAGCATGGAAAGAAAATTTTCATCCTAACAAATTCTGATTTTTATTACTCTAAACTATTACTTGATTATGCCATTAATCCCTTCCTAAAAGACCATAAGTCTTGGGAAGAGCTTTTTGAAATTACAATTACCTTTGCTTCAAAACCTAAATTCTTTTATGAAAACAATAAGTATTTGCGAGTGAATACAGCCGATGGCTCTATGACAAACTGGAACGATAAGCTTTCACCCGGCGTGTATCAGGGTGGTAATGCCAAGCAATTCACTGATGATCTGGGTCTCGACGGAGATGACATTCTTTACATCGGTGATCATATTTACGGTGATATTTTGCGACTCAAAAAAGAATGCAATTGGCGCACAGCCATGGTGATCGAAGAAATAGCCGATGAAGTTGAAAAAAATAAGACGGCTCAGCCTTTGATTCTTGAGATCGAAGATCTGATGCGAAAAAAAGAACCCTTGGAAGATGAGCTAACAGAAATCATGACCCGCAGAATTGAAAAACCAAAAGTGGATGATGAAAAGGCAGATCAACTGCAAAAAAAGATCACTGAAATTGATACTACCATTTCAGGATTAATTAAAAAGCAACAAGCTCTTTACAATCCACAATGGGGTCAGTTGATGCGTGCAGGAAACGAAGAAAGTTACTTGGCCTATCAAATAGATCGCTATGCTTGTGTTTATATGGCGACGCTTAATCACTTGCTGGAGTTATCACCCAGAACTTATTTCCGGGCTCCACGAAGACCCCTCAGTCACGAGACAATTTAGGCCTCCCTTGTCAGCCCATAAACACTCTCTGACACTCAAATCCAACCCTTTGGATTTGAGTGTTTCATTTTGATAAATCTCTTCGTCTCAGATTTGCACTAGATCCCTAGGATGGAGAACTTATGATGCAATTCTCGGTTTTTATGATTGTTTTTAGCCTAGCCGTTATCACCATGGCGAACACGTTTACGGCTCAGGTTCATTTGATTGATGGAGAAAAAAGACTGGTTCCTGATTGTGTCGTTTTCATGCCTTATTTAGGATCTGAAACGGATCAAGTGGTTAGTAATTTAGAAAAGATCGGTTACAGCGCACAAGTCACTAGCGATATGTCTATCGAAAAGACTTTGTTTATGGATTCCGATGGTCACCAAGTGAACGGATTTGCAACATCTTCCAAAAAACGTGTTGGCCACTACGGTTATGGAACTTTGCTACTAACGATGGATGGTTACGAACTCATCAAAAAGAAAAAGAGAATTTTTATTTTAAAAATGCATCGACTTGGAATCAAAGAAAGTAATGATAAGAGTGAATTAGCTTCTTCGACTCACTCTTCTTTTATTGGCGATAAAAAACAGAGGCAGTTCAGTGTGAATGATCTGCCTCGATGCTCTTCTTTATAAAATTAAATTACTTGGATCCAGCTGCGCACTGACGTGATGCTTGGCAATCCATCATCATTTTACGTAACTGCATGAGCTCACGAAGTTCGTAACCAAGCTCAAAATCAAAGCCTGCTTGCTTTGTGCCGTTTTGAGCAACTGCCACTTGCTGTGGGTTTGATAAAAAGTTTTCGCGACGGAATTGAATATTAGAATTCAATGACCTGAAACGAATTGTTCGGCCCGATTTAACTGTTTTTACAAAGCGTTGACGTTGATCAAGGGCTTTACGGATCGCACCTTGAGGATCTTTCCAACATTTAACTTCAGCCACTCGAATGACTTTATTTGTTAAAGCTTCGAAAACCACAACATCAAGTTCACCGATGGTTCTGTTACCATCACCGTACTCGACACCTGTAACAACACCGTATCTTGGAGCTGGGAATTCTTCTTGAAAGCGCAAGCGAGCCACTTCCTCACATACTGCACCGACAACTTCATAGTTGATGCCTGTGTTTTTGAGTTGAGCGAAATCCTCACCTAGACCAGCAAAAGAGCTGATGGCGATAAGTAATGTACCGAGAACTGCTGTTAATTTCATTTTTCCTCCATAGATAGGCCTTTACGGAGCCTAGTAGAAACACCGCACCTTATCAGCGGCATATATGGTTCTTGTTAATTTGGAATTGGTTTCGCCTATTTATCTAAGCCTTGTCACCCAAAGTTTTTGTGCCTGACAGAATCACGACAATATAATGCGGGGCGAAAAGGTGCCTGGTACCCTTTAGAGAAGGAAAAGTGAGAATTCCGTTGAATTGTACTTCAATAAAAAACCTGCGGGCGTGGGTAAGGTTGATAGAACTTTATAATGAGGCCTGGATTGCTGACGAATAAAACATCCCAATTCGGATGGACCTGTTTTTAGATCCCTGGATTCTGAACAAGGTAGAAAAAATTGAGCTTCATCTTCCCGAGACTTGGGATAAGAGAAAAAACTCAAAGTTCGAAATTTTTTAATATCGCTTTTTAATAATATAGAATCGGAAACCACTTGAGTGATGGCAATGTTAGGCAAAATCACGACCCGTTTTTCATTGGGAAAATGGGCCTGAATTTGATTAAAAAAAGAATCTCTGTTTTGTAAAAGTCCCAGTTGAAGATCGCCTGAATATTGCATCTGCTCGGCGAAGTAAGGATCCACAATAATTTTCCAGCCCTGGGCTTGAAGTGCTTGGCTGACTTTCAGTGTAAAATTCCAATGCACTTGATTTTGTGGTTCAGGTGCAAGAAAAAACCAATCCAAGGAATCCGTTCTATCAAAAACAAAAGGCTTAACAATTTCTAAATTTTCGATTTGTTGCGGAAGGAGCAATAAACTGTTTTGACTTTGGTTCGCTAAATACCAAGAGGCTGATAAACCACCTACCAAAACGAATATAACACCTAACCAATAAGCTTTTCCCATTCCTTGGGACTAACACTGTCTCAGATGGCTTAATATGATCGACATCCTGCATCTTGAGGGTGTAAACTTTTAAAAGTTAGAAACACATTTTTTGGACTTGATCCCAAAGGACAGGTACCCGTGACTGATGACAAAATTCTTCTTATTGGCTCTGGCCGCTTGGCCAAGCATTTCATTTTCTACTTCCAACACCTAGGTGTCTCTTTTTCCACATGGTCACGTCATGATGGCCCAGATTTATTAAAAGAAAAAATTAAAAATGCCAACTTTGTGGGCCTTGCGGTTTCAGATGCAAGCATTGGTGAGCTCTTTGAGCAATATTTAAAAAATTCTAATGTAAAAGCCTTTCATTTTTCTGGAGCTTTCCATCACCCCGAAATCTTAAGCTTTCATCCTTTGATGACTTTTTCTGATGAACTGTATGATTTGGAATTTTACAAAAAAATTCATTTTGCAGTGTCTGATTCATCTGCATTTAAAAAAATTTTTCCCCTACTTTCTAATCCTTATTTTACCTTGTCGAATGAAGACAAAGGTCTTTACCATGCCTGGGCCGTACTTTTAGGTGCAGGTACACAAAATCACTTAAAATCAGGACTTCAGGCTTTTGCAAAAATAGGCGTGCCAGAATCTGCCACTTTAGTTTATTTAGAAAAAATATTTCAGCAATTTATCAATCATAAGGGTCAATCGATTACAGGGCCTTGGGTCAGAAATGATCAGTCCACAATTGAAAAAAATTTGAATGCACTTAGTCTGCCGGATCAAAACCTTTATAAAAATTTAATGGAGCGAACATCCAAATGAAAATTCAAGACTTCAAACTTAAAAAAGAAAAGAACCAAAAAATATCGATGATCACATGCTATGATTATTCATTTGCAAAAATTTTAAACTCGACAAATATTGATGCCATTCTTGTAGGCGATTCTGCTGCCATGGTCATGCATGGGGAATCTTCCACATTAAATATTTCAACGTCACAGCTTGCTCAACATGTGAAATCAGTTGTTCGTGGAGCTCCTCAGAAAATTGTGATCGCTGACATGCCATTTTTAAGTTACCGAAAAGGACTTCGTGCAGCCATGGAGGCAGTGGAAAAGCTGATGAAAGCAGGAGCTCATGCAGTTAAACTAGAAGGAGCGTCAGGACATTTAGAAATCGTCAAACACATCGTTGAATCTGGAGTCCCTGTTATGGGTCACTTAGGACTTACTCCACAGTCTGTTCACGCACTTGGTGGATTTAAAGTACAAGGTCGCTTACCAGAAGAATTTAAAAAAATTGTTGAGGATGCCAAACTGCTTGAGCAAGCCGGGTGTTTTTCCATTGTACTGGAATGCGTTCCCAAAAAACTAGCAGCAACGATCACACAAAATTTAAAAATTCCCACCATTGGAATTGGTGCTGGGGTTGATGTCGATGGTCAAGTTCTTGTTCTTCAAGACATGCTTGGAATGAACTCTGAATTTAAGCCTAAATTCTTGAGATATTACTTGAATGGCTTTGATCATATCCAAAAGGCCATCAATGAGTACCATGCTGATGTTTTGGAAAACGCATTTCCCAATGATAATGAAAGTTACTCATGACGAAGCTGATTCAAAGCCGCGAACAGGCTCTCAGCATTAGAAAAGAAAATCCAAATCAAAAAATGGGTTTTGTTCCCACCATGGGAGCCTTGCATGCTGGGCACGCAGAGCTATTAAAAAAAGCAAGTGCAGAAAATGACATCGTTGTTTTAAGTGTGTTTGTGAATCCCACACAGTTTAATAATTCTGACGACTTCAAAAACTATCCGATCACTTTTGATCAGGATCAAAAAATAGCCCAAGCCGAACAAGTGGATTATTTGTGGACGCCTAGTTACCAAGATCTTTATCCTGATCAGTACCGCTTCCAAGTCAGTGAAAATCAATTCTCAAAAATGCTTTGTGGCCAACATCGCCCCGGCCACTTCGACGGGGTTCTGACCGTGGTCATGAGATTACTCAATATTTTAAAACCCCATCAAGCTTACTTTGGCCTTAAAGATTACCAACAGTATCAACTTGTAAAGGATATGACAGAATCCTTTGCCATGGATGTCAAAATCTTGGGTGTCCCCACTGTCAGGGAAGCCAGTGGTTTAGCTTTAAGTTCTAGAAACTTAAGACTCACGGAAGCACACAAAACTTTAGCACCACTTCTTTATAAGACAATCACTCAGTCTTCATCTGCACAACAGGCCATTTCAAAATTAACAGAACTGGGTTTTAAAGTTGATTACGTCGAAGACTATAAAAATCGAAGATTTGCTGCCGCCTTTTTAGGTGACGTGAGGTTAATTGATAATGTCGAAATCTAAAATTCTCATTCTTATGTCAGGATCCATTGCATGCTACAAAATTTGCTATTTGATTTCGCTTTTAAGAAAAAATAACTTTGAAGTCAAAGTGGCGGCTTCTGAATCGGCATTGAAGTTTGTTGGTCAAGCCTCTCTAGAAGCCCTGTCAGGGAACCCGGTCACTTCCGATCTGTGGCAGCCTGGCGCCTCAATGGATCATATTTATCTGGAACGTTGGGCTGATCTTATCATTGCAGCTCCTGCAACAGCTCACTTGATTAACCGAATGGCTAGTGGAATCGGTGATGACTTACTTTCAACACTTTTCATCGCCCACGAATTCAAAAAACCGTTTCTTGTGGCTCCTGCTATGAATACTTCCATGTATTTACATCCTTCGACTCAATCTTCATTGGAAACTTTAAAAAAGTGGAAGGTGCAAATCCTAGAGGCGGCCTCTGGTGTTTTAGCTTGCGGCGAAACAGGATACGGGAAACTTCTGGAACCTGACTTACTAATGGCTGAAATCCAAAAAGCTTTAAAAATTCAATTTCATCAATCACAGGTTGTTAGACCCCAGCATAAAATAGCAAAAATTTTAGTGACAGCTGGTGGCACTCAGGAACCCATCGATGATGTTCGCTCGATTTCGAATAATAGCACAGGCAGAACCGGTGAAGCCTTAGCCAGATACTTTTCTGAGCTAGGCTTCGATGTCACTTTAAACTTAGCAAAAAGTGCCCAAGTGATACCTCAGGATAGTTATGATCTTTACCGCTTTGATTCAGCACTTTCCTTACAACAATTGATACAAAAGCAACTGACAGAAAAGCAGTACGATTTTATTTTTCATGCGGCTGCTGTCAGTGATTACACTGTGGACAAAGCTGTGGGAAAGATCGATTCCAATCAAGAACTTCAGCTTGTGCTAAAAAAGACACCTAAAATTGTAAATGAAATTAAAAAGTGGTCGCCTCAATCCAAACTGATTGCCTTTAAACTGACATCGAAAGCGAATGCATCCGAAGTTGAAAATAAAATTCAAAAACTTCAATCCAGTTCAAAAGCTGACTTTGTTGTGCAAAACGATTTTCATCAGCTTCAAGACCGGAAGCAGCACCAATTTAATATTTATGATTCAACATTAAAATCTGAGATTGCTATTGGTCCCGATCATCTTGCTCAGTACTTTTCAAACCTGATAGGAGATACCAAATGATTCTAGCTCTCGATGTGGGTAACAGCCAAATTTACGGCGGTGTTTATGATAATAATAAAATGCTTCTTAGTTTTCGCAGAAATTCCAAACAAGGCTCTTCTTCTGACGAAGTGGGAATCTTTTTAAGATCTGTACTTAAAGAAAATGGAATTGATCCACAACTGATCAAACAAATCGCTTTTTGTTCGGTGGTTCCTGACGTTATTTATTCCCTCAAAGGGGCTTGCACAAAATATTTTAAAATTAATCCCTTCGTACTTCAGGCCGGTGTAAAAACAGGCCTTAACATTAAATATAAAAATCCCACTGAAGTGGGTGCCGACCGAATAGCCAACTCCATCGCAGTTTCGAAGCTCTATCCTAACAAAAACGCCATCATTGTGGATTTAGGAACAGCGACTACATTTGATGTTTTAACAATTGAAAAAGACTATTTAGGCGGGGCGATTATTCCAGGTCTTAAAATTTCCATGGAATCCTTAGAAAGTCGCACTTCGAAACTTCCGACTGTGGAAATTATCGGAACCAAAGTGGCCCTTGGAAAAACCACCATCGAAAGCATTCAATCAGGTCTTTATTATGGACAATTAGGTGCAATGAAAGAAATTTGCCGCAAATTAAGCCTCGAATGCTTCAAAGGAGAAAAGCCTTTAGTTGTTGGCACGGGGGGATTTTCATCTTTGTTTGAATCAGAAGGCATTTTTGATCACATCATTCCTGATCTTGTACTTAAGGGCTTACTTCACTCTCTACAATTAAATGCGTAAAGGATAAAATATGAAAGTCGAAATGATGAAATCCAAAATTCACAGAGCCACTGTCACAGATGCTGATCTGAATTACGAAGGATCCATTTCTTTGGGGCCTGAACTGATCAAAGGTTGTGGGTTTTTAATTAATGAAAAAGTAGATGTGCTAAATTGTAACAACGGCCAGCGATTCACCACCTATGTCATTCTTGGAAAAAAGGGTGAGGTCACTTTGAATGGAGCCGCTGCAAGGCTAGTACAAAAGGGTGATATTGTAATCGTCGTTTCCTACTGCCAACTGGACATCAATGAAGCCAAAAAACACAAACCTCAGGTGATTTTTGTGGATCATAAGAACAGAATCACGGGAACTCATGCTGAAAAAGCAAATAGTTTAAAGTGAGGATTTGATCTTAGTAACAGGGATAAGTTGCACATTTAATTCGTAAACTTCATCCTTGTGACCGTCTTCCAAAAGTGCACTTAAGTTTTTTCGAAACTCACGAATTAATTTTTTAGCTTTTGGCAAGTTCTTAACATCAATGGCCATCGTTGTTGATGTCACATCCCGAAGCTCCAAAGGAACAGACTCTAATTTATCAATGGCCGATCTTAAACTTTTTCGGTGTGATTCCCTTAGAGCTTGGCTAAGCGAATCAGTCGTTGTTTCTAACGCTTGATCAAGGGTTAATCGGATAAAGTTTCCATCGAAGGCTACATACTGTAGCTGCTTTAAATTTTGTAGTGCCAGTTCGACTTCAAGTTTTGGCTTTTCCAACCGAGCAGCCATCCACTCAATCTGAATGGCTAAAACATTATTTTTTTTATTATGCGTGAGTTTCTCAAAGCCCTTTGTTTCAAGTAAACATAGTAATGCAAAGTGAATGGGATCTGCTATCAAACAAAACTGTGATTCAGTCAATGCTTGTGAACCTGAAGGAACACCCGAAATGGCATTTTGCCACTTTTGTCGCTCAACCAAATCAAGTCTTAAATTATTCAAAATTTTTCCAGCATAGGTTTTTGTCAACCTGCGCTTGCCATTTAAAATTTCAGACAGTCTTCCGCTGGGAATTCCAATGGACTGAGAAAATGCACGTAAAGAGTAAGAGGGATTCTTACTCTTTCTGCGAATAAATTCTTTTTTTAATAAGCTTTCTGTTTGCATGGGGGTTATTGGACTTTAATAAGACGAAAATTGCGATCAACAAGCACTCGCTTGCCAGCTCGCACTCGAGTGAATTTTTCATTTTCGTACTGCCTAAGTTCGGCATCACGATCGAGAACACACGATAGGCTGTTTGTTTGACCATATTTGAATTCAAAAATTAATTTAGTACTTTTACGGCAATTTAAATAATCAACATTACCTGTCAGTATAAATGAAACTTTTGCGATTTCTTCTGCTTTGAATTCAACCTGCAAACCTGTCAATTCACTAAACTTCCATCCAGACCAAGCATAGGATAATTCAATGAGCTTTTGGGATTTATACTTAAGTGTGAATCCACTTGATGAAGTTTCCCAAACTTCATCTCTCCTCAGCAAAAAATAATCTGATTTGATACTATAAGCTGATAATATACTAAATTGACCCCCCAAATAAAGAGTTCCGTTTGAATTAAAAACGACTTGTTGAACGGATCCACTCCCCAAAAAAGTGGGAAGTTCTAATTGTGTTAAATCAGCAGGAACTAGGTTAACAGAATATCTGCACTGACCAGAATGATATACTGCTGTACAGTATCCATTATCATTGCTGATTTTTCCAGGGAATTGTAATTCAGGTATACTAAAATTAAAATTCAGGCCATCTAATTGTAATTCCCAAATTAATTTTTTAATGTAGTAAGAATTAAAAAATGGAATCCCTTCAGCTGTCGTTAACAATAGTAAATTCAGATCATCTATTATTAATTTTCTGTAATCTAATAAAGACAGTTGATTCAATTGATCGGCCCAAAACAGTCCGTTTAAATACCGAACAGCCTGTGATGATCTATGTTCCTTAGCTCGTGCCTCACGAAAAATAAGCTCGTGAATGATCGTCGCCACTTTTGAGTTATCATCTAACAAATTCCAAAGATCCTGGCTAAAAGTGTGCCGGTAAGGATTCAACGGGGGCTTCACATCTGTTTGAACGACAAGTTGTTTGATTTTGCAGTTGACCGGCCAAAGTGCATCACCTTGATCAGGTATGTCACCCAGTTCAACTCCAGGAATAAATTTAGACTCTTGAAAAAAGCTTTTGTACCAAACCCGAAACGCCCAAGCTCGGCTTGGATCAATTTTTTCTACGCGTGAAATGATCGAGTCTACTTTTTCATCAAGTGTGTTTCCTTGTGGTGGAATCAGTGTCATTCCGAATTTAACTTCGGCTTCAAATAGGTCGTAAAATTTTGCAGAAGTGATTTTTCCTGCTGAGTCGTAACAAACTAAAACATCGCCTCCGTTACCACGGTCATGACCACCCAAAAATTGGGCCTGCACGGCTAATGTAGTCATTGTAATTAGGATTACGATTAAACTTCTCATCTTCACCTCGATGAAATGGATATATCCAACAGATTGGCGGGATTCAAGGAATTTGGGAACAATGTGCTCCCAAGGTGTGGGAGCATGAATTAAAAAACTCGAAATGATTCCACTGAATCCACATAGGACTCAGCTTTGATGATATTTAAGCTTTTATTATGTTGAATGGACTGCCATCCCATATCTTTAAGTAAATCAGCATACTTCTTTTGATGAATCATAAGATCAAAGACTTTGATTTCAGTTTTAAGCACATTTTTTTGGGATTCTAGTGATGGAAGATCTAACAGCACAAAGTGGACCTCGGGCTGGCTGGCGGCAAAGGTTTCGATTCCCCCACGAATGTAGGATCCATACACTTGAGCCTGTTTCTGTGCACAATTCTTCACTAACAATACTTTCCTGACTTGAGCGGGGATTTTAAAAAGCTCCTGCATCTGCACGTCCTCGCACATCTCCCAAATGTAGTGCTGAGCTTTGATTTCTTGAAAGGATTTGGCAGCTAAATAACTTTTTGAAGGTACGTGGTAAAGACTCTCCCCGTTCCAAACACCAATTTCTTTTCCAGGGAAGCGGCTTTGTAACAGATCAAACTGTTTTAAAGTTTCAGTATTGATTTCCTGATTAAGAATTAAATAATCAAACTGAGCCTTTAACAAGAAGGGCTGAAGACCCCCTTGAGAATCAATTAACTTTTGAAACGGTAACGGTTGCAAATCCTTTTGAAGCTGAGTCAGTTGAATCACCAGATCAAAGGTATTCAAAATTTCACTGGAATTCTTTTTTAAATGAAGTGGTAGCTGCTTTAAAAAAACATACTGATCTTGCATGTTCATTTTGGAATAAGCTAACCACCAACGGTGGGAAAGAAACGAATTAATATCTCCGTAACCCTTTTGTTGATCTTGATTCCATACTCGCACGTAAAAATCAGAAACAAATAATCGAAGTCTTTCGTTAGCAATCTGAGTTTTTAAAACATCCATCATGACCGCTTTTTGAAAGGCCCACGAAGAGTAAAACTCTTTGTCCCAAATCTTGATCATACCATTCAAAGTTTGTGTAACTTGAGGTTTTTGGTAAAGCTGAACGTGCAAATTTGTTTGGCTTGGACCCCAAAAAAGTGTGACCCATTTTTCAAAAGGAAGAATTTCATTTTCAATTAGAACTTGCTTGCGGTGAAAGTCTTTTGAGAAAGGCACATCTTCTTTGTTTTCGCAGCGAAAAATAGAGGATTGATCAGGAAAAGTGATTTTTTCAATCAGCTTAGAATTTATACATTGGGGTGATTGAGAAACTTGCGCCAAAAGCAATACAATGAATGCAAAAGTGATAAGAAAGAAGTTTCCCGCCCAAGTAGATATCATGCGAAAATACATGGCAACTTCGGTGCCAGGAGTTGTTTGCTATTTAACGAGACTTCGGATGCGCTGCCAAAGCTGCGCTTTTGGAATTTCATCGATTTTTAATGAGTCCATACATTGCTCAAGACGCCCTTTGCGAGTAGCTAAAGTAGCAATCGCTTTTTTAAGATCGCGCTCGACACTTTCGCCATACGCAGTAGCAGCTTTTTGAATGGCTGCTTGAAGTGAGTTCCGACTTAGCCCCACCATGGCTAGGTCAATTAAATCTCGACTGTTTACAGCATCGTCGCTCCAGCGGTCTGAATTTGCTAAAAGTTTTGTTGTCGCCATATCTAGCGAAGTCAATGTAGAGATGCCGCAGATTTTTTCATTGAGCGTGGGAGTTTCCAATTGAACCCGCCCTTCAAAAACGATTTCAAATTTTATTTCAACATTGTTGACAAGAATCATAGTGCGAATGCCGTATTGGTCGGTACGAATTTCGCGGGTTGTATAAAGCGGCATTCCAGGGCGAGTTATGGAGCTAATGCCTTCTTTTTTAAGTAGGCTTCGCAAAGTGGAATAACCAGTAGAATTAGAAACCAAGAAGTCGATATCGGCAGACTCACGATATTCGTCTCGAGCCAAAACAATGGCGGTTCCGCCACCAAAGAGGCAAAAGTTTTGATCTAAAAGATCTGCATTCAGTGATTGCAAAACTGAAGCGATGCGGTTGTGGTGCTCACGTCTAAACAAGCAGGCGCTCCCGGCCAAAGGCAGCCACAAGCATGTCTATCAATTTTCTTTCTCGCTGACTCAAAGAGCTCTGATCCACATGCCGCCAATTACGTTCGTAAAGATCCAGAGCTTCTTTCGGAGTCAATTGTGTCGTGTCCTTAAGCTGCCAAGCAAGTCGTTTAAGCTCCTTGTAATTTGCGATCGGAATTTTCTTTGGAAGCTTTCCTCGGGCAACATTCTCAGAAGGTCTTTTTGCTCGAGGATCGCTGAGATCGATCTGGAGTCCTAGTGCTGAAATAACGCTTTGGTAAGCGCCCATTGTGACGGACGGTTCGCCTTTTTCAATGCGGAAAAGAGTGACTCGAGAGATTTCAGCAGCCTCCGCAGCTACATTGGCATTGATCCCGAGGTCTTTTCTGCGCTCACGTAGAAGGCGGCCAAGAGTGCGTAAGGCTTCAAGGGGTTTTTTATTAAGGGTAGGTGCTTTAGCAGGCATATGTTTCTCATTATATACTATTTTTAATATTTGTACAGAATGAGAAACATTTCAATGAGATTATTCAGTAAGTTATCGAAAGTATTGGGGTAAATTACCTTATTTAGGTCTGGTTTTTTGGAAACAGGTTGGTCAAGCAATTATGGCTGAAGGAAATCCTCAAGGTTGATACCAGGGATTAGAATGGGTTGAGTCCAGTTGTCTCAATGCGAATTGAGATCAATTTTTCTGGGAAATATGTAGCGCCAAGCTGTAACGCAAGGATTGGGTTTTTAAAGCACTTGTTCATTTTTACTTAAACCGGTCTGATGGAATTTGCAAATCTGGTATTTAGTTTGACCGTTAGGCTTGTGGATTCTAATTTTATACTATTCTGCGGAGGCTTCTTTTTGAGAAAATTCATTGCATTGATTTTATTAATAAATATTTATGTTAGCTCGACCTTTGCCTCCGCTATCGACATCTGCGATCGCGGCGTGCTCGGCGACCATATAGCTCAACAGCTAAATGCCCCTAGTTGTCATGAAGTTTCCAAAGAGGCCTTAGCAAAGCTTCAGACCTTAATTATCCGTGATTCTAGTTTAACAGAAATTCCTTCTAATGCATTTCACGGAATGAGCTCCTTGCTCAATATTTTCATCTCCGGAGGTCAAATTAAGACCATTTCCCCTGAAGCTTTTCAAAATCTACATTCACTATGGCAATTGGATCTTTCATCTAATCAAATCGAAAATATCCCTGATTTTCTTTTCCAGAATCTTCATTCATTAGCATGGCTAGATCTAGGAATGAATCATCTTACAAATGTCTCTGACTCTACTTTTACAGGACTGCGTTCGGTTAAATACATCAGCCTCAGTTATAATAAAATCAATAAAATTTCACCTCGAGCACTTGAAGATTTAGGCTATTTAGAGAATATTAGTTTTTCTGAAAATTCTTTAACTTCAATACCTGAAGATCTTTTCAAAAATCTTTCTTCTTTGCGTTTTGTTGGATTTGAAAATGCAGGTCTTGAATTTCTACCTTCGAAAATATTTCAAGATCTTACTTCGTTAGAAGAGTTATATTTAAGAAAAAATAACCTGAAAGAAATTAGTGATGATACTTTCAAAACGCTTTCAAAACTAAAAATACTTGATCTGAGTGTCAATAATATCAGCGCGATTTCACCACGAACCTTTGCCGGTCTAAGCTCCCTTGAAAATCTTAATTTGTCAGTGAACTATGTGCAGACAATTTCAGATAATGCTTTTTCCGACTGCCAAAAACTTAAAATCCTAAGAATAACCAATAACGAACTTCGAGAAGTATCCTTTCAAAATCTTTTAAGTCTTGAAGATCTGAATCTGTCTAGCAGTCGGCAATTGCGACAAGTATTTTTAGGAGCTGGCCTTCCTAAATTAAAAAATCTCGATTTAAGCTCTAGCGATCTACACGGGAAAGAATTGTTTTTGAGCGAATTACCACGTTTAGAATTTTTGAATCTTGGCTTTAATCAAATCAGCAAAATCCCTACAGGATTTCTTTCGAATCTTTCAAATTTGCAGATACTTCATCTACACAGCAATAACATTTTCGAGATTCAACTTGGAGCTTTTAAAGAGCTGTCTTCTTTGAAATCGCTTTCTTTGGCGAATAATAGAATTAAGGGCATTTCAAAAGTGGATGCTGGATTAAGTAAAGATGTAGAGGTGTTTGGCGTTCAGGTGAATCCTTAACCTCAATTTAAACCAATGAGTTTTAACCACAGACACGATCAAAAGCACGAACCACTAAACCTTCAACAACCCAGCCCGTGAAACCTGTGAAGGTAAGCTTTTCGACATCCAATTACCAATCTGATGATTCAGCTCAATCAATGGCTGAATTTCAACACCCGTTTTCGCTTTTAAACCATTCATCAGGTACAAAACATTTTCGGTTGAAACATTTCCCGTCGCACCGGGTGCGTAAGGACATCCCCCAAGACCGCCAATACTGGAATCAAATATTCTGACCCCTAAATCATAGGCGGCCATAATGTTAACAAGTGCTTGCCCGCGAGTATCGTGAAAATGTCCAGCTAGCTTTTTTATGGGATGTTTGTTTTTTAATTTTTTAAATAAACTTTTGACCTGTCCTGCATCAGCCACACCAATGGTATCACCAATGGAAACCTCATCGACTTTCATTTTAAACATTTGATCCACAAGCTTGATGACATTTTTTTCTGGAACTTTACCTTCAAAGGGACAACCAAAACAAACAGACAGATACCCGCGAACTTTTATTTTTTTCTTTTTTGCTTTTGCAATGACAGGTGCAAAGCGCTCAAGACTTTCTTGAATGGAACAATTAATGTTTTTTTGCGAAAAGGATTCCGTGCTGGAAGCAAATAAAGCCACTTCGTCGGGATTTAAATTTTCTGCCTCTTCCCAACCTCTAAGGTTAGGCACAAGCACCGAGTATTTAAGATCACGAAACTTTTTGTTCTCTTTTTTAAACTTTTGAGCGAGTTCCAAAAGTTCGGCAGTCCCTGCCATCTGTGGAACCTTGTCTGATCTAACGAAAGCACCCACTTCAATTCTTTTGAGTCCTGCGTGGGCAAGGGATTTTAAAATCTCAAATCTTTGATCCACTGACAGGTGGACAGATTCATTTTGTAATCCATCCCTTAAGCCAACTTCAACGATTTGGACTTGGCTCACTTTTTATCCTCTGAGAGTTCGACTAATAGTTGGCCCAAAGTGACTTGTTGCCCAACGGATGCATGAATAGATTTAATTTCACCATTCATTTCTGCTTTTAAAGTGTATTCCATTTTCATGGCTTCCATCACAATAACAGAATCTCCTTTTTTAATTGCAGCACCGTCAGTGACTAACAACTTAGTAATCTTACCAGGCATTGGTGCAAAAAGTTGATGACCACTGGACTGACTGGAAGCTTTTCTGGATTTAAGTCCTTGAGGCTTTTGATCAATGCATAAAGTTCGACCATTCACATAGATCCATTGTTGACCCAAAAAAGACTTTTCCAAGTAAGAGATTTTTTTGTTTTTAAAATCAAAGGATTTCATGTTTGTGCTCTCCACGTGCCCTGAAAAGGAGAATCAAATTCACGCTCGGTTTGGATAGAGCTTTTTTTATTCTTTGCTATTAAATACTGAACCAGAGCTTTTTCATCATCAGTGAGTTCAGGCTCTTTGATAGGGTCTTGAAAGTATTTATCAATAAACTGAGTGGTCATTTTTCCATTCACAAATTCGGGATGACTTAAGATTTCAATCAAGTAGGGAATATTTGTTCTGACTCCGAAAATAACGGAGTCTTTTAAAACTTTTTTCATTTTTTCAATGGCTCGAGGTCTATTATCATCCCACACAATCACTTTTGCGATCATAGGATCATAGTAACTGGTGATTTCATCACCTTCATCAAAACCATATTCAAAACGCCTACCGGGCCCCTCAGGCCATTTCACAAGACCCAATAATCCCGTGCTGGGTATGCCACCCTTGAACGGGTCTTCAGCATAAATGCGGCACTCAATGGCATGGCCGTGGGGTTTTTGTGTTCCAGAATCAAAAAATATAAATTGGCCTTCAGCTGTCAGGATCTGAGCCTTCACAAGATCGATTCCTAAAACCATTTCTGTAACAGGATGCTCGACTTGTAATCTTGTGTTCACTTCCAATAAATAAAACTGTGAGCCATCTAATAAAAACTCAACAGTGCCTGCACCTTTATAACCAACACTTTGTAAAAGTAGACATGCCGCTTCTCCCATTTTTCTTCTGAGATCAGGTGTCAGTGATGGTGACAATGCTTCTTCAATAATTTTTTGATGCCTTCTTTGTACTGAACATTCACGTTCTAAAAAATGCACCACTTGCCCTGAACTGTCTCCAAAGGCTTGAAACTCAATATGCTTAGCAGATTCTAAATACTTTTCTAGAAATAAAGTGGGATTACCAAAAGCGGCTTCCGCTTCACGTCTGGCAGATTCTAAAAGTTCCTTTGCATCTGCTGACTTCCTGATGACTTTCATGCCCCGGCCACCACCACCGGCGGCCGCTTTTGCCAAAACGGGATAACCCATTTTGTCAGCTTCACGAATTAAATTTTCAATGGACTGATCTTCACCTTGGTATCCTGGGATCAATGGAAGTCCCAATTTTTTGGCTAAATTTTTACAGTTTACTTTATCACCAACTGCAAGCATTGCCTCGGCGCTAGGACCCACAAATATCAGCCCTGCCTTTTCAACAGCTTTAACAAATTCTGAATTTTCAGATAAAAATCCAAAGCCAGGATGAATGGCATCTGCACCCCCAGCTAATGCCCCTTGAATATTAGCCTCAATGTTAAGATAACTTTCTGCTGTCGTTGAGCCACCGATACAAATGGTTTTATCTGCCAAGCGAAAAGCTCTGGAGTTTTGATCCACATCAGAATGCAGCAGCAGAGTTTCAATGCCCATTTCGTGACAAGCATGAATGATTCGCACTGCCACTTCGCCACGATTGGCTATGGCTAAACGTTTAATCTTTTTCATTTTTGTATCCAATTGGGCTTTCTTTTTTCTAGGAAACTTTTGATTCCTTCTTGGCCTTCATTGCTGACTCGAAGCCTAGCAATTAAAGCTGTAGTCAAATCTTTCACTTTAGATCTTTCTGTTCCTTCCAGATCACGAATTAACTTCTTTGTTGCACGTACTGCTTCAGGGCCAGAATCACAAACCGATTTTACATATTTATCAGCGACTTCGTTCATCTCTTCCATTTTTACAACTTTATGAACCAGTCCCGAGTGATAGGCATCATGGGCTGTGAAAATATGCCCTGACATCATCCAACTGGCCACCACACTGGGAATATTTTTTCGCATCACAAATTCAGAAATAACAGAGGGAGCGATTCCTAGTTTGACTTCACTGAAAGACATTTTAACACTTTCTTCTGCAATAACATAATCACTGCAAGCCATCAGGCCTAAAGCTCCACCAAATGCAGAGCCTTGAACTTTACAAACCACAGGAACGGGACAATCCCAAATGGATTGAAACATTCCATGTAAAAGTTCAGCATCCTTTTGATTATGATGAAAATCAGTTTCAATCAAAGATTGCATCCAATTCAGATCGGCTCCTGCACAGAACACAGGCCCAGCGGCTTCAATGATGACACACCTAACATCTGATACGGGGCCGTAACTTTGAAAAGCTTTTGTAATCTCACCAATCATTTTAGGGTTAAAAGCATTTTTCACTTCGGGACGATTCAACCGAATTATAGCTTTAGAATTATCATTAATTTGCTCGATCATAAAAAACCTCTTTCCTTAGTTGTTGGTGGATTACATTCTGAATACGCCCTGTTTTTTTTCTCCCCAGGACTTGTAAAGACTGGCTGCAATTCCCATTGCAACCACTCTGCGTGTGTCAATTGGATCAATAATGCCATCATCCCATAGCCTTGCTGTGGAAAAATAGGCAGAACTTTCTTTTTCGTATTTTTCTAAAATTGGTTTTTTAAATTCTTTTTGTTCAGCCTCAGACATTGTTTGTCCTTTAGCTGCTAATTGCTCGAGCTTAACTGTTAATAAAACATTAGCGGCTTGCTCACCGCCCATAACTGAAATTTTGGCATTCGGCCACATCCACAATTGACGGGGCTGATAGGCCCTGCCACACATTCCATAATTTCCAGCACCGTAGGATCCGCCGATGATAACCGTGAACTTGGGAACATGGGCATTAGACACTGCCATCACCATTTTAGCTCCGTGTTTGGCTATTCCTTCATTTTCATATTTTTTTCCCACCATGAAGCCTGTGATGTTTTGTAAGAAAAGGAGAGGAATGTTTCTTTGTTCACACATTTCAATAAAATGGGCACCCTTCATGGCACTTTCAGAAAATAAAACTCCGTTGTTAGCAATGATTCCCACTGGAAATCCCCAAATATGAGAAAAACCTGTGACAAGGGTAGAACCATAGCGAGCTTTGAATTCATGAAATTCACTACCGTCCACAAGGCGAGCAATGATTTCTCGAATATCAAAAGGGATCCTCGCATCCTTAGGAATAATTCCATACATTTCTTCAGCTTTATACAAAGGCTCAATTCTTGTTCGAGTCTTTAATTTCACAACTCGAGACTTATTTAAATGCGCTACAATACTGCGAGTGATTTCGATGGCATGATCATCATCCTCTGCAAAATGATCTGTCACACCACTAAGCTCACAATGGGCATGAGCTCCACCTAATTCTTGAGCTGTTACGATTTCTCCGGTTGCGGCCTTTACTAGCGGTGGTCCACCTAAAAATATTGTTCCTGTGTCTTTAACAATGACATTTTCATCACTCATTGCAGGAACGTAAGCCCCACCTGCCGTGCAAGATCCCATGACGACTGCAATTTGAGGAATACCTTCTGCTGACATGCGCGCCTGATTGTAAAACACTCGTCCGAAGTGATCACGGTCAGGAAAAACTTCTGACTGCAACGGTAGAAAAGCACCACCAGAATCCACAATGTAAATACAGGGTAAACCATTTTCCATTGCGACTTCTTGAGCCCGTAAATGTTTTTTAGCTGTAAGCGGATAATAAGTTCCACCTTTAACAGTGGCATCGTTGGAAATAATCACGCACTCGGTGCCTTCAACAGTTCCAATACCTGTCACAATTCCTGCCGACGGAGCTTGTCCTTCATAAATTTCCCATGCGGCTAGGCTTGAAAATTCTAAGAATGAAGTGTCGGCATCAACTAAAGCTTGAATGCGTTCTCGGGCTGTTAACTTTCCTCGGGCTTTGTGTTTTTTTATGGCTTCTTCGCCACCACCTTTTCGGCACTGCTCTTGCCTTGCTAAAAACTGCTGAACCGTGTCCAACATGGCTACTTTATTTTCTTTAAAATCAGAGGACTGAGAATTAATTTGAGTTTCAATGATCGACATTTAATTTTCTCTTTTTTTTGATGATGACTTTTCTGGAATCTGCTGAGGCACTGTGATTTTCAATTGCATTTCAATTTCAGCACATTTTTTTTCTGAAGAATCTTGAAGTTGCCAAAAAAAAGTAGGCTCTAGAATTTGTTTCTGACGAATTTCTCTTAAAAAGATTTCCACTTCATGGGGCTCAAAGGAAAATTGAGCTCGAGCTTCACCGATGATGGGTTGTATCAATCGAAGCTGATAACTCATGACTTCAAAATGAACTCCAAGACCAAGCAATCTTTGAAGCCAAAGTCTTTGTCCTTCTTTAGCTGCTGTTAAATAAGTGGCCTCATGAAGAGGGCCTTCATCTTGATTGCGCAGCCAATAAGGAATCACGATTTCCACACTCAATGGACCCAATTGCGAAATTCTTAAACCCATACCTGCAGAAAAGGGGCGCACAACATTGATGACGAAGCTCCACATTGCATTGAAACCAGGCTTAGAATATTCTTCCACAAAATCGATGACTTGCTTGATTTTCATAGGTTATAAAGAATCATATCTAAGAGGGCAGAATCAATGAAGAAAATTATAAGTCCACTGGTGTTAGCTGTTCTGATGTTATGGTCTTGGAATGTGGTTCACACACCCTCAGCCATTGGGTTCGAGACGCACTCCGGCGTTCAGCTTAAGTTAGCTGAATTAATTGGAAATACATTAATTGCAAAAAAGCCAGAAGCTGAAAATCTTGAGATCGTAAAAATATGGACGGCCCCATTGGGTGAAAATAAAATCAGAGCTGTTTTCACTTACAAATTCACTGAAAAATCCGTAGATGCTACCGATACAGAAACCGCTGATAAATTAATTCAAGGCGAAGCTGTTCTATACCGTGAACCTTCGGAAGATCCCACGTTGGATAAATGGGTTCTACAATCCGTGCGCACGCAATTGGAAGCCCTTAATTTTAATGAAGGTAGCACTGTTTTACCAGAATCTGAAACGCCACCTGCAGTTGTTCCTACTGAAGAAACTGAAAAGTGATTCCGACTTCAATTCTTTCCATCGACGAACATGGCCGTGTTCTAGTTGATGAAAAAAATTTAGATGATCAATCTCAGTTGGAAATTTTTTTTGATCACTTAAAAATAAATGATTCCCATGCCATCGAATCTTTCTATGAAGGTGAATCCGTCATTGTTGAAGCCTTTGATGCTCCTTGGGTTATTTTAGATCTTAAAATGAATGATCAGCAAATTATAGGAATTAACACCTATGGTTTTGAAATCGAACTCCATCTTCAAACTTGTTTTTTTGATGCCTTCGATCGACTTGGCGGAGAACTTTCCTCAAAAATTCCCTGGGTGATGTCTCGAAATGCCCAAGAAAAATTTTTTGATCAACTGGATGAATTTGATGACGACAGCTTCACTTGGCAAGGCACCACTTACCAAGTTCGCTCTCAGTTTGAAGAAATAATTGAAGTCAAAAATCCTGATTGGTGGACCAAAACTTATCAAGATGGAAAAGCCGGTTGGGATTTAAAATCTCCCCACCCAGCCATTCAAGATATGCTGCCGAGGCTTAAACTTCCTAGGTCACGCATTTTGATTTTAGGTTGCGGTGAAGGTCATGATGCTGCTTATTTTGCTCAAGAAGGTCACGTGGTCACGGCCGTGGATTTTTCTGAAGAAGCCCTCAACCGAGCGAAATCTCAATATGGATCTTTTCCCATTCAATTCATTCAAAAAGATGTTTTCGAACTGTCCAGATCCTTTGATAAATCTTTTGATTTCGTCCTCGAACACACTTTGTATTGCGCCGTATCACCCAGCAAAAGATCAGAGCTTGTACGAATCTGGAACCGATCTTTGGTCCAGGGTGGTTATTTTATGGGAATCTTTTTTACTATGGAAAAACGCACAGGCCCACCTTTTGGCGCGCGTGAGTGGGAAATTCGCCAACTGCTACAGAAGGACTATCACATGCTTTTTTGGGGTCGTTGGAAAAACTCTCCGGGCTGGCGCCAAGGGAAAGAGTTATTCATGTTGGGTCAGAAAAAAACCTAAAAGCTATACATATTATGCATATCAAATGTCTTCCTCTGCATTTTCTATTTCACTCACTGTGACTTACTAATAGACCCATGAAAACAACTGCGATTTTATTAATAACACTTTTTAGCTTTTTTTCTTTGGCTCAACAAAGTCAAAACTCACAAAGAGCTCGTCAAGTTGCAGTGGCTTTTAGCACCACAGGTTGCCTTAAAATCAATTCTGGCAACTGCCAAAATGGACACAAAGTACAAAGTTATGTGGGTTCACAAATCGGGCAACTTCCGCAAGCCATTCAAAAAGCACTTTATGAAATTGCTTACCACCAATCTCAAATTTGGGGTGATACAATTCTTGAAGGTGATTTTTTTGCTGATGGAAAAGTAGAAATCAATAAAGTTAAAATTTTAAGTCTTCAAAATAAAGTTGTAGGTTTTCAAATTACTTACTTCGAAAAGGCTTGGTACACAGGCAATTGCACTTTTCATCACAATAGACCTGAAACTTTAAATGCTTGCCGTCCAGGACGCATATTTGAAGCTTCTTTTGTGACTGGCGATGCTAAAGAAGCTCAAGTCGATGAAAATCAGTTTGCGAAATTTGTTCCTCAAGACTAGTTTCAGTCTCTATGTCAGATAAATTCCAGTACGTCATCGAAACAGAAGATTTAGGCCGCTCATTTCTGACTTATAAAAAATCAGAAGGTTTAATAAATTCCATTAAAGGCTTTTGGAACCGCGAAACCATTGAAAAAGTGGCTTTACATAAAACCAATTTAAAAATTGAACCTGGTCAAATTGTAGGACTTGTCGGAGCCAACGGAGCAGGCAAAACAACATTACTGAAATTACTTTCAGGGCTTATCTCGCCCACGACTGGTTATGCAAAAGTTTTAGGATACGAACCTTTTCAGCGCAACCCTCAGTACTTGAAAAGAATTTCTTTGCTACTTGGGCAAAAAAATCAACTTTGGTGGGATATCACACCTCTCGACAGTTACGCTTTACTCGCCAAAATCTATGATCTTGATGAAATGAAAGCCGCATCAAGAGTTCAAGATCTCGCAAAAATATTAGATTGTACCCATGTTCTTGAAACACAACTCAGACGCCTCAGCCTTGGTGAGCGCATGAAAATGGAAATCATTGGCTCACTTTTACATGAACCCGATGTTTTGTTCCTCGATGAACCCACCATCGGTCTTGATATTGTGGCTCAGGAAACAATCAGGCATTTTCTTAGTTCTTATGTGAAAAATAAAGGTCCTACGGTTATTCTGACTTCCCATTATATGGATGATATTACAAGCCTGGCCGCCCGCTTACTTCTGATTTCTAAAGGCTCCCTTGTTTATGATGGAACAGTTCCTGGCTTTATCGCAAAAACAGAATTGATTCAGACTGTGACTTATAAAATTAAAGATGCTCCAGAAATGAAAGAAGAAGTTAAGAAATCTCAACTCAATGAGTTTTTGGTTCAACTTTCTAGCATGGGCCAGATTGAAAATATTAAAATAGAGGAAACCGATTTCGAAGATGTCATTCACAGCTTTTTACAAAAGGAATCTCGGCTTTTATAAGCTAGCGATTGCTTCTAATCTTGAATACCGACTGAATTTTTTCATGGATGCCATGTTGCAACCAAGTATTACTTCCATTGTGGAAATGGTTTTATGGATGGCTATTTTTAAAGGTGCACAAGCCACAACCATTGGTGGTTTTGAACAAAATTATTACTTAGCCTATGCCCTGTGGGCCACTTTCATTGCAAGGGCCACCGTCAATTGGACTTATGAATTTAAAATGATCGAAGAGATCGATCAAGGCACTATCAATGGTCTTCTGGTTCGCCCTATGAATTATTACGAATATTACCTCAGCCAATTGTTAGGTTATAAATCCATTACCACTGGATTTTCACTTTTATTTCCTGTGGTGATTATTTTATCCACTCAACTTCCTACTGATTGGTCACGGTTTCCAGCCGCCATGCTGCTTGTTTTTTATTATTTATTTTTTGTTTATAGTATTAGCTTTTGTATCGCATCTTTGGCTTTCTTTTTTAATAAAGTAAATTCGCTAACAGTTACAAAAAATTTAGCCATGTGGCTTCTCACAGGCGAGCTTTTTCCCTTGGATCTGATGCCAGAAGCGATACGAAAAGTATTTTTATTGATGCCCTTTAGTTCGGGCGTTTACGTGCCAGTGGGTTTTTTAACAGGGCGAATTGGTTGGGATGCTTTGTGGCAGGGGTTTATCAGCGTCACACTGGGTATTTTATTTTTCTCAGTATTGGGTGCACTACTGTGGAGAAAAGGAATGAAGGCTTATGTTGGTACAGGTGCTTAAAAAATACGGCGGTATCTTTTGGGCCATTACAAAGGCCAGTGCCATTGCAGAAATTGAATTTCGCCTTAATTTTGTCATGAAAATTATCAATGATATTTTTTGGTATGCAGCACAAATTTTTACCTTTGAAGTTTTGTTTCGTCACACCAACCTTATTGGGGATTGGAATCTTCAACAAACTCGAGTGTTTTTAGGTGTTCTGTTTATTGTCGACGCTTTTTATATGACCTTCATTCAAGAAAACCTTGATCGCTTCTCAGAAAAAGTTCGTAAGGGCGAATTAGATTTATTGCTCACAAAACCCGTGAACTCTCAGTTCATGATCACTTTTGCAAGAATCTCAGTTTCATGTATTGGAAATCTTATCATCGCAAGTTCCTGGTTCATCTGGAGTCTTTCTCAGTTGCCTGATTTTAATTGGACAAAAGCTTTGTGGATCTTTTTACTGGTGCCTGCAGGTTTTTCTGTGATGTACGGAATTAGATTCTCGATTGCAGCCCTGGCCGTGGTATTTGTCCGAGTGGATAGCATGCAGTACGTTTGGTACCAAATCTACAGATTAGGCATGCGGCCCGATTCGATTTATATGCCATGGCTGAAATTTATTTTGCTAACCATAATTCCAGTGGGACTAATTGCAAGCGTGCCCGCAAGAGCTGTTCTAGACCCACCGGAATTTTGGGTAATTGCGTGGTCCGTGACTGCGGGTCCCTTGATCGTTTGGTTTTCGACATGGTTTTGGAAACAATGTTTGTTACGATACCAATCTTCCAGTTCTTAAAAAGAACTTTACTTTCTGATCTTGCATTTGAGCTCAGCCAATGGGGGAACGTTTTCACCTGAGCTGGCATGATAGATTTTCATTACACCAAATAATCCATCATTTTCGTATGTTTCAAAAATCTGATAACGAAATTTAGACGATACGAACTGAGACTCAACACCGTTATAAGATAAATAGAGTGCACGTTGAGAGGGAGATTGAAATCGACCTTTTGTGTAAATACCAAGAGTTCCGGAATTGCCTATGCCATGAGAAATAATTTGCACAGCATAACTATCATGATCACCACAAAAAACTTCTTTTATAGGTTTGAGATCAGTTCCATAGGATTGGGACGCAAAAAATATGACTAAAATCAAAAACTTCATTTTAACTCCTATTTAAGTTCATTAAGGTCGGGGCCCCTATTGCTAGAGGCCCCTCAACGATTCACCTGGCTAAGTCTATAAGCCGGATTCTGTCTTTTTGCTTAAGCGAACCATTTAAGCAAAAGAGATTGTCATTTCTCTGGGATCTTAATCTCTTAAGACCTCAAGCGATCTGACCCGGGGGCACGCGCGGGCCACACTTAAAAGCCCCCCTATTTGATCTTGCTCCCTGTAGAGTTTGACTGTTTTCACTCCAGCAGCTCCCCTTTGATCTCCCGTTCCCGAAAAAAGGATCAATGCCCTGGACATTCTCTCTGTTTCACTGTTCCTCGCCTCACGACGGAGGGGCGTTAGCCCTTACAGCGCCCAATGGAGTCCGGACTTTCCTCTGATTTTCACCAGCGACAATCCAACTTAGCATGGCAAGCTATTAACACATGGGGTTAAGAATCTCAACCAATAGTCTTTCAATGAGCTTTGTTCTAATAATAGGAATTCATTCTCAGGGAGTTTTCATGAAAATTATGTCAATTTTGTTATCTCTATTTGTTTCTACTACCTTACTCGCTGCCGGTGGCGGCAAAGAAGGTGGCAAAGCTCATCATGATTGGAATAAGGTTTCTCCTCAGCCTGTCGCTGATACGACTAAGTCTGTAATACCTTCATCTACTAAATTAATTTCTCCCGAGTTCTTACAAAAAATTCAAGGGACCGAAGCGACTTTAAAATGGGAAGAAGTTTCAGGCACCGAGTATTATCTTCAAGTCGCAACCGATCCTGTTTTCAAATGGATGATCGTCGATTCACCCAATATGAAAACAACAGAGTACACAGTTAAAGGTTTAGAGGCTGGCAAGCAGTACTTTTGGAGAGTTTATACTCAAAAACCTGACAACTGGGTGGGTTACACAAAAGGAAATTCAGTCAAATCCTCTTTCGAGGTTGTTCAGTAATTGACAGCCTAAGGGTCCCATGATTTAAATGTAACTATAATAGGAGCATTTAAATCATGGAACAAAATCAAATTATCGATAGCCTTAACTGGCGTTACGCGACTAAAAAATTCGATGCAAATAAGAAAATCTCGGCACCTGACTGGAAAGTTTTGTCAGAAAGCCTGCACTTGGCACCCTCTTCTTACGGCTTACAGCCATGGAAGTTTTTGGTCGTACAGAATAAAGAAACACTAAAGAAATTAACACCTTTGTCTTGGAATCAAACTCAAGTTGAAGATTGTTCTCACTACATTGTTTTCACAACTTTAAATAAAGTCACTGAAGACCACGTTAAAAAATTCATCGCAAAAACAGCAGAAGTTCGCGGCCAACAGCCTAATGATCAGGGTTTAATGGCTTACCAGGACATGATGATTGGTGATGTTGTTAAAGGTCCAAGATCTGAAATTGGCAAATGGTGGTCTCAAAGACAATCCTACATTGCCATGGGTTTTTTGATGCAAACGGCAGCACTTCTAAAAATCGATACTTGTGCAATGGAAGGTATTGATCCCAAGGGTTATGATGATGTTTTGGGTTTAACCGGAACAGGTTATGAAACTGTGGCTGCTGTGGCTTGTGGCTACCGACACAGTGATGACAAGTACCAAACTATGAAAAAAGTCAGATTTGATACTTCTGACGTGATCAAATTCGTTTAATCTTTTAAACTCTGGCCCATGCAAAGAATACTTTACTGGGCCAGAAAAGATTTAAGACTCCATGATAATCGCTGCCTTGAATATGCTAGTCGAACACCGGCTGAGATTTTAATAGTCTACACACCCAGTAAAGAACACCTAAGGTCTGAATCCTTCAGACAAAACTTTCAAAACGAATCCGTCATAGAATTTCAAAAAAATCTGCAAGCCAAAGGTTTAAATCTTTTCATCGCCAATGAACCGGCAGAAAAATTAATTCCAAAATTAATCGAACAGCATCATATTGACGAGCTGATTTATCAAAAGGAAATTAGCTCTGAAGAAGTGGACGTTGAATCACAACTGCAAAATCTGAAGTGCAAAATTAAATCTATTTGGCAATCCAGCCTAATATTAAAACAAGACCTACCGTTCCCTTTCGAAAAATTTCCCAACGGCTTCACCGAATTTCGAAAAAAAGTGGAGTATGATTTAAAAATACAAAATTTAGTTGAAGCTCGCTGGGCCAACTTAAAACCCATCATGACTGAATCACAAGCTAGACTCACCACCACTGAAAATAAAAACTTTGTGGGCGGCGAAACAGCTGCACTTGATAGGCTTCGGCATTATTTTTGGGACACAGATGCCATTGCGGAATACAAAGAAACCAGAAATGGAATGTTACGCTTTGATGATTCGTCAAAGTTCTCGCTTTGGTTAGCCAATGGTTGTTTGTCTCCAAGAAAAATTTACTTTGAAATATTACGTTACGAAGAAGAACGAACTCAAAACGATTCCACCTATTGGATGTTTTTTGAACTTTTATGGCGGGATTATTTTAAATTTTACGCCCACAAATTTGGTAGCAAAATTTTTCAATACTCTGGCGTTGGTAAACCAAAAAAAAGACACTTACTGGAAGATGAAGAACTCAGACGTTTTGAGATTTGGCAACAAGGTCAAACGGGTTATCCACTGGTGGATGCCTGCATGCGCGAACTATCAACCACAGGATGGATGAGCAACCGTGGAAGACAAAACGCCGCAAGCTTTCTAGCTAAGACATTACAGGTGGACTGGCGCTGGGGGGCTCAGCATTTTGAAAAGTATTTACTGGATCACGATGTGGAAAGTAACTGGGGAAATTGGAATTATGTAGCAGGCGTTGGTACTGATCCCAGGGACCGCGTGTTTAATGTGGTCAAACAATCTTATGATTATGATCCCAGCGGAGACTACATCAGAGCATGGGTTCCTGAACTTTCTGAATTTCAAGGCTCAAGTATTATCGAACCTTGGAACAATTTAAAAAAGTTAGAAGCCAGTGGTTATCCAGAAAGAATATTGTGATTTTTATTGGCATTGATCAAACAGGAGCTGTGGACACAAAGGGTAGACCTAAAAAACTTCACGCTGCACGCTTGAATGGCAACCATATCGAAGTTTTTAAAGTTTCAAAGCTAACAGATCTGGATTTGAAAGATGTTAAGATTATTGCGATCGATTCGGTGCTCGGGCTTCCCGTATCCGCATTCCCCAAAAGTAAATCGATTCGTGATCTGTTTCAGGAAGCAGCCAAGTATCAATTTAAAAAAAAAGAATTTGGCATGGAAACAGCCTATCAATATTTTCAGAGGTACTTAGATAAAAGATCTGACTTTCCAAAACGCCAATGTGAAGAACTGGCTCAAGCCAATTCTGTTTTTCAAAAGCACCCATTTCAAAAAAATATCGGCTGTGGAACCTTTCGAATCTGGAAAGAATTGGGTGCTGATCCAAATTGGTTTTATTTATGGCCCCATGATGATGATTATAAAAATTTAAAAACAAAGCCTGTTATCATCGAAGGTTATCCAAGTCTTATTTGGAAAAAGTTGATTCAGTCACCGACAAGAAAACTAGAGAATCTAATTAATTATCTTAAGGTGAATAAAATCACAGTAAGTGAAAAGAATTTAGACCCAGATTCTGCTGATGCCGTAGTTCTGGCAATAGCAGCCAAGCAATTTCATTTAAAACCACAAACAAGAGATTTTAAAAATTATGAACAAGAAGGTTGGATTATGGGGTTAATTGATTCAGACTCGAGTACTTGATCATAAGTTCTGATAATTCACCCGATTGATAGCTAGCGTATTTTTTTTCAATGGTTAAAACATCTGTACCCATAACGATATCCTTAAACAACTGAGCTTTTGCTTGCTCACCAATCTCAGCGATCAATTTGTCTTGGGACTTTTTAGAAACAACAAGTGAGTGTTTCATATTGATCATAAGCACAGTTCCACCAATATCTGCCGCAGTTAAGTAGGCAGTTGGTAAATTAATCACCACCGGTGGAGTCGGTGATAAAAACTGTAAGAGTGCGGTAAGAGCCATGATTCTCATTATGATTTCATCCTTTTGAAGGTCTTCAGCAAACATTCATGCGAAATTGAAGCCAAAACATTGGTCGAATCGCGCCACTTGTGCGCCAAAATGAGACAATAAACCACGCCTTTTCGCGCCAATGAGGCTGACGTGAAACCAATTTCTAAAGCATTTCAATATCTTACAAATCACAGACTCTGTTTGTGGAGGTATCCCACAAACACCTTTAAAACCAGTTCAACAAACAAACTTAAAGGAGTTTAAAAATGAAAACACTATTGATGACATTAATTATGATGATGGGCCTCAGTGCACAATCTCAAATAACAATCGAGGAAATTGCACCTCGGTGGAAAACAGGAAGTTACTCAACTGGAAGCACGCTCGCTCACAGATTTGATAATCCGACTTATGTAGAAAGAATGTTGATCTCTGCAGAAGGCTATCGGGATTTCTCGAAGGTATATGTTTATGCTGATGGTGACTTAGTATCAGTACTAGGAGTTCCAGGCCGTGATCCTGAATACCCAGTGATTGTAAGAAAAACAATTTCATCGATCGTAATGAAATTCGAAGGACACGTACGAATCTTAGATTTCAGACTTTATATTGGAGAAACCTATTCAAATGAAAACTTCTACAGCCAAGAGTACGCCAACCTTGATACACCTGCAGAGCTTGGAAAAGCAGTACTAAAAGTCGTAGGTGATTTACAGAATTATGTCAGTGATAAAGAATTTAAAACTTACCTTCTTCCACTACGAAAAAGTGCACTTGTTTTAGCTGCAAAAGGCATGGGTCGCCCCCTACTTTCTGACAATACTCAAAGACAAGCCAGAATTATGGTTTTTCAAATTCACCAAGCTGAAAATTTTATTTTAGGTCGATTATCTGAGAGTCAGTACTTTACTCAGCAAGTACAAACTCTACTTTTTGTTAAAGAAAAATTAGAGTCCGTTTATGAACTTCCCCGCGCCCCCCAAAACAGAGAATAACAATCCATCCAAGAATCACGCCATCCCCCGCCTTTGGCGTGATTCTTGGACCCCTAATTAACGAATCAACCCCAGGAGCTATAAAATGAAAAATAAGAACTTTACCAATAAACTTATGATGCCCCTTTTTGTCCTAGTGAATATCTTTTCGACAGTTGCACTTAGCCAAACCAGTCCCGAAGGACACTATCGAGATGAAAATGGAAATATTGTTTTTGATTTGAAAACATGCAGTGAGATTCCATGCACTTTAAGTTACAAATCAGCAAAAATTGAGATTTTACATGGAGGCATTTACAAACCTCAGGGTACTACTATTTTAGTTGCTAACAGTGCAAATCCAATTACGGTTAAATCTTCACTGCCCATCAGCTATGTCAAAATGCTTACTGATCACACTCGGCTGCAAACCAATACAACCTCTAACAGAACATCATTAATTAAAACATGTGAATATAACGGACCTACAAGCAAATGGGTTGTTACAAAAAATGACAATGTAGTAATAAACCGTGTTGAGATAGAAGTATCTAATAGCTGCTCTGGTTCTGCACAATTGCAATTTGTTGCAGTAATGGCTGGAAATACCGACACAATTGTTGAAGACATGAAAAATGCGTCAAGTCCTCTGATCCTTACTTACACATCAATTGGTGAACACTTAAGTGACTTTAGACAAATAGTTTCTAAAAACAGTTCTGATGCACGCCATCTTAATCGATTAGAATCACAAATTAAAAACACATTAAAACTAATGGTCGATGAAAAAGGAAATGCCCTACTACCCGTTACCCACAGAAAAATAACTGAAAGTTCTAGAATGATAATGGTACTTGCAACAGTATTAGAAGAAATAACTGACAGCTATGATTTCACTTCAAGATTCTTGGAACCACTAGAACCTGCAAAAAAGTCACTCAATAAGCTATCTCAACAAATTCGTACACTTTATGGATGGGACGATGGATTGGCTGGTTCAGGCTCAAAAGCTTTAGCAGCCTTAGGAACCATATTAGATTCAGAGCTACGAAGTCTTTATTCATTAACCGCCACGTTTAATAATGACGCAAAGACAGCACAAGCCTTCAACGCCATTTTCAGAGCTAATTCTGTTTTAGTGGCCAAAGTAAATGCTTCTAACGCAGGTGATATCGCAGGTACAGATGCAGCAAAAACTGTGATTCAAAATTGGAACTCAGCTGAGTTTCAAAATATTCTGCAATTAGCAATGAGTGCACCTAAAGATGCGCAATCACAGATTCAAAATAGAATTCTTATGGCCCTGACTGCAATTGAATCAATCAAAGACTATGTGGACCCTAAAGATGAACTTAAATCAGCCATTGATTTGCCCACATCTGTTCGTTCAAAGTTAAAATAAAAAAGGGGACTACCTAATTATATTTAGTAGTCCCTTCTTCAAATTCGAAACCTATCACTTATTTCTATAAAAAATGAAATGGCCATTCAACTCGGCTGTTCTAATTCTTTGTTACAATTCAATGCTTAAAAATTTCTATTCCAGATGATCATTTCAATAAACTCAGTAGTTGGTTTAGTTTATTTTTTCGAGTCAAAACGTTAGTCAAAACGCGCCACTTGTGCGCCAAAATGAGACATTAAACCATATCTTTTCACGCCAATTTTGCTAATGCGTAGCTAAATTCTCAGTCCTTTCAGTATCTTACAAATTGCAGACACTGTATGTGGTGGAATCAAGTCAACACCTTTAAAACTAGATCAGAAATAACAACACAAAAGGAGATAAAATGAAAAAATTTAATATGATTCTGATTTTCACAGCACTAACAAGCTCTCAACAAGCATTCGCACAACTAGGTGATTCGATTCTAGGAGCTACTTTTTCACCGCTGCTAACATCAAAAGTTGTATTCAGTGATGGTGGAGTAATTCGACAAAATGACTTTATCATGGTCAGTGATGACGCAATGATCGCAATTGAAACTGGTGAAATAACTGATGCCCTAGCATCCGTTATGGAAAAAATGAAAACAACAGATTCAATCTATTCAACAATGAATGAAGAACAACTGATTCATGAAATCATTGGTTTCACTAACCAAGGTACAAAAGAATAACAACCAATCCAAGAATCACGCCTTCCACCGCTTTTGGCGTGATTCTTGGACTCTAAATAACTAATACTTTAAGGAGCTATTCAATGAAGAACAACCAACTAAAAAACAGCTTTCTGATGCCGATTTTTGTCCTAGTGAATATCTTTTCGACACTTGCATTTGGACAAAACTTATTGGAACCAAAGCCAAATGGTCATTTTACAGATAACAATGGCAATCTCGTTTTCAACTTGAATGAGTGTAAAGAAATTCCGTGTAAGCTTAGATATAAATTTGCAACAGTTGAGGTCACTAGCGGACGTTTGATGAGAACCGAAAGTGGAATTAATAAAGTTTATTCAGATGAGAATAGTTCATTTATTAAGATCCAATCAGATCAATCGATAATATCAGCAAATGTTTTTGCAATTGAAAAAGTACTTAAATCTCATTCAAAATATAATGATAAATTTAGAGTTGCTTTTGCTTACTGCTCATCTGTTAGTCAAACGAAATCTCCATATTTAAATGAAAATCGCAATCTCGACACCACTAATGATGATACGACTACTAAACGGATAGAAGTGAGTCAGATAGCTGGATGCATAGGTAGTATTGCTGTTAACTATGTCGTAATTGATGGGCGATTAGAAGTACCAACTGATTCTGCAGTAGAGGAAATGGATTTGTCTTCATTACCACTTATTTCTATGTTAACAGCCGCAAATCAAAATCTAGTAAAATTCAAACAGATACTTCCTAAAGATAGTTCAGATTTACGTCACCTCAATCGACTAGAAAAACAAATAGCAATAGCTATAAAGACTATGAATGGAGAATCTGGAAAGCCATTGCTTCCAATAACACATAGAAAAATAACTGAAAATCTACGAATGATTATGGTTTTATCGACAGTCCTTGAAGAAATCACTGATCGATACGATTTTGATACAGACTTACTGCGTCCGCTTTATACTTCAAAGCTTGTTCTTAACAAATTATCTCGGCAAATTCGCAAGATGTATGGCTGGGATGAAGGACTAGCCGGATCTGGCTCTAAAGCCTTAGCTGCTTTAGGTACAGTACTTGATTCTGAGCTTAGAAGTCTTTATTCAATTTCAGCAGCATTTAATAACGATGCAAAAACAGCACAAGCTTTTAATGCACTTTTCAGAGCTAACTCAATTTTAGTTGCTAAAGTAAATGCATCGAATTCTGGAGATATTGCTGGCACGGACGCAGCAAAGGAAGTTATTAAGCAGTGGAACTCGACTGCTTTTCAAAGTATTTTGCAGATTTTACTTAATGCACCTAAAGATGCTCAACCACAGGTTCAAAACAGAATTCTAATGGCATTGACTGCGATTGAATCAATCAAAGACTATGTCGATCCAAAAGGTGATTTAAAGTCATCAATTGATGTACCGACATCTGTAAGATCAAAGCTAAAATAAGAAAAGAAAACAAGAAGATGAACACACTGGAAACACTTGAAAATTTTGAAAAGAAGGGACTACCAAATAATGTTTGGCAGTCTCTTCTTAATGAATTTCAAGCCAGTGAAGATCCCAACCAATGGCTACAAAATATTCAGTCACAATTTCCAAAGCTAGCTGACCTTGCACTGATTTCTGGAAAGTATGAACTGGCCATTCACTTAGGCTGCTCGAACCCTTTGTTACAGTTCAAAGCGCTTTATCTAGCTGGACAAAAAAAATCAGCTGAGCAACTTCTTAATCAGCAACCTGGGATCTTGGATTTAATGTGGCTACGAATTAACAATGAATCATTATTGGCCTTTGAAAAATATCATAACCAAATTTCTACTATGTGTAGTGACCTATCGAATGAAATTAAACTTGAAGTCTTGATGCAGTGGTCACTGGTTTTGTACAGTCTTGGAAAATGGACCGAGGTCATTGACACTTATAAATTAATATTTAATGAAGCTGAAAAAAATGATTCAAAATTCTACCAAGTGATTGCCGCTTTTAATTTAGCAACAGCCTTTCAAAATTTGAATCAGAAACTTGAATCCAAAACCTGGCTTTGGGTTTGCCAAAATAAAATAGAAAATTTGAATTTCGATCATTTAAAAAATTCCATGCAGCTGTTTGAATTACAATCAGCCTTAAAAGAATCCGAATTTGAACAAGTCAGCCTTTTATCAAAAAAGTATTTAGCTAGTCAGGATCTCAATGTTTTGCAAAAAATTAAGGCCTTGCATGCCCTTGCAGAAAGCCAATCAGAATTAGGTGAAGTCTTTGAAGCCGAAATGACTTTAAGCCAATCCAGACAATTTTTATTAAGTTCTAGAATCGAACAATTTATGCCTGAACAAGAGATTCTGGAATTGAATTTAATTTCTTTGCAGCATCGACCTTCGAGATTTCAAATTAAGAAAGTTCTAGAAAACCCCAATTTAAAACTAGAGTATAAAGCAGCAGTGGCAAGATGGGCTTTTAAAACCAATGATATGTCGAAGACCATAAAGTTATCTCTTGAGATTCAAAAGCAAGATCCAGAAAACTTTGAAGATTTGTATGTTTTATTGTCTAATCGCCTTGAGCATCCGGGCAAAAAACCAAGAACAATTGAACATCAGATTTTTAAATGCTGGCTATCTAAACAATGGAAAGGTTTAGATTATTTACAAACCTATTTGGAGATTGAAAAATCCATCTCACCTTGGAAAAAGGCTCTTTTTCACCTGACAGCTGGAATTGGCTTTTCCTTGCAGCAAGATCGTCCACAGGCAATTTTTGAATGGTCAGCTGGTCTTGATATAGCTAAATCCTCAGGCCTTGAAAGACTAGAAACTCTATTTTGCTTTCTATTACAAAATAATCCCGATCGCTTCACACTGAGTCCTGAAGAAGTCGCTTTTTATGAATCATTAGTGAACAAGATCAATATTCAACCAATTAAAATTTCAAAAAATGAAAAAGGCCATTTGAACGCCAATTCAGAGCTATCAGATCTTATTTTCGATGAAAATAAGAATGAAGTTTTATGGCAAGAAAAGTCTATCTCTTTTCAACAGCAGCCCTTGTTAAAAAGAATACTGATTCAACTGTTTGAAAAACCGTCTGGTGTTACGAAAGAAGAATTAATCGCCAATGTATGGGGGCTTGAGTATCACCCTCTTCATCATGATCCCATGATCTATTCTGCTATTTCAAGGCTGAGGGATTTAGTTCCAATCGAAAAAAATGATTTAGTTTATAAAATTCCAGCTACAATTAAATGGACATTTATTAGTACAAAAAAAGAAAACACTTTGTCTTTATCTGTCAGACAAAAATCAATTTTACAATTACTTGAAATCAATGAAGTCATTAGCCGCCGCGAAGTTGTTGAGTCTTTAAAAGTATCCGACCGCACAGCTCTTCGGGAACTGACTTCATTGGTCAGAATGGGTTTGTTGAATCAAAGTGGTGCAGGCCGCGGTGTTCACTATTTAAAATGGAATCAAGGAGCTTAATATGAAAAAGCTAATCTATTTAACAATTACTATTTTCAGTTCATTTGCAATGGCACAGAATTGCGATGTTTTTCAGATTGAGTCTCAAAATTCGGATTCAAAATCGACACGCCTTGGTAACGGGTTTGCCATTTCTGAAGATACAGTTGTTATTAATGATCACAGTCTCAGTGATAGTGCTACAGTCACATCGTCAGTGACTTTAAGACAGGGCCATTCAACTTTCCAAGGACAAGTTTTAAAAAGAGATTTCCATACCGATTTGGCTATCATCAAGGTTTCTCAGAAAAGTCTTAATGCCTGCAAACTTGGCACTATCACAAACACAAATCTTACCATTCGTGGTTATGATAAAAATGATTCTACAATTTCCTTTATCCCTGCCATAGTGAAAACTTTAGAATCTAAGAAAATGACAGTCCCAGGTGTATTTCACTCCCTTGAAGTTGTTGCGGGTGGTAATTCGGAATTAAGAAAATCTCAATCGGGAAGTGTTTTGGAAAATAATGGTCATGTGGTTGGATTAATCACTCAAAAAACTTCTGAGGGAACGGCTCTTGCCATTTCCTCAAAGGATTTAAATCTCATTACAAAGCAAATGCTTAACAACCAATTACCAAAAAGAAATTATGAAGTGGACCGAAAGAACAAAAAAATCTATTTTGACGGACTTTTGCTAGAGCTTGATAACAAAAATAAAAGCGGCATTGGCGGCGTAAGTCCCCATGAAGGTCGAACGACTCCTATTTCCTTGGATGACTACGATTTAGGAGCTGTTCTTGTTGTCCTTCATGATATTTCTATTCTTCAAGTTAAACAGCCTGCTTTAGCCAAAGCCTTACGTGAAGCACAGACGAAAAGAATATTTATTTCATCTATTGATGGAATTAAAATTTCCAATCAGCTTGATTTATTAAGAGTCCTAGGAAGTTGCAGCAGCTGTAAAATAGATAATTTTTGGGTTGAAATTCAAGATCCTGCACAAGTTCAAGATCCCACTTTAAAATTAATGGGAGCCCTATCCCTGTTAATTCTTGAACTTGAAAAATCAAATCAACCCGTGAAGGTTCAAAAAGTAGTTAATTCCATCCAAACCTTTAATCCTTTGCTTGCTAAAAGATTACAAGCCGCTGAGAAATCACAAGATGATATTCAATCTAAAATGATCATCCAAAAGCGCTGGAACAATGTGGAAGATGAACTCTCAAGTTTATGGCATTCAGAAAGAACCTTGGACCTTTTAACCACCATTCGAGAGCTGATGATTAATCAATAATGGTTAGGGATTTTGCGACAAAGTTTTTGCTAACCCTGGTTTTGGGCACTTTGTGTTCAAACCAAAATTGCATGGATTCTTCTAGACCCACTCCGTGCATAAAATTGTAAAGGGCTTTCTTTAAACCGTAGCCCATTTGATCATGGTGGGCCACAGTAGGATCCTGAAAGGGAACTTCATATTCGGCAAACAAGCCTTCCTCGGGGGCTTCCCTGGGGTGAAGTGTCACTCCGAAGGCTTCGGGATTTTTTCCAACTGGTGAATGAACGGTAGCTAGAAAACGATGCCAGAAGCCTGAATCAATGCATTCGTTTTCAAATAACTGACGAACCATTTCTAAACTATCAATAGTATCTTGATCCGTTTGAGTGGGAAATCCATACATCAAATAGGCATGGACATAAATGCCTGCTTTTTTAAAAGATTTTGTCACTTGAGCTACTTTATCAAAATCAATTCCCTTGTTAATTAACTTTAAAAGCCTAGGGGTTGCAACTTCCAAACCTCCGGTGACTGCCACACAGCCAGCGTCAGCCATTAATTGGGCCAGCTTTTCATCAAAGTGAGTATCAAAGCGTAAATTGCCCCACCAGCTGACTTTTAAGCCTCGCTTGAGGATTTCTTCGCTGACTTGTTTGAGAAGTGCGGGTGGTCCCGCTTCATCGACAAAATGAAATCCAGTGGACCCCGTTTGCAGAATCATTTTTTCCATATGATCCACAATCCGGCTGGCTTTTTGAGGCTCGAACCTTCCGATATAATCCAAGTTCACATCACAAAAAGCACATTTTTTCCAATAACAACCATGGGCTAAAATCAATTTATTCCAACGAAAATCAGACCACATTCGGTGCATGGGATTTGGCATTTCCACCATGGAAATATAATCATTCAACGGTAAACCTTCATAATCCGGAGTCAAAACTTCTTTAAATGGTGCATCTTTTATTTTTGGGTCTGAGATCTCAAGAACCTGATTATTTTTTAAAATTTTTGTTCTTAACAATTCTGATTGCTGACGTTGACCTTGTAAAAATTCAATCAGGCACTTCAGTGGCATTTCACCATCATCAAAAATCAGAAAGTCCGTGTATTTAAAAATTCTTGGGTCCTGCATTTTTCGAAGCTCTGTGTTAACATAACCTCCACCCATCACAATTTTGACTGTTGGATTTTGTAATTTCAAAATCTCGGCTGATCTGAGTGCACCATAAACATTTCCAGGAAAAGGCATGGTAAAGCCTACAAGCTCAGGCTTAAAATCTACGGTTGCTTCCGCTAAAACCTCGGCCATCATTTGATCAAGGAGGCCCATGGGTTGATCCAATTTTTTCTGTAAGGATGAAAAAGATGACATCGAAGACGCTAAACTTTCACCATACCGGGAAAATTCAAAATCAGGATCCAGTCCATTTTTAATTACGTCAGCGATATCATCTAAGTATAACGAACCAATATACTTCGCTTGGTCCTGTAAACCCATTTCACCAAACTTTGATAGCAGCAGATCATCGTGTTCTTGCAGACTTACAAATCTGGGTCCTTCAGGTACCAGTTGCCGTCTTGCGAGCCTTAAAGCCATTGAAGAATCTTGGCCCTTTAAAAACCGAATCACAGGATCAATGGTATTTTGATAATCTTCAAAGGCCTCTAGAAAAAATAGGACTGAATCATGATGATGATCTTTTTTTAAAAGTTCAGTCTTCAAACGAGCCAACCCTGATTTTGAAAGCATTTTCAAAATCACCAAGAGCCCTAAATCAATTTGTTTCACCTGTTGATTCAGGCTTTTCAAATAGGCTGTCAGATAAGGAGTCGCCGGATAGGGCGAGTTCATCTGAGTCATGGGGGGTGTAATAAGTAAAACTCTCATAGGTGGTTGTCGAATTTAGTACCACATACTCGAAAGCTTGTCTAAATTCCTGCTTCCATGTCAGACATTCGCAATCGAATTGAAAAGAATTACAGAAAATTAAAACCTTGGAGTGATCGCAATCACTTTGAGGCCTTTAGACTTTACGACCGTGATATTCCAGAATTTCCTTACATTATCGACATCTATAAAAATTATGCAGTCATGTATGATAAATCAGACTCATTTTTAGATGCTGGCAAAAATCATTTGCTACCCACACAAGACGCTATTCAAAGTGTGATGAGTGATAAAGTTCAAGAAATCATTCTTAAAAAACGAATCCGCCAAGAAGGTGAGCAGCAGTACGAACGTCTTTCCACTGTTGAAAAAGAGATCCTCATCAAAGAAAATCAATTTCAATTTCGAGTCAATTTATGGGATTTTTTAGATACAGGGCTATTTCTGGACCACAGACCCAGCCGCTATAAAGTTTTTAAAATGTCTAAAGGTAAGCAAATTTTAAACCTGTTTAGTTATACGGGATCTGTCAGCGTTGCTGCTGCCCTGGGTGGTGGACAGGTTACAAGTGTTGATTTATCCAATACCTATCTAGATTGGTCGAAAAGAAATTTTGAATCCAATTCGATAGCTCTTAGTAAACACGATTTTTTGCACTCAGATGTTTTGCAATATCTAGAAGAATCCGATGAAAATGAACGCTTTGACCTTATATTTTTAGATCCACCGACCTTTTCCAACTCCAAAAGAATGAAAAATGTACTCGATACGCAAAAAGATCATGTCTTCATGATTCAAAATTGTATGCGCCTACTGAAGCCAAAAGGTCTTTTAATTTTCTCTACGAACAAGAGGAAATTCAGACTAGAGCCAGAACTCAAGAATGAGTTTAAAATAATTGAAACAACTTCACAGACGATTCCTCAAGATTTTCATGACCAACAAATTCACACAAGTTTCGAAATTCGAAAAATATAATTGATCCTTAAGACAAATGGCCCTAAAAGGGGTCTATGAATTCATTAGGACGACATATATTAGTAGAATTTACTGACTGTAACTCTGACATTCTGAACGACGTCGAGACAGTTGAAAAAGCAATGGTTGAAGCGGCTAAAACGGCAGGTGCCACTGTTATCAACTCAACCTTTCACCATTTTTCTCCTTGGGGGATATCTGGTGTTGTCGTCATTCAAGAAAGCCACTTGGCGATCCATACTTGGCCCGAATATCGCTATGCTGCAGTTGATTTGTTTACTTGCGGTGAAACCGTTGACCCTTGGGTGTCTTTTGAATTTTTGAAAAAAGCATTTCAATCTAATAAATACTCAGCTTTGGAAATGAATCGTGGATCTCTACACGTTATGAAACGTGAAGATTTTCATCCCAAAAAACGTAATGATACAGCTCCCATTGCACCCAATGCAGCTCACAAAATCGCCCGTAATGTTTGGTTCACTGACAAAGACGAGCACCAAGCTCTAAGCCTCCGTTACAATGAAGTTCTTTTTAATGAAACCAATGAATTCCAACAGGTTCGTATTTTTGATACCCCTGCATTTGGAAAAATGCTTAGCATTAACAACATGGTCATGTGCACCGAGCGTGATGAAGCTCATTACCATGAAATGATCGTTCATCCGGCCATGCAGCTTTTAGAAAAAGCAGAAAATATTTTAGTTATTGGTGGTGGTGATGGCGGAACCGCTCGGGAACTTTTGAAGTATCCATCCATTAAAAAAGTAACTTTGGTCGAAATCGACGAAGCTGTTGTACGCGCAAGCCGAGCCCATTTACCTACTATGGCCAGTGCCTTTGATAACCCCAAGCTCGAGTTAATCATTGGTGATGGCATCGAATTCGTAAAAAAAGCAGCAGAAGCTTCTTACGACCTCGTCATTATCGATGGCTCTGACCCTGTTGGGCCAGCTGAAGGGCTTTTTACAGCTGAATTTTATAAAAACTGTGCAAGATCTTTAAAATCCCATGGAATGCTAGTTTCACAGGGTGAATCACCCTTATTTCATCAAAAGACCTTCGTTGATCTTCACCGCTGTTTAAAAGGTGTTTTCGGCTCACAAAATGTGAACACACTACTTTTTTATGCCTCTTCTTATCCAACTGGCATGTGGAGTTTTCAAGTGGCATCGAAGAAAGCAATGAATCCAGTCAAAGATTTGAATACCGAAAAGGCTGCACAGTTCAGCGCCGGTAATAAACTTCATTATTACAATGAAGGAATTCATGCAGGCGCATTTGCCGTTCCTAACTTTGTTAAAAAGATGTTGGAGCTGTAAATCCCCATACGCCAGAAGTCACTTTCTGTAGATCATAGGGGCTGAAAACAGCTGAACCATTAGCCCCAAAATCAGAACCCCAAGTGTTTTTCATTTTTATAGATACCACTTGGCCTTTAGAATCATACTCGTAACCTTCGGCCACCAATACATGGTAACTTTGCCCCCACTTAAGCGAAAACATCGTGGGCATTCCCCGGTCCAAGGAATCAATAACGTAGGACCAAATTCTTTTCCAACTTGTTTGGCCATGGCGAAATTGTCCGTTAAAAGTACTGACTAGATTAAGCAAAGTTCTTCTGAGATCCCAAGGATCACCCATATCCCAGCGACCAGCAGGATATAAATAATGAATAAATGAGTTTCTTTTAATTCCCACGCGGTTCTCAAAAGTTTGCGGGGTTATCCATTTGGAATCGTAACTAAAGCGATCTGGAACTACTCCTGCATCCTGGTAAAGGCGTAATTTAAGCCTTAGCATCGCTTGTTGATAAAGTTGAGCAAACTCTTGTTGGTTGTTGGCCCTGGCCACACTGATTTTCTCTTCGCGGACAATTTGCCTTACTTCTTTGTACAAAAGTTCCGTATTCCAAAATTCAAGAGGCCTAATGGGCTTAAAGACTTTTTGTGGGTAAAGGCCCCGATCCACACTGAGCTTCATGGCGTGGTGAACATCACCGCCACGCTCAAAGTAAAATCCCTGATCAAGAGGTAATTGAAAAGTCCAAACATCATGAGCCCACTGCTCGAGTTTATTAAGAAATAGAATTTCACTGGAAATAAGAGATTCACCCGCACGATTCCAGCCATTTTGGTTGGCCAATTCGATAGAGGATACAAAAGCGAATAAGTAGCACTCTTCGGTAGAGCCCTGATTGGTGGCACGAACTGGATTTAAAAAGACTGCAGGGTTCGAGCTTTGATAGCGAGTTGTTTCGTATTTTCCAATTTTAGCCGCTGCTGAAACCCAGGCCTGAGCCGTTAGACTTAGAAAAATGCTAAAAATAATTGTAATTAAAGCCATCTCTATAAGGCCTAACACGCATTTCTTGGCATTTTCCAACTTTTTTGTATATGACGATAGCGTGTCTAAAATCTTGCTCTCCACTCTCAACTCTACGTATCAACACACTTCATTTGGATTGAGGTACCTCAAAGCCAATTTAAAGGAACTAGAAAGCTTTTGTGAGATTCGTGAGTTCACAATTTCTCAAAAGCCCGAAGATATCGTGGAAAAAATCCTCAGCGAAAATCCTGTGATCCTAGGCTTTGGAGTTTACATTTGGAATACTCAGCCCACATTTGAAGTCATTAACTTAATCAAAAAAATCGCCCCCGAAATCATCATTGTTCTGGGGGGACCGGAAGTTTCTTTCGAAACTGAAGACCAGCCCATCGTTCAAATTTCAGATTTCGTTATTAAAGGGGAAGCTGATTTTCAATTTTATGAACTTTGTAGTCAGTTATTAGCAGAAGTTAAGCCTGAGCAAAAAATTTGGAAAGCTGTCTTGCCTGCCATTGATCAAGTTAAAACTCCCTACCATCTTTTTTCAGAAAACGATTTATCAACACGAATTTTATACGTAGAAGCTTCTAGAGGTTGTCCTTATAAGTGCGAATACTGCCTTTCATCATTGGATGTTTCCGTTAGAAACTTCCCACTCGAACCATTTCTTAAAGATTTAGAATCTCTTATCCAAAAAGGGGCCAGGACTTTTAAATTTGTAGACCGCACCTTCAACTTAAGCCCTAAGATCAGCACTCAAATTTTACAGTTTTTTTTAAACCACTCAGATAAACAACTCTTCCTGCATTTTGAGATGGTGCCTGATCGACTTCCCATTGAACTTAAAAGTCTAATTGAACAATTTCCAGCTGGAACATTGCAATTTGAAATTGGGATTCAAACTTGGAATCCAAAAGTGGCAGCTCATGTCAGTCGCAGGCAAGATTACAACAAGATCATTGAAAATCTAAATTACTTAAAAGAAAAAACAAAGGTTCACAGTCATGTGGACTTAATTGTGGGTTTACCTGGGGAAAACTTAGAATGCTTTGCCAACGGTTTTAATCAGTTGGTCAGTCATAATCCTGATGAAATTCAAGTGGGAATTTTAAAACGCCTAAAAGGTGCACCCATATCAAGACATGATCAGGAATTTGAAATGCTTTATGCGACTCACTCTCCATTTCAAATTTTAAAAACCAAAGATATCAGTTACTTTGAAATTCAAAAGATGAACCGTTTTGCAAAATATTGGGATCAAATCGCCAATAGTGGACACTTTAAAACCTTTATAAGTGAATTAAAAATGAAGTGTGCAAATCAAAACTCTTCATTTTTTCACGTCTTTTTATCTTTAACAGATTTTTTATATGAAAAACACGGTCAAGCCCATGCTATTTCTTTACTCAGCCTCACAGAGTCTTTGTGGAATTTTTTGACCAATCATGAAAAATGGAGCCATCAGGATGCCGCTAACATATTGATTCATGATTATTCCATCAGGGGCAGACGTGATATTCCAAACTTCTTAAAAGACTTCAGTCCTATTACAAAAAAAATCATTCCACCCAGTAAAACCTCAGTTACACCTAAACGCCAACAGCGACATCTGGAACACTAGCTACAGGCAGTTTTCTTTTTTCGCCCACTGTTCATAATAGAATTCTGGCAATGGTACAGTCGAAGAGACACTGGTGTTTGCTTTTTTAATCTGGTCAGCTCGGTCTTGCGATGGTGGATGAGTGCTTGTGATTCTTGATATTGATTTTTCAAGCTGAGTTTCATTTTTTGCTAAAATGAGAAACAGCTCATCTGCACCGGTGGTATGTCCGTAAATTTTATTTAAAATTTCTAATCCGTATTGATCGGCACTGACTTCCTGTTTTCTATCATAAGATCTTGCAAACAAATGCTGTACACTGGCCAGGCTTGTGACTCCTTCGAAGCCCATTAATGAAGATCCTAAGCCAAAAATAATTTGTCGACCTAAACCACGAATGTGATCTCGGTTAACAAAGTGGCCAATTTCATGACCGATAACAAAAACAAGTCCATTTTCAGTTTTTAATTCTTTGAGCAACCCACTGGTTAAAAGTATTTTCCCACCAGGAAAAGCTAACGCATTCGGAGCCGTATCACATAGGATTCCAATTTGAATGGGAAAATCAATATGCTTGGCTATTTGCTTTTCGATTTCTAATATTATATCTGGTTTATTTTCAGATAGCTTCGATGAATTCCAAATTTTTCCAACATAGTGAATTTCATTTTTAAGACTGATTCGAGTTAGAATAAAATCACTTAAATAAATGACAATAAAGTATAAACAAAACACAATAGACATAAACCCAATAAGCAAGATAAGGCTGTCTTTAACCGGAGACTCGTCGGATGGTGAGTTGATGCCTTCGGCATCAGGTTTTGGAATATAGTCGCTCATTCTTTAATGGCAGTCGCGTAGGCAGAAACCTCAACCCCTTTTTGATCTAGGTATGAAGTTTCGATGTGTAAATCAACCACTTCAGTCGCACCACGGCTAAGTGCACTTTCCCTTAACCGGCAAACCGCTTCTCTTCGAGCTCGGTCGATCAAAGCTTCTTGAGGTCCCATCCGGCCACCAAAAAAACTTTTTAGGTTTCCTACAAATTCTTTAAAGTGGTCAGAGGCCACAACAACATTTCCTGTGACTAGAAAAACTTGACCAGAAGTTATTTTTTTTCCCGCGGTAGCCCTTGTCGGAAGCTTCATAAGCAAAGCTTTTTCACGTATGATTAATTCCGCAAAATGTTTTTTTTCGCGGGCTCCACCGACAAAAAAGCCAAGTGTTATAAGTCCTGCTGTGACAACAAGTTCAACCATATCTACTTCAACTTCACGGCTGTACCATAGGCAAAAACTTCAGCTGCACCGGCCGCCACATCACTGGTTCCAAAGCGCAAGCCTACGACTGCATCAGCCCCCTTGGCTTTGGCCATTTGAACCAGTCGATCTGTTGCTTCATTACGAGTTTCTTCCATGAGCTCTGTGTAAGCTTTTAATTCTCCACCAATAATATTTTTGAAGCCTGCAAAAAAATCTTTTCCGAAGTGCTTAGACCTAACAGTACTTCCATTGACAACACCGTAGTGTTCTAAGATTTCACGGTTGGGCACATACTCGAGGGTAGTTAAAATCATAGAAGCTCCTTAAATTAATTTCGTGGAATAATGGCAGTGATTTGTTGGTTTTTAATAGCTTCAAGAAATTGGTTTTTAAATGGTTCAGAAACACTTTTTAGCTCGACTCCCAAGCCTGTGGCCTGCTGATTCGATTCAGTAGCTCGGGTCCACCTGATAATACCAATCCCGAACGTATTGGGTTCACTTAACTCGACACAAACTTCAGTTCCTATTCTGTAACCTGAGGGATTTATTTTAATAAAAATCCCACTTTGACCACAGCTGATGAGATTACTTTTAATAGCTTCTGCCACAGTCGTGGCATTAATGCTAATTTTCAATGGAGGCTTAATACTAGTTACGTTTTTCCATTTGTTTTGCTGATCTTGAAGATGGGCTTTCACTTTTTCCATAACCTCAACTGGATTGAAAGGCTTCGTCAAAATGGCCACTGCACCCTCTGCATAGGCTTCTTCGGCCGTCACATCTGAATACCCGCTCATGAGGATAACAATTGGGTTGATAGGATTCAGCTCACGAATGGATTTCAGTAAAAAACGACCATCACCTTCAGGCATTCTAATATCTGATAAAACCACATCAAATTGATCTTTTTTTAAAACTTCTAGAGCACTCATTCCACCGTCAGAGTCGGCGACTTTGAATCCCTCTAGTTCAAAAAAATCTTTGAGACTTTCTCGAATACCAGATTCATCATCAACAATTAGTAATTTGCATGCATCAGAATTTTGCATTGTGACATTTTCCCATTAGTTACTTCAGATTTTATTATTAATCTTATTTAATGGTAAGAATAGTCCAATCTGTTTTACCATACGGACCTTGGTCAGGAGTTTTTACGTGAAAATATTAAAAAAAGAAATTTATTGGCCCACGGCCCTATTTTTAACAGCATTGCCACTCATCACAGTCCTATTAGTTCCTGTTTATATATATAGTCACGGCTTACCAATTGGAATTCTAATCTTTTCTGTTGTGTTTGCTTTTTTAACTAATCTTAGTATTACGGCTGGCTATCACCGTTTATTTTCTCACAGAAGTTATGAAGCCCATTCCATTGCAAAGGCTCTCTTTCTACTGATCGGTGCTTCGGCCTGGCAGGGTTCGGCACTCAAATGGAGCTCTGATCACAGACGTCACCATTCTAAGGTGGATAGTGACGAGGATCCTTATTCAATTACGAAGGGCTTTTGGTACGCTCATATGGGCTGGTTGTTTTATAAGGAATCTGTGAATCAAACCATCTCAGCACCTGATTTAAAAAAAGATCCTCTGGTTGACTATCAAGATCGTTATTACTATCTCATCGCAATTTTAATGAGCTTTGGATTTCCTACACTCGTTGGTTACTGGATGGATGTTCCGCTAGCAGGTTTTCTATTTGGTGGTTGCTTAAGAGTTGTTTTAACCCAGCAAAGTACTTTTCTAGTCAACTCCCTCACTCATACTTTAGGAAAACAAACCTACTCGGACAAAGTCAGTGCCCGAGACAGTTTACTTGTGGCATTCCTAACTCATGGTGAAGGCTACCACAATTTCCATCATACATTTCAAATTGATTACCGAAACGGAATTCGATGGTATCAGTGGGATCCTACGAAGTGGACGATTCGCCTGCTTTGGCTAGCTGGCCTTGCCAAAAAATTAAGAAAAATTCCAGACACTGAAATATTAAAGGCCAGGCTGCAAATGGAGTCCATGAAAATCAGAGCTAAAGGTTACTCTGATGACAAAGTGGAACACCTAAAAGAAAATATAATTTCTGCTCAATTAAAATATAAAAAACTAAAAGCTGATTATACTTTAGTTAAAAATCAATTCCAGGATCGATCACAAATTCAAATTGATTTGTTTAAGATTGAAATTGAAAAGGCCAAGTTTGAATTCCAACTTGGCCTTAAAGAGTGGAAGCTTATTTTAAATACTTAGCCCTTTTTGGCTTTATTAAAGGCAGCAGCTAAAGATCCCATATTTCCTGTACTTTGGCTGGATACCAATCTCCAGCTTTCATCGTCACCTTCAATGGGAAGTCCTAAACTGATTTTTCTTTCTTCGAAAAGAACCTGATCAATTTTTACTTTCACTTGATCACCTTTCTTTTTATTTTCAAAAGAACTGCCTTCGGCCGCATCTCTCCATTTTGATTTTGGTAGCAAGCCATTAATTCCAGGAGCTAATTGAACAAAAAGTCCGAAGTTTTCTTTTTTATCAACTGTACCTTCCACGATGGCCCCGACAGGAAATAAAGTAGGAACCTGCATCCATGGATCACCCACACCACCGGCTTGTTTGATAGAAAGGGAGATTTTTAAGCGGCCATCCAATTCATCCATTTTGATAATCTTAACCTGAACTTTTTCACCAAGCTTAAGTCCTTCTGATGCGTGCTTAAGCCTGATAAAGCCAATTTCAGAGACATGAACCAATCCCTCAACTCCATCAGAGAACCTAACAAAAGCTCCGTAAGCTTCAAGACGTGTGACTTCACCCGCTAGAATATCACCGACTTTGTTTTTTTCTAACCAAACACCCTCATTTTCAGCTTTTTGCAAATCTAATAGTTTTCTTCTAGATACAACTATGTTTCTTCCCGCCTCATCCAATTGGGTAATAATAAACTCATATTTTTTATCAACGAAATTTGAACCCTCTTGAACAAATGATGAGTCGATTTGGCTGATAGGACAGAAAGCTTTTCGCCCTTGAATATCCACGCGAAATCCACCTTTAACGACCTCAAGAACTCGTCCTTCCACTGGAAGCTCCATATCAAAGGCATCTTGCAAACTATCGATGTCTGCTGCCACCTTTTTTGAACCTTTTCGAGTCACTCGAATTTCACCTTCACGAGCACGCAGAACAGTGACTTCTATAATATCACCTACTTTATATTTTAATTTTTTTTCATCATCTAAAAGATCAACTCTTAGCATGACGGCATCTTGTGGTGTCCCCGTGGAAACAAAAGCCTCTTCTTGGCCAATGGATAAAATTTCTGCTTTAAATGTTTGTCCGACTGAAACTTGACCAGAAGCTCGGTCCAAGGATTTTTCAAATAAACTTTCAAAATCATTGGCTTCATTTTGTACGTCATCACCAAAAAGATCTTTTTTAGACATAAATACTTCCTTTATTAAAAGAGGCCTAGATTGACATGCCTAAAAGGTTTTGGTCAAAGTTTTATAAATTTCGAAGTTACCCATCACCATAGATTCTAGGCTAAAATCACTTAAAACATGCTTTCTAGCATTTTGGCTTAATTGCTTTAACTTTTCAGGGTTCTGCATCAATTCGTTTAATGATAAAGCCAACTTTTCATGGTCACCAACTTCGACTAACAGTCCTGTTTTTTGATCCAAAATGATTTCTGGAATGCCCCCGACTCGACTTCCCACCGGACAACATCCGGCCAAAATTGCATCCAGGATAACCGTTCCTAAGCCTTCATTGTTGGAGGGAATCGCAAGAATATCTAAACTTGATAAGAATTCAGGAACATTTTTAAGAAAACCTAAGAAGAGAACATGTGAGTGAAGATCTAATGTGTGAACCAGTTGTTCAAGGTTTGATTTTTCAGATCCTTCACCAGCTATTAATATTCGAAAGTTGGGATTTAAAGCTTTAAGCCTAGCGGCTGCACGGATTAAAGTGGGATAACCTTTTTGATTCGACAGTGCTGAAGCATTTCCAATAATAAAAAAGTGTTGGGGAATATTGAATTTTAGACGCATCTTCTTTTGTAAATCATTGCGGTCGAGGGAGTTATAAATCTCAGCATCGACAGCACTTTTTACGACTGATATTTTTTCTTGAGGCACACCATAAGCAATTAAAATGTCTGCGATCGCTGATGAAATAGCTACGAAATGATCAACACCTGAACTTAAATACTTTTTTCGCGTAAGAAATTTGTCCTTGGGTCTATTATCAACCCGCCTGTGAACGACGACTTTTATGTTTGGACAAAAAGACTTCACATACAAAGCCAATGTGTGAGCCTTTGCAGAGTGCGCATCGATGATTTGAATTTTGTTGTACTTAACTTCTTTGACGAGTTTAAAAATATTTCTTGGATCATAAGGATTACCACTGGAAAGTGCCAACAGCTCACAGTCCCATCTTTTTTCTTGAATTGCGATACTATCAACAGGAGCAGCTGCCCATTGCTTTTCAACTTTTCCAATAAGGCCATGAATCAAAGCTTTCACCTGATTCTCTCCGCCTCGCCAAGTTTTTTCCGTATCTAAATGAAGTACTCGCATATAGACCTAAGGCCTCCTGAATCTCTACTTTTCTCATATTCATTATGAATTCACAAACCGAAGTCTTGCGATTTTAAGCTAGGTTTTATGAACCGGACTACCTTCATCATAAAAAACCGCAATGCTAGTAAATGGACCAATCAATCGACATTAGCCAAGAGGGGGATTCAATGTCAAAATCACTAATCACTGCACTTTCAGTTTTAGCTCTGTCTTTAACTGTACAGGCGGCAAAACCAATTCAATCTTTTATCGTGGGCGGAGAAAACGCTCTTGTAGGAGAATTTCCATACATCGTTTCATTACAAAGTGGGTCTCACTTTTGTGGCGGGTCTTTAATTTCTGAAAGTTGGGTTCTTACCGCAGCTCATTGCGTTGGTGGATCTAATATTAAGGTCGTAACAGGTCTTTATAATCAGAAAGTTCTAACAGGAACAGAAACATTTCGTGCTGCACGAGTTATTACGCATCCAAGTTATAACCGCTCGTCGATGGATTATGACTTTGCTTTGATTCAGTTGGACGGAAAATCAAGCTCAACACCTATTGCAATCAATGAAAATGAAATTTCAATTACCGATGGCAATGTGATCGAATCGACAACAGCTGGTTGGGGTTACACTCGTGAAGGAGCTTGGAGACTTTCCGATATACTACAAAAAGTCACAGTTCCACTGGTGCCCGCTGATGTTTGCTTAAAAAGTTACGCGGATGTGACAGAGCAAATGCTTTGTGCGGGTTTACCGCAGGGCGGAAAAGATTCTTGTCAGGGTGACAGTGGAGGCCCACTTGTTGTTTTTGATTACGTGAAGAACATGACTGTCCTAGCTGGTGTCGTCAGTTGGGGAGAAGGTTGCGCTAGACCTAATAAATACGGTGTTTATGCAAAAGTAAATTCAGTGACTGACTGGATAAAAGACACAGCCAAATAATTTACACGTTGGTTCATTTTTTAATGACATAAGAAAGGCTGATCTCTGGATCAGCCTTTTTTTATGACGCAGTACCAAAATCCCGTCTTAGGTCTTGCAAGTCCTTGGTCCTGACTGAAAACTTATTGACCAGGGGGACATGGATGAAAAAATTAACGTTACTAATAGCTTTTGCTATTTCGTGCACAGGATGGGCTCAAAATTCACCGCGGATTGTGGGAGGGGAACTCGCAAATGCTGGAGATGTACCTTTTATGGTATCGCTTCAATCAGGTGGAAGACATTTTTGTGGCGCATCACTGATACAAAGAAACTGGATACTAACGGCCGCTCATTGTGTTCGTGGTCAATCAACACGTGGTTTAACAGCTCTTGTTGGTGCTTATAACCTAGGCCAAAGAAACCAAGGCGAGCGCTTTCAAGTCGAAAAAATTGTAGTACATCCTAATTATGGAAGTGGTGTTGGCTACGATTTCGCACTTATCAAAATTAGCTCTCAAGCAAGAACACAAACCGTTGAACTCAGCCGAGGCCAAATTGGTGTTCCTGATCAAGCTCAGCAAAAAATCATTGCAACAGCTGCTGGTTTTGGGGTTTCAAGACAAGGTGGATGGTCAACAGAATCAATTCTAAGAAAAGTCAATTTACCATTGGTTTCTCAGCAAGAATGTAACCGCGCTTACGGCGGCAGAATTACAGATCAGATGATTTGTGCTGGTGTTCCTCAAGGTGGAATCGATTCTTGCCAAGGTGATAGCGGCGGTCCTTTGTATTTACAAAGACCTAATGGCTCGCCCGTATTAATTGGCGTGGTTAGTTGGGGTGAGGGCTGTGCAAGACCTAATAAGTATGGTGTTTATGCACGTGTAAGCTCTGTTATTCCATGGATCGATCAGACAGTTCAAACTCGCTAATTAGTTTTTTGATTCTTTTAGAATATAATTAACACCAATAAAAAAAGTAAAAGCCTGCTCTGTTAAAAAGAGTGGGCTTTTTTTATTGGCGGAATCTGAGTAATCTGTATAAGCCCAACCAACATAAGTATTCCAACGCAGTTTTTGAAACTGCAAAAGATATCCTAGCTCCTGACTCAAAAGACCTGATCGACTTCTAAATTGAGTTCTTGTCGCTGTTGCATCTTGATTTTCTACATCATAATAAAGAGCTTGTAATTTTCTAGATCCAAATCTTGATGTAAAAAAAAGACGATTGAAAATTTTTGTCTCACTTAAAATTTCTGATTTCCATTCATGGTTCAATACAGCTCTCATTTGTAATGCCGAACCAGATGCTTTTTGATTATCGACAGCTAAACTTAAACTTTCATAATAACCTAAAATGAGTTCTAACCAATCCACAGGTTTATAAAGTAGCTGGGGACCCAGCGCAAGCAATGCAGGAAGATCCTCCATTCCCTTTCGTGCCGAATTTTCGGAAGAATCCAGAGGGGGATAACCAAAACCTGAAATTTCAAGTTTCAATTTTTCAGATCTAAATAAAAAAATCTGAGCTCCGTCTCGGTCATCGGCATATAAAATATCACCCCGATATTCAAATGTGGGAATAGGTAGTGCCAGCTGAGTGTACTGATCAGAGGCCGGATATTGTTCAAAACGAACGCCTCCAAAGCCGATTCCAAAATCCCACTTCGGTTGGGATTCCTCTGCAGCATATAATGTTGTTCCAAGCAAAATAAAAAATAAAACTTTCATTCAAAATCGACCGGGCCACCTTTTTCGATGGCTTTTTTGTAAGCGGGGCGATTTTGTATAGTTTTTAAAAAATTTTGAAGTTTGGGATAAGCTTTGTTATCTTTCAAGTTTGTCAGTGCACCAAGAATAGCAAAGCTGATTTGAATATCAGCAGCCGAAAATTCTGAACCTGCAAACCATTTGTTTTTTTCTAACTCGGATTCTAGAAATTTGAGGTTCAAATGAATCTGTGGATTTATATATAGCTTGTGAATATTTCTAGAAATTTCTTTCATCACTGGCTTAATAAAAAACGGCATGGGTTGTTTTGGGATCATATTAAAAATAAGACTTAGCACCAAGGGGGGCATCAGCGACCCTTCTGTGTAATGCATAAAATATTGATACTTGAGATATTGATCAGAACCAACATCAGGTCGAAGGCGACCTTTGCCATAGCGATCAATCAAATATTCAATGATTGCGCCTGACTCTGCAATTGTGTGATCACCATCTGTAATGACTGGTGATTTACCCAATGGATGAACTTTAAATAACTCAGGGGGTGCCGTTTGAGCTTTTGGATGTCTTTGATAAGTCTTAATCGTGTAAGGTATTTCAAGCTCCTCAAGAAGCCATAAAATTCGATGGGACCGAGAGCGAGTCAGATGATGAACGATAATCATATTAATACCACCTTTTGAGCTGTGCCTAAGTCTACGAAACTATTAGCAATTTTTCCACAAGACTTTTAGTTTAAGATATTGTAAACTATCCAAATGGAAAATCACAAGCTTCAAGTCTTTTATGATGGCCAATGCGTTGTATGCTCAATGGAAATTGATTTCTACCGCCGCAAACCGAGGCAGGAATTAATTGAATGGGTGGACATTTCCAACCCCAACTTCAAAGCCGAAGCCCATGGTTTAGACCCTGACCGTGTGCATGCCCGTTTTCATGCCATTGAAGCTGGAAAAATTTATGAAGGTGTTGAGGCCTTTCAGAAAATCTGGAATGTCTTAGGAATATGGAAAGCTCTTAATTGGTCTGCTGAAAATAAAGCACTTAGGCCAATTTTTAATTTAGGCTATGATCTGTTTGTTAAAGCCAGACCCTATTTGCCACGAAAAAATAATGTCGTATGTGACGATAATTCTTGCACCCCTGTTGAGAGTAAAACTAAAGGAAAATCATTATGATTCAATACCCCATGTCTTTTTCTGCTGAATCCCAATCGCCATCTGGAATTGCAACCCTGTGGTCCACTGAAACTTCCAATGGAAAAGTCAGTGCTGCCATTCCTCCAGAATTTGAAGGTCCTGGAAATGGTTTCAGTCCTGAAGACTTTTATGTTTTAGCTTTAACAAATTGTTTTATTGCTACATTTAAAGTTTTTGCCGAAAAATCAAAACTGAACTACCAAGACATTACCGCAAAGGGACACCTTACTTTGGATCGAGATGAAAAAGGTGTTCCTTGGATGAAAACATTCTTACTTAAAGTGCATTTATCTGGATGCATCGAGGAAGAAAAAGCTCAAAGAATTTTAAACAAAGTCAGCCAATCGTGTATGGTTTTGAATTCAGTCAAAACTGAAAAAGCATTTGAATTCAGTGTGAGTGCTTAGATGGCTATTTCATCGAAGAAAAAAGAAAAGTGGCAACAACTTAGCCTTGAGGATCAAGATCGCCTTGTTCGCATGGGATGGGAAGACCGCTCGACTTTTGACTCCATTGAATACCAGTTTGGTTTAACTCCCAATGAATTTGTTCAATTCATGAGAACTCAATTGGACCGCAAGTCCTACGAGCGTTGGCGAAAAAGGGCCAACGAACAAGGTCACTTAAAGCATGAAAAAACTCGCGGGGTTAAGATCGATCGATTTCGCTGCTCTCGGCAAAGATCTGATGGTTCCACCAAGGGTTGGAAGTGAGCCAGTTAGAAAAAAACTGTGAAGTTTGTGGAAGAAAAATGGAATGGAGAAAATCCTGGGAAAAAAACTGGGACTCCATAAAGTATTGCAGTGATGCTTGTCGAAAAAATAAATCAAAAAATAAATCAACACTAGAAGAACAAATTTTACTCAAACTCCAATCCCGAAGTCGAGATTCTTCAATTTGTCCTAGTGAAGTTTTACCCGCCGATGACAAACAGGATAAAGTAAAAATGGAAGAAGTAAGGCAAGCCGCTAGACGGCTGGTTCATCAGGGTCTTATTGAAATCACACAAAAAGGACAGGTCGTGGACCCCTCAAAGTTTAAAGGTCCCATTCGCTTACGAATTAAGAAAGTGACATAAATTGAAAAACTTATTTTTAATTTTTATCACTTTTTTTTCAGTTAGTTGCACGACATCAAAAAATTGGCAAACAGCTTCGCGGGAAAGTGCAGGCCTAGCTCCCAAACCTGAAGAGCTGAAAGAAGCGATTTATCAAATTTATACAGCACGTGCTTTTTCATGGCGTGGATATTTGGGCATTCACCCATGGATTTCATGGAAAGAAAACTCAGCTTCAAGCTACACAGTGGCCGAAGTTACAAGTTGGGGACTTCGTCGTGCAGGCTCGAGTTTATCTGTCAAAGAAGATCTACCCGATCGATTTTGGTATGATCACGAACCCACCGTTATTTTTGAAGTTCGTGGACAGCAAGCCGAAGTCTTAATTGCAAAAACGAAAGCCCTTATCCAGACTTATCCCTACAGCGATCGATACACCGTTTGGCCAGGACCCAATAGTAATACCTTTGTCGATTATGTAATAAGAAATACGCCCGAGCTTACAGTTGAACTTCCGCCCGAAGCCATTGGAAAAGACTATTTAGCTAATAACAATTTTTTTGAAAAAAGTCCGGGAGGATATGGTTATCAATTTTCTGTTTATGGACTTTTTGGAATAACAGTCGGCCTCACTGAAGGACTTGAGATCAATTTACTGGGAATGACATTCGGAGTGGATTTCTATTCGCCCGCTTTAAAGCTTCCCTTTATTGGCCGATTAGGATTTAAAGATCAGCCTTTGAATTAATATTTGATGATTGATTCCCAAGAAGGCAAAAGACTCATTTTATAAGGTACATTTCCCGAAAAATTAGACATCAAATTAGGTGGAACGGGATCTGCTGATGGAAATTTTTTTCCTACAGGATCCACAAATCTTCCCGCTTGAAAAAATTCAAAATGCAAATGTGGGGCTGTTGATAATCCTGTGCTTCCAACATAGCCAATCACTTGGCCCTGCTTAACCATTGTGCCTTTTCTAATGTTTTTACCGTATCGACTGAGGTGCTTGTAAGCCGTTTCATAGATGGAGTTATGACGAATCTTAACGACGTTACCACCACCACCACTCCAGCCAGAAAATACCACTCGGCCGTCACCTACAGCTTTCACAGGCGTTCCCGTCGGAGCCGCATAATCAACACCCATGTGAGGTCGATTGACTTTTAAAATAGGATGAAATCTTTTCCGTGAAAATCCTGAAGTGATGCGACCAAAACTAATGGGACTTTTTAAAAACATTCGCTTCAAACTAGAACCATCAGGAGCAAAATATCCTAGGTCTTCACCGTCCACTCGAAATAATATTCCAACAAAAGATTGACCTGCATTTTCATATTCAGCTGATAAAATGGATCCCCACCCTGCTGGTTGGCCTCGGACAAATTTTTGCTCGACGGAAAGTCTCCAACGATCACCTACTCGAACTTCCCTAGCAAAATCCACTTGCCAAGCGAAGATCTCTGCAAGCTCAGCGATTAGTAATCCATCCATATTTGCTTTTGAAGCTGATTCCCATAGACTTGTTTCAACTGTGCCAAAAAAAGTGGCCGTTTTCAGTTCTACCTTTTCAATTTTTTGCTCTGCCACCCAGGTCGATTCCAGTTTTTTTACGACAAGACTTTCAAGCCCAGAGAAACGAAAAGAAATGGATTTAAGCTGAGGGTCAGGGCTTTCATCAAATTCAAGTGAATAGCGAATTCCAGGTCGAATTTTTGCTAGATCATAAAATGGTTTTGCAGCAGCTACTATTTGTTGAATTTCTGAGCCTGTCACATCTTGTGCTTTTAAAACATTATACAAAGTGGAATTTTTGGGAAAATCGTAAGGAAAAGCCTCTTCCATGGAAATATAGGTTTCACTGACTTCTTGAGGTGCTGTTGAAGCCACTGGTTTCACTGATTCAAAAATTTTCTGAGAAGCAAAAAATCCAATAAAAAATAAAGCAATGAAACTAACTGTAAAAACAGTGAAACGTTTATTCATTTTCATCCTTTAAGTTTAAGATGATTTGTATTGAGTTGTCCACAAGCAGCTAAAATTTGATCACCTTTAGTTGTTCTCAGCGTTACTGGAATTCTGTGGGATTGAATTATTCTATAAAAAGCTTCTATTTTTTCTTTTGTTGGTCTTTTGAACTCACTGCCTGGAAAGGGATTAAAAGGTATCAAATTAACAAATGCCTTTGTATTTGTTAACATTTGAGCCGTCGCTAAAGCATCTTCTTCAGAATCATTAAATCCTTCAATTAGTAAATATTCGTAAGTGACAAAGCGCTTTTTGCCCTCAGGGATTGATTCGATAATTGGGATAATTTCTGACAAAGGATACTTTGTATTAATGGGAATCAGACGACTTCTTTTTTCATCAAATACTGAATGCAGGGACAGAGCTATATTCACTGATGGCATTTCTGCTTTCCATCTTTTTAATCCAGGCAAATAACCAGAAGTTGAAACAGTAATTTTATGGTCAGCTAAACTTAATCCGTATTGAGAAATGAAAATTTCCAAGGCTTCTTTCACAGAGTCAAAATTGTGCAAAGGTTCGCCTTGTCCCATGAACACAATATTTAAAATAATATCATCTAATGGCCTATTTTTCGTTAACCACGTTTGAACTTCTAAAAACTGTCCCACAATTTCATCAGTTTCTAAATGCCGACTAAGCCCCTGTGTGCCAGTGAAACAAAAAGCACACTTCATTGCACATCCAACTTGAGACGATAAACAAACCGTGTATTTTTTGTTGAATGGAATCAATACTGTTTCTACTGTTTTTTGATCCTTTAAAGAAAATAAAAACTTAACAGTGCCATCATCAGACTCTTTAATTTCTATAATTTCAGGTCTTTTAAAGTGAAATCCTGAACTAATATAGTTTTTGGCCTTGTCAGATAAGCCAAACAAAGAACAAGGATCTGTTTGATTTTTTTTGTAATGCCAATTATAAAGTAGACGAGCTTGATCAGGATTAATATCCTGATCAGCTAGTAAATTTTGTAACTTTTTGAAGGAATACTTATAAAAAGATGTTTCCAAATTTATTTTTTTCGAAAAATGCGGTCCAACGAAAAGCGTCCAGCACCTTGAAAGCATAATAAAACACAAGCCACTAAGTACAATAGTGCCATTTCTTTTCTCTCAAAAGGGTCAGCTGCGTGTGCAACAAAAGCAGCAATAGCCATAGTAACACCAAGGGATAAAGCAGCAGGTCGAGTGAATAATCCAACAGCAATTAAAAGGCCGCCTAAAAGTTCTGATAAACCTGCACCCCATGCAAAAAGAGTGGGTAGAGGAAAACCCATGCCAGCGACTCCATCAATAAACATCGAAGACGGTGGAACTTTGCTAAGTCCATGTGCGAATGCCATAGAGAGGCCAATAAATAATCGAAATACAAGAAGGCCCAGGTCCGGGCTATTAATAAATTTGTTCATATAAAATCTCCTGGTTTCTAGGTTAAACGTCTAAAATCCTGAGCTGTGATTAAACTCACAGTCTCTGTTGTTTGATCAAAAACAATTTTCACCTCATTTTTATCAATGAGTCTACGAACTTGCAGCATTTTTTTCTCTAAAATCACTTCATGCAGCCCATAATCAGTGCCTTCACGAAGTATATAGCTCTCAATCAAGCTGTTCAGTGCCTCCTCAGAAAGCTGATCAGCAGCGATTTCTAAAGGTTTTTCTTTATTTTGGTCTGTACTCATAAGTTTGATACTAGGAAAACATTCCCTTCAATGCAAATAAATGAGAAGATACCCCTCAAATGACTATGGATTCTAATATAAAAAAAAATGCTGTTCTGATCGGAATACAACTTCCAAAAGTTTCACCAGCCGAACTTGAAGGTTCGCTGCAAGAGCTCACTCGTTTAGTGACGACTTTGGGATACAATGTCGTGGGCCAAGTCACTCAAAAAAGAAGTTCTGATCGATCGGCTTCAGTTTTAGGTGAAGGCAAGCTTAAGGAAATGGCTGAATGGACCGGTGGAACAGGAGTGATTTCTGCCATGGTCGAACACAAACTCAGTAAAGCCGCTTTAAAATGGGCTGAAAATGCTAAACCCACTGAAGAAGATGATGCTGATGAATCAATCGATACTGAATCCGATGATTCTGAATCAATAAAAGATGATAAAAAAGGTTCTGCACAAATCGTGATCGTCGACACCGAGCTTTCTCCTTCACAGCTTAGAAATTTAGAAAGTGCAGCCGGAGTGCCCGTTCTTGATCGAACAGGTGTCATCATTGAAATTTTCAGTCGCCATGCACGTACCAAAGCCGCTCGGCTGCAGGTGGAAATCGCGAGGCTCACCTATGTGGCCCCACGTATTCGTGAAACTGGTGGCGGTGAAGATCGTCAAGGCGGTGGTGTCGGTGGCAAAGGGGCCGGGGAAAGTAAGCTCGAACTTGATAAGCGAAAAATTCGTGACCGAATAAAAGAATTAAAAAATGAACTCGCTTCAATTGGAAATGAACACCAAGTCAGACGAGCTCAAAGAGACCAAGAAATTAGTGTGGCCCTTGTCGGCTATACCAATGCCGGTAAATCTTCCCTCATGAGAGCCATGACTGGAAGTGAAGTTCTAGTGGCCGACAAATTGTTTGCCACACTTGATACTACAATCAGGCCACTTTATCCAGAATCCCGCCCTAAAGTTTTAATGTCCGATACCGTGGGCTTTATTAAAAAGCTACCTCATGACCTTGTAGCCTCTTTTAAATCCACTCTTGATGAGGCCTTACACGCCTCATTGCTTCTATTTGTTGTGGACTCATCAGATCCAGCTTTTAGATCTCAATTGGATGTCACACAAAAAGTGCTGGCTGAAGTGGGTGCTAATGAAAGTCCCAGTCTGCTTGTTTTAAATAAAAGAGACAATTTAAGTGAAGAACAGTTCAAAGCTTTAAAGACCGAGTTTCCTGAAGCTGTTTTTATATCAACGCGAAATCCTGAAGATTTAAAAATGCTTCGTGAAAAAATACTCAGTTATTTTGAAACCAGTATGGTTGATGAGGATTTATTTATTCCCTATTTATCTAAGGGAATCATTGGTGACATTCGTGCACGCATGCGAGTTCTTGATGAAACCTACAATGAAACGGGCGTTATTCTTAAAGTTCGTGCTAATCAGGATCACATTGAGCAAATTAAAAAGAAGATCGATTTATCAAATAAAAAAAGCCAACCTTTTTAGGGTTGGCTTTTAAAAACTAAATTTAATTAAAAATTAGTAACGGCTACCGAAACCACCACCGCGATTGTTATCACGTGGAGCTTGTGGCTTAGCTTCAGATACATTCATTGCACGACCATCAAGTTGTGCACCGTGAAAACGGCTGATTGCATTTGTAGCTTCTACATCTGTTGACATCTCAACAAATCCGAAACCTTTAGAACGACCTGAATCGCGATCCATGATCACTTTTGCAGATTGAACAGAACCACACTCTGAAAATGTATCAGCTAATGACTGATCAGTTGCAGAATATGACAGATTACCAACGTATAATTTTTTACTCATAAAACCTCCTATAGGCTGTGAGCGCTACTCCGGAGGACATGAACACTATGAACACAAACTCGTCGAAAGAAGCAATAACTAGAACCACAGATTAACAGGTCATCCTGGAAAATGCTAACCTTATTAATCTGTGGGCCCTGGCCAAGTAACGGATAAGCGACTTGGTAAAAAAAACTAGTACTTTACGCTACAGCCGTATGGCTTGGTGGATTCTTTAGCAATTTTCTCGCCTTTTAGTAGACTGTTTGTGGCAGCTAAAATGTAGTTGTCGGCCTTTTCAATCGTGGCAGAACTGGCTGAGCTGTTGCTATCAATGGCTCCGTTGTATCGAAGAATTCCCTTATCATCGATCAAATACATATGCGGAGTTGTTTTAGCACCGTAAGCTCGGCCCATTTTTCCAAGATCATCGATTAAAATAGCAGAGGGTGCTGCACCTGCTGTTTGAGCATTCGCTAAAGCTTCTTTTTGATCGAGATACCCTTGCTTACCTTTGGCAGAAGAAATAACAGTTAACCAAACAAAACCTTTTTCAGTCGTTTCTTTTTGGATCTTTTGCATATTTCCAACACTGTAGTGCTTAACAACGTAAGGGCAGTCTTTGTTGTACCATTCAAGAACAACATTCTTACCTTTGTAGTCTGATAGCTTTTGCACTTTGCCAGTTGCATCCATCACTTCAAATGCTGGTGCTGGTGAACCCACTTTTGCTTCTGAAAATCCAAAGCTTGAAATTAACATTGTTGTTAGTAATCCCACTAAAAACTTATTCACGACTATCCTCCTGTTGATTGTTGAATAGATTTTTTATCATACTTTTCGTTAATAATTCAGGCAAAATAATAGCTTGGTCAGATCCTGCTTGATAAAAAACATAAAGAGGCAGCTAGTTACGACCAAAGTCTGCCAGTGCTTTTGTGATCACAGGATCTCTGTGGGTCCAATCCGCTTTATAAATAGAAACTCGATTATCAATAAATAGCTTTTGAATTTCTTCTGTTTCAAGCACAGCTTTTTTATTCACCTGGCAAGTGATGCACCAGGCAGCTGTGAAATCAATAAATACAGATTGCTTATTTTGCAGATCCAATTTTATTTTTTCAGGTGAAAAATTTTGCCACACTGATGCGATTGACTCGTTTTCATTTTCAATTTTACTAAATGGGGTATTAAAAACTAATAAAACTGAGATAATAAATCCCACAATTAAAAGTCGTTGCTGCCATCTTTCGCTTTTTACTCTTCTTGCCAACCAAATCCAAAAGCCAACAAATAAAAAGACAAGAATTAGGACTAATAAATTATCTGTTTGGACCTGTTGAGACAAAACCCACAACAGCCAAATCACAGTGACAAACATAGGAAAGGCCAAAAATTCTTTTAAGGTGACCATCCACTGTCCAGGCCGAGGTAGAAACTTGAGGGCCGCAGGCATATAGGCTAAAAATAAAAAAGGAATGGCCATTCCTAGTCCCAACCCCAAAAATACCAGCATGGTTTGAAGACTTGGCAATGCTAAAGAGGCCCCAAGGGCTGCTCCCATAAAAGGAGCTGTACAAGGTGTTGCGACGACTGTGGCTAGAACACCGGTTAAAAATGCCCCACTTTTATTTTGTGAACCAACACCTGCTAATGTTTGCCCCACTTCAAAAGTGCCTAGGAAATTAAATCCAACCCAAAGAAAAATTAAAGCAAGACTGGCTGCTATGACAGGCGATTGAAGTTGAAAGCCCCATCCGATTTGCTCACCACCTGCACGTAGGATTAATAATGATCCACCAATAGTTAAAAAGGAAACTAGAACTCCAATAGTGTAAAGCCAACCTGAAATTTTTAATTCTTTTGAAGATTGGCTATGCTGAACAAAGCTTAAAATTTTGATTGATAAAACTGGAAGCACACAGGGCATCAAATTAAGAATCAATCCACCAAAAAAAGCCCACATTAAGATAATAAATAAATGAACTTCTTTTTTTTCAAGATTGACCTCAAAAGATTGATTGTCGACCACAACCAAAAACCGCGAGCCAGTCAGATCTTTCTTAGAGTTACTTTGCAAATCTAAAATAACAGAAATTAAATCACCTTCAGGATTAAGCTTTGGAGTTGTTGCTTTGAAAGACTGACCATCTTCAGGAAAGACTTCTAGATTTTTTGCTTGAAATGGCAATTTTAAGTTTGCGACCAGTTCTTCTTCATTTTGAGAAGAGATCACAAATTGTAAACCTACTGGTGAAGGATCTAATACATAATTGAAATTACTTTTTAGTTTTTCAAACCGAGCATCTTGATCTTTTATAGAAAAACTTTTTGTGAGCTTAGTGAAATAAGGAATGCATTCCACCCTACACACAAGAAACTCAAGATCCAGCTCAGCACTGACCTGTCCATTAGCATTTAAATGAAACAAAAACAGACTTTCATTGGAATAACCAATGTTAACCAAACCTGCCACTGGAATTCTTTGTGGAGAAGGCCATAGCTCTTTTGTTATTTCTGCACCGATCAACTTCCAATTCCAAATAGGAGCTGCACCTGAATCACCAGAATTTTTCCAGTAGATATGCCATTCAGGTTTCAGTTGAAAGTAAAGTCCCAAGGTTTTTTCAGATTGAAGAAGTTGAAGCTCACCTTGAGGAAAATTAAATTTTGAATTATCAAAAGACCAGGCCTGTGAAGATAAAAGCACTATTAATGAAACAAAAACATTCTTCATTTCATTAATATATCTTCAAAAAAGGCTCCTCGGCTATTGTTGATGTCGATTAAATGGATTTCCAATACCCACAAAAGGTCTGATGGTACTGCGTCGAGTTCAAAAAGTTTCTGCGATGAATAAATTTTGTGTGGAAAATCACCAACCCTATGACCAGCCATATTGGAATTGAGCTGATAACCGTAGGACTGAGCTAATTTTTGAGCAAACTCAAAAAGTTCTATTCCAGTTAGGCCCGTTGTTTTCCAAGCCTGTGCTGTTTTCTCAAAAATTTCATGGGAAGCTATAATTAATGGATTCTTTTTATCAGAGCCAACTGTAAATGTTCGTCCGTAGTCAGCTTCGTGATCCATAATAATTGGACCCAGATCAACAAAACAAATATCACCAGCTACACATTTAAGTTCTGGGTCTGAAGTTTCACGAAAGTTTTTGATTGTATCGGATGAGATGCGAACTTGAGTTGGATGCCAGAAGTGAGTGATTCCAACTTCTAAGAAAGACTGTTTGAAGAGGTCTTGGATTTGTCTTTCAGTAAACCCGGGTTGAATCATCGATATAACAGATTCAACCGTTTTCATACAGAGCTCCCGAGCTTGAAAAAACAGATCTAAATTAAATTTATCACCCGTTTTTTCTAAGCTCGAAAGATTCATTTTGATTAAGCCTTAGCTGGTCCTTTTTTCTTGGCTGCTTCTTCTTCAGGAGACAAACCCCAAGGTGAACTTTTCGGTCCGCCTTTGCCTTTGCCACCTTTACGACCACCCTTGCCATCTTTACCATCTGCAGGTTTTGCAGAAGCCATAACTAAAAACTCGGGTAAGTAATAGTGCTCTTCAACTTTAATAGCCTTTGCAGGTGCCACTTCATTTTCAGCAAGTCCAACAACAAGTACTCGGCGTAGGTTTGTTGTGTTTTGGGCTGCCACATCTAAAGCTGCTAGAAAATATTTTAACTTTTCGGCTTCATACTTAAATGATTCACCAATGCTTTGCTGAATTTCTTCAGGAGATTTTCCTTCTGCGGCTAATGTATTTTTAGCGGCAAGGCCTTTAGTTAAAGTAACGTTTGGAAATTCAGTAACTGCTTTCATTTTTTAGTCCTCTCAATTTTGAGTTTTGATATTGTAAGATAAGACCCCGAAAGGTCAAGTTTTAAGCCTTTGGATCAATGAGCTATCTCTCTCGGTGACTAGATTTATAACCGTGCCTTTACGGCCTGCTCGAGCTGTTCGACCAGCTCTGTGCAAATAGTTTTCCATCTCTTTGGGTAAGTGATAGTTAATAACTCGACCCACATGGTCAACATCCAGGCCTCTAGCAGCTAAGTCAGTGGAAACCAAGAGGTCAGCTTTTCCATCACGGAAGGCTTTAAGATTGGACCGTCTTTCCACTTTGTCCATTTCTCCTCGGTAGATAAGACACTTATAACCCTTTTGATGGAGCTCTTCGGCCAACTTATCACATTGTTCACGGGTGTTAGTAAAAATCAAAGTCCCACCAGTCACTGGCTGAGCTAAAATCTTTTCTAGTACAGGCATTCTTTTGCCATCGACAACAGTTTGATTAACTGTTTTCAAAGTAGAAACAACTTTGTGGCTGCCCTCAGTTTTCAAAATTTCAGCTCCAGAAAAAAGCTCAGTCATTAACTTTTGCATACCTAGTGAAATCGTTGCAGAGAAAAGTGCCATTTGTTTATCTTCAGAACAAGCTGAAGCAATTTTTTTAGCTTCAGACAAAAATCCTGGATCAAGCATTTGATCGGCTTCATCAAAAACTAGAACTCTGACATCATCTAAATTAATCAAGTCTCGCTCCCAAAGCTGGACAAGTCTTCCTGGGGTCGCAATCAAAATCTCAAAGGTTCCACTAATATTTTTCTTTGCCACCTCAAGTGTCGTGCCACCCAATAAAGTTCGTACTCGTAGTCTTGTGTTGTGAGTGAAAAGTTTTAATACTTTAGAGACTTGTTCACCAAGATCACGACTGGGAACAATAATCGCAGCTCGAGGCTTTGCATTTTCTTGGATATCATCACCGGCCAATTCCAACGATTTAATCATGTGAAGGATGGGAAGCGAAAAAGCAAGAGTCTTACCACTACCCGTCTGTGAGATTCCCACCACTGATTTATTCTGTAGCATCAATGGTATGGCACGACTTTGAATCTCTGTTGGAACTTTTAGTTTTTTTTCAGCAAGAGATTCGAGTAAAGTAGGTAATAATTGGAAATCAGAAAATGAGCTCACGAGAAATGTCCTTTTTAAGTGAGTTCACTTAGCATAAATCAGAGGTTTAGGATGCGAATTCGACAAATGGGATTTTCCTCAAGGCTCAAAGCTCATAAAAACGTTCTGACCCTGGAAACATTGAAATTTCTATCCGAATTTCTTGTCGACGGGAACGCCAGGCAAGCGGCTATCAGGGCTGGGATTCCGGAAACCTATGCAGCCAGGCAAGGGGCATGGCTTAAAAAACATCCCATTGTGAAAGCGGCACTGGAACAAGATATCGATGAAAAAGACTTAAAAAAAATCCATCAGCATATTCATGAAATTCATGCACTAATGGAAATCTGCAAAAGTTTACTAGGACTAGAGGATTTTTAAATAAAATAAAGCCGGCCAGCCACACAGCCAAATCCAAAAGAATCGATTGAGTCCAAAAAATACATAGTTCGTGAAATGAAAAACCATGGCTAATGCAAAATACAGCGGAGTCAGTTGCGGCTGAAAAATAAGAACAACTATTCCAAGCTCAAAAACTATGACCAACCAAGAAAAAGTCTGACTTAATAAGGGATATTGCAAAAGAAATTCTGATAACCTTTTTGCTTTTAAAAAAAGACTTCGACTTAGAAATGAAGGAATCGCCATTCCTGTTCGCCAATCTTGTATCATCAACTTTGACCAGCCTGCCTTAAAATAGGAAAGAAACATATGAATTGCGACATAATAGAGCCCTAACTTTTGAATCATCGGATTCTCATTAATAGTTAGAAATAAAGCTCCTGTTAAAATAACAAATTTCATCATGTCGCTTCCACCGTTGAATGTGCCGCGAAAGCGAATACAGATGATCAAATGTGTAATAAGCAAAAATAGCACGAAAACCCATTGGGAATAAAAAAATAGCAAGGTGGCTGAAATCAATTGTAAAGTGACTAGATACTTAAAATGAGAATCACTAAAAATCATACTGATCCAAGAAGGTGGAAGAGGCAGGCCTGATTCAAGCTCGCTTCTCAAATTGTCAAAACTCCATATCATCATAAAGCTTTTGTTGGACTTCAAAATTAAGAACTCTAAGCCACTCAATATAAATGTTATTGAAGTCAATTTAAGCGTCAAAAAAATTGTCCATTCAAGATCAATCAAAGAGATTCACCCACATCAACCCAATCAGAAATATAAATGTCTTTTATTTCATTTAAGTTGGTTGCCACAATCTTGAATTGTATTGTTGAGTGTGCAATCTGATAGTTTTTTAATTGAATTCTGAGTACAGATTTTAATAACTTAAAACTTGTCAGTCTTTGGACGTCCTTGAAGCGAATTTTAGGGTCTTTAAAAATAAGATCCTGAATATCGTAGGCAAAATGCTCGATGATATTGACCTGAGCCATATCCATATTAATTTCAGGATTTATCAAAAGGCCAAAGAGGTCATTTTTTCTTTGAAAAGTTACATTTTCCCATTTTTCTGAACCTGAAACTTTGAATTCCAGGCCAAATTGGTAGTTCACATGATCAAAAAAGTTCCAACTTGGAATTAAAGCTCGAATTAAATAAATGAACAATTGGGGCCTAAATACAGAGCCAATCTTCTGAACCATCTTGTTCAAAATCATGGCATTAGATACCCCAATTGGGTAGGTATTTAATTCATAGGACTTGAATCAGAACTCGAATTTGTAAATGATTTCAGTTATACAGCTGACCATGATTATTACAAATGACGTCAGTTTACGCTTTGGTGGAAAAAAACTTTTTGAAGATGTAAATGTTAAGTTTACACCCTCTAATTGCTACGGCCTGATTGGTGCCAACGGAGCAGGGAAATCAACTTTTCTTAAAGTTCTATCTGGTGAAATCGAACCCAATACTGGTGAAGTTAACATCCCATCTAATTTACGTCTTTCAACTTTGAAACAAGATCATTATGCCTATGATGAAACAACTGTTTTGGACACGGTTCTAATGGGTAACGAAAAGCTTTACAAAGTCATGGAAGCTAAGAATGCGCTTTACGCTAAACCTGATTTTAATGATGAAGACGGAATTCGGGCATCAGAACTTGAAACTGAATTTGCTGAGCTCAATGGCTGGGAAGCGGAATCAGAAGCAGCCGTTATGTTAGCAGGTCTTGCTATCCCTGAAAAGTTACATCAAATGAAGATGAAAGAACTCACAGGCGGAGAAAAAGTAAAAGTTCTGCTAGCTCAAGCCTTGTTTGGTAAACCTGATATTTTACTTCTCGATGAGCCAACAAATCATCTAGATATATTTGCTATTCAGTGGCTAGAGGACTTTTTACTGAATTTTGAAAATACAGTGATAGTTGTTTCCCATGATAGACATTTCCTCAATAAAGTTTGTACCCATATTGCTGACATTGATTATGGAAAAGTCACAGTTTACTCTGGCAATTATACTTTTTGGCAGCAGGCCAGTGAACTTAGTCAAAGACTCATGGCTGATCAGAACAAGAAAAGCTCTGATAAAGCCGAAGAGCTGAAAGCCTTTATTGCCCGCTTTAGTGCTAACGCTTCTAAATCTCGGCAGGCTTCATCAAGACAAAAGACATTAGAAAAACTGGAATTTCATGATTTACCAGCATCAAGCCGCAAGCAGCCCTTTATTGGCTTTGATATAGCTAAAGAACTTGGCAAGGACGTTCTGACGGTTGAAAAATTGAATCAGAGTTTTGAAGGCAAAAGGATCTTAAAAGACATAAGCTTTAATCTTAAAACAGGTGATAAAGTCATTCTTATCGGAAAAAATGACCTCGCTAAAACATTACTACTTGATATTTTGGCTGGTGAAACCCGTCCAGAATCAGGCCAGGCCACCTGGGGAATTACCGTTTCAAAAAATTACTTCCCATCAGATAATTCTAAATACTTCCAAACCGAAGACTCTTCACTCGTTGACTGGCTTAGGCCTTATTCGAAAGAAAAGGACGAATCCTTCATTCGAGGTTTTTTAGGAAAAATGCTTTTCAGTGGTAATGATGCTTTAAAAAAACCTTCCGTCTTGTCGGGTGGTGAAAAAGCCAGATGCATGTATTCAAAAATGATGCTTTCGGGGGCTAATGTATTATTGATTGATGGACCCACAAATCATTTAGACTTAGAAAGCATTTCAGCTGTTAACGAAGGGCTTAAAAAATACAAAGGCTCAATTCTATTTACTTCTCATGATCATGAGCTCATCCAGACAGTTGCGAATCGTGTGATCGAAATCGATGAAACAATAGTCTATGATAATCACTGCACTTATGAAGAATATCTAGAATACAAAAGATCTAAGAATTAGCGAAATTTTTTAAGCTCACCTGTTGAAGTATTAAAAGAATACTCTTCAGTTTGAGATTGAAAGTAAAAAGTCTGCGAATCCTGTTCCCAAGTGGCATCACTAAAATTGATTCTTTGGTTTTTATCTGACTTAATTACTATATGCCCGTCATAAAATTTCCACATGGGTGAAATCTGACTTGTTAGCATTTTTTCAGATTCTAATCTGTAACAGACATTTTTTGAATTACAGGAACTAATATTAAGTTTTTTTCCGCTGGCAAAACCTGAAGCATTAACAAAAAATGGAAAGAGCAGGCTTATTGCTAAGCCTGCTCGTAAATGAAACTTCAAGAGTTTCAAAATTAAATTCATATTTAGTAAAGTTCACTTTCAGCACAGTTTGAATCATGACTTGATTTAAGTAGCATGTTCAACTCTCCACCAGGAAAAACACCGTTGAGAGTAGGATCTGTGATTGATGTAATACCCTCAATGTAAGAGTCATTGCTACAAGTCTCAAAGGTTGGCTTCAAAGCTTTGATGTCTTTAACTGGATTTGTGAAAAGAAGTACGGGCTTCACCATAATACCAGTCGAATCACCGTTATCATCTTTTATTGGAATGGCTCCACCATTTAAAACAAGCTCAATTAAAGCGAGTTCTTTTGAAGCTTCCTGTGGATTTTCGATGTCCATGCATAAACCTTTATTGAACAAAAATCCTGGTCTATTTTTTACGGACTCATAACCCTTTTTACACAACGTACTTTGCATTGTGAAAGCCCACTTGGCAGCACGTGTAAAATCTAGTCCCATTTCAGCAATTTTATCCAATTGAGAACTGGCTCGGTAAACTCCAAAATCTTTAAACTGAGAAAGAAAGTTGAAAGTCTCTTTTGATGTCATACTTTCACGCTTATCTTCAGGCAATTGGCTTAAAGCTTGAACACCAGAAAGATCGTAAGCATTTAACAAGCTGAAGTAGAATTGCATTCCACCGTACATATGTTGAAGCGCTTCCATATCAGCTGCATTCATTTTAATTTCGCCTGCTTTTTTCAATGGGCATTGAACTTCTTCAATTTGGCCATCAAAAGTATAATCAACTCCACACTCTTCGTTAGCGCGAGCAAGAAAGCCTGTCCATGACCAATCATTAGCATTTAATGTGATTTCGATGTTTTTGTTATTTTTAAGGAAAACACGCATGTCGTTCATGGCTGTGATGTAAAGGTCTAAAAACACTTGCATGTCTTTTTCAGAGCGAATGTCTTCTTTACCGTCTAGTAAAAATGTTTTTAAAGCTGAATCAGGAAAGTTATCGATTTGCTTTTGAAGTTCTGCCTTTTGAACGAGGTCTAATTGAGGCTGTACGCGAGTCACGAGGCCCTTTAAATTCATCATGGGAGCAGCTGCTTTTTTGTAGAACAAAGCTTTTGCATTATTAGGATCTAAGGACAAAGCCATATCAGCAAGCTCTACTGAGTGCATGAAATTTGTTAAAGTAAACAGCTGCTCGGCAATCGCAGCTAGCTTTTCAGCTTTTGTTGCGTTCGAAAGTTGAGCATTTGACATAATTCCAGAAACATTCGAAGTGCTAACTTTCTTAGTTTCTTCTTTTTTGCTTCCTGTACACGCTGTTAATGCAACAGCAGTGGTAACAAGTAAAGCTGGCTTCACAATATTATTAACAAATTTCATAGATACCCCTTTTGATTAGTGATGGGGCCTTATAACAAATATAATCTTTTGATATGAGAGAAATTTATAAACGATGAAATCAATCCTCAAACGTCAAAAAGTTAGACAACTGATCGATTGAAAAAAACACAATAATAAACAAAATTGACCTAATATAACGAATTTAATGTAAAATTCGTCTATGAAAAAGTTATTTCAAGTCAATGTACCCAATAAGAAACCGGATCGACAAGTCGAAGCCATTCGTTACGAAATTAACAAATATTTAGCACGCGAAAGACGTAAAACACTTCCAGAAGCAGCAGACTTTTGGGATTTCGATTGTCGCTTTGGTGAAACTGAAAACTTAGCTAGTTCCATCACTGTATTACAAATTAAAGATAAAATTACAGAAATAGTAGCAACTCAAAAAGTTTCATTCTACGTTGAAATTTTAGCCAAACCTGGTTTCAAACCAAAGATACAATAAATCAATATATGGAAAAATTAGTTTGTCATTCATGTGATAAAAATAAGACAGAATTATTATGTGGCCACTGTCATATGGCGACCTGTAAAACCTGTGCCACTTTTGTAGATGAAGACAGCTTCGATTTTTTTAATTTTATACCTGAAGCTTTGCAAAATAAGGCTTTTTGTCATAGCTGCAATCTAAGCTATGCCTCTAAGGAAATCGACCGATTGCAAGAAACTCTTAAAAAAGCCAAACAGGTCAACATTTACAGAAAAGAACAGGGAACTGAAACCCGATTTATAAGAAGAATGCAAAAGCCCATTACTGTTTCAGACTGCCAAGATGAAAATGAAACTTTGTTGCGCTTGGCTTTTATGGCTGTTCAAATCGGATTTTCCACTTTAGTCGATGTTCAAATCAATTCAAAAAAAATTGGTGAAGGTCGCTACAAGAAGTATGTATTTGATGGCTTTGCCGTTCCCGTAGATTCCAAAATTCATAAATCATTTTAATGTTTGATTCTACTTCGCATCTAAGAATTTGGTTTTTCAACTCGACCATCAGGAAACTTAGCAAACCTTTCAAGCTTATCTCCGTGTACCATTTCAGCCACTGGCCATGGCCAACCACCAAATTGATTTTTTTGATAATCTTGAATGGTCTGAATTATTTCTTCTTTTGAGTTCATAACAAATGGACCATGCTGAACAATGGGTTCACCAAGTGGCTTGGCTTGTAACATCAAAAATTCAATATCAGAGTAGTCCGCTTTAATGGAGGCTGAAAATTGACTATCAAGCTCAAGACCTGATTTAGAATTTATTTTGATATTATTTAAGTTTAGAGCATCCCCATCAAAGAAATACAAAGTTCTAGAAGCCGCCTGCCGAGTTTCAGGGATAGTAAATTCTGATCCTTTTTTCATTTTTACTAACCAAACGGCAATTTCGCTATCTTCATGACTTGCCCAACTATCAGGTGGCGGAGGCAGAGCCTGAACATCTTGCCATGATCCAGCAATAAGTGAAAGCTGAACTGTTTTGTTGTTGAGACTGATCAGAGGAATCTTTTCACTCCAAAACATAGTGAAGTGTGGCTTAGTCATTTTTGATTTCTTAGGTAAGTTCAACCATATTTGAAAAAGCTCAAGGCGATTATTTGCATCCTTTTTAATCAAAGGAAACATTTCTGAGTGTTGCACACCTGAGCCTGCTGTCATCCACTGAACATCACCTTCACCGTACCGACCGGCAGCACCCATAGAATCGGAATGGTCAACAAATCCCTTTCTAACTATTGTGATGGTTTCAAAACCTCGGTGAGGATGCACTGGAAACCCCGGAACCACTTCTCCGTGGTACATGCGAAAACCATCTTTGATTTGAAAATCTTGCCCCATATCTCGTCCCGTGTGATGAGCTTTATCTGGTCCGAAATCACTAGTACCCATTGGATAGTGATCATCGTGATGAACACAAAATAAAAATGGCTCCTGAGTTTTCCACTGAAAATCCAATGCAAACTGTTTTTTAATCATATTTTTATTACCTTGATTGAGTTTGAAATAAGATAAAATTCCGACACTTCCCAGAAGTCCTATTAGACCTTTAATAATACTTCGGCGACTGATTTTTAAATTCATAAATTAAGATTAAAGATTCAACAATTAATTGGCAAGCTTATGCAGCCGTGTCGACCAGGTTTTAACCTCTTCATTGATTTGCAACAAGGGATTATCAAATCGAACTCCATAACCTTCTCTGTACCTGACATTTTGAGCTTTGTTTTGCCAAATGGTTTGACCATGGACACTGAGCTCAAGATCACCAATTTTGAATGTCAGAAAAATTTTTTGATCATGAATAGAAAAATTTCTTGGTAGCTCAAAATAGCAACCCGTAGTAGATAGATCACGAATAGTTCCAAAAAAATAATCGTTACCAGATCTGACAGAGACATGTGTTTGTATCGGAAGACGAAACTCTTTGATATGCACTTCAGATTCAATATTTAAAAAAGACTTCATTAATTCAAAGCCATAAAATTGAATGTAAATTTCTAAAAAAACCTGTCTTTCTCGCAAATTAAGTTCAGCGTAAAGCTGGGTCTTTTCGATGCAAAAATATTCTAACATCTCAGGCGTCATAACAGGGTAAATAATTTGTCCTAATGGCAAAACAGGATACTCAAATCTTTTGTCTCTTTTCGAAATGAAGAGCGAAACATTTTCAGATACCTTTTTGCTAGGAGTAAGTTTTTTTAAGTTTCTATATTCATGGTTTGATAAATTAAGCTGCATAAGAACAAGTTTTGATTGCGGCATCGATGTAGGTTGAATCAATTGTCCTACCTTATGAAAATTCCACTTATCAAACAAATAGGATTCTAAAACAGGTGGAACAGATATTAAAATAGAATTCAGATGAAGTTGCTTTCGAGTGTAATTGATAGCAAATTTCATTATTAGATGTAATATTGCTAATGATGACTTTTTAAATCCTGCATCAATAGCAAGATAGGAAATTTCAACCTGCTGTTGCCTAGATTGTTTACGTAAATTTTGGATTTCTTTTCCATAATATTTTTCACAGAAAAACCCTAGTTTTGTATCTTGGACTAAAGTGGCTGTTGCAATTATAGTATTCTTATATTTTACAATGATTGTGGCAGACTGTGGTAAAAACATAAGAAGAGGATGTCTGACTTGGTGATTTGACTTAGCAATTGAATCTTCATTTAATAACCCGATGGCCTGATCAAAATCTTCTTTGGTGGAAGCTAATTGAATTCTAAAGTTACTATCAAATGTCAATTCTGGTATAATAAATAAACTTCTATCTAAATAGAATTTTATATAAGATTTCATTTTTTTAAACCAAAATGATATATTCATAATTAACCTTGAATGACTTTAAATGATTGTTTAATTCTAACTAGATGAGTAGGACCATATCTTGAATCAATTAATTGGGTTTTGTCCTGCTCGATATTATTCTTCTGATATTTTTTTTCAAATAATGACCATTCCGGTAAACTTTTAAGAATAAAGTAAGATAATTCGTCACTTGAAAGATCTGGATTTCTTAAGTTTAAGTAGTGATTAAGATCTGAATATAGTTTTTTTGTTGATAGAAATCGATAAGAGACCTCTTTACGTAAAAGCTGTCTAAGTATTTCTAAAATTTCTTTATCAATTTTAGGATTAATTATGCACGGATCCGGCATCGTAAAATCTCTAAGCTGTTCAAAGTAAAGATCTTGTTTTTGAGAATTAAATAGCCTTTGGCAAGTCAAAAGTTCCCACATTATAATGCCTAAAGAGAACTGATCCGATCTATAATCAACTGGCTTGTAAAGAACTTGCTCGGGACTCAAATAGCCAAGCTTTCCTTTGATAGTTCCGTAATGAGTTTTATTTTCACTTAGGTCAGATTTTGCCACTCCGAAATCAATAATTTTAACACTGCCATCATAACCAATTAAAATATTATGAGGACTCAAATCACGATGAATAAGATTAAGATTTTTTCCAGTCTGAAGATCCTTAAAATTATGAGCGTAGTTTAATGCCCCAGCCACTTCTTTTATAATGTAAAGACTATATTCTAATGGAAATGCAATTTGCTTATTAAAAAGCTCTTGCCTTAATTGTGCCAAAGTTTTTCCTGGAACATATTCCATGACAAGATAATATTGACCGTTTTCGATTCCAAAATCGTAGGCCGACACAATATTAGGATGCCTTAGCTGAATAGAAACTTGAGCTTCATCTTTGAACATTCCAGCTAATTCAGGGCTATCCTTGTATTGTGATAGTACTCTTTTTATGGCCACATACTTATTGACGTGACTGGCACCTTGAGATTGGGCCAGATAGACTTCTGCCATACCGCCTTCAGCAATTTTTTCTAGCACTCGGTAAGTGTTAATTTTTGCTGGTAATGACATATTCTAAGTATAAACCAAAATCTTACAATTTGCTGACTTGGGTTCGCTTCACGAATCAAATATAGATTGTTGAAAATAATGAAAAGAATATTGACAGTATTTTATAAATTAATTGTTAAGTCTTTCAGTTGAGATTTCTGATAACTTGCCACTTTCCCATTGTACAAGCACTTGAGCAGTGGATCGTCTATCATATCTTCGAATTGTGATCCATTAATTCTAACATAGATAGAGGTCAAAGATTCAGCATTTTCTAAAGCACTATAAAGTTTAAATATTGGTATTTCTGTTGTCCAATCATATTGGCTTGCCTTTGAAATAAGCGAAATTTGATGGTTTTGTATCTGGTAGATAAATTCAGTTTTTTCACCTAAATTGTCCCATAAAATCAAACACCAAGTAAGATCCGAATTAAAATAGCTATCTTCACTTTTTTCTAATGTATTGAATAAGTTCAAAATTTCAATTCGACAGAAATTCAGAACTTTTAACTTTTGATCTGGTTGAAGATCGGGGAAATTTTTTGCTATGGATTTCGTGTCAGGGATAATCGCATGTGGTTTATATTGGTAATCAAGATTCTGATCCCCAATAGGATCAATCCAGTCTGAAGCTTTTGAATTTACAAAATCAGATCCATTCCAATTTATACTTTGCCCTGGATTCAATTTGATAATCTTGGTTTGTGGCAAAATTTTTAAAATATCATGCTGAAATTTTTCATAGCTGATCGGGAAAAAAGCATTATTATACCAAGAGCCCTCTTCCATCTTAAATTGACACGAACTTGGAATTATAGATTGTGGCTGAAGAATCTTAATCTGTGCAATCCATTCATCAGGAAGTTCAGACGCTTGTAAAGGAAATCGGTCCGGCGCCAGAACTTCTAGTTCTTGCATTTTTTGAAAAGGCCAAAGAATAAGGTTCCAAGGCTTTAAATCTTCTAGTTTTTTTAAAGTGTCATCATCGATCCAAGAATCGACCACATTTAATATATTTAAATTTTCAATTTCGATTTGAAATAAGCTATCCACTGCTGCATCCAGAGCTTTTCTAGACGTAATTGCAAAAGAAGAAATTGTGACCTTTTCATTGACTCCTATTTGATAAACTTTTTTAAATCCTAGTTGCTGAATTAAATTAATAATCTCTTCAAAAATACAATATATGTAAATAGGCGTATCACGATGAATTAAATTTAAACTTTTTAAAGAAAAGTGATCATCATGATAATGAGAAATAAAAACTGCATCAAATCGTAGTTTTTTGATTTTATCGTAATCGAATTTGATATTAGGAAATGCGTAGCAGTTTTGACTAAACGGATTTTCAAAAATTGGATCAAAAACAATATTTGTTTGACCATAAGTGAAAATATATCCTGCATGAAGAATTCGTGAAATTTTTAAAGACATTTATAGATTATTGTAGTTGGGTATCCAAGAAAGGTAAATCTATGAATACCCAAGGAACCACACAGCTTCAACGCACCATTGGACTTTCAGCACTCGTTTTGTTTGGAGTTGGTGATATATTAGGAGCTGGAATCTACGGTTTGGTTGGCAAAGCTGCGGGTGAAATGGGTAATGCCATTTGGTTGGCTTTTTTTGCCAGCATGATTGCTGCAGGCCTTACAGGACTTTCTTACGCTTCATTAGGCTCTAGATATCCTGTCGCAAGTGGGGCTTCTTTTATTACTCAAAAAGCCTATCAGCGGATTTGGCTTTCCTACGGTGTAGGACTTGCCATTTTAGCCTCAGGCCTAACCTCTATGGCCACAGCTACTCGGGTATTTTCTGGATATTTTCAAGGTCTGTTTGTTTTTGAAATTCCACTGCCCGTTGTCATTATTGGATTTTCTTTAGCTCTTGCCTTTATTGTTTTTTGGGGAATCAAAGAATCGATGTGGGCCAATGCTGTCTGTACCGTTATAGAATTAGCAGGTCTAGCAATTATCATTTTTGTGGGACTGAAATTTGTGGGATCAGTTGATTATCTGGATGCCAAGACCATTTCTAATCCTAATGGTGATATTAGTTTCTCAATTATTTTAACAGGTGCTGTGTTAACTTTTTATTCTTTTATTGGCTTTGAAGACATGCTCAATATTGCTGAAGAAGTCAAAAGTCCGAAAATCAATCTACCTTTGGGGCTTTTACTATCGGTATCAATTGCTTCTTTGATTTATATGCTTATCAGTATAATTGCAGTCTCAGTTGTTCCATCAGCAGAGCTAGCTAACTCAAAGCAGCCATTAGTTGATGTCATGAAAGTTGCCGCTCCTTGGTTCCCATCTTCAGCTTATTCGGTCATTGCCATGTTTGCAGTGGCTAACACGGCTTTACTTAACTTTGTCATGGGTTCGCGACTTATGTACGGAATGGCTAAGCAAAAGCTACTTCCCATGAATCTTGCAAAAGTTCATTCGACTCGACAAACACCTTATATTGCGACTCTTACTATACTCATAATTCTATTAACCCTTGCACTATCTGGAAACATAACTTCTCTGGCTAAGTCGACAAGCTTACTTTTGCTTATTTGTTTTTTTCTGGTCAATGTGGCTTTAATCATTCTTAAAACAAGGAAAAATGAACCAAAAGGATCCTTTGAAGTCCCCACAATTATACCTCTATTAGGAGCTTCTGCCTGCGCAGGGATGCTATTTTTTGTTCAAGGACCCGAGATTAAGACGGCTGCAGTAATTCTAAGTTCCATAGCTGTGCTCTATTTTGTTTTAAAACCTAAAATAAGTGCGTAAGAACTCCAGAGATAACAATAGGACTTGCCGTTTTTTCAAGAGCGTGGCTTATTTCCAACCTGTATGAATATTGCTCTTTATCGCCTTATTGCAGGCTTCAAACGCTTCCGTGAAAAGTACTCATTATCTAATGAAAGACTGGCCACAAGTGGTCAAACACCCAAAACACTTCTTATTGGTTGTAGTGACTCCCGAGTTGATCCTGCCATCATGACCGGAGCCTCTCCCGGAGAGCTCTTTGTCGTTAGAAATGTGGCCAATTTAATCCCCCCCTGCGAACCCTCAGCAGTTGGATTTCATGGAACCAGTTCTGCATTAGAATTTGCTGTTGTGAATTTGAAAGTTGAAAATATAATTATTCTTGGACACCGCCAGTGTGGGGGTATTCGAGCCTTGATGAATGGGATTACTACTGATCCGAATAGTTTTATCGGTCAGTGGATGAAAATAGCGGCTGAAGTTCCAGCAAAAGTTATTTCTGAAAACCCCCATCTAGATAAAGAGCACCACTATAGAATCGCCGAAATGGAAGCTTTAAAAATTTCATATAAAAATCTGCAAACTTTTCCATTTATAAAAGCGGCTGTAGAAAATAGACATATGAATGTGATTGCTGTTTATTATGATCTAGAACAAGGACTTTTATGGGAACTTGATTCTTTGACTCAACAATTTAAACAAATTGAAATCTAACCCAAAATGGAAAAGAAAAGATTCTCAAAAATTAACATTGAGATAAGTAACATCTGTAATCTTCAATGCAGTTTTTGCCCGGAAGTTATTCGTGAAAAAAAAATAATGGATCTTAAGGTGTTTGAATCTATTATTCAGCAAGTTGCACCTTTGACTGAACAAGTCTGTTTACACCTTATGGGTGATCCACTTGTTCATCCCAAATTAGAAGAAATTATTCAAATTTGTGATCAATACCAAACTCCTATTTTCTTTGTTACCAATGCCGTATTGCTAAAGGACAGGCAGTCTGAATTACTTCTTCACCCAATTATTCGCCAAGTGAATTTTTCGCTCCATAGTTTTTTTGATAACTTTCCCAATCGAGATTCGAGTGAATACCTCAGTCGAATATTTAGATTCACTAAAAATGCATTTGAAAGAAGACCTGATTTGTATATCAACTACAGACTTTGGAACTTGGAAAATACAAACCATGTCTCTGAAAAAAATATTAAAATGCTAGATAGCATTTGTGATCATTTTCAATTTTCAAAACAAATAGTATTGAATATTAAAAAGCAAAAAAGCATTAAAATACTTAATCGACTTTATTTACACTTTGATACTGAATTTATTTGGCCCTCACTTGATCTTCCCAGCCTTGGCACGGAAGGAACTTGTTACGGCCTAAAATCTCATTTTGGAATTCATGCCGATGGAACAGTTGTTCCCTGCTGCCTGGACAAAGAAGCCTCAATTCCCCTTGGAAATGTTAATTTAACTTCAATTTCTGAAATCATTAACAGCCCCAAAGCCCGTTCGATACTTCAAGGATTTCGCGAAAGAAAATTAATTCAAGAGCTTTGTCAAAAGTGTCAATATATTGAGAGGTTTCAGCAACTATGAAAAATATTGTGATCATAGGTGGTGGTGCAGCTGGTTTTTTTGCAGCTATTAATACTGCTGAAAAAGCTAAAATTAATAACCAGAAAGTCAATGTTACAATCTTAGAAGCAGGCCCACTGGTGCTAAAGAAAGTTCGAATTTCAGGTGGGGGTCGATGCAACGTAACTCATAATTTATTTGAAGTGCGCGCATTCACCGAAAAATACCCTAGAGGATCAAAAGAGCTTCTTTCACCACTTCATACATTTCAAGCTAAGGATACTGTTGATTGGTTTAAATCCAGAGGAGTAGAGCTGGTTCCAGAGGCAGATGGAAGAATGTTTCCTACGACTAACACTTCTGAAACTATAATTGAATGCTTTATGAATGCAGCAGAAAACCTGAACGTAGATGTAAGATTAAATCATAAAGTAGATAAAATTGAAAAACTTGAGTCCGGTCAATTCTTACTTTACATTCGCAATCTTGAATCCATAGCTACAGACTCGGTCATGATAGCCACTGGCAGTAGTCAATTTGGGTATAATCTGGCTAAGGATCTTGGGCATACGATTACAGAACTCGCCCCGTCTTTATTCAGTTTTAAAATTGAAGATAGTCTAATTAGTGATTTACCAGGCTTAAGCTTTGAAAAAGCTGAGGTTCAGCTGCTGATCGAAAATCAGAAACCTTTTAAAGAAAAAGGTCCCATGCTGATCACTCACTGGGGCTTAAGTGGACCTGCAGTATTGAAAATTTCGGCTTGGGCAGCCAGAGAAATGCTGCATGCAGATTACAAAGCTCTATTAAAAGTGAATTGGCTGGGATTAGATAAAGTTGACACTGCAGTTCTGTATTTAAAAAGAATTAAAGAAGCTGGTTTAAAATCACAAGTCCAAAATATTTATCCAGAAGAGCTAGCTAAAAGATTTTGGCTCAAGGTTCTAGAAAAATCACAAATTGCACTTGAAAAAAGATGGGCTGATGTTTCGAATAAAGAGTTGCAATCATTAGCAGAAATACTTTTTTCAACAGAGTTTAAAGTGCTTGGAAAAAATCGCTACAAGGATGAATTTGTTGAATGTGGTGGAGTCGATTTAAAAGAAATTAATTTTAAAAAAATGGAAAGTAAAATTTGTCCTAATTTGTTTTTTGCAGGCGAAGTCTTAGACATCGATGGAATTACTGGTGGGTTTAACTTTCAAAATGCTTGGACTGGTGCTTGGATTGCATCTCAAAACATTTAATTTTTAAGTTCTAAATTTATGACGTCTTCCAAGGATTGGTGATGAAATTTAATAGCCATTTCACCAAAATTAATTTCTAGCTCTTGATTATAATTTTTATTTAAACCTGTCATATCAAACTGGATATGCGGGTGCTGTTTAATAATGAGCTCAAAAGGCACGTCACAAACAACTTCTGCATGTTCAAAGCCTTCTTTGACTATTTTGCTTTTCTTTGGTGCAGGTAGTTCTATCAAGTCAACTTTATACTTTTCAAATTGTAGAGGCTTAAATAGCTTGAAGGTTGATATCATTCTTCCATTGACCTCACTTTCTATTAAGCACTCACCTATATTTAAAAATTGATACTTTCTGCTTTCATACTGCTCGAGTGTTTCCACGCGGAAGCATAAGTGATCAATGGTCCAGTGATCAGCCAATTGTATTCGATTAGAGGCTAGTTTTGAAAATAGACTTCCCAGGAACTGATGGGCTTGGTTCTGAATCGATAAATCAAAATTCATAAATGATCCATAGAACAAAATAGAACCCTATGGCAAGGTAGAACCTATGAAAAGTCTTATTTTATTGATTCTATTCTGTATACCCCTTTATGCAGAAGATTCTCTGGTCCCCTATCATGAATTACTTGAAACCCAATATTCACTTTTTGCACATAAACGCACTTATTTAATTCCCGTTTCTTACATTACAAATCCAAACGAATCTTTGTATGAAAAACCTAAAGAAGCTGATCCTGGAAACACTCAGGATTTTTATCAAAATATAGAAGCTGAATTTCAAATCAGTTTCTTTTTCCCTATTAATCGAAAAGTAGCAAAATCGAAATGGGACTTACTATTTGCTTATAACCATCATGCTTGGTGGCAAATCTACAATTCTGCTTGGTCAAAACCCTTCAGAGAAACCAATTACACCCCTGAACTTTTTTTTCGTCATGTTTCAAAAAAAAATCCAAGGGAAATTTTAGGAATGAAAGTTCTAGGTTATGATATAGGCTATATTCATCAATCGAATGGTCAAGTTGAGGCTTTATCAAGAAGCTGGGATAGGCTTTTTGCACGCACTCATTTACTAGGAACAGATTACAGTTTGATTCTTTCCGCTTGGGTTCGTTTACCTGAAAATAGAAGGCAAGATGATAATTCTGATATATTTGATTATATGGGAACCGGAGAAATTCACTTACAAAGATTTGCTGGAATTCATACTTATGAAGTTATTTTGCCACTGGCCATTAAGCCAGGTGTAGAGTTTCGCTACTCTTATCCTTGGCAGGACAGTCTTCGATGGTTTTTTAATTTGCGTTTTGGATATGGGCACTCTTTAATTGAATATGACCAAGACACGAACAGAATTGGACTAGGAATCACATTAGAGAATTTTTTAGATAAACGCTAGGGGTAAACATGAAATATTTAGGTCTTCTATTTTTAATTCAGTCTTTCTTTTTTATTGGTTGTGCCAGCAAAAGCAAATTGAACGATGCGATGTTAGAAAAGTATCGTCATTGCTACCATCAAAATGTAAAACTGATGAATGCTTGCTTCGAAAAAAATGAAAAGGGTGAAAATATCACAGCCATGCAAATGGAAAACTCAGCTTATCCTGGACAATATAAATAATTGACTCATCTTGCCATCATCAAACCCGGCACCGTTTAGCTTACATTAATATATAAAAAGAAAGTGTAAGTTCTAGATTTTCTTGTCACTTGTTAAAAGTTGCAATCTGCAACCTATTTAATAAGGAGTCATTATGTTCATGCGTTTATTTATGGCCGCTGTAGTTTTAATCTCTTTTGGTTGCAGTCATCATGACAAAATGAAGCAGCATCATCAAACTCATTCGGGTCAGCCATCAGCTATTACAGCGGATGCCTTTGCCAATTCAAAAGATCTTACGACTCAGCAAAAATCAGAACTTAAAGCTATTTACGGTCGGACCTTTTCGCAGTCCCGGGCCTATAGAGCCGAATTAGCAGATAAAAAATCTCAGCTGTTTGAAACACTTTCAAGCCGTGATTATAAATCTAAGGATATTAGTAAGTTGAAAACTGAAATTATTGAAATTGATCAAAAAAGGCTGAATTTAATGTTTGCAGCCTTAGCCGAAGTACAGGGCATAGTGGGTTACGGAAAAGATAAAGAAAACATTTATAAGCAACTTCGTGATTATGACATGTCCCAAACAAATGCTGATTATAATATTAGATAATCGGGATAAGTTGTTATTTCAAATTTAAAAAGCTAATCTTGATTTGAATATGACAAAAATTTTTATCGATGCAGACGGCTGCCCTGTAAAAGACGAAGTTTACAAGGTGGCTGAACGTTACAAACTTCTTGTAGATGTGGTCGCCAATCAATCACTTCATATCCCTACTCATCATTTATTTAAAATGATTGTGGTCAGTGGAAACTTTGATGCAGCAGACGATTGGATTGTGGATAATTGCAAACCTGGTGATGTGGTTATTACTGGGGATATTTTACTTGCAGATCGCTGTGTTAAAAAATCGGCTAAAGTATTAGGTCATAAGGGTGTTGAGTTCACAGAAGATAACATTGGCACTGCTGTGGCTAATCGTGAACTTATGCAGAATTTGCGGCATATGGGCGAAATAAAAGGTGGTCCAGCACCCATGGACAAGAAAGCAAAATCACAATTTCTAGGAACACTTGACCGAATACTGCAGTCTTTGAAAAAAGAAGGCTATTTGTGACCTATAAACTTCGAGACTACCAACAAGATGCTGTTAACAAGACTTTGCAGTACTTTAGAAAAAAAAGAGACCCAGCTGTTATCGTTTTACCAACTGGTGCTGGGAAAAGTTTAGTTATCGCAGAGCTTGCACGCATTGCTCGAGGCCGTGTGTTAGTCTTAGCTCACGTCAAAGAGCTCGTTGAACAAAACTATGAAAAGTATAAAAGCTATGGATTATCAGCAGGAATTTTTTCTGCAAGCCTTGGAAAAAAAGACAGGGAACAAAAAGCGATTTTCGGTAGCGTACAATCAGTAGCCCGAGCTTCAGATGACTTCTTCGAAGATTTTTCATTACTTGTCATTGATGAGTGTCACCGAGTGGCAGAAGAAGGCTCGACTCAGTATCAAGACGTGATTAATAAATTGCGACTCAAAAATCCTGAACTTTGTGTACTAGGACTTACAGCTACACCCTACCGTATGGGTCTTGGCTGGATTTATGAGTACTCCCACGAAGGTGAAATTAAATCAGAACAAAATCGTTTTTTTAAACGTTGTGTGTTTGAGCTTCCTTTGGCGTACATGATTAAAAATAAATTTTTAACGACACCAGTAAAAGTTGATATTCCCGTCACTTGCTATGATTTTTCTGAACTTATTGAAAAAGGTTCTGCATTTACCGTAGCCGATGTGGAAGAGATCTTAAAAAGTCAAAAAAGACTTACACCATTAATCATAAAAAATATCATTGATATAACAGATCGATTTAATCGAAAAGGTGTCATGATTTTTAGTAGTTCCGTTAAACATGCAGAAGAAATTATGACTTACCTGCCGGCTCATGACTCAAGAATTGTACTAGGCGATACCGAAATTCAAAAAAGAGATGAAATCGTAGAAGATTTCAAAAATAAAAAATTTAAATATTTAGTGAATGTTTCTGTTCTAACCACTGGATTTGATGCACCTCATGTGGATGTGATTGCTATTCTAAGGCCAACAGAATCCAACAGCTTGTATCAGCAAATCATTGGTCGCGGTTTACGCTTATCGGAAGGAAAAAAAGATTGTTACGTTCTGGATTACACGGGAATGGGTCACGATCTGTATGCTCCTGAAATTAACGACAAGCGTCCCAGAAAAGATACTGTACCTGTTATTGTGACCTGTCCTGTTTGTGCATTTGATAATAATTTTTGGGGCTACGCTGATGATGACGGAGTCGTGTATGAACATTTTGGTCGGAAATGTAAGGGTGCCGCTCAAGACCCTGATACTTTTGAATTTCGCCCCTGTGGTTATCGCTTTCGTTCGAAAATATGTCATTCCTGTGGCTGTGAAAATGATATCACAGCAAGAGAATGTGAAAACTGTAAAGCAACTCTTATCGATGCTGATGCTAAGCTTAAGCAGGCCAGGCTTTCTAAAAACGCCCACGTTTTAACTCCAGATCGAATTACATTTGAAGAACGACAGGATAAAAATTCTAATTCCTATTTAGAAATTCGCTACTACGATCTAGATGCTCAGTATGTCAGTGAGGCTCATTTTTTTAATAATCCTTCTGCCATCAAGAAATTTAATATTAATTTTTTAAGGTCTCACCTTCGCCGCCCTGAATTGGCAGTGGAATTTCAAAGCCCCAGTGATGTCGTAAAATATCAAGTTCTGTTCAGGCTTCCTTCTTTTGTTATTGCTCGTAAGCAGGACAAATATTGGAAAATAACAGAAAAAGTTTTTGCCGAGGAGTTATAAATTATGGCTATCGAACAAAGTTCCAGTGACCTGGTACAAGTTGTTGCATTACTTGCCGCTGCTGTTGTCGCAGTTCCTTTATTTCGAAGATTAGGATTGGGCTCGGTATTAGGTTATTTAGCTGCGGGCCTGGTGATTGGACCCTTTGGATTTAAACTTTTTAGTAATCCTCATTCTGTGCTTCACTTAGCAGAGCTGGGCGTTGTTATGTTCTTATTTGTAATAGGTTTAGAGATGCGACCCACACATCTTTGGTCACTAAGAAAAGAAATTTTTGGATTAGGATCATTACAAATAGTAGTTTGCACGATTGTTTTAACTTTAATTGGAACTGCTTTTGGACTGACCCCTACAGTTGCCTTTATTGGTGGAATGGGTTTTGTGCTGACCTCCACAGCTATTGTGATGCAACTCCTAGGTGAAAGGGGCGACATCGGTCTTCCCCACGGACAAAAAATGGTGTCTATCTTGTTGTTTGAAGATTTATTAATCGTACCACTTTTAACTTTGGTGGCTTTGATGTCCCCCATCGCTAGTAACGATGGAATTCAATGGCTCACCATTGGCACTGCTATGGGTGCTGTAACAGCAGTTATCGTGGCTGGCATTTGGCTTTTGAATCCCATGTTTCGAATTTTAGCATCTTCAAAGGCCAGGGAAGTATTGACAGCAGCAGCTTTGCTGGTGGTATTGGGAACGGCACTTCTGATGCAAGTCAGTGGATTATCCATGGCCATGGGAGCTTTTTTAGCAGGTGTACTATTATCTGAATCCACATTTCGCCATCAAATCGAAGCTGACATTGAACCCTTTCGAGGAATTTTATTAGGACTGTTTTTTATTGGTGTCGGTATGACGCTTGATCTTCAAGTGGTACAAAATAATTTCATGCTGATTACAGGTTTAGTCGCAGCACTCATGATTGGAAAAGCCTTGTGTATTTATTTTGTAGCACGACTAACAAAAACCAACCACCGTCAGGCCCTTGATCGCTCTGTTCTTATGGCACAAGGAGGTGAATTTGCCTTTGTACTTTACGCAGCTGCAGCACAAGCCCAGATTATATCTGCAGAAGTGAATGCTAATATGACAGCGGTTGTTGTACTTTCCATGGCACTGACTCCACTTGTTGTCATTGCTGTTCGCTATTTGCTTCCCCAACAATCAGCTTCTGCTGATGGGCTTCAAGAGGCTCAGGATCTTTCAGGGTGTGCATTGATGATTGGCTTTGGTCGCTTTGGTCAAGTTGTCAGTCAGCTTCTTTTATCTAGAAATATGGACGTCACGATTATTGATTCTAATCCCGATCGAATCCGCAGCGCTGCTGAGTTCGGATTTAAAATTTACTACGGCGATGGGACAAGATTAGATGTGTTGCATGCATCAGGGGCTGCCAAGGTTTCCATGATTGCCATTTGTATTGATGATAAAGCTAAGGCCAACAAAATGGTCGAATTAGTAAAAAGTGAATTTCCACAGGCTAAACTTTTAGTGAGGGCTTATGACCGAACCCACGCCAGAAAACTTGTCGAGCTGGGTGCAGACTACCAGTTAAGAGAAACTTTTGAATCAGCCATTGTTTTTGGACAAGCAGCACTAAGAACAGTTGAAGTACCAGAGGATGAAATTCTATCTATCACTGAAGACATTAGAAAACGCGACCGTGAACGCTTTGAACTAGAACTTGCCAATGCAGATGCAAGATCAGTTCGGGATTTAATTCACGGCAATGTGTCTCAACCTATTCCTTTCATAGAGCCAAAAAGAACAGCTAAGGTATTAAACCCAGAGGGAGTCAAACAAAGTGCCACTTAGAAACTCTCCAAAAAAGATTGAAAAATTATCTGATCTTGAAAATCTAGATCAATTGATCGTGGACAAACGAAATCACAAACGGGCTGATGCTAAGAAAAATAGACGAAACCGGCACTACGAAAAGCAATTTATTAAAAACGCATTAAATGTTAAGGATTCTTTAAAAGACGAAGAGGAAGAGTAGTCGCCCCCATCTAATGATAGGGGCTTTTAAAAAATTATTTTTTATAGATGCAAGTGCTGTTAGAAACGTATCGAACAAAATTAGGTTCAGACATTTTTTCACGGATATAAGTTTGTGTAATGATTCTTCCATCAGCCATTTTCTGCCAAGAAGTTTCACCAACACCAGGCTTTTCGGCATCATCATTATTTTTAACAGTCACATTTACATCATGACCCTTTTCATCAGAGCGAACAGTAGTTTGATATTTAAAATTATCAGTAAATGTCTCATCATCAATTGAAGTTGTTGAAGTCCCTTCGGCAGTTACTTTAAATAAATTGTTGCCTAAACTTGCTGTCGTGAACTTTACTACAGAATTGGTAAATGCGCCATCTGCTTGGTCTTGTGTGTATTCAATGTGGGAATCACCTTGCTTAACAACTTTAACAGAGCCCGATACAAATCCTGAGAAACGATTCATTTCACCATCAATCGATCTAACATTAACTGTCCAACACTCGTAAGTGTATTGACCCGGATCAAGCTGGAAAGGCTTACCAGCCGTTTGAGCCATAGATGTTACAGAAAATAATGTGATTGCTAAAGTTATGATTAATTTCATATTGATCCCCCCTAAATTGGATTTTATTCAGGTATCATCAAATCCTATTGAAAGGTAGTCAAAAGTATCAATTGAATTAGAATATAAAGTTAAAGATCGTATTGAACATTGAAGTCGCTTTATCCCTGTACTTGTCAGCAATAACTCTTTAGTTTGAAAGATCTATGGAACTATATACAGATGTTAAAAACCGTGTTCTTGAAATTCTCAATTATCCTCTGATCATATTGGATAAAAGCCAAATTACCCCGTCAATTATTTTACTGACTTTGATTTTAACATGGGGATTTTTTTATATCAGTAGTCTTACAAAAAATTGGTTGATTCGATCTGTTTCCAGTAAACCAGGCGTGAATGTTAGCAATTGGCGTGCTGTCATCACTCTTTCCTATTACGTAGTTTTGGTTTTAGGAGTGATCGGAATTTTACAATCCACAGGTCTTGATCTTAGTATCCTTACAGTACTAACGGGTGCCATTGGTATTGGTATTGGTTTTGGATTACAAAATATTTTTAGTAATTTTATAAGTGGAATTATTATTCTACTTGAAAAGCCTTTAAAACTAGGCGACCGAATTGAAGTGGGCTCGATTTCAGGTAATGTAAAAAATATTTCTGTACGTGCCACTACAATTTTAACCAACGATAATGTAGCGATCATCGTGCCGAACTCTGATTTTATATCAAAGCAAGTGATCAATTGGAGTCACTCAGGTCAAGATGTGCGCACATTCATATCCGTTAATGTGGCCTATGCTTCAGATCCAGAAGTTGTAAAAAATCTTCTTTTGCAAGTGGCTGATCAAGAACCTGGTGTACTAAAAAACCCAAAGCCAACTGTTCGGCTTGAAGAGTTCGGAGACAGCGGTCTTAAATTTAGTCTTTTCGTTTGGACTTCTCAGTACAGTGACACTATCGGTGTTCTAAAAAGTTTACTTAATTTCTCTTTACTCAAGGTGTTCAGAGAAAAAAATATTAATATGCCCTTTCCTCAAAGAGATATTCATATCCTTAATCCTTCCGCTATTTTAGAGAAGACTGAATTGTGATTTTTGGAATGACTTATGATCAGCTGATCTTTTTTACGATCATGATCATTTCGATGATCTTGTTCATGACCGAATATCTTCGAGTAGATGTTGTTGCTGTTTTAATTATACTGGCACTTTCTATCACAGGTATACTTGATGCTAAGGAAGCCTTTTCTGGTCTATCAAGTGAACCTGCTATTATTGTTGCAGCTGTGTTTGTTTTATCTGCAGGACTTTCTTTCACTGGTGTAACAGATCTTATCGGTGAATGGGTGATGCGACTATCAGGCAAAAGTGAGATGCGGTCTATTTTTGTAATCATGATCGCAGTCGCAGTCATGTCAGCATTTACCCATCACTTAATGGTGACAGCGATGATGTTACCCATCGTTATGAAAATCAGTAAGGCCGAAAAAAGCCTTCATGCTTCAAGACTATTAATACCCATGGCAACTGCGGCTTCACTGGGTACAACATTAACATTGATTGGAGCACCAGCTCTTTTACTGGCAAATAATATATTAAGTCGCAATGGTGAAGTTCCGTTAGGGTTTTTTACAATTGGCCAAGTGGGATTACCACTTGTGTTCATTGGAATTTTATTTTGTGTCTTAATGAAATGGCTTCTACCAAAAACATCAGGTGTTGACGACAAAGCTGATGATTTTAGACTAACAGATGTCATCACGGAACTAATCGTATCTCGTGCTAGTTCATTGATTGATCAAAGCTTCGAGGAGTTTGAAACAAAAACAAGTAAGCAATTTCAAGTCATTGATTGGATCCGAGCTGATGGATCTCGTGTTGAAAAAGAGCCACAAATAAAAATTGCAGCAGGTGATACGTTTATTGTGAATACGAACCCTGACGAATTAATGTCCTTTGATGGTAATCAAGGACTCTTTTTAAAAGCCTTAAGACTTTTCAAAGAGGGTGAAGAATCCATCTTAAGTTTAGCTGGTGAAGAAAAAAGAATTTTAAAAGCTGTTATTGCACCAAAATCTGAATTTGTTGGCCGTAGCGTAGGGCAAATCAACTTTTATATTAAGTTCGGTGTGGCTGTGGTCGGTATCTGGAGAAAGTCAGGGTGGATATCAGCCGGAGTGACAGATGCCATTCTTCAAGCTGGTGACATGCTGGTTATTTGGGGTCCCAAAGAAAAACTTGATAATTTAAATCTTCACCGTGGCTTTCTGATGCTTTTAAGATTTTATGGCACCACAATGAAACGAAGTAAAAGCCTAACTGCTGCCGCTATTATGTTGGGCTCCATTGCACTTTCTGCAAGTGGTCTATTGCCGGTCTATATTGCTTTTGTGGCAGGTGCTGTGATGATGATACTTTCAAAATGTGTTGATGTTCCTCAGGCCTATGCATCCATTGAAACTCGAATATTTGTAATGATTGCGGGCGTGATTCCCTTAGGTCTTGCTATGGAAAAAACAAACGTCGATCAACTATTAGCCTCTTTAGTTATAAAACTCACATCAGGTTGGGAGCCCTTTGCTATGCTTCTTGTATTTTTCTGGATTGCTTCGCTGGTAACTCAGATTTTATCTGATGCTGCCACCACTGTGCTGCTAGCACCTGTGGCCATTGCCTTTGCAAAAGTGGCTTCCATTTCGCCAACAAGTGCTGTGGTTTGTGTAACCATTGGCTCTGTTGCTTCTTTCTTAACACCTATCGGGCATCACGGAAATCTACTTATTCTAAGTCCTGGTGGTTACCGGTTTTCTGATTTTTTAAAAATTGGCCTTCCGCTGACAGTGATACTTTCTCTTGTCACTTGTTATTTAGCTTTAAAAATTTGGAGTGTTTAGTTAACTCTCACTGGTGCTGGTAGAGGTTCTGTTTCTTCAATGGGCATGGGAAACAAACCTGATCTCCAGCGATTCTCAGCTTCACTGATTTTTTCCTTAGAGCTGGAAACAAAATTCCACCAAATATGTTTTTCAGTGTAAAGCTTTTCTCCACCAAATACTATGGCCTGACATCCAGATTGAAGCTTCAGCTGATGACCTTTTGAAAAGTCAATAACCAGTAACTGACCGGACCGTGCTTTACTATCGCCATGAATGACTTCACCTGCCAAAATATAAACACCAATCTCAAAATCTTTTAAAGAAGAAAGCTCAAGCACAGATGTTTCTTTTGCTATCACATGCGCCAGTACAAGCGGTGAGGAAGTGATCACCGGTGATTTTATACCAATGAATTCCCCTGCCACCGTTGTAATTTTCATTTTGCTATTTTCTAAGGATGGGATCGTTGATTTTTTATAGTTAGCAAAATGGGGCTCACAATCCTCAAGTGCATCGGGAAGAGCTACCCAAAATTGAAGACCATGGAAAACTTTTTCTGAATTTAAATCATCGACGTGGGTTCTTTCTGAATGGGAAACGCCGTGACCTGCGGTCATCCAATTGACATCACCAGGCTCAATAGTCATTTTTGTACCTAAGCTGTCGCGGTGAACCGAGCGGCCTTCAAGAAGATAAGTCAGAGTCGATAAACCAATATGAGGATGAGCCCCCACATCAACATTCTGACCTGCTGCTGAGTGATGGGGACCCATATGATCTAAGAACACAAATGGACCTAGCTGGCGCTTTGATTTTATTGGAAGAACTCGGCTGACTTCAAAACTTCCGCCTAAAAGAATTTTTCGACTATCTATAATCATTGAACCACCCATATTGACAAAATACATTTTTTTGTTTAATTTCATTATTCAACATCACAACACAGGAGGTTCGCAAATGAAAAATCAAATCAAACAAACAGCAACCTTCGTTGTAGTCCTAATAAAGACTAACTAGTCGTCATCAGACAAACATAAAAATATGTTTCTGAAAGCCTTCTTGAAGAAGCTTGCGTAATCCTTTTTTTAACTAACAATAAACTTTTTTGGAGAATATTTGAAATTTGAATATAAAACGAGGCGTCTAATTATTAGACCGCTGAACAGTAATGACTATGAACAATGGTTTGATGCTTACGTGAATGGATTGCCACAAAAAAATAAATGGGACCATTCACCCCTAAAATCTGAAAAATGCAAAAAAACAGCATTTAATAGAACTAAAAAAAAGCTAAAGGAGCTTTCTGATCAAGATGATTACTACCGCTACTACATATTCGATAAAAAAACAGGAGCTATCATTGGCAAAATTGATTTTGATATTTACGTTCGAGGTACTCATCAATTTGCCAACTTTGGCTACCTTATTTTTAATCGATACTGGAGAAAAGGATTTGGTAAAGAAGCCTCTAGGGCCGGATTAAAAATTGGCTTCAAGCACTTAAAACTGAATCGCTTAGAGGCTGCCATCAATTTGGATAATAAAGTCTCTATTCGATTAGCAAAATCAATAGGTATGAAAAAAGAAGGAATCAAAAAGCGTTATTGGTATGAATTTGGAAAATGGACAGACCATATTATTTATGTAGCAAACCCCGAAGATATTGGCATGAAAGCCAAAAAGCCCGTCATCAAGTAACAGGAGATAAAATGAAAATAAGATTAAATGAAGATAATAAGTCTGAAATTTGTGAAAAAATTCTGCGCTCTTTACCCATGTGGTTTGGAATTGAATCTGCCATCATCGAATACATACAAGATGTTGAAACAAGACCTATGATTGTGGCAGAAGTTGATTCTGAGAATATTGGTTTTTTATCCCTCACTTTTCATAATAAATGGACAGCTGAAATCCACGTCATGGGGGTTTTGCCACAAAATCATAGAAAAAAAGTAGGCACGAATCTTGTGGCTTTTGCTAAAAGTTATCTTTTGGATCACGGTTTTCAGTATCTAACAGTAAAGACTTTAAGTGAATCAAGACCCAACGAAGAATATGACCGAACAAGAAATTTTTACTACTCGGTGGGGTTTGTTCCTGTTGAAGAATTTAAAACATTATGGGGAGAGGATAATCCATGTCTATTGATGATTATGGACTTAAAACCCAAGTGATGTCCTTTTTTTCATCGGAAAAAGAATATTTATCACGCATTCAGTTCTACCTTTGGTGGCTTAAGAATTGCTGACTCTAGTTTCATGAAATCATCCTATAAAAGATTACCAACACATATTGCTGTCATACCAGATGGCAATCGTCGCTGGGCAGTTTCACAAGGCTTAAAAAAATCAGAAGGTTACCAACAAGGACTCGCACCTGGAATTGATTTTTATGAACAGTGTCTAGAGATAGGAATTCCTCAACTTACTTTTTATGGGTTTACAAATGATAATATGAAGCGTCCTGCAGAGGAAACTATAGCATTTCGCGAGGCTTGTGTTGCTGCTGTTGAAAGCATGAAGGAAAAAGAAGCGTCGATTCTTGTTGTTGGCAATAGTGAATCTCAGGTTTTTCCACCGGAATTAGTAAAATACCGAACTCGGCAAAATACAGGAACTAATCGAATGAAAGTTAATTTTTTAGTCAATTATGATTGGCATTGGGATATTAATTCTGCCACTCAAAAATCTGTGGGCGGTTCTCGTAAAGATTTATTACAATCCATTGCATCAGCTGAAATTCCAAGAATAGATTTAGTTATTCGCTGGGGTGGCAGGCACAGGCTTAGTGGCATGCTACCTTTACAAAGCGTTTACTCTGATTTCTTCGTCATTCAAAATAATTGGCCGGACTTAGTTCCACAGGATCTCGAATCAGCTCTTCATTGGTACTCAAGCCAGGATGTTACACTTGGGGGCTAGTTGAAAATAAATCTAAACTTTTTTCCAACCTATCCAATGAGCCATTCCAACCTTCCATCATACCTTTTCGCTCAGCAATAAATGCTTCGAGCTCGGCCTTATTAGAGTGATCAATAGTTTCTGATTTTAATGTGATACGAGTTATGCCGGGCTCTTCTTCAACTAAGATCACTGACGTTAACCATTTAGCCGGCCATACGGGTGCACCAGGATGGGTAGTATTTTTACCACTTTCATCACAAAATTCTTGAGTAAATGATATAAATTCTGGTGGTTTAATTTTTTGATAAGTAGACCGCCCATAAAAGTTAAATTCATTATTTCCCATTTTATAAAAAACGCTGCCGCCAACCTCAACTTTTCCCTTCAAAACTTTCATCGAAAAACCTGTGGGTGGTTGCCATTTTTCGAATTGAACTGGCTGAGTCAACATATCAAACACTAAACCTATTGGGGCTGTAAAAACACGATTTAAAAGAAACACTTTCTTATGATTTCTTTTTTCTTCAAGGTACTCACCAAGTCGATCCCATGTTGAATTTCCATTCGCCTCTTTTATAAATTGGCTCATATCCTTTGCTACTTGCGGTGATTCAAAGGTCATAGTCATACGCATGGTGGTTTTTCCATGGCTTTCACTGAAAGTAACGTCCACTTTGAATAATGCTTTCTGATTTTCATTGGCACCGTGGTCATACTCGAGTCGTTTGTAAGGTTCGACAGTATAGTAAGTTGTCACATTCGGATAATCTGTTCCGTCTGGCCCATGCATAGTGTATATCCATCTTCCACCAGGGCATAGGTCTTTACTTTTAGTTGTGATACTAAAGCCTCTGGGGCCCCACCACTTTGCAACCTGATCTAAATCAGTCCATGCCCCCCAAACCATTTTAATGGGGGCATCATATACTCTCGTAATTAAAAGCTCGTTGGAATTATTTTTGGGCTTCATCAACAACTTTTTCCTTAGACTTAATTCGAGCTAATTAGATCTGGGGCAAAACTCAGGGCTAATAGCCCACCCCAATTTAACAATAAAACTATTTTCAAATTATACTATTCCCTATTAATGATAGGCATCTCTTTAAATAGAAACAAGATCTAGTTTTCTATTACTCCTAACAAACTACTAACAATTGACACTGCGCTTAGTAGTTGTCTGTTTCCATACACACGTTAAGCTTTTAGTAAGACTTATAAATCGAAAATAAGGTTCGATGTATCTACAGATCACCGTAAATGATCTACTAAGGAGGAAGAATGGATTTTTCCCGACTGAAGCTTGCTATTGTGTGGATTGTTTTATCAATTTCATCACTTTCGCTTTCTTATCCGTTAGTACCTAATGAAGACTTAACCTACGGCCAACTTTGCAGCGAAAGAAATGTCGATTTTAAAAACTACCGGTACGCAGAAAGAATTCCCTACTGCGAACGAAATGTGACTCAGGAACAAAGAAGCAGAATCTATAATCAGTACCGAATACCAACCAATTGCAGAAAGCGGTATACAATTGATCACTTTATTCCACTATCCATTGGTGGAGACAATTCAGATGTGAATCTATGGCCTGAACACAAATTAGTTAAGGCCACAAGACCCAGATTGGAACAAGAACTTTACGAAGCCATTAGCAGAGGTCGCATCACTCAGAAACAAGCTGTTGAACTTATCGTTCGAGAAAAAACTAAATCACAAAGAAATCTACCGATCATTTCAGCAGATCCATGCGATACGCCTAGTCGGTAGTCATTTTTTAGCTGTATGTAATTTGCGTAATTAAATACAAAAAAACTAAACCAAATAACAAAGTTGTGGTCATCTTTTTTGAAAAGTAGGCTACAACTGTCGCAAGTAAAAGTATAACCACACGCTCTTTATTGAAAAGCCAATCCACTGTGCCTGGATGATAAAAAGCCATGGGAGCAGCTAGGGCTGGCAAAACAGCACTGGGTATAAAACTAAAAATTTCTTTCAGACGATCAGAAATAATAATTTTAGATGAAAACATCAGGATTGAACTTCTAATTAAAAGTGTTCCAACCGCGAGTAAAAATGTATTCAGCCAAAAATACTCAGCCTGAATCATATGACTCTCTTTTTTCGTGATAAATAAATTCCAAGTAGAATGGATAAAGTGGCTGTCGTGATAAGTCCTAAATTATAGGGCATGGGCTTAAGTATAACTGCAGTTACAGCCGAGAATAGTGCAACAGTGACATACTTATTATTTTTTAAAGAAGGTATTAAAAGGCAAACAAAACTAAGAGGGATGGCATATTCAAGGGCCCAACTTTTGGGAGCAAAGTTACCAAAAATAAATCCTGCTATAACAGATATTTGCCAAACGATAAACATACAAACAGCTGCACCTAAATAAAATTGAATTTTTTCATCATTAGAATTGAATCGATGCTCATTGGCAGACATAACGGCATAACTTTGATCGGTTAAAAAGTAGGAATTAAATACCCGTGATAATAATCTCGATTTTTGCATCACCGGCGAATAAGCTGCACTATAAAGTAGAAATCGTAGATTTATAATCAGTCCTGTGACTAGGACTATAATGACTGGGGTTTCCATTTTCATTAGATCCACAGCCGCCAACTGAGACGCACCTGCAAATACTAACATATTCATCATGACGGTTTGAAAAAAACTAAGACCCACTTCCGAACTGACTGAACCCATAACGGCCCCAAAAGGGATGATTCCAGGAATTATGGGAATCATTGACTTAAATCCTTGGATTAAAATTTTCATAGGTCTTTCATGTTGGCTTGAATACATAATAATGTACTAATAATAAAATGTCGAAAAAAGAATTTCTTATCAACCGACCTCATCCCTGGCATGGGATTACAACTGGTGACTTATCCCCAAAAGTAGTCACAGCCTATGTGGAAATCACGGCCAATGAAGTGATCAAGTACGAGATTTGTAAAAAAACGGGTTACTTAAAAGTCGACCGGCCACAAAGATTCTCCTCGGTGCCAGGAACTCTTTATGGGTTTATTCCTCAAACTTATTCAGCTGAAAAAACAGCAGCCCTATCATCACAGGCCACGAAAGGTGACGGTGATCCCCTAGATATTTGTATTCTGTCCGAGCTACCCATAGAAAAGTCAGACATTATCATGGACGTTCGAATTATTGGAGGAATCAGGCTGATCGACTCCAATGAAGTCGACGATAAACTGATCGCCGTACTGAATGGTGATCCCTATTTTAAAAACGCTCAGGATATCAAAGATATTAATCCTGTGGTCATTGACCGCATGAAGCACTATTTTTTAACTTATAAAACTTTGCCTCATGAGCCTGCGAAAACAAAAATAGAAAATATTTACGGGGCTGAAGAGGCCCACAAAGTGATCATTGCAGGCCAAGCTGATTACAGGAACCATTTTTTATAATTTTGATTTATTTGCCAAATCCTAAAATATCCACGTAGGTGATCCCTTTTGCGAGGCCCGAAGACGGATTGGCACGTTGACCTTTGATTAAAATTTTACCCTGACCAAAAAGTTCTTTTAACTGAGACCGACTGACTTCTTTAAGTTTCAAATCTTCTGATTGTTTTTTAAATTCTTGAAGTAATACAGTATCCAGCCTTTTTTGTGGTTGATGAAGATCGAGTACGATTCTGAAAGAGTTGGCTGGCTTGGGGGGCACGAAGTTTTCCATGGATATCCTTTGTAAGAGATCCATCACCTATGTGATGGACCAACTTCAGTCAAGTTAATCTATGCTTTGAAACTCATACAGGGCTCTGGCACTTCCGTTTTCCTCAATCAATTTTTGGCAAGAAACTCCTACCAATAAATGATCGGTGCTATGTTTTACAAATTGATTGAAGTTTTGGACAGCCTCATTGCAACTTGCACGGTCCATCTGAATGATGACCAAATGACCAGTTGAAGCTGCTTTGTAGGCAGCATTAAAAATTTTTTCCTCTGAACCATGATAGGATCCTAAACCAAGACAAATAACATCAGGATCTGAAGAATACACTTTTGCAAAATAATTCTCAAAATTTTCATTCAATGAGCCTTTGACCTCAACTTGGTTTATTCCTTCTATCACTAGCTCTGCAGAGTCCTCGATGGTAAAGACAACTCGCCCTTGATTTTTTAACTCCTGAAGAAGTGAATATATGGTCGTTGTCTTACCTGAGCCATTAGCGCCAGTAACAAAAATTAATCCACTTTTCTTAACTGTCCATTTTTTAAATTGAGCTAATGCTTCTTTGTTACCCGTTATCTTTTCAAGAGGTAATACATCTTTTTCGGGTTGATAAATTCTTAAAGTTACTCTTGGCCCAGTTACTGTTTCTAATTTTTGATAGCGAACTTGCAAAACATCATCTTCGCTTCGATGTAAATACATTCTTCGGGAGTGACTTTCGTCTGATAAATTTGAAATTTGATTGAGCGAATGATTCAACTCTTTAAATGTGTCCTCTTGAATCGAAGTCAAAACCTGCAATCCGACCTGAGTCCGATAGGAGATTTCATAATTTCCCTTTGAAGGATAGATATGAATCAATCTAGATCCATGATCAAAGGCGTCCCAAATTAATTTCTCTGTGATCGAGTGTGCACTCAATTCCATTTCATGCTCCTTGTTTTTTGATCGCTCTAAAATAAGCTGGCTAAGTTTAAGAAAATCTTTTTGTGTGTGAATTTGAGAGGCTTTTCCAGAAATGTGAATTTCGAGTTCGTCTTTTAGAAATCTCCACTGACGCCCTAATTTGTGTCCTGGAATCTTACCCGTTTGAAGCCACTTATAAAGTGTACTCGGAGTCGTTTTTAAAAATTGAACAGCTTCATCGAAATCTAAATATTTTTTGTTATCCATGGACTTATTATCGGTAATATTTAGAAATAATAAACCTTTATTATCCGATACTATCCGTTGGTATTATTTATTACTCAGGACTTAGGTCCTTATTTTTTATTTCTAAACTCAATTTTTTAACTCCATCATCTGTGCAGCGACTTTTTCAATCCACTGATTATGGGCAAAAATTTGTGTATAAATCATATCTACTCGACATTCATAACGAGCGGGTTTTGATCCTGGAACAATGTTTCGACTGCTCATGCGGCTGGTGATTCCCACAGTTAAAAGTTCATTATCACGCTGTACAAACAAGGGACCACCCGAATCCCCGCCGCAAGCCCCTTTTACCGAGTTATCCACTAATATTTCAGTATCACCATACTGAGCTTGTAAAATTTTTTGTGCGACAGCTCTTAGCACTCCAGCCCCACCATCACCGCTATAATTTGAATTTGCTGTTGTGACTCCATAACCAGCCATAATGACTTCTTCACCATCTAGAAGATTGGGATTTTCCATAGCTATGTTTGCGGGTCGATAGCCCTCTGGAATCGGCTTTTCCAATTTAAGAAGAGCAAGATCTTGCCAATCATAAGGTGGACTATTTTTAGGAATGTCAGCCATACGAATTTGTTGAATAACTTTGATACTTAGACCGGGTCTGTTTTTGCTGACACCAAAAAACACTTTTAATTCGGCCCAACCTGGTGCACCCAAACAGTGCCCAGCCGTCAAAATAAGATTGTTTGAATAAATCACACCCGTACAAGTAAAGGATGCACGCAGAATTTTTCCGTTAATTAAGACCGTACTTTTTGCTATTTCGCTATTGGTTTGCACCTCTTCTCCACCAATTATCATTGGAGAATATTGTGCACTTGCTAGCATTGATAAGAAACTAAGCAGTAAGATCATTTGTTGAATCCTTCTGTAACTGGATGGCTTAATTCTTGAGTCCCTAGGATTGAATGGCAAGAATTAATAAAGACACTTAAAAATAATAAGTGATGTTCCCGCCAAAAGCTGATGATTTTGTTACTGCGGGATATTCATTGCCTGGGAAAATGATGGTCTCTTCCTCGGTCTTGGCCTCAGATTGAGTATAGAAAGCTGAAAAGCTTAATCCTTTATCAGCACCATAACCAAAGTTAAATGAAGTTTCTAATCTAGAGTCACTGGCAGATAATTCTGCATAAACTAAATTAGCCATGATTAAGTCATCTAAATCTGTATAGTTACCCACATTGTTTTTAACACTGGCACCAAGTGATAACTTTCCAAATCTTGCTTCGACAGTAATGCCTGTTCTAGAAGATGCTGTTTGCTGTTTAATGATCTCTAGTGGATCTTCATCATATTTAAATTTTGGCTTAGATAACTGCTCAGTGCCAATTTCTATTCTGAAATTTTTTGCAGTGTAGCCCAAACCGACACCATAACCTGTGGCCTGACTTGTCGCTGGATAAAGTTCTGTTGTTCCTTTATTTCCCGTGGTTGGGTCATAGTAAGTATAAGCTCGGTCTTCATCAGATTTTTTATCCATACCAAATATCCCAAATGTAAATCCTGAAATTTTAAAAGCTGTTCCCACTTTTAATAAAGAGTAATCAATATTTGTTTTAATATCTCGAGCTGAAACATTGGGTGGATCACCTATTCGAAATTGATAGTTTGTATTATAACTTGCTGCCGAATAACTAAAGCCTAAGTACTTGAGATCTAATATTCCACCATAAAAATTCGATTTGGCGTTGTTTTCGATATTTCTTTCACCAGCAGTTGTAGAATTAATCTTTTCTGAACTCTTTCCAGTCGACATATTAGCTAAAAGCTCGAAGGCAATTGATCCACCTCTGCTTGCATAAAATAGATTACTTTTTTGGATCTCGACTTCACTATTAATGCCACCAACAATTCCACCCGCAGTCACATCATGTTTTTTTTCAATATTCTGCTGACTTGCATCCAACGTCGCTAAACCTTGTAAGCGACCGTGAGCAACTCCAGGATTGACAGATCGAACACTTGAAAAAAAAGAGCTGTCAGCAATTTGTGAAAAAGCCAGTTCACTAAACAGTATTAAGAAAAGAAGAGAGTTTTTTATCAACAGATTCAAATTGTATAGGAAAAATTGGAAAGATAAAAACTTCTGATGAACTTAAGCGAACAATAGCGAGCAATCAGTACTTTTGGTCAGCTACTGCTCGACACGGTAGAAAGGTAAAGACTCTTATTTTTTCAATCAATTGGTTCTTATTTTCTAACAAAAGATCATCATGTCTTATACTGACTTTGATCGCTGAAATCCCATTGCAACAGCCTCTTTTACTGTAGTAACAAAAAATTCACCTCTATGACGTTCTATTCGAAATTCGTCGTAGTATGGATCAAATGGGAGATAGTAACTTTTATTTCCATTTTCAAAAACTTTACACTTTATCATCGGATATGACCGATTAAGTGATTTTGTTTTCAAGCCTACACCTAAAACTTGTGCAGCACTTTTTGCAACCTCACTATATTCAGTAGTCGTATAAAAAACTGAATTTATAGAGAACCCTATATTTCTTGAAGTAAGTTTATAATGCGTCATTGAGCCGTAAAGTTGAAAAATATGCTTTTCTTGAATTCGTTTATTTTTAGACCAACATTTAGTTTGTATGATAAAAATTTTATCATCACACTTTACAATTAGATCTCGTCCTAAATCTGCACCACCATTAAGAGCACCGTGATAAATAACCTCACGTCCTTCTATTTCATACAGGTATCCGATGTACCTCTCATAAAATCTTCCGATTTCTTCTGAGGAAAGTGAAGAGTTTAAATATTTATCAAGAGCCCTCTGAGCCCTTCTATCGTTGTTGAACCAACGAATTACTAAAAATAGAACTATCGAGATAACTATTAATAAAATAATGATTAATTCAATCTTCATAAGTTGTTTTCAGAATTAAATTAGAATTCATAACACGCCAAGTCCGGAAACAGGACCTGGCACCAAATGGGACCTTAGCTCTGATATATCAGAGTAATAATAATCAGCACCAGCTTCTAATAATTTATCTTTTAAAGCTTGGTTAAAATGCCTGCCACCCATAAAACCAATAACTTTCATTTTCGCACTTTTAGCAGCCAAAATTCCTGCTCGGCTGTCTTCAATCACAATGCAGTCATCAGCCGAGTAACCCAAAGTTTTTGCTGCATGTAAAAATACATCTGGAGCCGGCTTGGGACGAGCCACTTGTTTTGCACTAAATACTTTATTCACAAAATGATGACTAAGCCCTGTTAATTTTAAGGCATCGTTTAAATATTGAAATGAGCTATTAGATGCTACACACATATCATGCTTTAAATCTTGAAGAAGATCTTTCATTCCAACAACAGGTAGAAGTCTTTTCTTAAGCTCTTCGTCAAATTTTTTATCTGCAATTTCCATAGCGTTGGGTGGAAGCTTTGCCAATGTTTGCTTAACAATTTCTGCGTCGTTTGAGGTTCCCACAAAATTCGTTAAAAAATAATCTGTGGTCATGTTCAGTCCCATTGAAGACCAAACTGCAGGAAAGACTTCACTGGCAATAAATTCACTATCAACTAAGGTTCCATCAAAATCAAAAATGATAAGCTTCATTGGATTGCCAAATTTCTAAATTTTTGAAGACCTTCAATTGATTGGTAATGGTGGACTACCATTCCTAATTCTTTTGCCGCATTAACGTGTGATAACGAATCATCAATAAAAAGAACTTCTGAAGGCTTGCAGCTTAAAGCTTCAATGACATGCACAAATACCTTTTTATCCGGCTTACAGAATCCTATTTCAGCCGAGTTAAATATTTTAAAGAATCGATCAGCAATCCCGAGGGCCTTCATGTCTTGAGGTAATCGAGATGTTCCATTGGTTAATATAGCTACGGGTAGACCGGGAAACATAACTTCAAAACATTCTAAATATTGGTAATCCACTTTTCCGGGAAAGGAACTCCAGTCTTTAACGGCTTGAATCGCCAAATTATGGGGATATGTTTTTGCAATTACTTCCGTGATTTCGTTACGCCAAAACTCATCCGAGATTTGCCCTGTGATCGCTTGAGTTAGAAGACTCTTTTCAAATGCAGCGCTAATAAGCGTACCATCAGAGAGTCCAAATTTTTTCTCAATTTCTTGATCACGTTCAGGAGGAAAATGCCTAATAACACCATCAAGGTCTGACAACAAATATTTGATTCCGGTCATTTCAGCACTTTTTCAATCCCAGAAGGATAAAGCTTTGCACCTTCAGTCTGAATCTCTTCAACGGTTCGCCAAACAGCCTGGCTTATGACCTTTCCGCTTTCAACAATATCAATCTCAGTTCGATCATAGTTTTTTAAATCTTGGAATTCAGTTTCAAAAAGCATGACGATCTCGTGGCCTGGCCGACCCTCATAAAAAAAGATGTTCTCAAATACCTCGACTAAATTGTGAACTTTTACTTTTAGGCCTAACTCTTCGTCAATCTCACGCTCAATTGCTATTTTTCCGGACTCATGAAATTCAATTCCACCGCCTAGTGGTCGGTAGAAGGTTTCCTTTTTCGAAGTGTCATAAGCTTTATGCAGAAGCATTTGTCCTTTTTTATTTTTTAATAGGGCTAAAGCAAGGGTTCTAATTTTTCTGCCGAGAGTTCCACGGTAGTACTCCTTCAAGCGGCCAGATTTGCTTGCATCAACGGCACCAAGTCGACATCCAATTTCGACAGCAAAATCAATATGGGCTTCGGGCTTCGCTGTTATAAAATTTTCATCAATGACAACTTGATCATTAGTCAGAACAACTTCAGAAAAAATTTCTTTTAAAAATTCAAGTTGTTCAGATCCATAACCATGGGCAATCTTTTTACCTTTAAGAATTCCTGCTTTAGCCAATACCGAAGGTCCTGCACATATCGCGGCAATCAATAAATTTTGATCTCGTGCTTGAATAAGGATCCGATCAATTTCTTTATTATCAATGAGAACTTGAGGATTTCCACCAGGTACTAGAATCGCCTTACAGTTGTCTAAATTAACTTCTGAGTAGCTTAATTGAGTTCGTAATGAAAGGCCCGTTGTCTGAGCAGGTAAATCACGACCATCGGGTGTTGCATTTAACACTTCATATTTTTCCGACAGAAGTTCAGCAGCCAGTGCTACCTCGTAACTTATGCAGCCAGGATACAAAAGAACAATGATATTTTCTTTAATCAATGTTTTCGCTCCTTATGCCAACTCACTTCAGTTATGATTTCACAAGCTTTTTTACTGGTCTTAATTATAAAGAGCTCACAATTTCCATCAACTGATCCACACGACCGGGAAACACCTTGTCTGGAGCAATAGCTAAAAATGGTGTTCCACCAATTTTCATTTTCGAAGCCAAATCTCGCACATGAGAAATTTCTGCAGAAACAACTTCGCCGTTAAGATCTTTCTCCCATTTGCTCACATCAAGACCCACTTTTTTTGCAATCGCTTTCAGTGACTCAGGATTTTTCTCTCGAGTCTTATAAGTCTCTTCGTAGAACTCCTTAAATTTGTTTTGTAAGTGAGCTGCCATTGCACCTCGAGCTGCTAGTTCTGAAGAAGGGCCAAGCACGGGTAAGTTTTTATAAACAACTTCGACATTTTTATTCTTCTCAAGAACGGCTTTGATTGTTTCACTCTGGCGAGCACAATGTCCGCAGTTAAAGTCGAAGAAATAGGCAATTTTAATACTTCCGTTGCCAACTTTGGGGCTTCCAGCGTTGCCAAACAAGCCATCAGCGTTTGCTTTAACGTCTTCAGCCTTCGGCTGATTGGCCTCTTGCTGAGCCCGTTGATAGTTCGTCAAAGCGGTAATGATTTTATCTGGATTCTTTTCAACCCAAGCCTCTATCTGTTTGTCACTGGCACCATTACAACTAACCAATAGAAATGAAAGAGTGGCTAATAAAGAAATATTTTTTAAACTCATTGATGTAGTCCTTCTTTTAATTATGATTGAAGTCTCAATCATAGAGGTAGTTAGGTGAGAGGCAAAGCGCATCGCGCTAATTAGGCTAGATCATGTCGACTATTGAATTTCGTCAGCCAAATCTTTCAAATAGTTCTTCATAACTTTTACCCGCTTAAATCCTTCGATACGCCCTGATTCAGTTTTCAAAGTTTCAGCAATTTTAAAAAGCTTCGCAAAAAAGTGATCGACTGTGAAGAACTTGTCATCAATTTTTCGATTTTCACAAAAAGGATCAATTTCTGAATAAAAGGATGTCTTTAAAATTCCTGCAGTCGCAAAACATCTAGCGATACCAATAGCACCTAGGGCATCAAGTCGATCTGCATCTTGAACAATCTTTGCTTCCAATGTTTTCGTTTCGATATTTGCACTAAAACTATGTGCTGCAATCGCATGACCAATTTCTTCAAGGTATATTTCAGGATAAGATAGCTCTTTTAAAAATCGAATAGCTTCATCAGCCGAAAGCTGAGAGGCCTCTTTTCTTCGTGGGTCATTTTTAGGAATAATAACAAAATCATGAAGCCAGGCAGCAGGAACAACAACCTCCATTTTTGCATTTTCTTTAATACAAATTTCTTTGGCAATTTTAACAACCCGTTTGAAATGTAAAAGGTCGTGAGCTGGATCCTCTGTTGATGCGATCTGAGAGATTTTTTTCTCCAATGCATTTTCAATATCTATAAACATTTTCTGCAACTCCGATACCGTTTTTATTCCTTAAGGCTCTGAGTTCTCATTCATTATGCCAACTCACTTCAATCTTAAAGCCGTCAGGATCAAAAATAAAAAAAGAGGCGTATTGACCTTTTTCATTCATCATATCCCGTGCTATTTTTACTTTGTTATCTTTTACTTTTTGATAGACTTTTTGCACTTCAGATTCAGATTTCAAACAAAAGCCGATATGAAACCAATTCGGGAATACAGGAACTTCGTCCACAGGATCAATTGCAATAAGAAACCCCGAATCGTTATCAAGAAAAACTCCAGGGTCATGATCAAACTTCTTTTTAAAATCAAAAATCTTTGCATAAAAGTCGATTGACTTTTGTAAATCTTTGGTTCCGATGTGAATGTGATTTAAATTTAAAGACGACATTGCATGTTTATATGATAAAATTAACGAAACTTGAAGGTCATTCCCCAATGGGTGAAGTCAAATCTTTGAAATTCCTGACACGCCAAGTCCGGAAACAGGGCTTGGCTCTGATTTGATCATGACTTAGCTTTTCATTAATTCCACAAGCTGATCAAACGCTTTTCCCCAGCCTTCTTGAAAGCCCATTTGTTCATGTTTTTTACGGCCCTCTTCATCGGTATGTGAAATTATAGCTTTGTATATTGTATTCTTGTCTGATTTTAAAAATTGAATTGTTGCAACAAACTGAAACTCATTAGGATCAGTTGGTACCGGTCGAAACCCTTTTGTCATCATACCAGTCCAGACCAATTTTTTGTTTTCTATGATTTCAAGATAACAACCGCTGTTTTCCACCTTTTCGCCATCTGGTCCCTCAAAGACAGTATAAAATTCACCACCTGGTCTTAAATCAATTCGGCAGTCTGTGACCTTCCATGGGCGGGGACAATACCACTTCATCAATGTTTCAGGATGAGTCCAACCCCTCCAAAGTTTTTCAATTGGCAATGTGGTCGATCGCTCAAAGACCAAATCTAATTTTGGATTCAATTTAAAAGTGTGATTCATGAATTCGCCTCTTTCGATTTAAAAAAAGTCATTCCATTTTGTTGATTCAATTTGGAACCACGGAACCTGAAGGCCATTCCCCAAACAGGACCTGGCACCGAAAATTGGTGAAGGTGTTTTGAATTAAAATCTGCACCAATTATATATTTAGTTTTGGTAGCGCCTAATGGCAAGCCGCAGAACAGATTCCCACTTAGGAATTAATGAGAATTTTGCGTAATTTATTGCGAAGAGGTTGAAAGACTTAATAGAACTTCTTACCATAGCCCTATGAAGATATTCAAGAAAGAACAGGTAAAGCCATTTCAAGCCTCAAAAGGTGAAATTGTTTATCAATACACAGGTCGCTTAGAAAAAAATGGCCTATCTAAACAGCATTCGTTAGCTATCATGACTCTACTTCCAGGATGTTCTTCAGACCCTCATGCTCATAAGGTAGCTGAGGAATCCTTTTTAGTTATAAGTGGTTCAGGCATTATCGATGTGGATGGAGTTAAAACAAATGTTCAAAAAGGTGATTGTATTTTTGTAGAACCCAATGAATGCCACACAGTTATTAACACTGGAGACGTTCCCTTTGAATGTGTTCTTGCCACGGGCCCAGCTTGGCAACCTGAAAATTCATATTAGGGATTTTTACCAAGGCCACATCTAGTAAATTTTTCTTTGTGTCTCATTCAAGTTTCTCAAATCTTGACTATCATTAGAAAATATTCTAATGATAGCTCTAAATGGATTTATCCGTATTAACAACTGACAAACAGCGTGAAGCGTTTCTGCATCCGACTCGGTGTAAGATCCTTGGTTTTTTAACTCAAAAGCCCATGACTATTAGCGGAGTGGCAAAGGAACTCAAAGTACACCCGGCCAATCTCACACACCATTTTAAAAAATTAAAATCTGCCAATCTGATTAAAGTGACCGAAGAGCGAGACACGGGTCGAGTCATCGAAATCTATTATTCAGCTGTCGCAACAGGTTTTGAAATCAACCAACAAACTCATGGTGCAAATTCAAAAGTTTTAACATTTTTAAGAAATGATCTTACTGCAACTATTTCTAACTTAAAACCAGACGATTCAGAAAACCTGATAGGTCTTATCAAACGCTCTCGTATATCAGCGAAAACATTTAAAAAATTCTCTGCTAAATTAACTGATCTAATCGAGGAATTTTCCTCTATAAATGAAGATGATGAAAGCACTTATGCATTGAATGTCAGTTTATATCCACACTCAGTGGATTATGGTCCACTCAAAAAAATTCATATTACAAAAAAAGCAAAGAATCGAAAGTGAAAATCAAATTCTTAAAAGTTACGACAATCGGATTGTTTTCAATAAGTTTAAATGCTTGTGCTAGCACCCCAAACCAAACTCGAGAGCCTTCTATGCAAAACAATTTAAATGAAAAAATAAAGTCCATTCAAACCGATTCTCGTATGCCAGGATTACAAGTTTCTGTGTCAGAAAACGGAAATGAAATTTTTAGCTATGTGAATGGTGTTCGTGCCGCCGAATATAAAAACACAGTTACCGCTGACGATAAATGGCATATAGGATCATGCACGAAACCCATGACAGCCTTTCTCATCGGGCAACTTGTTGATCAGAAAAAATTGAGTTGGAACACAAGACTTGAAGAAATACTTCCCAAAACGAAATCCATGCACTCGTCCTTAAAAAATATCACTGTCGCACAACTACTTGCTCACAGCTCAGGCCTAGCAGACATTTTAGAGCCCAAAGATGGAAAATTGTGGGATAAGTTATTTACCAGTGAACACTCAGCAATAAAAATGCGCTCTCAATTTGTGCAAGGAATTTTTGCATTGCCCGCAAGATTTACTCCAGGCTCAAAACACGAGTACAGCAATAGCGGTTATGTTGTCTTGGGCTGGATCGTCGAACAATTTGCAAAAGAAAGCTGGGAAAATGTGATCACGAAGCAAATTTTTGAAAAGCTAGAAATGAAAAGTTGTGGCTTCGGATCTCCAGGTTTTGAGAATCAATCCGCTCCTAATCAGCCCTGGGGACACGTTGTTGAAAATGAAAAAATTGTTTCACTGAAGCCTGGAATCCAATCGGATAATCCACCTGCATTAGGACCTGCAGGAACGGTCCACTGTACGGTCAAAGACTGGCAAAAATTTTTAGCACTGTTTTTAAATAATAGTCCGCAAAAAATCCTCTCGACTGAAACCCTTGAAAAACTAAAAAGCGAAGCTGATGAACAGGGTCCTTACACCTTCAGTTCAATTGGTCGAATGAATAGAGACTGGGCAAAGGGTGATGCGTATGCAATGGCTGGCAGTAACACCTTTAACTATGCAATCGTGGCAATAGCCCCAGCTCTCAATCGCATTTACACGATCAATACTAATATTGGTGACGAAAAGGCAGAAGCAGGTGTCAGTCAGATTCTGAAGGAGCTAACACAACTTAAGTAGCTTTAGGGCCTGGCACCAGAAAATTGGTGGAGTGGCGGGAGTTGAACTGCCACTTTAACCCTTCGATATCATTTTACTTTGGTTGAAGTAAAATGTTCAGCTACCCCCAAAGTTACCCCCGTAAACCTATCTAACTCTCAAGCAGTTCAATTTGCCACAAGAATTTGAAGTTCACCTAACCAGTCATTCAGAATCCAACTCAAACAAAATAGGATGACAGCTAGTTCAATCGTATATTTCTTTCTAACTTCATCTTTATAAAAACAGTAAACAATTTCTCGAAAAGTCTCTACTAACTTTTGTATACTAAACTGTAGTGCCTTGCTCACGAAAGCCAGCATTTGTTTAAATCCATTTCCTCTATATCCAATGCCATGTCGCCCATTTGCTTTCCAAAGGCGATATCCTATTGAAGCTATGCAGCCAATGATAGATATCCAAACACCGCATATAGCGAAAAAAAGTAGAGTAGTAACAACAGGTTTTTTAAGAGGCCCACTAAGCCAAAGTTCATGTAAATATGCTTTTCGCGCTTCGCTAATAAAGCCCTTCGAATATGCTATATGTCTATACGTTGAAAGACTTTCAAGCATTCTGCTATATTTAAATTTATTATTTTCTGCAACAGAGCGCGCTAATATTGCCAGCTGAAATCGATAATCTGATTCTGAAAGAGCAAAAAATTCTATTGGGGCTGTGCCATACTGGGCACCATATAGTGCCAAATTTTGAACTAATTCCCACAGAAACTTCTTTTTCTCTAGGTCGTCAGTTTTATGTATATTTGCAACTACGTTATTTACCAACTGCTGTAGATGATCAATCGGGAATTTCAGCGAATACGCTCGCAATAGGTCTAGTACGAGTACTGACCTAGCGGAATCTGATACTCCTGTACTATGCCCCAGTGGATATATAAACCCACTATGAAACGCTTGTAAAATTTGGTCATAGGCCTCTAGGTCATTCAACGTATTTTTTTTCATAACGAGAAGAGCGTGTAGAAAGCCAATTTTTATAAGATTCAAAGAATGATCAGCTTCATAGTTATTTAGCGCCAATTCTCTGTATTGGTCGTTTAGTTTATAAAGGTGGCCTAGTGATTCATTTAACTTTTGATAAGTTAGTAAATTGTGATCCTCCTCAACAAAAGCTCCATCGATCGCACCCAGTCTGAGATTTATATTATAATTCTGAAATATGTGATCAATTGATCCCGCCTGTTCCTTGCCTATGATCATTTCATCTAAATACTTATAAACAGCCTCCCCGCTTTTATAAAAAAGCTGAAGGTCATTTTCCTGAATAGCTATATAAATTGGGGGTAGCTGAGGCGTATTGGCCAAACATGATAATGATACTAATAATATGATCGAAAGAACTGAAGCAAACATGCTCATAGCTGGTGAAATCCGTACTTTCCTTTAAGAAAAGTCTATTACTTTGATAAACTATCGTGCAGATCTAGGTAAATCAAGTGTCCGTTTAAATAGAGACAACTCCAAGTACTTACTTCAACAGCACGAGGCAGTTCTTACTTTTTTTGATTTATTAATGTGCTCATTTTCCATGATATTAAATGGAATCTGATCTTCGCATACGGAGCAGTAAAGTAATTTACCATTTTTTCAGCAAACTATTGTCTGCTATTTTTGGGTTCATGTGCCAACAAATGAATCGCCAAGCGAATTGGATGTAACGCAGGTTCAATAACTTCTACTCGCCGGTTATTATCAAGCTCATACTGGCCACCAAGAGTTTCTAGCCAATGGTGGTGGGCATTTGCCTGGTAGGGCAAAAGAGGTTGTTGGTTATTATCCGTCATTGCTTCAATTACTTCTATTCTCAAACCGTTGTAATCACCGAGCTGTAAAATCTCGCCGTCAAACTCAGATATGTTCACATAACAATCGTTGGCCTCAAGATAAGTAGTTTGAATTCCATTGTCGTCGTAGTCTGCGGCACGCGTATGTAGCGTGCCAGAAACTGTGAATTTTTCGATTTCATTAGAGTATGCAAATACTTTCCAAAGAATTAACGGCTGCATGCCTGCGGGGACGCCATTCTGAAGAGCGTACAAAATTTGCTGCTCAGCTGTAGCCTCGTTAGCGAAATTGGGGTTCACAGCCTCAACAACCCAGCCTCCGGTGGTCTCAAAGCATCGAACTATTGTATGTGGAATGGCATTAGCAATTATATCAATAAGTATTTGTTCCATTAAACGAACCTCGCAAGTGTGCTAGCCAGAACGTCTTCAAATTTTCGAAGGCGTCTCTCAAACTTCAATTTATATTTAGAGTGCTGTCGCAATTTATACCGGTCCGCTACCCACGAACTACGATCAGTGGCCAACTCTTTCTTCAGACTCATAAAATCAATTTTATTCAGATCTTGTGTGGCAGCAAGAATATCATCCATAAGAAGAACTACATCATGACCGTATGAGCCTGCGCTAAATTTTTCTGTCTTTTGGCTAAATGCTCGTTTGTAAAGAAGTGGAATAGAGCTAGCCACATTTTCAGGATCATTTTTGCTCCACTGATCCTCTCTAATTACGCAAAATACATATTTCATGAAACATTCGATTGAAAAGTTCAGCAGGTGATACGCATCTTGATAAGGAGCTGCTGGACTGATGTTTCCGAGTGCTTTTGCTGAAGATAATAGGCTCTGAAAAGATGGATAGTACTCACTCTCATGACCATTTTCCTGAGATCCGAATCTATAGCAAGCGTCGCGAAGCCCTGTTGGCTTATTAAGCTGTGAAACTTTAGTCATATTGCTATCGCCATTCGTATCGAATCCTTAATTGAAGTGCATCGTAGTCTTTCACAATTTCCATGAATTTATCGAGTGTCCCATCAAAGAGACCTGTGGCGATAAATTGTTCCCCAACCAACCCAAGTTTATCACCGAAAATCGCTTCAGACATTTTCACCTCATCATTTCCAAAGCGATGTGTCTCCTGCCAAACAAAACGCCCTGGTGGCCCCCAAGCACTTTCCCTTAAGCGCACCTCTGATGCTTTATCGAAATATGCACAGGTTAACCCATATAAATACTCGAACTCCTTAAATGCCTGATCATAATCTTCCATGGTGTGTGCGAGAGGTAATACGAGATCCTTAATTAGTTCGAAAAGATAATCATTGAGCGGGGTATATAAGTTTTGATTGTCATTACGCTCACGATTAAGTTGATCTCGATATTTGTGAGGATATGTCGATCTTATAAGAGGCCCCTCATTTCGTAATGTCCGGCATTTGGCATTTTTAAAAATGCTCGCAAGCATTTTGTACTTACCCAAAGAGGTACAAGTAAGACCAACAGTATAAATCATCAATATGGAAGGATATTCTCTTAATGGTTTTGCAAAATGATCAAGTAGCCTTAACAATAGCGATGTATAAAGCCCCTTATCCCATTGCACGGCAGTCACGAGCATAGCCCTTAGTTTTTCTGTGTAATCTTCATATATCTTAAACTTTGAGTATTGTTTGGGCTCTTGCTCTGGATCTTTTTTAGAAATTAGCTGTAATACCGCCTTAACTTCATCTAAAAATAGATCATTGATTCGAATTTCATTTTTCTCATCAGGCAACAAACGTTTTACCGTTGCGACTGCCGTCTTTATTGAAAGTGGGTGTGGTCGAATTGAATCACTTAACGAGGCTACGTGCTCTTTTATCTTATTAAAGAAAGCATCTGCGCCGGGCGATTCAACAATAACAGCCTGGCGATTGTTTATAACTTTTTCTGCTTCAATAGTTACTGATCCGGTTTTTACCCAATAGGTTTGATAGCGTCGACTTTTGCTTCTCAATATTGCATCACGAAGCGCATTATCCCACTGAGCAGACCATCCTGAAATGATTAGACCGTGTTCATCAAAAATTCGATCTAAAAATTCATTCATCTGAGGATCATATTCGGAAAGTTCACTTTCTGAATTTTTAATCCTACTGTCGAGATAATCACCATTTACTTTAACTATAGTGCACCCTGTTTGATGAAATGGTTTTGCACCTGCAATATCGGAGCTTTTGGAAATTACAGTTGGAACGATGCCTTCATCCTCACAAGCCCGCTCCATTAGGCGATCAAAATTAGTTGTTAAAATTAGTCTGACAAAACCATGTTTGACCAGAACAGCAATGGCTTTATGTGCTTGCTTCGGTGTCTTTTCGTTTTGTTCTCGCTCTTCTTCTGTGGGCTCAAAGTATTTCCTTAAAATGCCCTGACGCTCGCCAGGTGTTTTTCCTAACTCTTCTAGCAGCTCAGAATACATTGGTTCTTTATTAAATTTTTTAACAAACCACTTCTCTGGTTGTGGTTCACAGTCTTCGCCCATAAGGCTTGCCAGTTGGCGAACTAGGTCAACTGTAATATCCCAGCCGGACATAATGCCCGACGAGCGAGAAACTCCTGAGCCGATTAAAGGTACATAGATCCCAGGATTATTACTTAGTGATAGTGCTAAAGATAACTCAGGTTCAATTAAAGCCAAGCAATACAATCTCCAAATTTTTGTAGTAACCCATTCGTTTTCTACAGCCATTTACTACTAATTGTTCCAACTGCGCTGATTTTGCATGATTTCACATGACATTCATCAGTGAGTTCAGAAACCTTCTCTGGGCTAACCCATTGAAATTATTTAAATCACGTTTGTCTCTCACTTATCGGCGAGAGACTTACCGAAAAATTGGTGGAGGCTGTGCAAACGTCCACGAACCAGTCGACCTGACGGTTTCGTGTGTTTACCGGGTTTCCTGGGAGTTGCAATCTCTCGATCTAACCGAACTGGCAAGACTCCGTTGGATCGAGCGTTGGCGAATCGAAAGGATCGCCGAACACTTTAACTACAGCATGTCCGGGATTAAAGGAGCCCTTCGAAAAATCGAGGCCGATCCGAGTCGCGCGTCGATTGAGCTCGGCCACCGACAGAAACGGCCATGGGCGCTTAAGTCCCGGTCGTTTCGAGGGAAATAAACGGGAACGGCTGTTATCAAGCGGTCAGTTTAAAAGTCACTCGTCCGCCAGATGCGACGATGACTTTTAAAAACAGGTCGCTCGAAATTCCAACGAGCGCCCCGTTTTTGATCGCCGAAACTTTCGATCGCGCAATCCCCGACCGTTTGACGATTTCGCCAACGGTCATGTCGGAATCAGCAATAGCTTTTGCGGCCATTGTTGAAAGCCGCGCTTTGTATTCCATTAACGCCGCATCGGCTGGGGAATCAATACCCAAAGCTGCCGCGATTTCAGCGGCGGAATGAGCTGCCACATAGTTCTTTTTTTTAGCTTTCATTTTCTAGATCCTTTAAAAACTGATTCAGTCGCTTTCGCGCGGTATCGATTTCTTGCTTCGGTGTCTTCTGAGTCTTTTTCTTGAACGCGTGAAACACCAAAATCCCGCGCTCACGTTTTACCAAATAAAAGGTCCTGAAAATCCCGCTCGCTTCCTTCACTCGAATTTCAAACACACCAGGGGAAATTGTTCCGAATGGCTCTGTGTCTGGAAACCCGACCTCAGCTCCTTTTTGAAGCTTTGTAAGAATCGAGCCGAGATCTTTCTTGGCCTCAAGCGGCCAATTCAAAATCTCTTTCCGCGCTGGTTCGTAAATGAGGACTTGGAGCCAGGGCTTCAGCATGGATTTGATTATGTCCCTTTAATGGGACATTCGCAACTGTTTTTTTCATGTGGTGTCAGGTTCAACCTCGTAGGTAAGCTACGACGCAAAGAACGACCAAAACACGCAGAGAATGGGAGCAAGATGAACGAGTGTAGTTGGGGAACAAATTTGGGGCTGGCCTCGTGGCGACCAGCGTTCGCGACCACCGAGGTGGCCGCGATTCAAGTGTTATTCGAACATTTTTCTTAGGATACAGTGTTGGGTCATGCGGCGCGCGATTGGCCTTTCTCTTCCAATTTTAGTGTAATGTTCTGTGAA